>Ga0180007_10000220_pt1 | contig 107352 bp, 87 predicted proteins | sample MM_PC_MetaG_FD_121122 | JGI IMG/M metagenome (GOLD analysis project Ga0180007, IMG submission 121122) | Groundwater microbial communities from the Aspo Hard Rock Laboratory (HRL) deep subsurface site, Sweden - MM_PC_MetaG | ecosystem: Environmental > Aquatic > Deep subsurface > Groundwater... | reverse complement strand
TTGCTCAAATCTTGTAGTTGATGTTTCCATAGTAATTCCCCAAGAGAATTTATACAGTAAAGATTATTTGGAATATCTGTAAAATAGATATTCCCTTTCAAATCAATATTAATCATCTCAACATTTGTTTTTTCACCCGATTGGAATGTCCACTTTTTTATCCCGTCAAGACTGTAAGCGTTTAGCTCCCCATAAAGATTTAATGTAACTAAAACGCTGTCTCTGGTTAGAATCGGCACACTTTTGTTCTTCCACAAATTGTTTCTTACAAACCATTTCTCGTTGCCTTCGGCGTCAATAGCATGAGTTCCCAAATATGAATTAAAAAATAAAATATGGTCGGAATTAAGTACAGCACTTGAATAAACATCTTCTGATACTTCATAAATTCCAGAAATAATTCCTTGAGTTGGTCCAATGAATTTGCTTCTGCCGGTTGCCTGAGGATTGCCTCGGTTAATCGGCCACGGGCTATCAGCCAAACTCGGCCACGGAATATCGTGCTGGTAACCAGGTATTGGAACCAGTTCCGGCGGATCGCCCGGTTCGTTAGGCCCGCAGGAGAACAGGTATAAAGTTGAAAGTATTAAGTAGAAAGGAATTAGTAATTTTTTTAGTTTCATTCTTATTCCCTAGATGGTATATGATTACGATTTTAAGATAACTTTTTAAACGCTATAATTTCAATTACAGCTTTGTAAAAGTTACGCATAAAGCCTGTTAAATCTGCCCTTCCCCTAAAGATGATTTTAAAGTAAAAAAAAAGGAAAGTGATTATCAAGGTAATAATTACTCAAGATTAATCCATCTGCTGCTTTATTTTGCGGAAAAATTTTGTAAAGACAGGGGCATTCTCCAAAAGTACATTTGTAATTTCGAATGAAGAGAGAATTCTTGTTTTCGTAGAAAATTAGAAAGATTCTTACACCGATTCACTCCTCAAAACTACGGTTTTAGGACTTTTTAGAAAGCCCGAAGCAAGTTTATTTCATCAACAATAGTTTACGCGTGGCTGAAAACCTGTCTGTAAACAACCTGTAAAAATAAACACCGCTCGGCAGGGCAGAACCGTCAAATAGAACCTGAAATCTTCCCGCATTATGCCTGCTGTTTACAAGTGTTTTAATTTTATTGCCGAGCAAATCGTATATTAACAATTGCACAAAACCATCCTCTGGCAGCTCATATTTAATTGTGGTAACAGGATTAAACGGATTGGGGTAATTTTGTGATAGAGAATAAATTTGAGGTAAAATACTGTTTTCCTCAACATCTGTAATTTGTTTGGTTGTAAATTTCCAGATAGTAGATTTCGGGCCCTCGTAAGTATTTGTATTACCACGAACACGCCAGTAATAAAGTGTGTTTAAACTAAGGCTGTCTGCTGTGTAGGTTGTATCGGTAATATCATTAATATCGGCAACCACGGACGAGGAAGAAAAAGTTGGTTTGGTTGCCACCTGAAGTCTGTATGATATGGCTGTTAAAACCTTATTCCACTTGACTTGAGGTTTTAACTGAACATCCATGGAATTAACTTCCGGAGAAACGAGTCCCGGAGCGGCTATAGTTGTCACAAAATTTCTTATTTCGCTGTATTCGCTTAAATTTCCTCCATTGTTCGATTTTATGCGCCAATAATAGTTCACAAGTCCGGGTTCCAAATTAGTAATTGTGGCGACATTTATACTTACACTGTCCCTGTAAAAATAATCGGTAAACTCCGGAGATGTTGATACTTCCACATTATAGAGCAAAGCTCCATCGACCGGCATCCATTCCAGTTTCTGACTGATTGTTACAGCATCTGTTCCGTTTATGGGCGAGACAAGTTGCGGCGGATTTATTTGTTCGGTATTAATGCCCAGTTTGGTTATGAACATCTCAATTTTTTCGAGCGGGTTGTCGTTTACGTCGCGAGGAACCAAAGATATAAAATCAACGATATCCATCCCTTCGGTTACTCTTCCGAACGCAGTATAATTTTTATTCAGGAAGGTATTATCCACAAGATTTATATAAAACTGCGAGCTGGCACTGTTAATGTTTTCGTCCCTCGCAGCGCCAATTATTCCACGGTTGTGAGAAACATTAGTAAACTCCGCGGGAATATTTTTCTGCGCCGGGTCACCTTCGCCCCAACTGTTTTTATCACCGTGACGTGAATTCGGATCCCCGCCCTGAATCACGAAATCCGGCACAACCCTATGAAAAGCGGTTGTATCAAAAAAGTTGATGTTCACAAGACTATCGTAATAAGCGGCATGAAGCGGAGCGATAGTGGGGAATAATTCAATTGTTATTAAGCCTAAAACTGTATCCGCACGCTGTGTTTCAATTAAATACTGCGGTTTTCCCGTCTGTGCCACTGAAGTAACGGAAACATAAATAAAAATCGCTAAACATAACATTATTGTTCGTTTCATCTCTGTTTTTCCCTTTAAGCAAATTAATTGAATAACCTAAATATTCGATAGCAGTTGTTATAGTTCAATTTCGCCCTTAAGATATAAAATTGCATAGCCGCTTATTTTAACACGATCCCCCAGATTTTCGACAAAAACTTCTCCACCACGTTTCGATGCCTGATAAGCTTTTAGTTTTTGTTTGCTTAGCCTCTCCGACCAGTACGGAGTTAGAATTGTATGGGCGTAACCTGTAACCGGATCTTCATCTATACCCGCGTTAGGCACAAAATACCTGGAAACAAAATCATATTTTTTACCCGGCGCAGTAATAATCAAACCATCTTCCTTCAATTCTGCCAGTGCGCTCATATTTGGTTTCATCTCGCGAACAATTTCTTCGTTATCAAACACCGCAAGCAATGATGTATTAAATAGAACTTCTTTCGGTTCGACTGGAATAGCGTTTAACAGGTTTTGAGGCGCTATTATAGGTAAAGGTTTTTTTGACGGAAAATTAAGAGTTATTAAATCTTTATGCCGTGTAACAATCAGTTCGCCGCTTTTACTCATAAATTTAATTTCTTTAATATTTTCTTCCAGGAAATTAAAAATTACAAATGACGATGCAAGTGTTGCGTGTCCGCATAACGGAACTTCCACAGCAGGAGTGAACCAGCGGATATGATAATACCCTTTATCGTTAACAAAAAAAGCCGTTTCAGATAAATTGTTTTCTAAAGCAATGTTCTGCATTACAGAAACCGGGAGCCATTCTTTCAGGGGAACCACCGCGGCCGGGTTTCCTTTGTACAATTCATTTGCAAAAGCGTCTATTTGGTATATAGGCAGTTTCATTTTTTCCCTTAACTGATATTTATTTTAAAAAAAATCCTACCCTTTTTCTATGAGCTTCTCTGAAAATGTATTCTGTATTTTTTATAATCAAATTAATTATTTTAGTTCGTTTCCTTATCAACCTACCCTGATTATAAATAAATTATTCGCTGCCGAAAATTTAGTTGATGGGCATCGTAAAAATTAAAACAATTATGACGTTTTAAAATACATTTCCTGGTGGTTAAAAGGAACAAACGCTGCGATAATACCGGGAACGTAAAGCTCCTTTCTGTCCATAACACCATTTGTAAAAAATCCTATCGCTCCCATTTTTTGTTTTGTATTTTTTTGCTGCATTATTTCGTCCATTACAAATCCCAGTTCTTCTCTTTTTAATAAACGTTCGGTAACTTCATTCGGAATTTCAAAATGCGCTGAAGTGCCGAAACTTTTTTTACCGTTGATATCAACAATGCACATACCGCCGAAAGCAAACCATCTGTTATGATTAAAAACAATTCCGCCTTCCACACCTATAAAATACTGAGCCTGAAAATTTTTTATTTCATTCAATTCTTTCAGTTTAAGCGCTCTGTTTTCTGCTCCCGTTAACGTTTCATCATTCACAGGCTGATCGGGCACACCCGATGGTACTTTAATACCAACCACTTCAACTTCTGCAAAATAATTTTCCAACGCTTCTTTAACAGCGTTTAATTTAACGGGATTTTCAGACCCCACTAAAATCTTCATAATTACCTATAATTTTTTAATTACATTGTTAATTAAGATTCATTTGGAGAAAATAAATTTAAGCGCGCCCGGAATTCTTTTTGCCCAGGCGGCTTCCGAGTGAGCCGATTCAGGGTCTTTAATCCAAAGAAAATCTTTTCCTTCAATATACCCCTTATTTTTCAAAGTATTAATCATATCGTCAATACCGGGTTGTAATATTGCCTCAAGTCCAATTCCGCCGTTATCTATATATAGTTTTATTTGCTTTTTTATTCCATTGTAGTTTTCCACATCGTCAACAAAATTTATATCTGTAGTTTCCGATTTTACTTTATAAGCCGGTGACATACAAATTGCTTTAGCAAAAACCTTATTATATTCCCACAACAGCATAAACGAAATCAATCCGCCGGCGGAAGATCCTCCTGTAACTGTATTATCCCTATCCGGTTTAGTTCTGTATAAACTGTCAATCATCGGTTTCACATTTTCAACAATAAATTTCATGTAAGCCGAGCCCTTATCCGTTATTGTGTATTCCGCTTTTCTGTCAATTGTATTGTTAATCCCGACAATAATAAATGGATCTAACAGGCTGCATCGTATCAAACTGTCAGCGGCCTCATCAATTTGCCAGTCAACTCCAAAAGATGAAGTAGCCGGATCGAAAAGGTTTTGAGCGTCATGCATATAAAGCACAGGATAATTGATAAATGTGTCCGCATAATAATCCGGCGGAAGCCACACTAACACATCACGCGGCAGCAAACCTTTTCCCTTTAAATTTTTGTGATACTGAATGGTTCCTGTGATCTGTCCTTTAACGATAATTTTACTTCCAAATTCATCTTTCCACTTGTCAATATTAAAGCTTAATGTTGTATCTTCGGAAACCGTTATAATATAATTTTGAGGTGTGTTCCCTGCTGAATCAACAGCTTCTGTTTCCCAGCTTCCCTTTGTAAATTTGAATTCGAGTATATCTCCCTTTTCAAATTGGATCTGTTTGCTCCATTCCGATTCGTTCATTTTTTCAAGGAAAACTGCGGCCGGATTCCAGGAGCCGAGCGCTTTTTTATTCCCTGCGATATATATTGTTGAGGTATCGGAAATTACGGGTGTGGAAACTTTGAATGTTATATTTACGGTTTTCTGCCCTAAAAGATTTGCCGTTATTAAAAATACAAAACAAAGTAATAATCTTACTTTCATTAATAAGAACCGATTATAAAATGATGTGATAAGTTAATGATTTGAGTTGATATTTGGAATTAGCGCCCCCGGCTGACCGGGGAACACTAATAACATTAAAATAACAACTTAAGAGGAACGTACAATTGCGGCTATCTGTTGCGCCTGTTTTTGATTGTACTCAAAAGCGATGCTTTTATAATTAATAAGATCTACAATTGTTCCAATAAAGCAGATTCCGGCTGTTAAAAGGTATAAAATACCAAGACCGATTTGATCCACTATAAATCTTTGAATGCCGGCTATTCCTAAAAATCCGACTAATGTTAATAATAAAATTGTTTGTGGATCTTTTCTGCGAACCCTGTAAACATTGGCAAATTGTTGTGCTTCTTCATCGGTCATGTTTTTAATTAACATTGAGATAAATGCCTGTTCCTCACCAATTATTTCGGGTAACAGCTGTAAAATATTAGCCATAATTAACCTCCGGGAGTGTTTTCGATGCTTTATAATTTTTGATTATAAGTGTTACTATTCTATATGAAAGAAGAACCAATGCTAAAATTCCTAACGGATGAGATGCTATGGAGTTTGTAACATCGCCATGGAAAATAAATGAAATCGATCTGCCTAAGCCGCAGCCAGGGCAATGTTCAAATCCGGCCAAATCTAAAGGACAAACCGTCAGTTGTTTCGGGCTGTAAGGATTAATTAAAGCGAGATAACTTAATCCAAAAATCCAGATTATAGCTTCCGAATTTTTTAGCAAGACTTTTTTCGCGTATTTTAATGACTTTATTTTCAACCTACCCATATTTCGACCAAAATAATAACGCTTATTTGTTTACGAATCAAGAACTCAAATTTTTAGACGAACTGAAAGATTTTTAGTTTTATAAAGATTAAGCCAATATGTGATGCTTACTCATTAAATTTGAAAAACTATTTATTCCGAAATTAACTCGAAAAGATCGGGAATAAATTGATAGTTCAGTAATGCTTCATATGTTTTTAACGATGCCGGTTTTAATAATTCTCCTATAGATTGGATTTGTTCAATTGGAATTTCTACTCTGGATACAACCGACACTTCATTTGAAATATGTTGTGCCGGAGAATTACTCATTAACTCAACGCTATCGCTCATCAATTTATTAGGATTTAGTACTTCGTATTTGTTAAATTTTTCGGATAATACTTTCTCAAAGGCATTTATACTGTACCCGTAATGAGTGCAGCATAAAGCCGCAAAATATTTGGTGCCCTGGATTTGTTCAGGCAACACGTCAGATACAGCTTCGTTTGTAAAATGTTTTATTAAACGAGTAACATTTTCTCCCGCTGGATTTTTCTGAATTTCAGATTCCAGATTATAGCAAGGCTGATTAATAATTCTATTTTCACTTATACCTTTTTCAATCAGTTTTTGTCTATAAACATCAGAGCTAATTGTAGTTGGAGTGCCGTAGAGAATAATTATAGAATTTTCATTTTCACTCAATTTGTTATAAAATAATTCCAAACCGAATTCAACTATTCCAAGAATAGAAACATCACTGTTTTTATAAGTTTCCGTTAATGGATAAATAACAGACAAAGTATTGCAGGCAATCATTATAAGATTTGGTTTGAACTTATTTATCATTCCCGTAAGCGCGTAATCGAACTGCCGCAGCTTCTTATTAAAATCTTTAATCTGATTGTAACCGTAATTATTTCCTCCGTAAGCGTTAAAGAAAATAAGTTTCGGGGAATTAAATAAATTACAAACCCTTATTTTATTTTCCAGTAATGCCAGAACAGAAAGCCCACCAAGTCCGGAATCGGTTATAATTATTGTTGGTGAGTTCTGTGGAAGGAGTTCAACTGATTTCATAATTTAAACCAAATGGTAATACGTTTTATATTTATTCACACATCGAATATATGTATTTTGTTTCTTGAAATAAACGATCCGTAGACGTTCTTATGAAACTCTTGTTAAAATTATCAAAATTTATTTTTACAGCGGCTTTCTTCCTCGTTATAATTTCATGCTCCGGCGAAGCTGTTTTTATACCCGGTGTATATCTGGATGGAAAATATGATGCTAAATATCCTTATAACGAATCGGCGAAGTACCTGAGTGAAATTACAAAATCGGTAAAACTTATAAATAGTCTCGCTTTTTATAATCAATATCAATTTTACTGGAAACAAAACATTTCTTTAGACAGCTTACAGAACAGGGCTCTGCTTTCTAAAGCTTATAGTAAAACAACTTCAAGTAAATCCGCATCGGGCACAGGAACTATTGTAGGGTTAAATGCTCAGAAAATTCTTTTTTTAACTAACGCCCATATTGTAAGCTTCACAGATACACTTATTTCTTATTTTTCAAACGAAAGAGGTCAATTAACAAACATAATTGAGAGCATTTCGATCAAACAATCCCAATCAGTATATGTTGCGCTAGTTGGATTGAGCAGTCTGGAAATTGTTATGCTCGATAAAGCAAAGGATATTGCATTTGTAGGCGGAAGTATAAAAAATACTTACCCGCGGGATTTTTCACTATTTAATTATAAAGCGGGTGATTCCAGGGAGTTGGAATGGGGAGATTTTGTTTATGTGTTCGGTTATCCCATGCATTTTAAAATGATAACACAAGGATTAGTAAGTTTGCCCGAAGACGACGAAAATTATTTTATAACTGATATTAGCGTCAACAGAGGTTCCAGCGGCGGGCCCGTTCTTGCAATACGAGACGGAGTTCCAAACTTTGAACTTGTTGGAATTGTTTCTTCCATGCCCGCGGAAAAAATAAGCATTCTAGCTCCTAAACCGCTTATGAATAATAATCGTTATAGGCTTGATGCCAAATACGACGGGGATCTGTATATAAACGAACTAGAAAACACCAAATATGGTATTGCTAAAGTTATTTCAATTCAAGCGATCAAAAAATCGATCGAAGAAAACAAAACAATGTTGATTAATTGCGGTTATGAAATAAATTTATTTAACGATATTTTACATCAAAATTAGAAACCTAGAGTAAACTGGGTTTCCTGGGTTTGTGTTTCGTTTATGTTTAAATTTGATAACCCTACCCCCAGCAGCCTTACCGCTTTTTCCGGCAATGCGGGATTATAAAGCAGTTCTTTAACAACCGAAAAAATTTCCTCGTAGCTGTCTATATAACTTCCAACAGTTTTACTTCTTGTCCGGTTTACAAAATCGAAGTATTTTATTTTTAGTGTTACGGTTTTGCCTTTAATTTTTCTTTTGGAAATATAGTCGACTACATTTTTTGTGATGCTCTCCAGCTTAGCGATCATCAACTCGGGATTTGAGATATCTTTATCAAAAGTTCTTTCCGCGCTTATTGATTTTCTTATTCTGTGCGGACGCACTGGACTATCATATTCTCCGTGAACAATATTGTAATAATAATTTCCACTTTTACCGAACTTTTTAACAAGATCTATTTTTTCGAATTTCTTTAAGTCGGCACAACTTTTTATACCAAATTCATTCATTTTTGCGGAGGTAACTTTTCCAATGCCGGGAACTTTCTTTACGTCTAATCCTTCAATAAACGCCTCGGCCTTTTCCGGCGGAATAACATATAATCCATTGGGTTTATCCATCTCCGAAGCAACTTTAGCAAGAAATTTATTTACCGATACTCCCGCCGATGCGGTTAATTTTAATTCAGAACGTATACGATTTTTAATTTCTCTCGCTATAATCGTTGCCGAGTTTATTCCTTTTTTATTGGTTGTAACGTCAAGGTATGCTTCATCGAGCGACAGCGGTTCAACAAGATCGGTAAATTCAAAAAATATATTCATAATCTGTTTGGATACTTCGCGATAGACATCGAAGCGTGGTTTAACAAATATTAAATTAGGGCAGTTTTTTTTGCAGTTAAACCGGGCATAGCAGAACGCACACCGAACTTACGAGCTTCATAACTGCAGGTTGTAACAACACCCCGCATTTCAGAACCTCCTACCGCAATTGCTTTCCCCCGAAGTTCTGGATTATCACGCTGTTCAACTGAAGCGTAAAACGCGTCCATATCTATATGAATTATTTTTCGGATTGCAGAGGACATAATTTACACTTAAGATCGTATTAATAGTTTTAAGAATCACCAAATGAATTATTTTACAGATAAAATTATAGAGGCAAAATAAATATGTCAGGCTGGTTTTACAACAAATTCGTATATGTATATACTACAAAAAAATTGAATTGCGCGGAATAATGGTTTTGGAATTGTCAGTAATAATTTATTTCCACAAGCTTATCTTCCCCACGGAATTTTTGAACAAGCAGCTCAACAATTTTTGAGCGGATTAAAGTACCGGTCTGAACAAAACTTATATCTTTACTGGCAGGATTGAAAGACTGCCCCACAAATAAATTAATTTTATCCGCTATTTTTACCAAGTGATACAATTCAGTTACAGGACTGAATTTTTCCAGAAATTTGCTGTCTATATCCCAAACATTGTATAATTGGTTCAATGTAACGGCGCCTTCTGTAACAAGGTCAATACCGTCAATGTGATAATCTGGTGGAGCTATATTGCTTGAAAAATTCTCATTTATCTGCAAATGACAATCCAATTCGCGGGCAACAATTTTTGCCGTTGTTGCACCGCATACAATTTTTAATCCATGCATTTGTTTAAACTCGTTAACAACATCGGAATCATTTTTGCTGTCACTGGGAGCGCCTGTAAAAATATTTACAACGTTTCCTTTCCTCGAAAAACATAAGCTGACGGAACAATCATCTTCAAGTTTGTTTTTCCAGTTATTCTTTGCCTTTTCTATGATGAGAGGAATTAAATCCTGTTTTTTATATCCTTCATTCAATAATCTTGTAACATATTCGGCAACACCGTCAATTTCCCAGCCATTAGTAATACCTTTGCCTAGTCCGGATTGAGTGACTCCATCGGTTACCATAAGCAGCGCATCCCCTTTGCGCAAATTAAAATTCGATTCTCCAATAATCGCGTCATTAAAATTTTCAACAGATCTTTTAACAACAGAAGCGTTTCTTCCTGAAATTAGAATTGGGGCGGGCATTTCGTAACCAAAGACCGATGTTGTTCCATCGTGTAAAATTCTGGCAACGCTGAAGACAGAATAAGGTAAATCGTTTATCCTGGCGTGTTCCATCGTCTTAACTATATTCGAAAAAGCTCTTTTTAATGACATTCCTCTTATTATTAGTTCTTTTAATCTTGAGGAACACATTGTAGCCGCTATATTAGCTTTAGTCCCCGATCCTAAACCGTCGGCTAATATATGCACTGTAATGCCTTTGCTTCTGTCTGTAACCGAGACATCGCCGCATGGTTTGCCGGGTAACTTGGATACGTTTACGCTGTTTATTTCGAAATGTAAGTATTCCATAATCCTTTATTGCGGCGAACTGAATTGTTTATTTGTTCGTCCTGAGTAAGCTTCAATAAATTGTCGACTAATTCTTCTCCTCTGGCGGTGCTTTCTCCTAAAAATTTGGCAAGCTGCTGGGCAACTTCAATTTGATGATCCATTAATTCCTGAGCTTGTCTGATAGTATTCAGCTTAAGATCGTCAAGTTTTTCAGAGTCAGAGACCCGCTTGGTAATATCAACAAATATCCCGACATATTGTTTTTCTTCAAGCAGTTCATATAGAATATGATGGCAGGTGATATTATAGTTATTATGAGATAAAGTGAACTCCAATTTTTCAGAAGGTGATTCTTTTAATTTTACAAAAGGTTCTGGATCCATTAAATAAGAGATATGTTTTCCAATCACCGAATTTGTCGCCATAAAGAAACGCCTGAAGGCTGGATTCATCTTAATTATAGTCAGGTTGCCGTCTACTATAACCACTCCATTAGGTGTAGTTTCAATTATTTTATCTGATCTTTGTTCTGCAAGTTTCCTCATAAAAGGGATGCACATTTCAACTTCAGCCATATCATTTAAAACCGCAATCGCCTGATCTCTGCATAAGTTATAACCGCACGCCCCGCAATTTAACTGATCCTCTTCATTTACTTTACCTGTTTTCTCCAATACATTTCTAATTTGTTCTTCGGAATAGTGCTGTATTTCAATTACGGAATTTTTATTAAAGGATGTTTCAAAATCACAATGTAACATTTGATCGGACTCAACGAAAGATTTGCTTTCAGCGTAATCGATTACATTTTTTCTTTTTAACAAATTGGATTTATTTCCGGTTATGCCGGGTCCGTTGATACACCCGTGTTTACACATCAATGGTTCTACAAGAGTGGGGTCTGAATTGCTGATAAAACTATTAAGACAATCCTTAATTTCATCTATTCCGCTAATAATAATATTTTCGTTATCAAGAATGTCTGAATTAATTTCCGCAGTTTTTGCGAGTCCGCCGACAAGTGGAAAATATCTGGAATATCCTGAAGGCGAGGCGTCAAACTCACTTTCTTCCAAAGTGTTGAAGTTCAGTCCTTCGTCCGAAATCCAATCGTTCAATTCCGTAAATGTTAAGACGGCATCCACAATGCCCTTGTATTCTTGTCGTTCACTTTCATGTTTTTTAGCGATGCAAGGACCAATAAAAACAACTTTAATATCCTCTCCAAAGTTAGATTTTAGCAATTTAGCGTGTGCAATCATTGGAGAATTTAAGGGTATCAGATTATCAATAGACTCACCATCGTATTTTTCGATATAATTGACAAAAGAAGGGCATGCCGTTGCAAAGGCATTAGCTCTGTTTTTAGAAAAATATTCAGCTGAACCATCTGCAATTACCCCGGCGCCTACGGAAGTCTCAGAAACATTGGAGAAGCCAAGAGATCTTAACATCGAAGGTATTCTTTTGATTTCACTTTCGGTATATACTGCAGGGAAAGAAGGAGCGATACTTACGGCGACAAATGAATTTTCTTTCAATAACTTCTTCACTTTAACAATATCTAATCTGAATTTTTTTGCTCCCTGTGGGCATTCCTTCAAACAGGTTCCGCATAAAATACATTTTGTAGAATCAATAGAGGCCTGTCCGTCTAACAATTTAATAGCGTTAACCGAACAGGATCTTAAACATTTGTAACAATCTCTGCATCGTGCGGTATCAGTATATATTATTTGAGAATCTGGATACTTGTTGTTTTGCAGCATAATAATTAAATCTCTACTTGTCTTGTTTTTAACTTACTTAATCTATTATTTATCACTTCTACAGCTTTATTTAAGGTGCACTCTTTAATATGAATTCCATCAACTAAAACATTTGGTCCTTCGCCGCATTTTTCCATACAAAATGTCGCGTTTACATCAATACAATGCTGAAGCTCCTTTTCTTCCACAAATTTTAATATCTGAGAAATTAAAGACTGCGATTTTTTTATAAAACAATTTGTGCCAATACATACTTTAACTTCTATTTTTTCAGCAGCATTATTATCACTCATAATACTCAATTCACTGTGCAAAATTCGTTTTCTATTTTGATAACTTGTATGAAGAAGATCATGGGCGTGATTGCTACCGGGGTCAGAAAACAAATTTTTATACAGGTCTTGAATATACGGATTTTCCTGGGATTTATGAAATTGTAGCATCTTATCGTTATCATAAAGTCCCTTTGTTCTTTCGGATTTTAATCCTTCATCAAAAGTAACCGGCTGACCAGCGCCTCCAATACAACCGCCCGGACACGCCATAATTTCAATTATGTCGTAATACGCCTCACCGCTGTTTATTTTTCGAATTAATTCATTGGCGTTTTTGAGACCGCTTACTATCGCTAGTTTTACTTCTGTTCCATTTAACTTTACAGAAGTTTCCCGAATGCTTTCACTTCCTCTAACTTCCGAAAAGTCATATTTTGTTAATTTTGTGCCGTTAACTTTCTCATAGGCATAACGTAATACCGCTTCAGAAACACCACCGCTATTTCCGAAAATTACACCCGCCCCAGTTTTAAATCCCATTGGCAAATCTAAAGACTCCGGTGACAGAGCTTCAAAATTAATGCCCGATTCTTTAATCATAGAAGCTAATTCCTGAGTAGTGATTACGAAATCAACCTCTTTTATACCGTCTTTTACAAACTCGGATTTATTTGCTTCAACTTTTTTTGCTGTACAGGGCATTATAGAAACAACCACTAAATCTTTTTTATCTATTCCCGTCTGTTCCGGCAAAACTTCTTTGGCTACCGCGCCGAACATTTGTTGGGGTGATTTGCATGTGGATAAATTATTGAGCAGTTCCGGATGATATTGTTCAGCAAATTTAACCCATGCCGGACAACAAGATGTAAACAGAGGAAGTTTTTCTCCTTTGCTCAGTCTATTAATAAACTCGTTTGTTTCCTCAATGGTTGTAAGATCAGCGGCAAATGAGGTGTCGAATACTTTATCGAATCCCATCATTTTTAGCGCTGTTACAATCTGACCTATCATCAAACTACCCGGTTTTATTCCAAATAGTTCACCTATTGCGACTCTAACAGCCGGTGCAATTTGAGCTACTACAATTTTTTTCGAATCTGCAAGTGCATTCCAAACTTCTTCTGTATGTTGTTTAGGGGTTATTGCGCCTGTCGGACATACTCTAGCGCATTGCCCGCAATCGACACATTCAACTTCAGCAAGAGATTTACCGAACGCCGGAGACACAGTTATGCCCGATCCCCTGTTGGAGAAATCGATAGCTCCAACATCCTGTATTTCGTAACAGGCTCTTACACAATCGCCGCATAATATACATTTGTTCGGATCGCGGACTAACGCTTCGGAGGAGAGGTCCAATGGTTTAATACTTTCTGTTTTGTCAAATCTTACCTTATCCACACCAAGCTCACCGGCAAGTTTTTGAAGTTTGCAGGAAGCTGTTTTAACACAGGTTTGACAACTTTGACCATGATTAGCCAGCAGCAATTCTATTGATATTTTTCTTATATCCCTAAGCTGTTTAGTGTGGGTTTTTATTTTCATTCCATTTTCGGGTTTTGTAGTGCATGACGTACATATCCCACGCCCTTCTATATCAACAATACATAAACGGCACGCTCCATAAACACTAAGTTCTGAGTGATAACAGAAAGTGGGCATTTCAATATTTGCTTTTCTGACCAGCTGCAGCAAATTTTCTTCATTTTCAATTTTAACTTCTCTTCCGTTTACATACATAATTTGATCATTCATCGGATTACCCTCCCACAACAGCATTTAATTTGCAGGCATCAATACAAGCACCGCATTTTATACACAATAGTTCATTTATTACGAATGGTTCTTTACGCACTCCTGAAATTGCGTTTACAGGACATTTTTTTACACACACGCCGCAACCTTTGCAGAGCAAAGCGTCTATTTGCGGTGTTAACAATGATTTACATTGTTTAGTAGGGCATTTTTTATCCACAACATGCGTGTAATATTCATCTCTGAAGTAATTCATCATCGACAAAACGGGATTGGGCGCTGATTTGCCGAGGCCGCATAAGGAGGCTGTTTTTACTGCCCCTGCCAGGTCTTCCAATAATTTCAAATCATCTTCAACTGCTCTGCCATCGATTATTTTATCTAGCAGCGCAAGCATTTGTTTTGTTCCTTCGCGGCATAAAACGCATTTCCCGCAGGATTCATTTTGTGTGAACTGCATAAAGAACCTTGCCATTTGAACCATACAGGTATCTTTATTCATGGCAACAAGTCCCCCTGACCCTATCATAGCGCCAATACCGGATAACGAATCAAAATCCAGCGGCATATCGAGGTGTTCTTCGGTTAAACAGCCACCGGATGGACCCCCTATCTGTACAGCTTTAAATCCGTTTTTATTTATAGAGCCATCATTATTTGTTATGCCCCCGCCGATATTATAAATGATTTCCCGCAGTGTTGTACCGAAGGGAACTTCTATTAATCCAGTATTAGCCACATGCCCAGTTAGAGCAAAAGTTTTTGTTCCAGGAGAATTTTTAGTACCGTAATTTCTGAAGTTTTTATATCCATCTCTAATAATTAAAGGTACCGTAGCGAGGGTTTCAACATTGTTTATAACTGTAGGTTTCTCCCATAATCCCGATTTGCTCGGAAATGGAGGTTTTGGTTTCGGCATTCCGCGTCTGCCTTGTATCGATTCAATAAGAGCTGTTTCTTCACCACAAACAAAAGCTCCTGCTCCTTCCATAACATTTATGTTAAAGTTAAATCCGGAGTCAAAAATATTTTCACCTAGCAATCCTCTTTTTTCAGCTTCTTTCACAGCATTTTTAATTCTTTTTACCGCTAATGGATACTCGAGACGAACATAAACAAATCCTTCATCGGCTTGTATTGCTCTGCCGGCTATCAGCATTCCCTCAATTACTTCATGAGGATTACCTTCCATAATGCTTCTATCCATAAACGCGCCCGGGTCACCTTCGTCGCCATTGCATATAACATATTTTTTATCGGATTCTTCTATTCTTGTAAACTCCCACTTTTTGCCAGTAAGGAATCCGCCGCCGCCTCTGCCTCTTAAACCTGCCTCGGTTATATAACTGCATATTTCCTCAGGCGACATCTGCAGAATAGCCTTTTTTGCGGATGAATAACCATCCGCAGCAATATATTCATCTATATCTGACGGATTTATGGTTCCACATTTTTTAAGAACATATCTATGCTGTCTTTTATAAAAATTTATCTCTTCGTGTCCTTTACATTTTTTATTGTCCGAAGGATTATTGTAAAGGAGATCTTCAACAATTAAATTTGATAGAATTGTTTGTTCAACTATGTTTTTAACGTCATCAGGTTTTACTTTCACATAGAGTATTCCATCCGGTTCAATTGTAACTAATGGTCCCATCTGGCAGAAGCCCTGACATCCACTTTCGGAAACAAGAATCTTGTTATCGGTTTTATGCTCAAATTTTAGATCAACCAGATATTCAAGAGAATTTATTTTCAGTTGATTCTCAAATTCTTTGAGCACCTTTTCGGAACCGCTGGCTACACAACCAGTTCCTGAACAAATAATAATTTTACGTTTTAAGTCCGCTGTTTTCTTGAGGAAAGTTTCCTTAATTAGGTATAAATCGGGATTAGGCGAGCACATAATTAGCCTCCGCAATAAGAATATCGTCAATTAAGCTAATGGTTTTTTCGGGAGTCATTAAAGAATGTACTTCTTCGTTAATAACCACAACCGGGGCAATACCGCAGGCACCAAGACAAGAAACGGTTTCAAGCGTAAACAACAAATCTTCGGTTGTTTTATTATTTCCGTTCAAAGATAATTTTGTTTTAATCGCCTCAAAAATAGGTATTGAGCTTTTTACATGGCATGCTGTACCGTCGCATATTTTAATAACATATTTGCCCTTAGGTTCTAAAGTAAAGTGAGAATAAAAAGTAGCCACACCGTAAACAAGCGCGGGGGGTACTTTTAAGGAAACAGCAATAAACGAAAGAATTTTTTCGGGCAAATATCTTTCTTCGTCCTGAACGGCTTGTAATATTGGTATTAGTCTGTTTTTGTCATATTTGTTTTCTTCAAGAATTTGGCAGACTTTTTCAAATTTACGCGCCATGCTGTTTTCGATTTCAATTGACTCTTTCATCTTAAATCTCCGGAATAGCAGTTATTTTTTAATCATGGATTTTATAATCATTAGTTTTTATCTTTCCAGCTAGTTTATATGTTAATGCGCTCAAGGAATGAGATAACTGTACATTCTCAAGTATAATGTCTTCAGGTATTTTTAAGTGAACCGGAGCGAAATTCCAAATTGCCCAAATTCCACCCTCTATCATTAAGTTTGCCACTTCCTGCGCATGTTCGGGTGGGGCTGTAATTACGCCGATTTTAATGTGCATTCTTTTAATCATATTGGCAATTTTTTCAATAGGAAGTATTTCAATGCCATAAATTTTTTTACCAATTTTTGATTCATCGTTATCGAAAGCGGCAACTATGTTTAGTCCATAATCATTAAATTTTTTATAGCCCAGAATTGCCTCACCTAAATTGCCTGCACCGGCCAAAAATGCCTCTTTAAGATTTCCCCAATTCAGAATATTCATCAGCCCTTCAACCAACTCGGTCATATCAAAACCGACTTTGGGTTTTCCTACCATTCCGGCTAAACTTAAATCCTTTCTTACTTGTATAGAATCCAATCCAAGTTCATCTGCAATTGTAGCACTGGATACATGAACAACTCCTTGTTTTTTCATCTGCATTAAAAGATGAATATATTTTGGTATTCTTCTCAATGTTGGCTCGGGTAAAGCTTTTATTTTTGTCATTTTAACCTATCGATATATTTTTATCGATATAAATATATCGATAAAAATATATCAGCACAAGTGTTTTTAAAATATTTTTTACGAATAACTTAAGGAAGGCATTAATTATTAATAAAGATTGCGAAGTTTGGATTGTATTGAGTTGTTATTTCTATTTACCGCTTCGATTATACCTCGGCGGTAAATAATAATAGTTTTTTTACTTAAGTTTTAGCGGTGCCCGGAAATATTTTTTCCTTTGCCCCTCCAATTATTCCACAGGTTTTTATCTCTGAGCATTTTTATAAATCACCATTTTTTAATAAGTGTCACTGTGTAAATAATTTCCATTAATCCGGAAATAGTAATTTATAATCTTTTTCTTTCGCCTTAACCCACCAGTTTTCGGGAATAATTTTCCAGTTATTGTAAGAAACAGGCTTAACTTCTCCTTTGTTTTCAATCCATTTCATCATATAATAACGAAGATCTTTTTCTGTGGAGGTTACAACTCTTTTTTCAAGTTCTTCCAATGGAATACCGGCTCCTTCAATTAGGTGACCGCCGCCGCCGTTCCCTCGGTAAGAATTAACCGCCACAAGATATGTGGCATTCATATTAAATTCACTTCCGTTGGACATACTTGTGATTGTTACTCTTCCCCCCTCAGGTTTGGAAACATCAACTGTGTAATTTAACCCAAGAGCTGCATCGAAATTATAATATCTTTCTTTTAACATTGGGAAACCGCTTCTTTCGGATTGTACAATTACTCCTTTTTCATCTTTAATAAAATTAAGAAGATGGTCGTTTTCGTTGTTCATAATGTTAAACCAGTTTGCCGCTGTGTACTCGAGATAACCTTGTATTTCTTTTCCGGTTAGTTTCATAGAATAGAGGAGGTTTTCATACCTGTACAAATTAAACATATCCCTGACATACACAGTGCCGGCATTAATCTTAGCGTCGTGCGCAAGCGGAGCTGTAAATGAAATATCGGCGCCTGTTAATTCCATTTGAATTTTATTTATAAGATCACAGAATTCTGAACTGCCGAACATAGCGTCGCGGGTAGATATTGTTGACAAGAACCCTCCGATGGGTTTGGAAACATATTCTTTTACTTTCAGATACGGGAAGTAAAATTGTTTAAAGAATACCGTGTCTACTTCAAAATTTCTCGCGTCAATGGTTTGTCCTTTAATCTCACTGCTCCAACCTGCTATTGAAGAATCATATTTACAAATCACATCGGCAACCGCAATAGTTCTCGCAGAGTTTGTTCCTCCGAGAATTAAAACTTCACGGCCGTCAGGGTTTGTAACTGTTTTATTCCAGCTATGATGATCGTGCCCAACGAATACTATATCGAATCCAGGTACTTGTTCGGCTACCAATTGCGAGGCATTCTCATTTTTATAAGTATCTATTTTCTGTTCACCGTAGGAATATTCAACCCCCGAATGGAAAAGTCCGATTATTAAATCAGGTTTTTCGGTAACTTTAATAATTCCCATCCACTTTTTCGCTGCTTCAATCATGTCCTCAAACTCAATGCCTTTCCAAATTTTTTCTGGAAGCCAATGAGGTATGTGAGGCGTTATCAAGCCCAGTACAGCGATTTTAACTCCCGATTTATTAATAACAGTATAAGGTTGAAAATACGGCATCCCGTCGCTCACACGAACGGCGTTTGCGGCCAGCCATGGAAAGTTCACTTGTTTTCTGAATTTGTCATATACAGCATGACCAGTTTCTATATCATGATTCCCCACCGTGCCTGCGTCATAGCCCATATAATTCATAACTGCAGCATATAGATGTGTTCCGGCTGTATCTTCATAATTATAATAATAGACCGCTGGAGTTCCCTGCAATATATCACCACCGCTTAACAGTATTACACTCTGATTTTCTTTTGCTCTTTCTTCTTTCACATAACTATTTATCTGAGATAAAGATGAATTTGAGCTCCGGTCGTTATTAAAATCGTAAGGATATATTTGCCCGTGTGTATCTGTTGTTTCTATAATTTTAATGTTTACAGTCTGAGCGAGAACTGAAACCGAAAACCATAAAATGAGCAGTGTGGTTAAAAATTTCTTCATCTTATTATCTCATCATTGTTATTATTTCATTTTCTAAAGTTAAATACTGTTTCATTAGGTTGGCCGTAAGACAAGAATGAATGGGCAATATTCCAATTATATCACCGGGATTTATGTTTTGTATTTCCTTTTCACCCATTTTAATTATGCCATGTTCCTGCGACAATGCCTTTACATAGCAGTCTTTTAATGGCATATCCCACCGGCCTTTATTGAGCTTTACAACCAATCCGTAATATTTTCGGTCGAACCCGTCTGTAATTGTTTCTTTGGATAAATGTACCGCGCCTCCATAAACAACAATTTCCTGCCTGTTTTTATGAACTGCAACAACCGGACATGCAAGACATACAGCTATTACGCCAGTATCACAAACAGAAAGCTCATATTGCATTACATCATAAAACACAAAATTGCCGGGACGAATTTCATCTATATCTTCGAAATAATCTTCCAAAGTGCAGGCCGGCGTATCGCCTATCGAAAGGATAATTTCCTCCGAGGCGTTTCTGAAAAGTTTTTTCAGATTTTTAAGAGAGCTTATTTGTTGTCTATGAAATGCACCTATTTGTTCAGGACTGATGGCTTTATAAGTATGACCAGCATGACTTAAAAACCCTTTGAATAAAATTTTTTCGGCTGAATCTATTTTGGAAATAATTTTTGAGATCAGGTTAAAATTTTTTGAATCAACCCCGGTTCTATTATTTCCGGTATCTATCTTGATAAAAAGGTTTACTATATTATCTAAATTCGAATTAAGAAATTCTACAGTTTCAACAGATTCAACCAACAGGTTAAGTGTAATACTTTTCGCAAGATAATTGATAGAATTAATTTCGCGTAAGTTTACCGGGAACGCGATTGTAATATCGGTCCAGTTATTAGCCGCAAAATATTCAGCCATAGTTACCGAGGATACAGTAATTTTATTTACGCCGAATCCTCGAAACCACTCTCCAATTTCTGCCGATTGATGAGTCTTAAAATGTGGACGAAATTCCAAATAGTTTCTTTGTGCCTTTTCGGACATGTACCTGATGTTAGCCAGGCATTGTTGTTTATTAAGAAGAAGCGTCGGTTTTTCGATATTGAACATTAAAATCTTTTAAATATTTATTCCATTAATTACTAATTGGAAAGATATGAAAGAATTATTTAACACTAATTTTTCTTTTAAAAATATTTCCGATACCCTAAATATGGTTATACTTTTTAACTCATAACTTATATAATTAATAAATTGTCCCGGTTATTAAACGGCATCTAAAAGCTATCCTCTCATTCCCTCTTGTAAAAATAACGATAGCGGCCGGGCAATATGATAATGATCCATCACAAGGTCAACAACATTCTTCGATAGCAGTTTTTTGGGTTCAAGTCTGTCAAAAAAATAAAACTGTTTGTTGAATAATAATGGCTGTTTTTTAGCCGCTTCAACAAATTCTTTTGGAAGCCTTTTGTGTTTTTCCCCATGTAATTCACCGTAAACTTTTTTGAATTTTTTGTCATTAATCAGACTATTAAACTCTTCCATATTGCTTAATATATATTCTCTAAGGTTCTGCAAAAGTTTTGAGTCAATAAAATAAGCTCCGCCGTAAATTTTCCAGTTGTCATGGTGAATTTCAATGTATGTTCCGGGAACGGTATAATTTTTACGTCCGCCTTCGCAAATTATACCTGAAACCTGCTCTTTATATGGTTTTTTATCTTTGCTGAATCTTACATCACGGTATATACGAAATATCGAATCCTTTGCGGATACCGTTATACTATCATCAATTTCGTGTATGCGCAGTATTACATCCTGTATAAACTCTTCAAATGGTATTTTAACTGATAATTCGTAGCGGGTTTTGTTTTCTGCGAACCATTCCCTGTTATTATTTTGGGAAAGTTCTTTAAGAAAATCGAAAAAATCTTTTTTAAAATACGGCATATAGCCCCCGATATTTATTCCTTTTAATTTGCACCCCTGGCCTTGGCTAAGGGTGCATGGGTATTATTGTTTTTTACTTCCCGAAAATAGTATCCACAAAGAATATTTTCAAATTACAGGTTATAATCTTATCCTTAACTCTCCTTCAGCTTAAGACTGAGTCTATCGCTGATTTGCCATGTAGATTTTTATTTTATTTCATTGAATGAAAAGCTATTTTATTTCCTTCGGAATCGATAAAAAACGCCATATAACCATACTCATCAGAAATTTTTGTTTTTGGCATAACAACTTTGCCTCCGGCTTTTTCAACGCGCGACAAAGGAGTTGTTAAATCTTCTCCGCCGTTAAGATAAACAACCGCCCCTTCGGCCGATGGTTTATGCATTTCGCTCCGAACAAGTGCTCCGCCGACACCTTCACCTTCCATTGGAAGAAATGCCATCTGCATGCCCATCATATCCATTATATTTAATTCGCCGCCCAGAACTTCGCTATAAAATTTTGAAGCTCTATCTATATTTTCAGCCGGAATTTCAAACCAATTAATAACATTAGCCATTTTAGTCTCCTTATTGTTTTATGATGTATTTAGTATTGGGGATTACCCTTAACGAATTTACGAGAAAAGGTAAAACAATCAACTACATTATTAAAAAAAATGTAACATCTAAACATACTGTACAAAATTAATTTTCTGAATAATTTGAATTACTTTGATTTACTTTGATTTTTTAAAATTCTTTTCACCACATCTTTGCAAGATTATTTAACTTAGCATATTAAAATTAAAATTTCCCGGGTAATATGACAGACAAACAGATTAAAGACCAAAGCATCCACGAACTTAATTTAATCCGTCGCGATTTCAGCAGCATTAAAGAAGATATAAAATCATCATCGCTGGTTAAAGAAGTTGAAAAAAGATTTAATAAGTTATTCAGTAAAAGTAACGCTGTAAAATTATTAGTTGAGCCTGAACAGGGACTAATTATAGATGCCAACGGCAGAGCATGCGAATTTTACGGATATACTCTGCACGAACTTCGAAGAAAAAAAATTATAGAGATAAATAAACTTACCGAACAGGAAGTAATTGAAGAATATAAGAGACAAAAAGTAGAAGAGCGTGATTATTTTATTAACAAGCAGCAGGTATTCGACGGGACTATAATTCCTGTTGAAGTCCGCTCTGTTAAGGTAAACCGCGATGGTCAAAAATTGTTTTATTTTCTAGTCCACAAATACGAAAACAAATTATATGATAAAAAAGAAATTGAAGTAAATTTAGAACCGCATGAAGAAACTGAAATTATCGATGCCGAAGCTGCGCCGCTTATGTTTGCTAAAGATTTGGAATTAATTGAACAAAATGCCCGCGATTTAGTGACACTCACTCAAAAACTTACTATGTCGGAACGAAAACTAAGAGAATTAAATGCGAGTAAAGACAGATTTTTTTCAATAATATCTCACGACATAAAAAATAATTTCGCTTCCATACTAGGTTTAAGTCGTTTACTTACACAGCCCTTATACGAGGATAAACCCGAAAGCCGAAAAGATACGGCACAGATTCTGCATACAAGCTCACAAAAGCTATATTCACTTCTCGAAAATTTATTGGAATGGGCAAAACTTCAGCAAGATCAAATCAATTTCGGACCTTCGCGTTTCGGGATTAAAGCAGCGTGTCAGGAAATAATAGAGTTGTTCAAATTAAAAGCGGATGAAAAACAAATTACGCTTACTCTTAATATTCCCGAAAACATAGGTGCCTTTGCCGATCAGAATATGATAAAGACGGTTCTTCGTAATCTTGTTTCAAACGCATTGAATTTCACCGAACACGGGGGCAAAGTTGCTTTAGAAGCAGATGTTGAAGAAGATTATATACTAATAAAAGTAATTGATAACGGCGTTGGAATTGCTCCCGAGAACATTAACAAACTATTCCGGATTGATGAAAAACATATAGGGATCTCAACTGACGGAAATAAAGGCACCGGATTGGGACTTATTTTATGCAAGGATTTTGTTGATAAAAATAACGGTGAAATTTGGGTTGAAAGCACTTTGGGCGAGGGTACTAAGTTTATGTTCTCATTACCAAGATGATTTAAAGTATTTTAGATTTATTAAACTATTTACTTTGTGGACAAATATTCTGATATTCCTAAAAATTTTGCTTTAATAAACGACGAAGATATTTTCGGTTATTCGTTTAGTAGTATAAATTTTCCCTGCAAAAATCTATTTGTTTTATTAGCCTTAAAACGTAAGTGTGTTTACCGGTAAAATTATGCCATTCGCCGATTGGCTATTAATTTCAAGATTTTTGTTAAATAGATTTGCTGCATAAATTTTTTGTGGATAAGACAACTAAATATTTTGAGGGCCAAAATATTTTTAATTGTGGATGTGTTGTCTTATAATAACAAATGGTTTATTTTTAGTTTCTTCCTGATCAATAATTATAATAAAGTTAATAATATGAAAACACAAAATGCCGATTTATCCTCTTTAAAGATCGACCGTTCAAACAATAATTCTAATTCGGGTTATAGCAAAAAAACCTTCTACTTTTTAATGACCATTCTGATGTTAATAGTTGTTTTTGCTATCGGCTACTGGGGTTGGAATAAATTATTCGATCCCGGCATTGAAGTTAATTTAACTTCCGCGTCCCTTGTTTCCGCTTCTCAAACAGACGCTATTTTAACGGCCAGTGGTTACGTGGTTGCGCAAAGAAAAGCTTCCGTCGCTTCGAAAGCAACCGGCAGACTGGTTTATATTGGTGTTGTTGAAGGTGATGCAGTTAAAAAAGATGAAGTTATTGGCAGACTGGAAGACGACGATGTTAAAGCCCAACTGGATCAGGCAAAGGCTTCCTTAAAACTTTATAAGGCCGATCTTTTAGAAGCGGAAAGCAACTATAAAAGAACAAAGGGATTGTTCGATGCTGGGGTATCTTCCGAAAAAGAGCTTACGTCCACGCAAGCGCAATATAATAGAATACTGGCTTTTATTGAACTTTCTGAAGCACAGATTCGTTCAGCGGAAATAGCGGTTGACTACACTTTAATAAAGGCGCCTTTTAACGGAACGGTTTTAACTAAAAATGCTGATGTGGGTGAAATTGTTTCTCCGCTCGGTGCAAGCTCAACTTCGCGCGCGGCGATTGTTACTTTGGCGGATATGTCATCTCTGCAGGTTGAAGCGGACGTTTCCGAATCAAATATTGAAAAGATAAAACAGCAGCAGAATTGCGAAATCACGTTGGATGCGTATCCGGGATTCAGATACGCGGGATATGTGGATAAGATTGTTCCAACAGCGGATAGAAGCAAAGCAACTGTTCTTGTAAAAGTAGCGTTTAAGAATTACGATAGTCGTGTATTACCTGAAATGAGCGCTAAAGTTCTTTTCCTTAACGCCCCCGTAGATCAATCGAACTTAAATAAAGCGCCAAAATTAGTGGTCCCTAAAACAGCAGTAGTAACTCGTAATTCCGTATCTGTCATTTATAAGGTAGTAAATAATAATGCCGTTGAAGTTATTGTTACAACTGGAAATGATCTCGGAAATCTTATTGAAATACTCTCCGGAATTTCCGACGGAGATAAAATTATAGAAAAAGTGACAGAGAAAATAAGTGACGGCTCAAAAGTAAAAGTTTTATAAATAATTTACGGAGATAACATGCCTTCCATTATTCGAATTCAAGATGTATCAAAATCGTATACCCGTGATAGTTTTGAGATACCGGTTTTAAATAATATCACCCTGAATATCGAGGAGGGTGAATTTCTTGCGTTGATGGGTCCATCAGGTTCGGGTAAAACCACACTATTAAATCTAATTGCGGGTATAGACAAACCCGATAGCGGTAAGGTGATTATTGCCGATACGGAAATCTCAGCTCTTAACGAATCAGCGCTTGCAAAGTGGCGTGCCAACAATGTTGGGTTCATATTTCAGTTTTATAATCTGATACCGGTTTTAACCGCATATGAAAATGTTGAACTGCCGCTGCTTCTCACACATCTTAATAAAGCTGAAAGAAGAAAACATGTAGAAACCGCTTTAGAAATTGTGGGCTTAAAAGACCGCATGGCTCATTACCCCAAACAGCTTTCCGGCGGACAGGAACAACGAGTAGCAATTGCCAGAGCGATAGTTACCGATCCGCTTATAATAGTTGGCGATGAACCTACCGGCGATCTGGACAAAAACTCAGCAGAGGAAATTCTTACACTAATGGAAAGACTGAACAAGGAGTTTAAGAAAACCGTGCTTATTGTAACACACGATCCCCACGCCGCCGATAGGGCGCATAGAACCCGTTATATCGATAAAGGCGATTTAGTGGAGGCGTTATGAAAGTTTTTAAACTGATATTTAAAAATTCATTACGACATAAGCTTAGGACATTTTTAACGATTCTTGGAATATCAATTGCCGTTGTTGCCTTTGGAATTTTACGAACCGTAGTTACAGCTTGGCATGCGGGTGTCGATGCTTCTGCGGCAAACAGATTGATTACTCGTCAAGCAGTATCGTTTATTTTTCCCCTGCCTTATACTTACAGGGAAAAAATTGCCAATATTCCGGGAGTTGATCAAGTGACTTTCGCCAATTGGTTCCAGGGTGTTTATATAGATAAAAACCAATTTTTCCCGCGATTAGCCGTTGAAGCCGAAACTTTTATTGATGTTTATCCTGAATATTTAGTTTCAAAAAATGAGCTGAATACTTTTAAAAAGGAAAGAAACTCCTGTATTGTAGGGGCGGATATAGCAAAACAATACAACCTGAAAATTGGGGACTTAATGACAATTGAAGGTGATATTTATCCCGGAGATTGGCAGTTTATAATTCGTGGAATTTATAAGCCCCGAGATAAAACAACTGATGGGACAGGAATGTTTTTTCATTGGAATTATTTGAATGAAAAGTTGGAGAAGGATTCCCCCGCAAGAGCAGGTGATGTTGGATGGTATATAATTAGAATTTCTAATCCGGAAAAATCCGCTGAGATATCAAATGAAATTGACGCGTTATTTAAAAACTCAAATGCGGAGACAAAAACTGAAACTGAAAGGGCATTCCAACAAGGATTCCTTGCTTCTACAAGTGCTATTATAACCGCAATGAATTTTATGTCATTCGTTATTATTGGAATAATAATGCTTGTGCTGGGGAATACAATGATAATGGCCGCTAGGGAAAGAACACGCGAATACGCGGTTATGAAAACACTTGGATTTTCGGCAAAACATTTAGTCGGATTAATATTAGGTGAATCAGTTTTTATTTCTATGCTCGGGGGGGGCGTCGGTTTGTTTTTATTGTTCCCGGTTGTTGAAGGATTCGCTCAAGTTATACCCAAAAACTTTTTCCCGATTTTTAATTTGGAACCGATTACGGTTATTCTTGCTGTTAGCTCTGCGTTATTGATTGGAATCGTTTCATCAATATTTCCAATTCAGAGAGCATTGAGAACAAAAATAGTTGATGGATTCAGATTTGTTGGTTAAATAATTTTATATAAGGAGATTTTTATGGCTGTTCCTTTTAAATACAGCTTGAAAAATTTTAGATCCAGAAAGCTGACGACTTTTATTACAATCGCCGGTGTTGCGCTTGTAGTGTTTGTATTTGCGGCGGTATTGATGATGGCTTACGGTGTCCAAAAAACTCTTGTATCAACTGGTTTACCAGATAACGTTTTGATAGCAAGAAAAGCCGCAAATGGAGAAATCTCAAGTATTATTTCCGGTGAAACACAGGATATAATAAGAACCTTACCTCACATAGCTAAAAGATCCGACGGTATGCAGATAATTTCCAAGGAACCCGTAGTAATCATTAATTTGGAAAAATTCGGCGGCGGTATGAGCAACATTACAGTTAGAGGTGTTTCGGAGCCAATAAGAGAACTTAGGCCTCAAGTTAAATTGTTGGAAGGAAGATGGTTTAACTGGGGAACCAAAGAATTGATTGTCGGCAGATCTATTAACAGCAGATTCGAGGGGGCCTCGATAGGTGATTTTGTTCGATTTGCCGGAGACGAATGGAAAGTAGTGGGCATATTTGAAGCAGAAGATAGCGGTTTCGAATCTGAATGCTGGGGCGACGCGCTTCAACTATTGGATTCCTTTAATCGTGGAAGCTCATGCTCAACTGTTACATTGAAGCTTGAAAAAGCTTCGGACATGGATTTATTTATTCGGGCGTTCGATGCCGATCGCAGACTTCAACAATTTGAAGCAAAAGGAGAGAGGGCGTTTTTTGAAGAACAATCTGAATTTTTATCAAACTTTATTCGAATACTTGGGATTTTTATAACCGTAATATTTAGTCTTGGCGCTACTATCGGCGCTATGATTACTATGTACGCGGCTGTGGCGAACCGTACTGTTGAAATAGGAACTTTGCGAGCTTTGGGATTCAGACGCCGCAGTATTTTAACAGCTTTTCTTTTTGAGTCACTTCTGCTATCGCTATTGGGAGGTGTTATTGGAGTTGGATTGGCGTCATTTTTACAATTTTTCTCGATTTCCACTCTAAATTTCAGTTCATTTACAGAACTTGAATTTTCCTTTGCAATTACTCCATCTATAATTATATCGTCTCTCATTTTTTCTATTATTATGGGGTTACTCGGCGGATTTTTACCATCCGTTAGAGCTTCGCGTCTCAAAATAATTGCCGCGTTAAGAGCTGTATAGATTTTGATCGCTTGGTACGTTTTTTCGAAATTAAAATTTTATCTTTAAAAACAATTTTTCGAATAAAACGTACCGAGACTTAAAATGAAAAATTCAAATTCAGCAAATTCTATAAGCGCTTCTGGTTTGCACTTTTTGTTATTTATTTTATCAGGCCTATTTATAACAAACAGTTTTTTCGCCCAGACACTGTCTGATAACTTTGGATCACTATACCGCTTTCAGTTTAAGAACACTCCTTTCCCCGATAAAAACAGGGCTGAGGGACATACTTACAAAGATATATTTTATGACAAAGAGACTCATTACAACGATTCAACCACTCTTGTTTTTGTACCTCAATACTACAAACCTGAAAGCGATGCAGATATAATTGTATATTTCCACGGGTGGAATAACAATGTTGATAGCGTGCTCTCAAAATTTCAATTAATTGAACAACTATATTCAAGTAAAAGGGAAGCCATACTCGTAATGCCCGAAGGACCTAAGAATGCGCCTGACTCATACGGAGGCAAACTTGAAGAAGATGAAAGGTTTAGACTTCTCATTGAAGAGGTTATATCAGGATTATCCTCAAAATTGAACCGTAAACTTACACTGGGGAACATTACGCTCGCCGGTCACAGCGGAGCATACAGGGTAATGGCTTATATTCTGCTTCGAGGCGGCTTAACCAGCAAAATCAACGAAGTTGTTTTATTCGACGCTTTATATGGCGATACAGAAAAATACTCTTATTGGATTGATAATTACAATGGAAGATTTATAAACATTTACACTCGCGACGGCGGGACAAAAAAAGAATCTGAAAATCTTATGTTATGTTTGGATGGATGGAACATTCCATATACGTCAGTTAAGGGAGATAACTATTCGATGGAACAATTGAACTCAAATCGAATAATTTTTATTGCTTCTGCACTGGGACACAACGAAGTTATAAGCTCTCAAAATCAATTAATGAAATTTCTCAGTTTATCTCATAGACGGTAATGTAAAGTTTTACACCTCAAAGGACACAGAATAATAAGTTTTTAAGTTCTTATCCATGGGTTTCTCTGAGTCCTCCGTGGTGGATATTTAAATAACTGCGCAAATGTTTATTTCTTTTTAATAACTGTTTTAAGGGGCTCGCCTGCTTTTACAAAATCCATTGAAATTGAATTTACACAGTGTCGTGTGTTTTTATCTGTAAATCTTTCCCCAACGAACACATGACCCAGATGTGCCCCGCAATTTGCGCATAGGATTTCAGTTCTGCTGCCGTCAGCATCGGGTAGATGTTTTACCGCTCCTTTTATTTCATCGTCAAAACTTGGCCAGCCGCATTGACTGTCGAATTTGTCTTCCGATTTATAAAGAGGGGCATTGCATCTCTTGCAAATGTAAGTCCCTTTTTCTTTATTGTCGTTATACTTCCCCGTAAATGGGTATTCAGTTCCTTTATTTAATATTACCCTTTCTTCTTCGGGAGTTAATTTATTATAATTCATTTTATCTTGACCGTTTGTTATTGTAATAAATACTAATAATAAAAAAATATTTATAAGTGTTTTTTTCATTTTTGCCTCTCGCTGTTTTATTATAACAATATTTCAATCAAAAAGAGTTCAATATTTCGGGAATTCCAATATAGATAAATAGCAGTATCGTTAGGAGTAATACAATATCTGTTGTTGTTTTGTTCGCATATTCATCAACAATTTTTTTTCGATTAAGCAGAAGCAGTGCGAGAGATATAAATGGAATAACAAGTGAACCGAGCACAGCGTAAACTTTTTGAATCAGGACGAACTTGTACGAGAGACCGAATAATGGAAAGAAAGCTATAGCAAGTAAAAAATATCTATACGGCTTACTCTTTGTATCAACAACTGAAATACGGATTTCCGATTTCGATCTCCTGAACGTTCCCCAGAAATCGGCAAACAGATAGGGAATAGATTGCCAGACCCCCAAAAGACTGCTGAAAATAGCTGCCCAGGCGCCCACAAGAAATATTCCACTTCCTATATTGCCCGTAACATCTTTCAGTTTACCCGATAAATTTATTATCAGCTTAGCACTGCTGTCCCGATCAAGATCTATTTGAGAGGAAATAACGACCATAGACATACCGAACAAAGCGGTTATAAAATAAGCGGCAATCAAATCTATTCTTGTAGATTTCAGAAACTTCAATCCATTCCGGCCTTTTTCTCGAATCCAGTAACCATAACTAAGAATTGTTAGAGTACCACCGACACCTCCCATCAATGCGAGTGTCCAAATTACACCCTGTTTGTTCCCTTCGGGATCAATGTAATCGGGAATAGTCGGAATTAACGTTCCCTTAATAACTTCAGTAAAATCTGGCTTAATCATAGCGGCGGTAATTAGAACCGTAACAAACATAAAACCGACACAAATACTCATTATTTTTTCGAATGAGGAATAAGTACCAAACCAGACTATTGTTATTCCAGCAAGGCTATGTATTATTCCCCAGAAAATTTTCCCATCGACCGGGGAATCCATAATAGGTATAAGAGCGTGGGCAGCTATACCACTCGCGCTGATTAACGCGGATCCCACCATAAAAGACCAGATAATCAAATAGATAAGAAAAAAAACCTCAACCGGTTTTCCGTATTTTATAAATAGTCCTTCTAATAAAGTATTCCCTGTAGCAAGCTGAAATCTGGCAAGCCCTTCCGTAATTATAAATTTTAAAAACGCCCCTAGAATTACAGCCCACAGAATTGTTAATCCTAGTTTACTGCCCGCGAATGCTCCGCCCGCTAAATCCCCGGCGCCTACACCGGTTGCGGCGATTAACAATCCGGGACCAATAATTTTTAATAAATTTTCTTTTTTCATCTACTTCAATTGACTTAGTGAAGATATTCTAAAACAAAAAACGCCACATTAGTCTAAATTCCTCGCTGTAATTAAAAAAGATTAAACTCATCAGAAATTTTAATTAGATATTATATTCAATTCTTCTGTAAACCGTTTTTCACCCACATTTTCCACAGTAAGTGTTCGTTCAGTCGCTGCGTTTATTTTATTGGGAGGAAACGGTAGAATTGTTTCAGTCAGAACAAATTCATCCATAGTAACTTTTTCAACCCAATTAGTTTTCAGGTTTTTGTAAATAATACCTTTATAATGCGAACTTCCGACGGTTTTAATTTCAAATTCAGGCGGAATTTTCATCAACATATTAAATGAACTTTCACCCGAATCATAATTTATCATCGCGCAAACTGAATGGTTTACATAACCAAGTCCTATAAACTCGAGAGTTACTTCGCCGTTCTTAAAAAAAGATCCTTTTTCAATATTACTTCCGAGATTCACGGGCGGTTCGGAATAAGCTGCGGCGTGTACAATTTTTTGGTTAATTTGTGTTAAATTCTGAATACCATTTCCGTGTTCGAATGGTTCGGCAAATACATTACAGAATCCGTGAAAATCTATAAATGAGTTATAAATTATATAAGACAACTCCTGAGATACTGCTTGATTCCGGCTGTCTTTCAGGTTTTCAAATTTAGCGTGGTCAATGCCGAATACTTGCCCTTGTTCATCAATTCCGGAGGCCCTGTCATCCAGAAGATACGACCAGCCTGTAAGAACAGGAATATGCCTCCATTGAGCATCACCAAATTTAATCTGGAATTTATTGCATGTATACTTATAAACCGTTGTTTCATTATGTTTTATTGGAACACAGCTTAAATACATTTTAAGTATATCAGTTCCAGTTCGTTTACCGTCCAGCGCGTATTTTACGTAATATGTTTCCTGGATAAAGAACTGCGGCACACAGGTTCTTTGTCCCCCAAGATTAAAAGTTTGTTCAAAAGATGAATTTTCCTGCGCGTGAATTATTTCAGTAAACCTGAATAATACGGCTATTAAAAGAGTTGAAAATAAAACGAATCTTGTTTTCATAATTAATTCCCCCCGGAATAATTTATGTTATTTAGTTTGTTTAGCTAATTCTTCCACCATATCCAGATATTGTTTAAGGGCATTTAATCCCATTTTTGTTATTTTACACGTTGTAAGCGGTTTTTTATCCACGAACTGTTTTTCTATTTTAACATATTTGCTCGCTTCCAATTTTCCTAAATGAACGCTCAAATTTCCCTTAGTTGTATTTACTTCCTTCAATAACGTTGTAAAATCTAATTCATCTGAAGTAGCCAGCGCGGCTATAATTGAAAGTCTGATACGCGAATGCAATATTTCATCTATATTTTTGTGGTCAAATAGTTTACTCATTATAAACTCTTTTCCACTTATTATAAATTATGATCCCCGGAATCACTTCCAGTATAAAAATTAGTCCCGCAAATAAAAGGGCCAGCTGATGTTCTTCTCCAATATACAGCCACAAAATTGAGGTTATCATCGCCAGCCACCATCCAAAAGCTAATATTTTCATAAATTTTAACTCATTAATATGCCCGGTTAAAAAGTAACCGATACCCAAAATCGCGCTTATGGAAGTGAACAAAGTCGGAAGAGTTATTCCGCCGGTTATAAAATATAGTATAGAAATAATCGTAATCGGAATTCCACATGCCATCCATACCGCGCTAAATGTTTCGGAGGCAAATGTTTTTCTGGTTTGTTTCTTCTTAAATCTTCTGCTTATAATTAGATTAAAGATTATAAGAATTATTATTAAAGCAAGCCAAAGTGGGGGCAACAGATCCTGTTTCCCGGCAGTTCCAAGCAAATAAGAGATTGAAGCCCCAAGCACAACATATACGCCAATGCTTATGTACATTATGCCGTTGTCAACAAGAGAGCGTCTGTTGTTTTCAATCATGTTTTTAATATAATTAATGTCGTCTTGTAGTTGATTTTTTTCCATCTGCACACCTTTTTATAAACTGGTTTAAAATATAAACCGGTTTATAGAATTTGTCAAGTTTTTTACAGTGGTTTGCAATAAATGTGTGATGGCGAAAAAATCATTTCAGAATTAACAGAACTATGAAAAAAGCGGGTGGTTTTAAAAACAAAAAAGTTGAGGGATCAATAATAGAAAAATCAACGAACTGGAATTCCAAATTTTTAATTTATACTTTCACAAAAGCATTTAAAAATAAACGGTAAATAATGGTAAAAACAATAGAACAAAAAATTGATGTTTGCGTAGACTCCGAAATCGGCGAGCTTGAGGCTGTAATAATACATACACCCGGACCCGAAGTTGAGAACATGACTCCGCAGACAGCTGAACGTGCTTTATATAGTGATATACTCAATCTTTCAGCGGTAAGCAAAGAGTACTCACAATTTAAATCGATATTAAACATGCATGCCCAAACTTTTGAAATACGAGATTTGCTTACTGATATTATGCGAGACGATTCAGTAAAAGAAAATCTGCTTGGAAAAATTTGTACAAACGAAAATGTTTATCAGCGGAAAAAAGAACTTATGGATCTTCCGCCTGATCAGCTGGCGAAACTATTAATCGAAGGAGTTGAGTTAAAAAGGATTAATCTCACTAATTTTTTGAGTAATGAACGGTATATGCTTTCGCCTCTTCATAATTTCTTTTTTACACGTGACGCTTCGGTAACTGTTAACAACAATGTTTTTATAAGCTGCATGGCGAATAAAGTGCGTGAGAGAGAAGCATTGATTATGGAAGCAATTTTTAACCACCATTATTCACTTAAATCAAAAACACACAGCCCGGTTAACGAAATTAATTTTGACACTAATAGCACAATTGAGGGCGGCGACATATTAATTGCGCGCGAGGATATTTTAATTGTCGGGAACAGTATGCGCACCTCGACGCAGGGAATTGATTTTCTTCTTGAAAAACTGAAGGATAAAAAGAAAAAGCAGCATATTATAGTTCAGGAGATGCCCAGTTCGTCTGAATCATTCATCCACCTGGATATGGCGTTTACTTTTCTTTCTGAAAAAGAAGTTATGATTTATGAACCGGTTATATTAAATCCTAATCAATTTAAGACAATTCATATTATGACAGACAATGGTAAAGTTGTTATCCGGGAAAAACGAGATATACTTGAAGCTCTGAAAGCTTTAAAATTTGATGTAAAACCTATCAATTGCGGAGGAAACGGCGATCCCTGGATACAGGAGCGTGAACAGTGGCATAGCGGAGCGAACTTTTTTGCAATGGCGCCGGGAAAATTGATTTCTTACGCCAGAAATACATATACCCTTGATGAAATGAATAATAACGGTTACGAAATTATAAGGGCTCAGGATATTATTAAAAAGAAACGTGATTATAAAGAATACGGAAAATATGTTATAACTATCGAGAGTTCGGAACTGGCGCGCGGAGGCGGCGGATGCAGGTGTATGACAATGCCTCTGAAAAGAAAATCAATAGCTAATTAAGCCGGGAAACTATAGTCCCTATATTTATTTTAGAAATATTATAATTATTTAACGTTATTATCACATCGCCCATATTGAATTCATTTTTTATTTGCTAATATTGAGTTATTAAAAAAACATCTATTGGAACAATTCATGAAAAAAATATTTTTCATACTTATTATTTCTGCCGCTTGCTTCGCTTCAGTATCAGCGCAACAGGTAATCGTTTACCCTGCTGAAGATCCGGTGTTTTCTATCTCATTTCCCGAGGATTGGATAGTTAACCTCGACGAAGAATCGATTTCCGCAACCCCATCCGATTCAAGCATTTCTTTTAATATAATCGCTCTTGATGCGGCCGATATTGACAGTGCCATTGCTTATGCCGATCTTTTCCTATCCGACATGTTCCAGGATTTGGAACTGGACGATCCTATTTCTGAGGAATATAACGGATTAAATTTTCTATCAATTTCAGGCAGCGGTACCGATGAGTCCGGTACTGAAATTTATGTTGATGTGGAATTAATTTCCGATAACGAAGGTCAGTATTTTATGCTGTTTTATTTCGGCACACCCGATTCAGAAACCGCGCATGATCAGGAAATTCAATTTATCGACGAATCGATAACAAAGGTAAAATAGTTTTAATTGAGCCCCGACTCTCAAGCCGGGGCTATATAGATATTTCATTAAAAGCATTTTATATTTTTACTTTCTTCAATCTCAACGAATTTGTTACAACGCTAACCGAACTGAACGCCATTGCGAGCGCCGCGATCATAGGATTTAACAAACCGAAGGCCGCAAGCGGAATACCTAAAGTGTTATAAATGAATGCCCAGAAAAGGTTTTGTTTTATTGTTTTTATGGTTTTGTGAGAAAGATTTATCGCTCGCTCCACACCCGACAAATCACCTTTTACAAGTGTTATTCCGGCGGTTTCTATCGCTACATCCGTTCCCGTTCCAATAGCTATACCGATGTCCGCCTGAGCCAGCGCCGGAGCATCATTAATACCGTCACCCACCATGGCGACTATTTCTCCTTTAGCCTGGTATTCTTTTATTATACGCGCTTTATCTTCGGGCATAACTTCGGCGACAAAATTTTCAATTCCCGCCTGCAATGCGATAGCTTCCGCGGTCCCTTTGTTATCCCCGGTAAGCATGGTTACTTTAATTCCCGCAGAATTTAACTTCTTAACGGCTTCTGCGGAACTTTGTTTAATTGGATCGGCAATTGCCAGCAATCCTAATAACTCACCGTCTCGCGCCACGAATATAACTGTTTTCCCTTCGTCACTAAGGCTGTTAAATTTATCGTTTAATTCATCCGACTTAATTGAGTATTCAGACATAAGTTTTTTGTTGCCTATAATTACAGCTTCGCTGTTAACAATAGCGCTTAAACCTAAACCTGTTATACTGTTGAAAGACTCAACTTCCAACATGTCCATATTTAGTTTTTCTGCGTATTCAACGATTGAATTTGCCAGGGGGTGTTCGGATTTATTTTCAACTGAAGCCACTATCCGCAGCAAATCATTTTTTTCAATGTGCCATGGAATAATATCCGTAACAGTCGGTTTGCCTTCAGTGATTGTACCGGTTTTATCAAAAACCACTCGATTTATTTTATTTGCAATTTCAAGACTTTCGGCATCTTTAATAAGTATGCCGCGTTTCGCTCCAAGTCCGGTACCGACCATAATCGCTGTTGGAGTGGCAAGACCCAAAGCGCATGGGCAGGCGATAATTAGTACAGCAACAAAATGGATAAGCGCATTGCTGATTCCTAATTCTGGAGCTACAACCAGCCAGACAACTAAAGTTACAATAGCGATAACAATTACAACTGGTGCGAATACTGAAGCAACTTTATCGGCGAGTTTTTGAATCGGCGCTTTTGAGCCTTGGGCGTCCTCAACCATTTGAATAATTCTGCCCAGGACCGATTTTTCACTCAACGCTGTAATTCTAAAATTAAATGATCCGGTTTTGTTTATCGTGCCGCCGATAACTCTATCATTTTTGTTTTTTTGAACAGGGATACTTTCACCTGTTAACATGGATTCGTCAACTGCGGACGAACCAATTTCGATTAATCCGTCTGCCGGAATTTTTTCGCCTGGACGTACAACTACAATCTGCCCGATTAATAAATCATTTAAATTAACTTCAACTTCTTTTCCATTTTCCAATATGCGAGCGGTTTTGGGACGCAATCCCATCAGTTCTTTTATCGCTCCTCTGGTTTTTCTTTTCGCCCGGTGTTCCAACAAACGTCCCATTAAAATTAATGTTATTATCACCGCGGCAGTTTCAAAATAGACATGGGGCATTTGCCCTGAAATTGAAACAGACTCCGGAAAAAGAGTGCTCATAACGCTGTACCCATATGCCGATGCGGTTCCAATTGCCACAAGAGTATTCATTTCCGCAGAAAAATGTTTAATGTTATTCCAAGCGATTAAAAAAAAACGTTTCCCCGAAATAAAAATTATAGGCGTTGTTAAAACCAGCATTATTTTTTGAGTTTGAGGCATGCTAAGCGGCCAAACATTTTGAAACCATTGAAAATCCATTAACATACTTGCCATAAATACGGGAAGAGTAAATATCAGGGCAACTATAAAATCATTCTTCAATTTATTGTAATGATCATCTTTTTCTTCTTTTATTGCTCCAGGATTCAGAAAGTCCTCACTCTTAGAGGTACCGGCAACTGATTCCGCGAGTTTAATTTTATATCCGTATTCATCAACTGCTTCGGCAATTTTTTCAAGATTCACGTTTTCATTTTCTGTTTCAAATGTTATTTTTTCAGAAGCAAAATTGACATTTATATTTTTCACTCCTTCGAAAGTCCCAACAATTTTCTCCACACGCGCTACACAAGCTGCGCAAGTCATCCCTTCAACGGGCAAATTATACTTAGCCATTTGTTTATCCTCTTGTATTCCAGAGTGTTCTTCACTCTGTTTTTGTTTTTAAACTACTCTATAACCGGCATCTTCAATAGCTTTTTTTATTTGATCTTCTCCGGTTTTTGTTTCATCGAAGTCAACCTTTGCCGATCCGATTTCAACCTGTTTATCTTTCAACTCCAATTTTTGAAGGGCTTTGTTCACAGCCATCACACAATGTCCGCAGCTCATTCCTTCAATTTTAAATTCTTTGGTGGTCATTTTATGTCTCCTATAGTTAATTAAATGTCTTTAACAAAAATAATTGTCTTTGATAAACTAACCGTTACACAATTTCACAAAAATGTTACAAAATTTTTATAATTCTGTTATGATTTAATTAGTCAAAATCAATTTTTTATCGCCGGTAATTCTATTAATTAAAATTTGTTTTATGATTTAATTTTTATCTATTTGTAAAATAGCTTACACTTTATTGTTGTCCTCTTCTGTATCCTTAAATTGTATAAAAATAGTTTTCCTTTCCCGACAAAAAATGAGGTATTACAAAATGATTAATATTGAATTTTTATCGGATTAAATTCGTTAATAAGATAAGTCATCCAATTGGTGGGAATATGATTAAGAAACGAATAAAATATTATTTGTTATTGTTGGTTATACTGGCATTTAATTCATTGCAGGCGCAGGACAATATTGATTTTAATATCAAACTAATTTCGGGCACTGAAATTCAATTCTCCGAGTTGATTGCGAAAAAAGTTACTCTTGTAAATTTTTGGGCTCTATGGTGCAAACCCTGCAGAATAGAAATGAAAGCTTTAAAAGAGCTGCATGAAAAATATAGAAACAAAGGATTTGAGATTTTGGGCATTAATCAGGATACACCGCGAAGTTCCGCTAAAGTAGAATCTTATATTAACGTTCAAAATATAGATTACAAAATAGCTCTGGATCCCAACAAAGAATACTTCGAATTATTTAACGGGCAGGTTGTTCCATTAACTCTGCTTTATGATAAATCAGGTAAAGTGATTTACAAAAACACCGGATATTTACCCGGGGATGAATTTAAACTCGAAGAAATAATTAAAAAAATTCTGGAAGAAAATAATTGATACGCTGGATTTTTATATCGACTCTTATAATAATTGCCTGCTCAGGATCTTTCTACGCTCAGTCCGATGTATCAGTTTCAAATTTATTGAGGTATGGAAGCGGAAAACAATCAATTTCGGACATATCTAAAAATTTGATTTACAGAGAAAATTTAACTGACGCTAAAATTCGTTTTCAGAACGATATAACAATAGGATTTAGGCTTTTATACGATAATCCCCCAGAAGTTGGGCAATCATTTACCGGACTTAGCAGGCGGTTTATAGAATATAGGAAAGATGATTTATACGTAAAAGTTGGGAATTTCTCAGAGTTATACGGAAAAGGTCTGGCGTTAAATTTATTTGAAAATCGCGGTCTCGCTTATGATACATGGGCTGACGGATTGAAAGCTTCTTATAAAAAAAACAGTTTATCTGCGTCTATGATTTACGGAGTTATTGATTTTGCCGATTCAATAAATTTTTGGCGTAAGGAAAATTATATAGTAACCGGTGGAAACGTTGAGTATTCCTTAAACAATTATTTAACATTTGGTCTTACTTACATAGATGCTGCCGGGAAAATACCTTTGCCGGATATTGATTATAGCTTACACACCGAGGTTCCTGAATTTTATATCAATCTGAACGCTGATAATTTTAAATGGTTTGTTAACTGGTCGCAAAAACAGACCTATGTTAAAAACACTGGCAAATCAATAGGATCCGCTGTTTATTCTTCACTTAGTTTTAACACATCCGGATTAGGTATAGTAATCGATTATAAAAATTACAGATACGATGAACGTAATCCTTACGACAGAAACGACTTTACCCGTCCCGGCAGAATGCTTCCGTTTCAGAATCCGCCCATAGTACAGAAAGAACACAGTTATATTTTATTGTCTCGCTCAATTCATGAAATCGATTTTAACGATGAAGTCGGACTTCAAGCCGAATTGTTTTTCAGTGTTTCCGAGGATACGTATATAAATTTCAACGCGAGTTTAGCTAGCAGACATAATTTTTATAATTTTATTCCAAATAATTTTATATTCAAAAAAGAGTACCGCTCGACCAATTATTTGCCGACTACAAATGACAAATATTCTCCATTTATGGAATATATGTTGGAAATCGAACACTCTATTAATTTTTACACCAGCGTTAACGTCGGTTTAGCTCAAAGGTCAAAAGTTTTGTATAATGATTTTACCGGTGAGGCAGGTAGTCATAAAATCAGATCCACCGTGGTTCCTTTATTGCTGCAGCATACTTTTAACGAGGACTATTCAGCCATCTTTCAATATGAATATGAATCTGTATATGATAATTATAATACTCGTCAGCCGGATTATTCAAATCATTTTATTTCCTTAATCGGGAATTTTTACTCCGCTTTTAATCTAAATCTTCGTTATGAGGCAACTACCAACAAATACGATTTATCAAATAAAAAAGATTGGTTTACTCTTGAAGCCGGATATAAAATCGGCTACTCTCACAATATTTCTATTTCATACGGTAGGGAAAGAGGCGGACAGACATGTTCAAACGGCGTATGCCGGTATATACTACCCTTCGAAGGTTTTAAGATGACATTTTTAAGCAATATTTAATTGGGGGACAAAATGAACAAATTATTATTTCTTTTATTCTTTACTACTTTATCGTTATCCGCTCAAGGATTCGACAGAAATATTTTAATTGAGGTTTTTACAAATTCGCATTGCTCACTTTGTCCCGCGGCGCACAACACTATAGATTCTTATTTAGCTTCCAGTGCAAACGCAGAAAAAGTTACATTTATATATTATCATATGACTTTCCCATACTCTGATGACCCCATCAATCAGGCGAATACAGGGGACGCCTCCGGGCGAAACAACTATTATGGTCCTTTTTCCAGTACGCCAATAACATTTTTCGACGGAACTACTCAATCAGGAAGTTACAGTCAATGGGCTGCAAATATCAATTCCCGATTGGATGTAAAGTCTCCTGTAAATATTTTATTAAGCGGGTCGCAAGAAGGCTCAACTGTGACTATTAAAGCGGATCTGGAATTCAGCTCCGGTTTTAATTTGGGCTCAGCCGTAATTCATTTTATTGTTGTAGAAGACGTTACTTACGCGGGAAGAAATGGAATTAACAATCACAAAAATGTTATGCGTAAAATGATTACTTCGCCCACAGGTGAATCCATAACAACAGTCGGTTTTCAAACAGCTAATAAATCAATATCATTGCCGGAGAGTTGGAATAAGAACAATCTAAGTTTTTTGGTTTTTATTCAAAACAGCGTTACAAAGGAAGTATGTCAGTCGGAAATAATCGACTATAACTCATTAGTAGTTACCGGGATAACGGATGAAAGTTTATCTCCTAATCGATTTGATTTGTTTCAGAATTATCCGAATCCGTTTAATCCTAGTACTACAATTGAGTATAATGTACCAAGTTCAGAACTCGTTTCTTTAAGTATTTACGACGTACTTGGTGTTGAAATCGTTACCCTTGTAAATGAAAAACAAGCTGCTGGCAAGTATAAAGTTTTATTCAACAGTTTATCCGTTTCAGGAGGAAAGGGATTGCCGAGCGGTATATATTTTTACAAACTGAATATCGGAGATTTATCGATAACTAAAAAAATGTCTATTGTAAAATAATCTCTAAGTTTTTGTGTGTTCTGTGGTTAACAAACCTTTTAAACAGTTTACTCAATAACCAATTTCTCTTTTGGGTTTTGTTTCTTCGTCCATAAGATTATTTATCGTCTCGAAAATCAGAACAATTTGCTCTTGCTGCATAGAAATTTTATCATTCAATTCCTTTTCGAGCAGGGTGATTTTTTTTGACAGTCCTTTGTTGCTTTGCATATATTTTCTCATCGCCACAAATGCACGCATAATTTCTATGTTAACTTTAATTGCCCTTTCGCTGTTCAGTACAGAGGATAACATTGCCACCCCCTGTTCTGTAAAGACATAAGGGGGATATCTTCTTCCACCCCAGCTTGAGGTCCCAATTTGTGACCTCAAGATTTCAAATTCTTTCTTAGTTAACTGGAACATAAAATCATTCGGAAACCGTACAATATTTCTTTTAACAGCTTGAATCAATTTTTTTGTTTCAACACCGTACAACTCGGACAAATCGCTGTCAATTAAAACTTTTTCATTACGCAGCAGAAATATTTTTGAAGAAATTATTTCAATCGGCAGTAAATGTTTTTTCACAGTCATAAAATAATCCGGTTTGTTACCTTATTGTTGCCTGCAGTGAATATATAATTTCATTTAATTTTATCAATAGGAATACGCGCGTTACCCGCGATGGTTTTGAATTCACTTGCCGTCATACCAGTAACTTTTTTGAATTGCGAAGACAAATGCGCAACGCTGCTGTATCCAAGATTATATGCGATTTGGCTAAGGGTTAATTCGTCATATTTAAGAAGTTCCTTCGCGCGCTCAATTTTTTGAAGAATTATAAAGTGTTCAATCGTAATCCCTTCCATTGAAGAAAATAAACCGCTTAAATAATGATAATCCAAATCCATTTCCCGCCGGATAAGTTCAGAATAATTTATATTTGTCTCCGTGTTCTCTTCGGAGTGATGTATTAGAGTTATCACATAATTCTTAAGCCTCTCAATAATCTTAGCTCGTTTATCTTCAATCAGTTCGAAACCGTTATTTTTCAAAATTAATTTTATTTCGTTTAACTTAGTTTCAGTCAGATTCATATCCGATTCAACTTCTCCAAGTGAAATTGATTTAATTGATATTCCTAAACTTTCCAATTCCTCCTGCACAACTTTAATACAGCGGTTGCAAACCATATTTTTTATATGAAGAATCATACTAATACCGAGTCATCTTATTTGAGTTAACCATTAAATTAGAAAACGAACTTATAAAATGAAAGTTACAAAACTTGTTAAATAAGTTTTATGTATTTATTTTTCGAAAGTTAAATGAGGTTTATATCAGCTTTTCTAAACATACTTCGATAATTGCCGTCCGCTAAGACTACTCTTTCTATTTTGTAAGAATAGTCCGCTAAAGAAAAACAGATAGTTAATGCTGTCTGTAAAGGGATAACTCTATTTATAATTTATCGGAGAAACTGAGATGTTTAATTTATCTGACTACGGTTGGAATTCCTTTTTTGAAAATAATTTTCAATCTAACAAAAACAAAGATTTTATACCCGCACGCGTAACAGTTGAAAACAAAAACAATTTTCTGCTTTTTTGCGAGCATGGCGAAATTACCGGAGAAATTTCAGGAAAATTGATGTACGGCTCGGAAAGTCAGTCTGACTTACCCAAAGTCGGCGATTGGGTTCTAATTAATTATTTCGATAAAAATTCACCCGCCATCATTCACGAAGTTCTTCCCAGGGTTACAAAACTTTCACGGAAAATTGCCGGAATAAAAACAGAAGAACAAGTAATTGCTGCTAATATTGATATAATTTTTATTGTTCAAAGTCTTGACTCAACATTTAATACGAACAGGATTGAAAGGTATTTGGTGGCGGCTGTTGACAGTGGCGCTAAACCTGTGGTGGTTTTAAGCAAGTCTGACTTAAACAATGATTTTGAGGAAATTAATAAAAAGTTAGTTACGATTCAGAAGCGCGCTAAAATCCTTTTTTCTAGTTCTTATCTAAATGAGGGCATTGAAAAAATCAGGGAGTTTATACGTCCGGGATTAACATGCGCTTTAATTGGCCCATCGGGAGCGGGCAAATCGACAATGATAAACAAATTGATCGGTGACGATATTCTGCCTACCAGCGAAGTCAGAACTACGGATAACCGAGGCCGGCACACAACGACTAAAAGGGAATTGATTTTATTGCCTGAAGGAGGTCTGATTATCGATACTCCGGGGATGCGTGAATTGCAGTTGTGGACGGATTCAAATAGTTTGAATTCGGCTTTTCCTGAGATAGATAATCTTTCGTTGAAATGCCGATACAGTGATTGTTCACATATCCATGAAAAGAATTGCGCGGTAATTGAAGCTGTTGAAAAAGGAATTTTGCCGGAATCGAGCTACGATAATTATCTTAAAATGCATAAGGAGCTTAAATACCTAGAGAGGCGAATGGATTATCAAGCCGCACAAAAAGAAAAGAAAAAATGGATATCAATTGGAAAAGAAATGAAACGATTTAACAAATTGAATAATAGATGATTTTTTTATCCAACGCAGCAATATAGTAGCAAAAACATAATCTTTTTCCGCCGCTCATAAGATTTTAAAATAATTTTTTGAGTGGCGGAATTTATTAATTACCCCATTATCATTATTTCTGATTATAGGGATTCAAGTTTTCACCACTGATACTTCAATTATACTTTTATACATATGCGTTAAATAATAAAATAATTTTTATATTATAATCAGTTAATAATATTCTCCCGCGATGTAACAGTTATGATGGAAAATAAACAAAAATTAACAAGTGAAACCCTCCGCGACTTTCCGCTATTTTCAGAACTTACAATAGATCAATTAAGACAAATCTCCTTAATAAGCAAAGTACAGAATTTCAAAAAGAATGAGATGCTGTTCTCCGAAGGTGATGACTATAAAGGATTTTTTATTTTGCTCAAGGGTTCGGTTAAAGTTTATAAAATATCTTCGGAGGGCAAAGAATCTATTCTTCATCTTATAAAACCACTAGACGCATTCGGGGATGTTCCGCTTTTTGAAGGGGGGAATTATCCTGTGTTTGCTCAAGCTATCTCTGATTCTATACTAATTTTTTATCCTAAAAATGAGTTCAAACAGTTATTGATGTGTAATTCAACTATCTGTTTCAATATGTTAACCGGATTTGCGAAAAGAATGCGCAGGCTTACACAAAAAGTTGAAGACCTAACAACAAAAGAAGTTTCCAGCCGGTTTTCAAGATATTTACTTGAAGAAATTACAAAAGCGGGCACCGACAAATTGCCGGAACCTTTTGTTAAATTAAACATCTCGAAAAAGAATATCGCTTCCTATATTGGGACTATAACGGAAACATTATCCCGATTACTTAAAAAATTACAGGACGACGGAATAATCCGTATTGTCGGTAAAACTGTTTTTGTCTCTAATCTTCCCAAACTCAAATCAATAGCAAATTAGATTTCGTTATAATTCATTTATAACAAAAATTGTTGCAGTTCTTCTAAAATGTGATTTTCTGACTTAAGTCAAAGGATGTTGTGTCCTTTTATATGATATTTAGAGTGTAAAATTAAGGAGATTTACAATGAAACAATTATCATCAAAAGTCAAAAATTTTTTAACTGCTGTAATACTTTTGTTATTAGCCTCCTCAACACAAACATTTGCGCATTGCGATGGATTAGACGGTCCCGTAATAAAGGATGCCAGGAAAGCACTTGAAACCGGAAATGTAAATAATGTTCTTATCTGGGTACAGCAAGCAGATCAGGAAGAAATTATTTCGGCGTTCAACAAAACACTTGAAGTGAGAAAGTTATCGTCCGAGGCTAAAGAATTCGCGGATATGTATTTTTTTGAAACTTTAGTTCGTATACATCGAGCTGGAGAAGGTGCCCCATATACGGGAATAAAACCCGCCGGACGTGATCTTGGACCAGCAATTCCGGCAGCGGACAAAGCTATTGAAACAGGATCGGCCAAAGATTTGGTTAAATTTTTAAACGATGCTGTTCACGATGGTTTACATCCATTATATATCAAAGTAAAAGAGAAAAAGGATTTCGATCCCAACGATGTAAATGCCGGAAGAGAATATGTAAAAGCATATGTGGAATTCGTCCACTATGTAGAAAAAATTTATATGTTAACATCCGGCGCGGCTCATAACGAAGACGGGTCTGAAAGTCATTCACATTAAATCATTACAAATTCATCCGCATTTATTCGGGATGGGTTTAATTTTTATAAGTGGAATTTTTAGTGCTAAACAGAAAAAAAATTTTAGAATATGAAGAGTATAATATAAAACAAGGAAAATAATAATGTTATTTACAATTCCTAAACCGCTAAGGGTTGAACATGAAGAACTTCACAATCAACTATTTAAAGCGACAAAAGAGGAAGGTGAAGTTGGAATCGCCGCTAAAAATGTCGCGAAGATTTTGCACAATCATTTCATAAAAGAGGAAGAATACGCGACTCCACCGCTGGGACTTTTGACCGATATTTCAAAAGGAAATATTACCGAAGATATGAAATCGGTTCTAACCATGACGGACAAACTCATAGCCGAACTTCCTCATATGCTTGAAGAGCATAAAGCAATTAAAGCGGCTCTTGCTGAATTAGTAAACGCCGCAACAAAAGAGAATAAACCCGAATACGCTGAATTCGCGGACAAACTGAAGCTTCACGCTCAAACTGAAGAGGAAGTGACGTATCCAGCCGCAATTTTAGTTGGAGAAATAGTTAGAATGAAATTTCGTAACTAAATCTAAAATAGAAGGATAGGTTATGTTTTCAACTGTAAGATATTTCATCAAAACAAGTATTGTTTTTCTTCTGTTTGGAATAATTACCGGTCTTTATATGTTAATCGCACGGAATCATTTTGATATTTGGCCTCATCCCGATCTTGTTTCCGCGCATACTCATATTATTCTTGTCGGTTCTGTAATGATGATGATAATGGGAGTTGCCTTGTGGTTTTTCCCTCGCGCAGAAAAGCAGGATAAATTATACAAGCCGTTCATTATTCTCTTCGTGTATTATATTATCACAATCTCAACTTTCTTACGATTTATTTCTCAAATTATTTCTTCCTTCTCACCTACAAGTTATTACCTAAAATTATTACTTACTATTTCTGCGGCAGGACAGGTTATAGGCATAATGATTTTTTTTATTTCTATGTGGGGGAGGATTAGGTCGGTCGGAAGTCATATAAGGGAAGCAAAAGGGGAGAGGTTCTAACTAAATGGCTCATTGGATTACATCCGATTGTATTAACTGCCGAGCCTGTGAGCCTGTATGTCCACGGGGGGCAATCTATTCCAATGACGGAGATTTTTTAATACTTAAAATCAAACCACTGTCAGTTGATCACTTTTTTATAAATCCAGCAGAGTGTAATGATTGTAAAGATTTTAATAATATTCCGCCATGCGTGGAAATTTGCCCGATGAACTGTATCAATAAATAATATAGTATTAAACCATTTATAGGATATTCTATGAATAAACATTGGATTGTTTTCACAATAGTTGTAGTGGTCTCCTTCTCTGTACTAGGATGGGTAGGGTCCAGAATATATCAGGAAGCTCCTCCAATTCCAGATAAAATAATCACCTCAGATGGACAGATAGTATTAGTAAAAAAAGATATCGAGGAAGGCCAAAATATATGGCAGGCTCTGGGAGGTATGGAAGTTGGATCGGTATGGGGACACGGAAGTTATGTTGCGCCTGATTGGACCGCCGACTGGCTGCACCGGGAATCGATGTTTGTTTTAAATTATTGGGCCAAATCGCAATTTAATTCCGAGTATTCCAAACTCGGCAATGAAGAACAGGCGGCGTTAAAATCCCGTCTTCAGAAAATTTTTAGAAAAAATACTTTTGACCAATCTAAAGGAACTATCACTCTTGATCCCGTAAGAGCAAAAGCTATTGAAGCCAACACTAAATATTTTGCAGATATTTTTTCAAAAGGTAACGATAGCTACGCGATAAGAAAAAACTCACTTACCGATCCCGAAAAACTTCGTAAACTTGGAGCGTTTTTCTTTTGGACATCTTGGGCTGCATCCACAAACCGGCCGAATGATGAAATTACATACACAAGTAATTGGCCTCACGAAGATTTGGTGGCTAACCACCCCACCGGTGAAGCAGTTGTGTGGACCGGGGTAAGTATAATAATGCTTCTTGCAGGCATTGGCGGAATGATTTGGTATTACGGATCAAAAGAAAAAGAAAGTCCTTATGGCGATGCCCCGGGTAATGATCCGCTGCTCGGTTCGGTGGTTACACCATCTCAGAAAGCGGTGATAAAATATTTCTGGATTGTTTCCGGATTATTTCTGTTTCAAATTTTACTCGGCGTAATTACAGCACATTACGGTGTTGAGGGAAACGGATTTTACGGAATTCCGCTTTCAGATTATCTTCCATATACAATAACAAGAACATGGCACAATCAATTAGGAATATTCTGGATTGCTACTGCGTGGCTTGCGTCGGGTCTGTATATAGGGCCAGCAGTCAGCGGTATCGAGCCAAAATTCCAGAGATTAGGTGTAAATGTTTTGTTCGGAGCTTTACTTTTTGTTGTGCTGGGATCGATGCTGGGCGAATGGTTAAGCGTTATGAACATAATGTCGGATGATTATTGGTTTTTGTTTGGACACAGCGGTTACGAATATATTGATCTGGGCAGATTTTTCCAGATTGCTTTGTTCATCGGTTTGATCCTATGGCTCGTATTGATGGTTAGAGCAATTAAACCGGCATTAAAAAACAACAGCGACCAAAAACAAATACTTTCCCTTTTTCTTCTCGCCAGTGTTGCCATTGCTTTGTTTTACGGAGCGGCATTAATGTACGGTAAACACACCAATCTGGCAATAGCCGAATACTGGCGATGGTGGGTTGTGCATCTTTGGGTAGAAGGTTTCTTCGAAGTATTCGCAACGGTTGTAATCGCGTTTCTTTTCGCACGTTTAAAATTGATCAATCTTAAAACAACAACCCAGGCAACTCTTCTCGCTTCTACAATCTTTTTATCCGGAGGCATTATAGGAACTCTTCATCATTTGTATTTTAGCGGAACGCCGATGATCGCCTTGGCGCTTGGCTCGGTTTTCAGTGCACTTGAAGTTGTCCCTTTAATTTTTGTCGGTTATGAAGCCTGGGATAATATACGTCTCTCAAAATCAACAGATTGGGTTCAGAAATATAAGTGGCCTATCTATTTTTTTGTAGCGGTCGCATTCTGGAATATGTTGGGCGCCGGTCTCTTCGGATTTATGATTAATCCTCCCATCGCTCTTTATTATATGCAGGGTCTTAATACAACTCCCGTTCACGGCCATGCAGCATTGTTTGGCGTTTATGGATTGTTGGGCATAGGGCTTATGTTATTTTCATTACGCGCAATTAGACCGGATATAGAGTGGAACGAAAAATCGCTGAAATTTTCGTTCTGGTCGATCAATATTGGATTGTTTACTATGGTTACGTTCAGTCTCCTGCCTGTAGGCTTAATGCAAACATGGGCATCAGTTAAATACGGTTATTGGTATGCCAGAAGTTCAGAGTTTTTACAAACTCCTTTAATGGACGCACTTCGTTGGACAAGAGCATTTGGCGATTCAATTTTTGCCGTCGGCGCGATTGTGCTTGTTGGTTTTGTGTTAAGTCTTTCCATTAAATTCTTTAGAAATCCTACTCACAAATAGTTGTATCCTCAATTCGATAAAATCCCGGTGATAAAATTCATCGGGATTTATTTTTATTAAATTATTCCGATTCCAATTTAATCAAAAGGCATGGTCAACATACATCTGTGTAAACAATCCTTCTTTGCCAAACGCGCCGTCTATCCTTAGAATTAAATTATTCATATAAATTCTTATTCCGCCCCCTGTGCTCCATTTCATATCCGAATGCAGAGTCGCAAAATTCCACTCGGGAGCAACCCGGCCGATTTCCGCGAATAACGCAATCTGTAACCAATGCACATTTAATTTTCTGGTTAGCGACCAATAATCGAATGGATTCCAAGTGATTATCTGTCGGTATTCCGCGCCGTAATAAACGGCCGCTCTATCGTTAAATCGTCCTTCATAAAAAGCACGTAATCTGTTTCTCCCTCCGAGATACGCTCCCGTATAAGGCGGAGGACGGTGATATTTTTTAATTTCATTGCCCCCTGCATCTTGTCCAACAACATCATAGCTGTCCCATGTTAGCGTGTTAACTGTCCAGAAATCGAATGCTAATACTTTCGGCAATGAATTTTTATCTGAAAATATTTCGTTGAGAGGTAAATACCATCTTAGATCTGTTTCAACAACACTCCAGGGCGACATAGTATCAAACCATCCGAAGTCTCTTCTAAAAGCAAATTTCTGAAAACTCCCATGTGTTGGATTTACGTAATAATCTGTATTCTCTCTTGTTAAAGCAAATTCAATTCCGTTTGTAGCAAAGGAAACCCGTTTTCTATAAAATGGTTTTATGTCTACAAAAGTTCGTCCACTTAAAAATGGGTTCCAGTCTGTGCCGCCCATCTCACCTGACTTTAGAATACCGTTTTCTAATTTTGGTGAAAAGTATATTTCTTTTTTCCCATGTCCAATCGGTAACAGAAACCTAAATTTTATTTCATACCATTGATCAGAGCCGCTCACTTCCAAATTATCATTTACATCAGATTCGTTGCTGCCCGCTCGAAGTTTAGGATCGTCTTGCACTGGAGAGGCGGGGGGATCCTTATAGATATTTAAAACACCAAAGTATCCACCTAAAATGTCCGGAGCTATGTATATCCGTGGATAAAACGGCAAATAGAATTCTCTGAATTGAATAAACCCATACTTTGTACCGTTTGTGCTTATTAATCCACCCATATAGAGTGACATATTTTTCTGAGATAATCCTTGAACACCAACAAATCCGCCTGCAGCCCAGCCGAATATTTCGCTGTATAACGCAAAAGGCAGCGCCGAAACAACAACCTGATTTGTTGAATCATCATCTGAGGTTGAATTATCAATTATTTCCTGTGTCCAAACTATTCCTGAGTGTAGAACAAATAATTGAAATATTAAAAAATATTTTGTAAAAAAACTCGACACATTAATTCTCAATTGTCGGTCAACTCTTTTTTGCTGAGTGATTTTAATCCCGGTTTTTCAATATTCTTAAACTTCATAAGTTGTTTATCATTCAGCTGTTCTTTAATATCTTCCAGTAAATCTTCAATATCTCCTTTTCTTTTATCGCGTCCTCTTTTAACGCTTATTTTTTCAAAAAACCCGGGTTCATCTCCATTCTTAAATCTTTCTTTTAACCCCTCAATTATTTTCTGATCCTCATTAAGAATTGTATTTATGCGAACCGTCTTTAATTTGATAACTTTATATTGTTCCTCATTCAGGTGTAAGTATTCCTTTGCCTTATCGATTTCCAAAATTGAAATCTTTTCTTGTGCGAAAGCAAAACCGGCAATCATAAAAAAAAGTGACATGACTAAGGATTTCATTTTCATAAGTCCCCCCAAAAAATTTTTATTTATTTCTCGATTGAATGTTTTTTGTTTACAAAGTTTGTTCTCCAAACAACCAGCAGAACAACAATCCATACAGTCGAACGTATTATCATCGCATTAATGCTATGACCCGCTACATCACCATTAGAAAGGAAGAGTAGTCCTACTATAAGGAATACGATAACGTGCGCTGCTGTAACAGCGGATGTTAATATCAGTCCCCTGCGGTAATTCAGCCAAAGGGTTATACCGACAATAAAACCAACGAATCCCATAACAACATTATAAATAAGCAATGGCCGCAACACGTAATAGTCCGGATGCGTTATCCCAAGGAGCACTTGCAGTCCTTCTACTAAAGTTAACATGCTAAAAGCAATAGCAATAAAAGCCACTATTCTATTATAGATATTTTTTTTCATCACTGATTCCTTACAAAATGTTATCGTAATTAAATCTTTGTAAACGACCCAATTGGTCAATTATATAATTTGTTTGATGTATAATCTTATCGCCGAATTTGAGTCTTGTGTATTCGGGTAATATTTATAATCCCCATATCGTTCATACAATAAATAGTCCAATCCCCAAAAACATTTTTCACGGATTTGGTAATTAACTCCTACGTTGAGCAGACCGACGAATTCTTCACTTTCAGCCCCGCTCAAAGTATGTATCCAATACCTTTTGTAATTTGCATTTAACTCTCCGAAATTTTTAAGTTCCAGAACAATCCCAACTTTTCCGCTTACTCCCGGACCAATATTATAATCCCTATCAGCTTCAACTGCATACTTCGAATTTGTAGCGCCCATAAGTATTGCGGATAATCCTAAATAATTTTTCATACGTATGACTGGAGAAATTTTGACTGTATTGATTAATTGACCCGTTAGGCTTGTTGCGGAAAATTTATAAATATCATTAGTTAAAATGTCTATTTCCTTATATATACCTACAATGTTCCTGGAACTGTTAAATAATTTTACATTTCTATCCCAAACTACTCCGCTGGCAATAATTCCGAATATGTCATTGCCTTTTCCGATATTCGCTTCAACGTGTAAAGTGAAATAGTCAAACGGTTTCTCGTGTTCTGAAACGTTGAACTGATTGCCATAATCTAAGTTGGCCCTGAGGGTTAGATATGACTTATTATTATTGATCCTATTGTTGAAAAAAACATTATGAATGCCTGTAGAAAATGTAAAATGAAAATCCGGAAGTTCATTAGAAAGTCCCCGGCTCCACATATCTCCTTTAATTAGTCTATTAAACCCCTGCATTGGATTTATAAGAGTTGATGACAATTCCCGAATAACTCTTTCAAGTCCAACTGAGCTTTCATCAATAATTAAATTTGACACACGATTGGATATTTCGCCTAATGTAATTCCGCTAACTGTGGTGTTCACAAGATCGTTAAACGACGGAGCTTCCTTTTCCATGAACATCTCCCACATTAAACTTCCCCCGAATGTATAAGCCGAAGACTCCCAGAAATTCAATCCGTTTGCCCGGGAAGCATTAAAATAATTTGAACCATGAAAGGGGTGCATAAACTGATTTGTTATATAACGATCGTTATCCCAGACAAATCCCGTACTGAAATTATTTTTAACAGTTTCCCAGCTTATGTCTGCGAAACTTCTTTTTGTTAAAAACTTACTGTAAGACCATACAATTATATTCAGGCTAACTATTTCTGTAGCCGGCAGCCAATAGTTTTTACTGCTTGCAGTAATATTTGATAATGAATCATGAGAGTTATAGTATGGATATTGAGAAATACCGGACGGCAAATCTTCTTGCAAAGACGTTTGTCCATTCATGTTTGAAAATTGTAAAACAAAAAACAATAACATTATCAATAGTATCGATCGTCTAATAGTATATAGTATTTTATAAATCATTTTTCCTCCATGATGTTTTATCATGAATATGCCTCTTGGTTAAATCCGTAAAACAATTATTGCTTTTTCCAATCAGCTATTGCTAAGTTTTATTAAAACTATTGAGACCGAGGGTTTGGCGGTAATACTATGAAACACTTCTGCCTCTATTGCTATAACTGTTCCGGGTGATAAAGAGACTTGTTTAGAATCTATTCCATTCTCTACAACCAACTGACCATAGCCCGCGATACATTGAATTATTATGGGGACATTTGTCTTATGGCTTTCTATAATTTTATTTTTCCGTAATGTTAATTGCACAATTTTGGCCTTCGGATTTTCGATTAATACGTTTACTTCTTTTTCTTTGCCGTTTTCAATCCGTTTATTAACATTTAATAATTTGTACATTTCCAGCTCTTAAAATTTTGTTTAATCTGTCTATTATCATTTATTATAATTATCTGCTTTATTATTATTTTTGAACTATCCATCCGCCATGTATAAAGGAAGAATAGAAACGTTTAATTTTTCCATATCCCGACTCAAACAAGAGTTTTTGCAAATCGTACTCATTAATAAAAGCATACTCAATTGTCTGCACCGCTATCTTATTAACCAATTCGGCGGGTGCGCCAGAAAGTTTCATAAAATTTCTCCAGGACTTAAACATAGAATCAAAATGATCTTTGTCAGAATCCGAGTACTGATCAACAATTAGAAGGTGTGCGCCTGGTTTTAACAGTTTAGCGATATTCATGAGGAACATCTTTTTCATATTGTAATTTGCAATAAACCGTAAAACAAAAACCATAGTTGCCACATCATACTTTTCTTTTCCGCTAATATTTTCTACAAAACCATGTATTAATTTTACTCTATCATTCAAATTGTTTTGATCTATTTTATTCCGGGATATTTTGATCATTTCTTCTGAAGGATCAACTCCGGTTATCGTCCAATTAGGCATATGATTGCCAAAGGTTGTTAATTCCATCCCCGTTCCGCAGCCAACAACCAAAACATTCTTATGTTCATCTTTATCCTCAGCTATAAAAGATAAAACCAGATTAAATAGCTGATCATAACCGAACACTGCCTTCCTGGCATATTTTTCGTAATTGTCAGCTTTTTTCATGTCAAATTTCATCGCGTCCGTTTTCCACAATTTTTATGTTAAGTTATTTATTTTACTCTATTCGTTTACTAAATCTTAACGCACTGAATATCAGAATTGTTATACCCATCCCAAATAAAATTATCGTTTCAAACCAGAGAGAAGAAAAACCGATTCCCTTCAAAACAATACCACGAAGAATCGTGATAAAGTACCTCAGCGGAATTAAGTAGGTGATGTATTGAACAACAGAGGGCATGTTTTCAATAGGGAACGCAAATCCGGAGAGGTAAATCATAGGCATCATAATAGCGAAAACGGAGGCCATCATAGCTTGTTGCTGGGTTTTAGATACAGTTGAAATAAATAACCCGAGTCCTAAATTTGAAAGGACAAAAAGCAATGCGGTAAAGAGAAGAAACAGTTTATTGCCGCGCACTACAATGCCGAACCATTGAGTCATTATCACCATTACAATTACTAACACAACAAATCCAATAAGAGTGAAGGGAATCAGTTTTCCGAGCAGCAGCTGGTAGGGTTTGAGAGGGGTAACAATTAATTGTTCCAAGGTTCCAATCTCTCGTTCTCTTACAATTGCCATAGACATCAAAGAGATCGTTGAAATCATTAGAATAAGCCCTAAGATTCCGGGAACCATATAATTTCGTGTTTTCATTTCCGGGTTATACCAAACGCGCACTTCGGGTGTTAAGGATCCGCTTAATGATATTTTGATTCCAAGTTTATCTTTAACTTCGGTTACAATTCCTTGTGAAAATTTGGTTGTAACCCCTTGAATGTAACCGAGAGCTATTGACGCTTTATTTCCGTCAGAACCTTCAAATAAAGTTTGAATAGGTGCGGTTTCCCGTCTGTTTATTTTTTTTTCAAAATCTTTAGGAATAACAACAGCCACAAGAGTTTTACCTTCATTCAGAAGTTCGGTTACTTCTTCATAATTATTTACATAGTAGTCTATTTTGAAATAACCGGATTGTTCAAACTGTTTTATAAGATCGCGACTGATTGATGTTTTATCCTGATCCAGAATAGTAGTATGGATTACATTAACATCCATATTGGCTGCGTAACCCAAAAATATTAGTTGCAGTATCGGTGCCATAAAAATTACAGCGAGCATTTTTTTGTCGCGTTTTACTTGCAATAATTCTTTGATAATAAATTGAAGAATCGTTTTCATTTCACTCACTTATTTTTTGATTTTTTATCCACTAATGTTGCCAGCATAATAAAGATTAAACCGAATATTCCCAGATAGACCAATTGATCCCAGAACGCGGAAATTCCCGCTCCTCTTAATAGAATTGCCCGAAGAATTACGATGAAAAATTTTGCCGGAGTAATATTTGTCAATACCTGAATTGCGACCGGCATGCTTTCAATAGGAAAAATAAATCCGGAAAGAATAAGAGAAGGAAGCAGAGATGTAACATTCGCGGCTTGAAACGCAACTTGCTGCGAGTCTGAAATAGTTGATATAAACACCCCTAAACTTAAAGCCGCAAATAAAAACGCGAATGTTCCAAGGAGTAAAAGTAAAATATTTCCCTTAATAACTATTCCAAACAGTATATAGCCTGCTAACAATACAATCCCCGCATTTATCAACGATATAACTATATATGGAACAGTCTTTCCGAGAATAAACTCTATTGATGATAAAGGGGATACATTAATTTGTTCTATAGTTCCTCTTTCTTTTTCACGTACAATCGAAAGAGAAATTGATATAACCGCTGTAATAATTAAAATCATTCCCATTAAACCCGGAATGAGAAATCTTGTCGACTGCAAATCGGGATTAAACCAAAAACGCGGTTGAAGGTCTACAGGCACGTACATGTTTTTTCCGTTAACAGCAAGATATTCTTTTGTTAATTCGATGGAATAGCTGTAGGTGGCCGCGTTAACATAGTTTTGAATTACGCTTGCGGAATTGCCATCCACACCGTCAACTAAAAATTGAATTTTTACTTCTTGTTTTGATAATAATTTTCTCGACAGATCTTTTGGAAATACAACAACCGCTTGAACAATTTTTTCGTCCAATAATTTTTTAATTTCTTTATCATCATCTATGTTTGTAACAAGATCAAAATATTCCGAACTAATTAAGCCGTTTATAAAGTCTCTTGTGTATTCGGAACGATCCTGGTCGTATACAGCTATTTTAATGTGATGTACGTCGAAATTAATTGCGTACCCAAAAATTGCCAACAGCACAACAGGGAAGAAGAATACTATAAATAACATTCTTGTATCACGTTTTAATTGCCGAGTTTCTTTTTTCGCAATTGCAAATATTCTATTGAACATTTTTCTTGCTATCCTTTTCAATTAAATGAATAAATACATCTTCGAGAGTTGGAATTATTTTTTCCACACGTTGTACTTTTATACCATTCTCTTCCGTTAACAGATGGATTATGTTGCCTTCATTTATCTTGTTATCATTAAGAATTACATGTATATAGTTCCCGAAGATTGAAGTTTCCCCGACCCACTTCTCTTTTTCCAGAATTTCCAAACTGTCAACTACTCTTTCACTTTCAATTTCGAGTATCGGGTTTTTTATATAATTGGATTTTAATGCCTTAGCGTTTCCCTGAGCTATAAGTTTTCCCGCATTAATTAAAATTATGTCATTACAAAATTCCGCTTCATCCAGATAGTGAGTTGTAACAAGTATTGTTGTTCCGCCATCTGATAGTTCGTTTATCAAGTCCCAAAAATTTCTTCTCGATATTGGATCCACTCCGCTTGTTGGTTCGTCAAGAAAAACTATTTTGGGTTCATGAATTACGGCAGTTCCGAGAGCTAAACGCTGCTTAATTCCACCTGGCAGCGAACCCGTTATAACATTTTCCATATGCTCCAAATTGGCGACTTTTAACACCCATTTTTTTCTCTCTTCATATTTTTTTCCGTCTAAGCCATAAACTCCCGCAAAGAATCTTATATTTTCGGCGACTGTTAAATCGTTATAGAGAGAAAATTTTTGGGACATATACCCAATATTTTTTTTCACAAGATCCGGCTCGTTTTTAATACTGAATCCACCCACAAGCGCATCGCCGGATGTCGGCTCCAATATTCCTATCAGCATTCTAATTGTAGTAGATTTACCAGCACCGTTAGCGCCGAGGAAGCCGAATATTTCTCCCTGCTTTACTGTAAATGATACTTTGTCTACGGCAGTAAACTTTCCAAATTTTTTTGTCAGATTATTTACTTCTATTGTGTTCATCAGTAAATTATTCTCCCTAAAGATTTTTCTAATTTCACCTTAGCGATTTGATAATCTACCTCGGCGTTTTTTAGGTTTGTTTGGGCTGTCAATTTGGAGGTCTCCGCGTCAATTAAATCTGTACTTGTGGCCAGTTGTGTATTATATTTTTCTGATGTAACGCGGTAATTTTCAAGAGCCTGTTTTAACGTTTCTTTGCTTACATTTACTTTTTCATCATATTTGTTCATGTTCAAAAAGTTCGAGTACACTTCCATCTGAATGTTTTCTTTTAACTGATCAACATTAGTTTCAATCTGTATTTTTGTCTGTTCAGCTTGTGAGACCTGCGATGAAGTTAATCCCCAATTCCAAACATCCCAGCTTAGCGTCACCCCTAATTCCCAGTTTGAATTAAATTCATTTTTTGCCGGTTGAAATCTTTGGTTTGGATTGGTGTAGTAATAGTTGCCCGATAAATACAGCGAAGGCATCCAATTAGCTTTTGCTGCGGTTATTCCTTCTTTACTTGCCTCAAGACGATATGATAAAGATTTTAATTCTTTTCTGTTTTTAAGCGCTTCATCTATTATATCCGCCAGTTCATATTTTTCAGTATTTATTGATAGTTCATCGGCTCTTAGTTTTGTTTCTGAAGTTATCTCAACTCCTATTGATTTGTTAAAAGCAATACGGGCAATTTCCACATAGTTATCGGCTTCAATAAGCATTAGCTTTGTATTTGAATATTGCACCTCAAGTTTTAATAGATCATTTTTAGCTACAAGTCCGTTTTCATAAAAGTTTTTTGTATCCTTTAGATGCTCACCCATTTGTTCAAGCGTTTGAGCTATTACTTTTTGTATTTCCGCGGCTTTGTAATAATTCCAATAAGCGTTATATATATTGAATTTTGTTTCGTTCTCTTCTTTGGAATAATCACTTTCCGAGGCTTCCAGATTTAGTTTGGCCGATTTTTTTAACGATGACAATTTAAAACCTGTAAAAAGAGGTTGATTGAATCCTAATTTAAAAGTGTAATTGTCATATATCGGATCTGAAATACGTATTGGATTAGGGGAGAAAGGCATTGAAACTTCAAACGCCGGTATGTTATCACTAAGCCGCATGTAATTTCCAAACAGTTTAATCTGTGGTAGAAACAGGCTTTTAATTTCTGTTAGTTTGGCATCGGAATAATCTATTTTGGATCTGGATATTTTTAGATCCTTACTGTTTTTTAATCCAATTTCTAAACTTTCTTGCAGAGTTAGATTTTTTTCCTGCGCGAACAACGAACTCGCTAAAAAGATAATGAATAATAATTTTTTCATTTTTATTTCCTTTTCAATTTATATCAAACTTTACTTGCTCATGTAATGGATAAAAACATTTTCGAGGGAAGGCGTTATTACACGTTTATCTATTTCAGTTATTTCGTTCTCTGAAAATATTTTTTTTATTACAGCATAATCTTTTTCATAATCGGACACAGCAATGTTCAGGCGATCGCCGTACATTTGAACTTCCAATCCGGTTGTTGATTTTATTTTATTATAAGCGATTCTTATTGGACTGCACACTATTTCCAAAATCTGCAAATTCATCGATTCTTTAACATTCTTAGGCGTATCACAGCTTATAATATTTCCTTTATCCATCAGCGCTACTCTGTTACACCTTTCCGCTTCGTCCAGGTAAGGAGTTGACATAAAAATTGTGATTCCTTCTTTTAGCAGATTGGAAAGAATTTTCCAGAAGTCTCTTCTTGAAACCGGATCAACGCCGGTTGTCGGTTCATCAAGAAATATTATTTTAGGTTTATGAATTAAAGTGCAGGCAAGTGCCAGTTTTTGTTTCATCCCGCCTGATAATTTATCCGCCAGTCTGTCTCTGAAAGGAGTGAGTCTGGTAAAGTCGAGAAGTTCATCCCTTCTTTTTTGGAAATTTTTAACTCCGTGTATATCGGCGAAAAATTCTATGTTTTCATCAATTGTTAAGTCGCCGTATAAGGAAAATTTTTGGGATAAATATCCGATTTCGTCTTTTATAAGATTTTTTTGTGATATCAAATCATAGCCAAGAACTTCCGCGGATCCTCCTTGAGGATTAAGAAGTCCCACAAGCATTCTTATTGTTGTTGTTTTACCGGCGCCGTCAGGCCCAACAAGTCCGAACATTTCCCCTCGGTTTACATCATAGCTTACGCCATTAACGGCCAATATGGTATCGTAGCTTTTTTTCAATTCATTTATTTTTATTACAGCTTCCATTTTTTTGGCGCCCTTTATAAAATTATTTTTGCGTCCGCCGGCATACCGGCTTTTAATTCAAAATCTTTGTTTTCAATCTCAATCTTTACTGAAAAGACTAACTTTGTTCTTTCGTCCTGTGTCTGAATATTTTTTGGCGTAAACTCAGCTTCAGGTGAGATAAAAGTTATTTTTCCTTTATAAATTTTGTCGGGATAAGTATCCATTGTTATTTCAGCTTTCTGCCCGAGTTTAACTTTTCCTAATTCTACCTCAGATACATAAACGACAAGATTAACCGTTGATAAATTTGAAATTTTAATAAGCGATGACATTGGAGACACAGTTTCGCCAACTTCAACAAACTTTTTAACAATAAAACCGTTTAGCGGCGAGATTATATAGCTATCGCTGATATTCTTTTTTAATAAACCGGCCGACGCAATTGTTTTTCTAAGATTAGCTTTGGCTTGATCAATCTCTTCCTGTCGAAATATTTTTTTAACTTTCTCATAATTTTCTTTTGAAGAGGTATATTGTGCCTGGGCAATTTGATAACGGGCAGTTATATCTTCATATTGTTTTTGAGTAATTGATTTGCTCTCCCATAATTTCGAATATCTTTCAAAATCATTTTTTGCTAATTTATAATTGGATTCGTTTTGATTGACCATTTCTTCGGCTTGCTTAATATCTTCCTTTCTGGCCCCCTTAATCATTAAGTTGAGCTGAGCTTCTGCAATTTGAACCGACGCAAGAGCCTGTTCCAGCTGAAAACTTAAAGCTTCATGGTCAATCACAAGAATTGTATCGCCTGCTTTAACCAGTTCACCTTCATCGGCATAAATTGCTTTAAGTTCACCAACGTTTTTAGAACTTATTGTAACGTTTGTCGATTCAATTGTACCGGTGGCCTCAATTGTAGAAGTATTTTCTTCCCCGCTGCAGGCATATAATGAAAGAAGAAGAATTAGTGCACTAATTATTTTTGTTGTTTTCATTTCTATTCCTTTTATTAATCGCTAATAATTTTTTCCCTTTTTTTGTCATAATTCCATTAAGAAGAATTTCATAAATTGATTGGAAGACATACTGATAAGTGGATTTCTTGTTTTTTAAATTGTTTTTTTCTGTCGATATTGTTAAAGATGTGCTGAAAAGTTTTATTATCAATTCGTTATCATAATCAACAATCAAATTGTGTTTTTTTGAATGATTTAGAAAAACATTGATGAGAGGCAATACCCTTTCTTTTCTAAATAAAACTATTTCTTTCCAGAGACTCGGAAATTCTTTTCTTAAATTATTAAGTGATATCTCATTAAACAGGCGAATATAATTCTCAATGATTTTCGACAGTTTTTCTATTTTAGTTACAATAGAACTCTTTTCTTGTAATACTTGTATCAAACCGTTATACGCATTATTTAACTCTCCAATAAAAATTGAGCGTGCAAGCTCTTCCTTGGATGAGAATACTTTATATACCGTTTTTTTACTGATTGCGAGGTTTGAAGTAATTTCTTCAAGAGTGATTTTTTTATATCCATCCGACATCAATCTATCGCTAATAAAATCAGTGATTAAGTCTTTATATTCTTCTGTGCTCATCATAATAACAACCGATATATGTTAGTTAACATTCACTAACTTATTTTATAAAAAAATGATTTATTTGAATAAAAGTTTTTCTATAGTTCCAACCGTTTTTTTACCGCGCTGCGAAAGCTGGAACGAAAACCCGCTCATTCTCCACTCTAAAACCACAAGGCGAATGAATCCAAGGATTAACGTAATCAACTCACCTGTTTCTATATCAATTACTTTTTTATTTTGTTTAGCTTCGTCAATTATACTTCTTATTATTCTTCTTCTCTTTTCAATTATTGTTAACATCTTTTCCCGCAGTATATCGCTCTGATTAAATATTTCTTCCGCGAATACAATGGAGGTCATACCTGGGTTTTTTTCAAGGAAATCGAAGTGATATTGGATAAAACAGTGAATTTTTTCTGTGGGTTTTTCAAATTTTTTCACCTCATTAAATAGACTCATATCAAATTCACTAAATCTTCCAAGTATACCCAGCACTATATCCTCTTTATTCAGAAAATGTCTGTAAATCGCAGGTTCGCTTATACCTACTCTTTTTGAAAGTTCACGGATTGAAAAGGCCTGATAACCCTGTTCATGGATTATTTTAATCGTTTCGTCGATAATTAAAACCTGTCTTTCTTCTGTGGTAATACGAGCCATTTTTTTCTCTGCATTATGTTAGTTAACACTCACTAACAAACATAATACATTGCATCTCATTTGTCAAGTAAAATATTTTATAAATTATAATTTGTGAAAATATTCTTTAATTATGACCGAAAAACAAATAAACTGCCCTTAAATTTATTTCCCTTTTTATATATCCCTAGTTGTCAAAAATTTCAATGGGAAAAATACACATTTGTGATTGTGTGTAAATTGACAGGATTCCGTCTCATTTGAAGTAATACGAAATCTTAACCATAATTACTTTATAATATTCTTTCATATAGAGGTCGAAACTTAAATATAGATCGTTACTATGATAGACGGCGAATTAAAATTTCATTCAAACAAGTGATAAATTTCCACACAAAAAAGAGATTGTATAAGTTGTAAGCGCATTTTGATAATACTTCTGACCTATTGAAGATTTAACGCTTGGTGAACTCATCTGCCCGGATACGTCCATTTGAATCTCCCGTTAAATTTAATGACCAGATTATTTTTCGATAATATATTAATGCTGATATTTGAACTGACTTTTAATCCGAACACCCCAAATCATTTATAAAAAACCCAAGAAAATAAGTGCAAATAATTTTTCTTGAGTTTTTAAGGAGGGAGGCGTTGATAAACATTTTAAATTTATCTAATAATGACTAGTCATCAGTTGATTTTTTAATTAAGAATATTTGATATTTATTTTTATTAGTCGATGATACAACTCTTAAGGCAGCAACATTTTTGAATCCAGCAATTCAGTCCATTCATAATTTGGAGTGTAAACCGGAACACCGCTTATACTTCCGCCAAAACCCATAAACCTCACAGTCACTGAACTTATGTTTGTTAAATCGATTCTTTTTAACGCATCATAATTAATTTTTACCTTAGACCCGACCGCATATTCAGCTGTTTTTTGGGTTATCTGATTATTTATTTTCTCCAACGCCAATCGTTTTTTTAACTCCCTAAATGAATCCTCATAAGACTTAAAACCCAAAATTTCTTTCGATGTTTTTTTATCTACTATTTTAACGAGAACAGATAACGAATCGAAATCATTAATAAGAAGTATACCGCCTGATTCTTGTTCAAGTAATTTCGTTTTGTACTTTCCGCAATCCGAGACGGGGACCCATTTATTTCTATCACTGAAAAAAGCGTTTTCAATTCTAGAACCTTTTTGTTTTACTAAACTATCAAACCCAAAACCACTCATGATTTTTTGATATTCTGATTTTGATGCAGCCGAATCACTAAAACAAGCATAATCGAATTTATAAAAAATATTCTCTGTTATGCCCTTATATATATTATCATATGCGTTTTTAATTTTCTCCTGGGCTATGTTTACCGTATCGATCATACCGCCCCTGATAGTTTCAAATGAATAAAACTCGGACCACATTTTAATATATTTTTGAACTGCATGTGAATATTTTATCCCCGATTTTAACCCTTCTTTATACAACACTTCCATCTCGATAAAATTTCTAATATATACATCGAATGTTTTTATTATAACCTCCGCTTCGGGCGAAGGCATTCTTAACCCGTTAAAATATAAAGCGCGGATACAATCACCAAACCTAACTGTATCATCAGTGAAAAAAACAAAAGGGCTATTAATCTCATGCTTTGAAAATCTTTTTTGGAGTCCAACAAAATCATCTATAGATAATGTTATAAAAGAGTTTTTTTCTTCGCTAACTTTTTTTGAGGCAAAAGCATTCACTAATTCATTTTTAAGCTTCTCATACAAACTCCTGTTTACATCTGTTTTCACGCCGTTCAAAGTTTTTTTTATAAAACTATCAAACAGCATATTTTCTTTACGTTTCTTAATTATATCTTCAGCTTTTTGAATCTCTTTTTGTTGATCTTCTGAACCGCCCCATACTTTTTTAATTATATTTTTTAAATTGAATATATAATAGCCGTCGCTGAATTGAATTATCCTTGAAAACGTTCCCGGGATCAAAGAGTACAACTCGTCTTCTACCGGTTCTGGATAATCCCCAAATTTAATTTGTGCCGGCTCGAGTTGCAATTTAGCTTCATCCCTTTCCGCCAATAAAGAATCGAATGAATAGCCGGCCTCAAGAAGCTTAAAAAGATTTTGTATCTCGTCTTCCTTTGTAGATAAAATATAATTTACTACCAATGTGCTTTGTTGATTTTTCAGCGCTCGATTTAATTCATCCGGTGTGATCTTAATTCTATTAAGAATTTCCTGCCTGTACAAAGCATCTCGTACATACATTTTTTCTATCTCTTTAATTGCCGTAGAATAAGCGGAAGAAGTGTCAACATTATAGCTGCTATTATTACGATACCAAAGTTTATATGCGATAATTGTATTCAGGAAATTAATTTTTTCGGAAAGAGAATTGTTTTTGTTACCCGTATTTAAATGTGGACTCATTTCCCATAATTCCTGAAACCACGAAGCTGTAATTTTTTCGCCCTCAATTTCGGCAATTGTTTCATCCTGGAAACTGAATTGCGAAAATAGTTTTCCGGGCAATCCGAAGATCAGGCAAATAATAAGTGCTGTTTTAATTTTACTCGCAAACATTTTTATTGTTGCTCTGTCGCTATTGATATGGTAGTTATTTCATTTTTAACATTTTGCTTTATGTATAACATTTTATTTTCAAACAAATAAAAATAATTATTGGAGGAATCCAGGAACTCATTCCAACTCTTTGATTCATTTATAATTTTTCCCGAGCTTTTTACTTCTTTAACCGCTGGAGTTTTAATAATAAAAGATATATTTGTTTTAAAAGGAGGAATTTCTAAAATCACACCGCCATTTTCTGCTGAAACTTTTATTTTTTTCTCATTTTCCTCAACATAATCTTTATAATTATATTCAATTGTTTTATCAGGCATAACTATAAAAGTAAGATTGTTATAAGATTTCAAATCGTTTGTCATATCCGAGGCGAATAAAAATGTTTTATTCAAATTTACAGGAGTAATGCTTCCATTCTTTATAAAAACCGGAAGTTTATCATAAGGGACATCCATGTTGTAAACTTTTTTTCCGGAATATTTTTTTAACGACCACAGATCGAACCAGTCTCCCTCGGGGAGGTAAATTTCTTTTTTAGTACCCGGTTCAGTTACTGCACAAACCAAAAGATTTCTGCCCAATTTATAATCGGTTTCATATTTTGCAACATTTGAGTCAAGAGGATATTCTGTTACCAAAGGGCGCATCAGAGGAAATCCTGTTTCAATTGTAAATTCACATTCCGAATATAAGTATGGTATTATATTGAAGCGCACGTTCGCATATTTTTTGTAAACATCTATACACGACGGATCATTGTACATCCGTGCGATATTCCATGGAGTTCTTTCAAGATTCGGATCACCCGAATAAGCCGAGTGGAATTGCATAACAGGAGAAAACGCTGCTTGCGCCACACTGCGATTATATAACTCCGGCGAGAGATTAGTTTCATCATGGTAACCGGCAATATCATAGCCTATAAACGAAATACCAGAAATCGAAGAGTTTAAGCATGATCTTATAGCTTCCTTAAATGCGGGAAAAGAAGAACATTGATCCCCATTCCATGCGAGCGGATGTTTTTGAGCTCCGAAAGTTCCCGCCCTATGAAACACCGCCGTTTCCTTATTTACCGATTTAATTAATTTGTAATATGCGTCAACGTAAAGATTTGCATAAACATTTCTCACCTCTTCGCCGCTTCTTCCGTCGGAAAAAATTAAATCTCTTCCCCAAATAAATTCACCGCCATCGCATTTAAAACCATCTATCTTCATTTCTTCAACTAGATATTTTCTTTTTTTCATCCACCAATCGGAAGCTTCTTTACTTGTGAAATCAAGATTCAAACTATTGCCGAACCAAGTTGGCGGAATTCTAAAGGGTGAGCCGTCCGGATTTTTTACGACGAAATTTTTATCTACAGCATACTTCTCATCATTATCTCTTTGTTCGTTTTCTACCGAACTTGATTTAAGAACCGGGATATTCCACAGCACCAATTTCATGTTATCATTATGAAGATTATTAATCATTTCAATCGGATCAGGCCATCTTCCGGCAAATTTGAAATCTTTTAACGAAAAAGCCTGTTCTCCTAATTTTGGTTCATAAATTGCATCATTAAAAATGTAAAAAGTTTCTTCATCGCTCCAGGCTTCAATAACTACTACTGTATTCGGAATATCATATTTCTTTAACGAATCGATCTGAGCTTCAATTTCAATTTGTTTATCCCATTCGTTTGCTGAAATCCAGGGGCCCAAAGTCCAAACGGGTATACGGTCGCTTTTGCCTGTCAAATTCGCGAAGCCGGATATTATATTTAATGGTTTTTCATCGGCGAATAAATAATATTGGAATTCTCCTTCATACTTCCTTCCGAAATTCGATATGATCTCGCATCTGTTGGAATTATCAGTATCGAGATTGAAGCGCGAATAATAAGTTGAATTAAGAAAAAATCCATAATTTTTGCTAGTGAAATAGAACGGAACGGGGATATAAGTGCGTAAACCCTGATCTTTCCACGTATTAACGACATAATTATCAATACCATTTCCTCTCTGATTAATTGAGTTATATCTCTCACCGAATCCGAAAAACTTTTCATCATCAGGAGTATAATAACTCTCACTAACTTTTAGTATGCCCGTCTTATTGTTTAAGAATCCGATTGATGAATGTCCGGGATACGAAAATTGTTCAACTACTTCTTTGTTATTCTTTTTTGAAATTAGTTTTAAGTGAAACGGATTATAATTTATTTCAAGGTTCATTTTTGAATTCGACAAGACAGCTTTACTCTCCGATTGCGTAAAAAAACATTTCTCCCCTGAGCCGGCATTTGTTTTTCCGGAATTTGAAAATAAAATTCTAAGGTCGAGTGACAATTCCGAGTTACATGAGATTTGAACGATCGGATTAACCGACTCATTAGTCGATAAGCATGAAAGGATTAAGTTATTGTTAGAAAATTGTGCAGATTTAACTTCGGTTAAATAATCCCATCCGTATGTAATAAAATTATAACCGTTCGATTTAATATTTTCATTATCGTTAAAATTTATCCGCAAACTGTATCCGACCGAATCGCCTTGTGAAAATTTGCCGATATCAGCCTTCCAGTAACTTTCGTTAGCGTTATTATATTGAAAATCGGCTCTAATAGTTTTTTCAACCAGCGAGTTTATAACAACATCAACAAAACATTCCTGTTTATTAAATATTGGAGAGGTTTTAAAATTTATAATAACGCTTTCATTTTCAACAGGATCGCGCGGTTCCCTTTCACAATTATTAAGAGGAATTTCCAGTTCTCTGTCAGGATAAATGTTTTCATATCCTAAAGGACTATGATATATACTCCCTTGCGCATATAAAAAACTTATTGAACACAAGAAAACCGATAACGTTAATAAATAACTGCTTACTGTCACTGAAAAAGATAAGCGTTTGTTCATTTATAAACCTCTGTAAAAATATGTTATTCGTTGCCGAATCAATTTATTTTTTCAATCTTACACGCAAAGCCGCCGCCGGGTGCAAGGTGTATAGTATACTCCTGATTATTAAATATCTTTTCTTCCGCTATGTTTATAGAATACGGATTATTTATGTAGTGTGCATCTTTGCCGTCTGAATAGGATTTCATTAAATAATTTCCTGGTTCTAAAAAATCGAATTTCACTTTAACTTCTCTTTCATTCTCATCCGATACAGCACCCACATACCACGCATTATCTTTTTCGCGGGCTATTACAACATAATCGCCAATGACTGCCTTAAGAGCAATTGTTGTGTCCCAGTCGGTAGGAACACATTTTATAAATTCAAACGCCGGATTATCTTTGTAATTCTCTATTAAGTCCGCCGCCATTTGTAATGGACTATAAAGTACAACATAAAGCGCAAGTTGATTGGCTAATGTGGATTTAACGAACTCGTCTATTTTGTATTGATCGTACTTCAAATCAAATATCCCTGGAGTATAATCCATAGGTCCTGATAGACCACGCGTAAAAGGCAATATTGTTACATGCTCGGGCGGATTCCCGACACTCCATGCATTCCATTCGGTACCACGCATTCCTTCAGCTGTCATAAGATTTGGATAAGTTCTGCACATTCCTGTAGCCTTAATTGGTTCATGAACATCAAGCATAATATGATATTCGTAAGCTTTTTCCATAACTAGATTATAATGGTCTATCATCATTTGCCCATAATGATATCCGTAGGGGCTAATAGGTCCGGCATAACCCGTTTTTACAATATTAACACCGTTGTCTTTATAAAATTTAAAAGCGGCATCCAATTGTTTTTCATAATTAATATAATCGCCGCCAGTTTCATGATGGCCGATTAACGAGATGTTTTTCGATTTTGCATACTTTGATATCTCTGTGATATCAAAATCCGGATAACATTCTGTGTAAGAAAAAGCCCCGTTGCCTTTGCCCCACATCTCCCATCCTTTATTCCAACCCTCGGCTAAAACCGCATTAAAATTGTTCTCCGCGGCAAAATCTATATATCGTTTTACATTTTCGGTTGTCGCGCCGTGTTTCAGACCCATTACCCACGATTCCTTATCCAGGTGCATAGCCCACCAAACACCCACATATTTACCGGGTTTTATCCAATCAAAATTTTTATCTGCCGGCGGAGGATTAAGATTTAGAATAATATTTGATGATATCAGGTCTTCTGCGCTAGGAGTAATAATTATAACACGCCAGGGAGTATCGAACGGCGCTGTCTGTTTTACTCTTATTCCATCTGGCCACGGAACCAGAACCGATTGAAAGGAATTGGCAGGATATCTATTTCTTTCAAGCGTCATACTTGAATAATTTTTAAGCTGTGCTTCGTGAATCGTTATACAAGTTCCCCTTTCTGTCTGAAGCGTAATAGGTGTGTGAGCTCCAAGTGTTTTATCAATAGCAGTATTGCGATACGTATATTCTTCGCTGTCGTAGTCATTAGGAATCCACCAAGCATTAAAATTATCCGCGAAATTAAAAAATGTTAACTCGTCTGTAATTTCAAAATAATTGTTCTCTATCTGCTTATCAAAATGGTATCGGAAAGCAACGCCGTCGTTATAGGCTCTTACAATAAATTGGATTTTTCTGAAGGGAGTGTATTTTTCTTCAAGATTAAGAATTAGCTCATTATACTCGTTCGATATCTTTTTATTTTGACCCCACACCGGTTTCCATACTTCACTGAATTTATTTGTACTATAATCGACACAAGTGAAATTTGAAAGTTCTGGCTGATTCTTAAACCTGAATCCCAATGGAGATGGAGCAATAATAGATTCATCGCCGTAAGTTAATTCATAATGGGCTGCTCCATCTTGCAGAGAAAACGTATAAATAATTCTTCCGTCCGGTGAAACAACTTTATGATTATCAGCTGCAGTGCACACTGAAACAAAAAACAAAATTAAAACAAATACATTCGTGAAGTTAAATTTCATCCTTGCCCTTATATATTTAATTAACCGGAATTATTCTTAGATGATCTATTAAAGCTTCATTTTTTTCTTCATTCATATTGCCGTTTATTGGTAAATATTTTAATTCGAACCGAGATAGACCTTTTTTCAAATAACATTTAATTGAATTTGAATATCCCCAGTTGTTCCAAATATTATCACCCCGTTGCGGTAAAACAATAGTCGATTCCAATTTATCATTTATATATAATGTTCTTACCCCGCATGCATTAAACGTATTTATGGGTCCGTTGCCATTGGAGTACTTAAAATCAATCCAGTAGTTACCTTCCCTCTCAATTTCCTTTGTGAATATTATAGCGGCATTATCAGATATTGTTGTTCTCATATATCCATGACCGGTATAACCTTCGATCTTATTTTCAATTAAACCGCTCGAGGCTTTCACTTCACAATTGTTTTCAATTAAGGTTGTTACTGGCTCAGACATAAACGATTGATACCCTTCTTTATCTATCGCTACAACCACATATTCATCCGCATATTTCCCAGGTATAACCGGAAAAGATTCTTCTTTTATCTCCGCAATCATCATACCATTTTGAAATATCTTATAATATTCGGCACCTTCTATTTTTTGCCAGTTTAAACTACCAGTTTTTAGATTAACAATTGGAGTATAAGGTGCAAAATGGTTTTCAGCGACATTCATATTGCCCGTAACGCTTATATTATCCAAAAATATTTCAACGGAGTGTTTGCCGGAAATATTTTTCGGGATAGAAACTGTTTGCACTTTTTCACCGTCGATAATTGCTTTAATTATCCTACATCCAAAACCATGAACAGTTATATCAATTGACGCGTTTCTATATTTAATATTTGTTAACTTATTTTCACCTCCGAATTTTTCGGGCACAAATGGAGCAATATCCAAACTATTTTCTGTTAAAGTAATGCCGAACATCACCCTATAAATTGTTGCAAGATTTCCCGCAATACTCCATAGCATCCGATCGGAATTTATTTCAGTACCGTCGAAATGTCCGTTATCGGCGACCATGTTTTCTTTATTGGTAAGAAATAAAGAAGCGGCGCGATAAATGGCATCCATTCCGAAATTAACAGCGGTTTCGTTTTTTGCTTTTGAAGCCGCCCATGTCCAGTAGCTAACAACAAACGGCCAAATCGCGTTATTATGATATGGCGGGATGTTAGTTATCTGGGGATATATACAAGTGGGTCCGTATTCAACAACAGGCATATTGTCAAATATACTTTTACCTTTCTTTTCATCAGCAATATTAAATAAAACCGAGAGAGCTTCACCGAGAGTTTCAGACTTGGGAGAAACATAGCTGTAATTTCTTCCATAAATAAATTGTGCGTAATAACCTTTATCTTCCATCCATAATTTTTTGTTAATAGCCGCTTTCAAATTTTCGGCCAGTTCTTTATAATCACCTGTATTGTAACCGAGTTCAATTTCAATCAAGTTTAATATTTCCAATGTACGGAAATGCAAAGCATTTGTGCCGAGAGAGCATGATTTATAAATATCTTTTGGATCCATCCACGTCGGATATGTTTGTTCTCGCCAATCCAGAAAAGAAGATTCGCCAAGTACCAAATTTGTGCTTTTATCAAAGGCATTTATAATATCTGCATCCACGGACTTTTTTATTATTCCGTAAATATGTTTAAGCCATTGGGTATCGCCTGTTACCAGATATATTTCCCACGCGGCAACAGACCAAACAACTCTATCGGTAGAAATAGGCCACGAACCCCCCGTGCCAGTATCCTGAATAATTCTTCCATTACTCACTTTTTTAAGCAAACTTTGTTTTGCGATATCCGGCTGAATTAAAGCGAGAGAAAGAAAAATGCTATAGCTAATGTCCCTTGTCCATACACCGTGCCATTTTGCTCCAGCCATAAAAGTTGAGTCAGTACGAATGTCCAACAAAAACTCCTCGAGCGCCATATTATAAAGTGCTTGTTGAAGAATATTTTGCGATTCATATTTAGGATATTCTGAAATATCATTTTTTAACTCCCAAACGGCATTTCCTTCTGAGTCAATTGAACGATAGTCGTTAGTTTTAAAAACTATTTTACATTCGTAAATTCCATCGCCATCGGGATCTGTCATTTTATATTGAGGATTCTTTTGTATTTCTCCGAAATTCCAAGACAACGGCTCTGTATCTCCGGCTATAAACAATCCTTCGAAGTTCTCTTTAGTAATTCTGCTGCCATTATAAGTTTCAAAGTATCCTTTTTCATCAAAGGATTTAAGGACATCACTAAAATTAATTCTGAATAATACCGATACTTCCGAATTTTGGGGAAGGAATTCGTTTTTTATTTTCGAAATTTCTTTTTCACCGCTAAATTCTTTCCCGAATTCGAAAAGGGGTGTAACGTAATTTTTATTCTCAGGTTTTATAAGTATAAAATGGTCTTCTGTCGGTTTGCGTTCGTTATCCAAACCATTTATACTGAATTTAAATTGAATAACTGCACTAGTACTTCTCATAAATCCGTCTCTGTAATTCGACTTTATCTTAACGGGTGATTCGGCGACAGATTTATAATTTTTTTGAATTACCATGTCCCTGCCAACGTTAAATGTTTGCTGAGCCAAGAATTCCACATTCAAAATTTCACACAACAGTAGAATTAAAATAAAATTTCCTGTTATTTTTCTTTTCATAATAAAAGTACCGAAGTAATGTGCAAGAATAAAAATTAAACATCAGAGGAGCACCAGACTAATCTCCTCTGATGTACACCAACCACAAATTATTTTACTAGCATCATTTTTCTTGTAATTAAACTGGATCCATTTGATAAACTGTAGAAATAAATTCCGCTTGATAAAGAAGCCGCGTCAAATTTCACTTCATAGGTTCCAGCGGATTGTTGGGTATTTACCAATTCCATTACTTTTTGACCAATTGCATTGTATATACTAATATTTACATCAGCTTGTTTATTGATTTCATATTTAATAGTAGTTGAAGGATTAAACGGATTTGGATAATTTTGTTCCAATTGGAATTTTGAGGGAATTTGATCGTCAAGTTTTCTTACAGAAACTGCCCCGCTTAGACTTGGCCAAATATCCAATACTTCAAAAACATCACTTCTCTCAAGGATTTCGCAAACTAAGTCTTCACCTGTACCGCCAAATCCATCCATATAATAAGTTGAGCTGATTTGTTCACAGCCGGGGTAATAAACACCGTATTTATAAGATGTTCTGCCGCCAACACTACCCTTCGGGAAAGTAACAATACTCGACCAGATATTATCTCCAGCAATTTTATCTCCTTTTTTACCGCTATCGTTAAGAACGGGAATTCCCGGAGTTATTGTATCCTGCTCTGTCCAAACTCCGCTCCAACTGCCAAGAATTGGATGGCTTCCCCTTACCGTCATAAATTGAATTAGGTTGAGTGGAATAGCTGAACTGTCATATCTATTTGTAGCATTATGATTCATATCTACCTGGAAAAGAATTTTTGAATCATTTACTAATGTAAAGTTCGGAACGATATCGGGTTTGAGAGGTCCTATTTCTACAGTTGTCCCGTTTGGTTGAAATGCAGTAAAACGGCCTATACCATTTTCCCATCCATTGTTAGACCATCTGTTCTCGGGCGTGGCATGGAATTTCCATCTTAAAGAGTCTCCGACAACATATGCTGGATCTAATTCAAGAACCAAAGTAGTTTCAAAAATAACTCCAGGTAATAAAGGATTTTGCTGCATTTTTCTTTCACCGCTAACTACAATAGCCATAGCCTCCCAAGTTAATCCCTCAATAATAATTTGGTCGATTGATGGATCAAAGTAACCTTCACCTGTTCCTACTATATCAGAAACATCAACCATAAAATGCCATGTATTCTGTGGACCCAAACCCGTAACAACATATTGGAAATTTGGCACTACAGGCTCTAGATTTACAACGGCATTATTTTCTTTAACGTAGTATGGTCTTCCATCATAACCCGCGAAGCCGCCTTCCCAGCCGCCGCCTTTAATTTTATCGCTCGGCCATATAAATAATTTCCATCGCAGAGAATCACCGACAACCGCTGTGCCTGCATTGATAATAATTGTAGTAGAATAAATATTTGGATTAGAAACAGAAGGGGCAAGAATTCTGGAGCTTGTAGGATCCAACGTAACACCAAAACTATCCCAGGTCAATCCTTCGACCTTAATTGAATCCACCATCGGATTAAAGTCCCCTGCGATAAGATTTGACATATCAATATTAAACGTAACAGTGTTTGTTATTTGAGCGAACAATGAGCCCGCAAAAAACATAAAGATTAGAACTGCATTGTAACTTTTTTTCATTTTACTATCTCCTGGTTGTTTATGGATTGTATTAAAATCCTATTGTGATTGAATAACGATTCAAATTACTCCAGTTGCCGAAATCAAGAAACGCATATTCAACCGATAATTTTAATCCTGATAATTCGTATTTAAGCCCGGCGCCCAGCGTAAATCCCTCTTCGGCATTTTCTTTTAGAAATGAATTTTTCCCGGCACGAGCGAAGAAAACATCTTTCCACTGCAGTTCTCCTCCCAAGTTTATATATGTATTTTCGTTACTTGGTATTACTGCATCGGCGGCAGTTGTTAAATAAAGGTCATCCCACAAACCATACTTCCACGAAAGCCCAACAGCGAAAATCAATGGAAGCTCCCATTTATCCGTTGATATGTTAGATGTTATAGTGGAGTTGTTGTAATTATAGGATTCATCAATATCGACAGCGCGGAGCAAATCTTTTCCGTCGAGTTCCATTCCGGTTCCGAAATTCGAAATAGACATACCCAGGTTTAATCCTTCAACTTGTGTTTTGTATAACAAGCCGATATCCGCAGCAAAGGAACTTGCGCTTTCGTTCCAAATTTTTTGCTGTATATATTTTACCGATCCTCCAATTGAAAAACGATCGGTGAGATTTCTACTGTAAGAAAGACTTATTGCGATATCCGAAGCATCCCACTTTTCACCGGTTCCTTCAGGCAAACTAATTGTGGTAACCTCTTCTTCGCCATAGTCTAAACTTGTTACGGATAAAACAATGTAATCGTCACTGCTTAATTTAACCCCGAGTCCTATCCAACTGTATTTTGTGTCCACCAGCCATTCGGAATAATTTGTAAGAAATTGATTTTCTGAAATTCTTGATAAACTTCCCGGGTTATAATATGCGGCGGTAATATCATCGGCAACAGATGTAAAGGCCGCTCCCATTCCAAGGGCTTTAGTTCCCACCGGAATAGTTAAAAATTCGGCGGCAGTGGTTCCTACTTTATTCTGTGCTGATGTTATTGAAACAAATAGAAATAAAAGACTGCATATAAACTTTTTCATAAATCTCCACTCACGAAATTATTTTATAAGAGCAATTTTACCGGTTTTTTTTGCACCGCTGGCTGGATCTTCAACGATATAGAAATAAATTCCGTACGCGACATCAAGTCCTTCCGCCGAGGCCAGATCCCATGTTGCGGATCCGTCATCGATGTTTCCGTTATGATAAATTTCTTTAACCAAGTTGCCGCGGCTTGTATAAATAGATATTTTACTATTAGCTGGTAAATGAATAAACTTAACTGCTCTGTCTCCACGACCCCTAACGTCGCCGGGCAATGGATGTTCAAAAATATTAGATACCACATAAGGATTAGGAACGACTTTTATTCTATTCATTTGGGACACTGCGGAATTTTCATCAGCGTAAGATTGTTTGGTAACGAACGAGAAAACATCTTTTGATGTGAAAGGTCGGTTTATAGAAATAAAAAGCGTGTCCCCAGCGGTTGGAATTCTTGTAGAATCGCCCGCAAATTCAATAGTCCATGTAAAGGAAGTAGAATCCGCGGTACCCATCATTATACGATCGCCTTTGTTAAGAAGTGTATCGAGAGTTACGTAAGCGAAAGGCAACTTTACTGGTTCGGATGGATTGGAAATATTAAATATTTCCATATTAGTTTTTTTGGCCGGCAAAGGAAGATTTAAAAGTTTAGCAGTAGATTCCTTATCGTACTTATCGCCAAAAACAACAGCATATTCTTCTGTTTCCCTAATACCTTTTGGATAACCCGAAAAGTTAAATGGTTGAACTGTAAATCGCAGATTTTTACCAATATTTCTATTCCAGCGACTATTTTCAATATTCGCTTTTACGCTATCCGCACTTTGGTAGCGGGTATCAAAATGTAAGGTTACTCCTTCAAATACATCGTTGTTGCTTTGCTTGAAATACAAATTCTTTTTATAAATTTCTCTTCCTGTTGTAATATTTTTCACCTTGTAGGCATAGGCAATTGGAATACCTGCCTGGACAGAGTCAATAAAACTAACCTGGTATTCGGAAGTTTTAACGTTTACAGGATCGACTATTGAAAAATATGGTGTGGCTTTGGAGTGTCCAGAAACACGCGTTAATTTTTCTCCTTCTTTCGGCGGGACATATCCTGCAACCGGAGCGTTAGGAATTACAATCGCACAGTTTATATTCGGTGAAAAATTGCCGTTTATATCTAATGAAATAATATGAGAATTTTCAGCGGGGAAAATATTCTTCTCGGCTAAACCTCTATCATAAGCGCAAATCGCGTAAAAATATGTGACTCCGTTTTTAACGTCTTCATCTATATAGGTGTTTTGTATGCCTGTATCATCTCCTAAATAAAATGGAACGCCATTTCTTAGCTCCATCAATTCCTGACTAGGTACAAATGTTCCCTTAATGTCATTTTTAAGATCAAACTGTTTTAACGGCTTGTACCTTTTCGGATTTCCGTCTTTATCGGTTATAGTCATAACATCATTAAAATTCGGATCGGTAGATTTGTAAATAAAGTACCCTTCAAAATCGTTTTCTCTTGAAACGGGATCTATTGAGTTTTCAGCTACTTTATCCCAATAAAGAATAACTTTCCCATCACCTGGTGTGGCTGTTAGAGTAGGCATATTAGGAGGTTTCGGGAAATTGTAATTCGCATTATAAATTGTTTGAGCGATTTTTTTTGTTTTAATTGTAGCCTTATAATCTTCACCAAAACTGAACGCAAGTGAAAATCGTTCTATCGTATTGGGAAGCAATGGGAAGTAACCGGATCCATAAATAAAATCACCGTCTTCACCTCTTGTAGCGACGTTGTTCTCCACCGATGTTGGCACATCAAATGTTCCCGGTTTAATTCTTCGCCACATATCGTTCTCATTTCCCAGACGTATATCATTCGAGGGAACGAAATAATGGAAGCTTGTTAAACCAATTTGATCTGATTCGTCGACATCCGTTTTATCAAAATTCGGTTCTCCCCAGGTTGGTGTTCCATCATTCTCGCCTTCATCATAAGTTTCTTTCTTGCCGTCTTTCCCAGTGTCATCAAGTAAGTTTCCTTTTTCATCAAATAACATTACGCCAGTGTTAACATCCCGGCTCCAATCATTATCGTTGTCAATTCCATCATCCCTTCCCTCATCAATCATATCGCTTAATTTGTTAAGTCCGGCTAAATAGTTTGTGTGTTTCAGAGCGTTCAGAGTATCTATCAGCACTCTCTTAGTAGTTGTCTCTCGTTTAAATTGTCGATAATGCAATTGGTAATTTTCATCTATTAAACCATCCAGATCATTGTCATATCCATCATAAGCGTTTTTGTTGAGCATTTCTTTTTTATCTAAATTGCCTTCAACAAGTATTGTTGAATCTGGAACAAGACGGAATGTTTTGCCTAATGATTCCACAGTTACCGGATAGTTAGGCATAATAAATTCGGAACGATTATAGTTGTTTTTATCAATAAGAATTAATTTTTGACCGGCACGCAAAATCTGTTCATTAAAATCATCCGCTGTGAAATAAGGATCGTTTCCTTTGCTGTCGCCATCGTTATCGATGCCGTCATATTTATTTCCCGGCGACTCCAGAAAAGAATAAGCAACATAACCGACTTCGTTTCTAGGTCCCTGCCACAAAGGATTTGCGATTGCGTCTACATAATGATTATAATCCCATGTGTAAGTGATATTTTCCCTTATATTAAAAAATGAAGCATCATCCAGGTATTCATTTCCCGGTAATCCGACGTAAGTACCTACGAGAGCGCCGAAAACCGCTTGTTGATATACTGTAGTTCCAATATTTGTTATCTCATAAAGCCAAAATATCACGTCCTGGGCTAAAAAATCGGACCACTGAAGACCCCTAACAGATACTCGAATCGCTTGACCTTTTCGTGATGGATCGGTTGAATCTGGCAGGAATTTATAATTAGTGTAAAATTTTTCATCGCAGTGATCATCCATCATAAAATAACTTTCCTGATCAGCATTCAGCTGACCACGACCAAAATATCCGTTCCACTCTGCTCTTCCATTTTCGTCGATCCAACTTGGCTGGTCAGGCCAAAACGAAGGCCATGTTGAAGGTTTATGGCTCATAGCGATTCGTTCATTGCAGAAACCTGGAATCGGCTCGAAAGTCCACGGCCGCGAGTTGCCAGGCGCCATATCCCCATCACCATGACCCGTAACATTTGTTGTGATTACGGAATACAGAGTATCAATTTTACCATCCTTGTTATGATCTTTTACAGGTAAGCTAACCCCAACTAAGGGAGAAACATCGCCGACATATTTATTAGTAACATATTTCCAACCGCCGGCGGGGCCCTCTGTGCCGGGCTGAGCAATTACTCCCCAATTACTGAAGACTGTCATAACTCGGTTCCCGTCATGAACATTGCTCTTTTGTTCGGTTGCGCTGCCCTTACCTATTTGTTGGGCTTTTATACCTAGAGCTGCAGTTATTATTATAAAAAAAACTAATTTGCTTTTTTTCATTATATGATCCGCTTGTTTTCTAAAAGAAGAGTGAAATGCCTAATTCCACCCTGCGAGGTTCGGAATAATAGGTCGGGTTACGGAAATATTCGTCTATTGAGTTTATTATTTCAGGACTATTATTTCTATGCCTTATATATTCTTCGATTGTAAAATCCGCAGTGCCGCTGTCGTTGTAAACGTTAAGCTGATTTTCCGTATCAAAAAGGTTATAAACTCTGGCGAATACCGAAAGTTTTAATGTATTAAGCAGCATAAGGTCATAATACATTTTCAAATCAACACTTAATGTATAAGGCTTAACTTCACTGTTGCTTAATAACTTTGATAGCTGCATCGATTGGTTGGGTGTGTACGGAAATCCGCTGCCATATTGAAATAAAACACTTCCGCCCCATTGCGCCGGATCGGTATAATTTAAGGAAACATTTAACGTGTGGGTTTGATCCCAATCCAAAGGAATGAGTTGGACTTCGGGTTGAATGTTTGAAGCGATCAAATTTCTTACTCTATTTGGATCCGATGCGTTTCCTTTAGCGGATTGCAATGTGTAGTCGAGTCTGGCGGACCATGATCCTCCAAAACTTTTATTTACAGAAACAATCATTCCTTTTACAAAACCAAAATCACTATTAACATACTGACTGTATGTGGAGGAATTGCCATAAAAATAAATTTCATCGGCCCTTGTGCCGGTTAAATTCCTTATATCTCTAAAATATGCGGTCACATCAATTACAACATCTTCAGCCAGAGCCTGCTGCAATCCGATTTCTCCGCTAATTGTTTGTTCTGGTTTTAGATCTGGGTTGCCTGCTATTCCAAGGTTACCGGCACCGGTACCGAATTTATATTCCGGATTCGCGTATAGCAGAGAATATTTAGGGATTTGGAAAAAATGACCGTAAGAAAAATGGACTACTCCGGTTGCTGTTATAGGAAATGCAAAACCTATTCGCGGACTGACGGCAATTTTATCGGATGCGTCTTTATACCAATAAGTTCTGCGTTCGTCAATAGATTTAAGTATATTTTCGGGTTTCCTCGGACGGTAAATATCCGGATCATTCGGGTCGTTGAGTATTACTCCATCAGGGGAAAAATAATCTAGTCTTACTCCAATGTTTATAATCATATCATCAAATTCAATTTTGTCCTGAACATAAGCCGAGAATTCCATCGGAATTGTAGTTATCCTATTGATATTCAAGTTTTCATTTTCGTTATCTACATCAGGCACTCTCATTCTTACATATGGGTCGTTGGAGATTTCAGGATTTTCCATTCCATCTTCTCCCAAATCATAAACTCCATTATCATTCCAGTCTTTCCATTTCAACAATCTCATTTCACTATTGTATAAGCGGTTTCTGTTTAATTCAAAACCAACTTTTAGCTGGTGATTTTTATGAACTTGAGATGTTAGATCAAACTTTAAAGTTAGACTTGAGGTTTCCCTTTGACTTTGGTCGTCGCGGGTGCCGCCAGTTAAAAAACTCGGGGATTCTGAAGGTGATTGTTGAAGCAGCAAATCATTTGTCCACCTGGGATCGTTAACATCTTTATAAACATAATGCTCATAATTTTTGAAATAATAAGAAAGGTTTACTCTATAAAAAGTATTAGTTCCTAAAGTATGTGTAAGACTGAGAATGTTTGTATTCGCCCACTGAAATCGATTTAGATCTCCATCCGGATTATATGAATAAGCATGGGTGTATTCATTAAAATTTTCTTTATTGAACATAGATGTGAGGTTAAGTCTTACTTTGGAAATTGATACTAGCGAGAGTCTTCCGTGCAAACTAACCCTTTCGCTAAAATTCATCGGTTCATATTCATCATCCCCGCTTTTTTGTATCGAATATCTTTCGGCTCCAATTCCGTCGGGATTAATCATTTTGGTTATATCCCATGGATTATATACGCGTTTTCCATAATAATAACCCTCATCATATATATATCTGGCCGAGGTATAGAAATACAAATTATCTTTTATTATCGGTCCACTCAGACTTCCCTCTACATTTTGTATTGAAAAGGGATTTATTTTATCGATGTGCCTGAAAACATTTGTATTGTTACTTAAATGATCTCCGACGTACGTTGTAATATTGCCGGTTAATTTATTGTTACCCTCTTTAGTTGCAAGATTCACAACTCCCGAAAGAGCTTTACCGTATTCAGCGTTAAATGCTCCGCTAATAAACTGTAACTCCTGAATAGCGCTAGTGTTAATGTCAACTACCATTGAACTATCATAAAGATCGGTTACTGAAACCCCGTCTATTGTATAGAGGACTTCACCGCGTCTGCCGCCCCTTACGCTTTCTCCGACAATTCCCGCCTGTAATTGCAGAACATCTTTAAATTCAGTTACAGGAAGAGCTGCCATATCGCTGCTGTTCATTATCGCCGTGGTTGAGGTCAGATCCTTAGTAACAATATCTTTTTGGGCAATAACAACAATTTCTTTTCCCAACTCAATATCCTTTGAAGCTAACTCAAAATTCAGAATTGTCGTTAAATCGCTTGAAACGTTAACTTCCTGATAAATATAATTTTGGTATCCAATTGAGGAAGCCTTTATATTGTACTTGCCGGGCGGTACATTCATAATTATATAGTTACCATCAATATCAGCGGCGGCTCCGATATTTAATCCCTGAATTAAAATATTAACAAACGGCAACCTCTCGCCCAAATTGCTGTCTTTCACAAAGCCTTTAATTTTTCCCGTTTGACCGTATGATGGGAATACCGAATAAAGAACCAATAATATCAGAAAAGGAAATGATTTTTTAATAAGGCGCATTTGTACTCCTAAGAGAATCAGCTATAAAAATTTTATTTTTATGATGCCTGTCGTTTCTCGTATTATTTTCCGGTTTTTGTTTTATAAGTTTCATTTTACCGCAACTTCATTCATATATTTTGAGTTATTCAAAAGTTTTATTAACGCGTGGGATCTTTCTATTCTTTCTTGGGCCAATACTGAGTCTTTTTTAGAAACAGGGTTATTGTTCAGTGTTGTTTCGATAGCTGCGTTGTAATTATTTTTTTCAAAAAAAGTTGTTAGAATTATTTTGGCATAGGCCGAAGCTAATATATTAAGACCTTCAGAATTCGGGTGTATATAGTCCATGAATAAGTTATTGCCTGGAATATTATTAGGGCTGTTTAGAGTAAATTCGGTGTTTATATCCGCGATGGATATATCATTTTGTTCTGAAATATTTTTCAAATCCTCAATGAAATTTTCTGGAATACGTAATCTAAAAGCGTCTACATCTTTCGATTTTTTAAATAATCGAACCGCCGTGTTTTGGTTTCCATCCCGTATTAAAGCCATCCGCGCATTATTGTAAATTATATCCGCGCTTATATCATCCTTTCTGTTTAAAACACCGATGGGAGGCAAAAGACAGTTATCGCTTAAAGCTGTTAACGCCAAACGTATTTTATTCTCTCTACAGACAGAAATTATTTTTTGAATGTTGGACAAATATTGGTTTTTAATGTTATAGTATTCTTTTTGCGATTCGGTGATGATTTGTTCATCTGCGTTAAAGGGGAGTAAAATTTCAAGATCGTCCCTGTATTTATCATATGTTATTGAATTTAATACTCCTGTTTTTTGGAGAAGTTTCTCCATTAAATCCATCAACACTAAATTTGATTTGCTTCTAATTGTTGTATATCCGTTATAACCGTAAAATTCGTTATGACCGGTGTAGAGCATAATCAAGTCCGGTTTGAATTCCATTAGATTAGGAATAATTGCGCAGGCCAGTGAGGTATTAAACCCGGCAATGCTAATAGTTATTATTTCAATTTTCTCATTCTCTATATAATGCCCGAACAATTTATTTAACTTTCTATCTATCGATTGTTCTTTTGAGTAGGGCCATCCCGAAAGAGAAGATTCGCCGATAAGGAAAACCCTGAAACAATTGTCCGGTTTATCGGACTTAAAAGTTGTTAAATAATTATAAGGCGTTGACGAAAGACCATGGTAGAAGTTTTTAATAACCGAGGAATTAAAAACTTTTTTGTTCAAGTCATTTTTGTCGTCGATAAAAAATTCATTATTTCCGGAATTGATCAACGACCCAGTTAGTTCAATTATTATAAAAACAATTATTACAATAGATGTAATCAAGCTTATTTTATTGTAATTAGAAAGTTTTAAAAATTTCTTGATTGGTATTTGGGGAATAAATTTCAAAGTTAATCGCGTAAGTTAATTTTATAAACTCATTTTATGAGTCAATACAATCAACATGCCAATAATAATGTTTCGTTTATGGCGGATAACTGCACATTATCCGGAAGATGGGCAAATTATTATATATCAAATTTATATAGGGGTATATAAATTTGATATATTTTTAGAGTTCCAATTCTTTGCACAATCGCGAAAAATTTGGCTGCGCAATACCAAGTTTATCCGCGGCTTGTTTGTCGCTGGGCGAATTCTCTCTTACAAAATTAACGTATTTGGTTCTGGCCAATTTTTCGAAATCTCTTAAATGTATTATTTTCTCGTTATTAAAGTAATGATCTAGAATTTTGTTATCATCCTGAGCCGACACTTGTAGGTTGTTAAGAGACATCCTGACAATTTCAACAGTTATTGGATTAGTATCAATAAATAGAATTCTTTGGGCAAAGCTTTTAAGTTCTCTAACATTTCCCGGCCACGAATAATTTAGAATCTCAGTCATTGCCTCATTTGTAAAAGTAGGTTTATCGAAGCGCAAAGAATCACTGTATTTGATTGTGAAGAAATTCAACAATTCGATTATATCGTCCTTTCTTTCGCGTAAAGGTGGAATCTGGATTGGAATAATATTTAATCTGTAGAATAAATCTTCTCTGAACCTTTTCGCTAAAACTTCATCTTCAAGGTTTTTATTTGAAGCGGCAACTACACGAACGTCAACGCTAAAAGATTCCGACCGGCCAATTTTTTCGATCTCTCCATCCTGCAGAACGCGTAGTAATTTGGCCTGAGCATTCATTGGCAGATCGGCTATTTCATCCAAAAAAACGGTTCCGTTGTTCGCGATTTCAAACAATCCTTTTTTATTTTTATTTGCGCCGGTGAAGGCAAATTTTTCATAACCGAATAGTTCACTTTCTATTAAATCGGGAGGAATGCTACCGCAATTAATGCGCACAAAGTTTTCAAATTTTCTGGAACTGTTATAATGAATATTATATGCTACAAGTTCTTTACCGGTGCCCGATTCGCCGTATACAAGTATATTAACATCACGGGACGCATATTTTTTTATCATTGAGTTTAACATTAATATCTGTTCCGATGAACCGATGATTCTTTTCGATTCCATTATAATATTAATGTTGCCGCTCATTTTGTTGTCATATTCGAATTTCGCCAGTTCCAAAATTTTTTTCTGGTAAGCATTATGAATGCTTATCAAAAAATCTGTCGGTTGATATATATACTCCGTTATATGAGTCGGATATTTTGTACAATACCAAAAAGCACCGATTTTCAGCAGCTTATTGGCAAATTCAAATTTATTATCATTGAGTGTAAGTTTTGTTATAACAATTATTTGTATATAAGGGCTTATTTTTTTAATCGCACAGATCAAATCCTCGCCCATCAATCCGCCTGCAATCTGAAAGTCCATAATAACAACATCAAACCGGGCTGGCGCGGACTCAATTAATTCAATAGCGTTTTTACCATCGGATACAATTTCCGATATCTCCAGAAGATCTTCCTGAAGCGATACTGTTTTTTTTACTCTTAGTACGTCGAACTCTTCGTCCTCAATTAATAAAATCTTTATCTTGTTCATAAGCGGCACTATTTAGTTAGTAGGAATTTCGATAACAAACATACAACCTTTAGGTGAAAGATTTTTCACACTCATACTCCATCCGCAGTATTTTACCGCCAATGTGTGAGCGATGTAACAGCCGAATCCATTTTGACCATCGGTTAAATTTTTTGTTGAAACACTTTCTAAAAATACATTTTGTATCCCTTCTGAATTTTTATTCAGCAGCTCAGGCTTTATTCCTTTTCCGTCATCAGAAATTAAAAGAGATATTTTTTTATGTGTCTCATCATATTTTGTAACTATACTGATTTTTATATTTTGCTCAGAGTTATGGCTAATACTATTCTGTAATATCGGTTCAATTACTTCCCAGATTATATATTCGTTTACATTAATAATTGGCAGTTGTGAGTCAAAATCACATTCGAAAGTAAAGGTTTGTGAAGATTTATATATACGCAGAAACAGATTATCAATAATAAATTTACACACCTCATTAATGTCTGTTTTAAAAATCGGGTTAATTATACTATGAATAGGAGGATCGTAATATTTCATATCATATATAACACGTCCTATAAAATTTGAGTATTTACCAACTCTTCTTTTAATTTCGTTTACATTTTCACTTTTCAGCAATTCAAGATCCATATTGATAAATCCGATAACTTTCTCCGCCTTATGATAAGCGTGATATATTCTTTTTGTGAAAGTATTTTCTTTCTCTCTGGCAACCCTTTCTTCAACAAACTTTTCATGTTCCCTGTATGCAGTTTCCTGCGCTTTTTCTTTTTCTTTTAACGTGTACGAAAAAACTATATAGATTAAAATCATTCCCGCCGAAACGAGCAGTACGTAAATAAGAGCAACGTCGTTGTAACTATTAATAAATTCGTTGGAAATAGGATTAAAATCGGGAATCACTTTCATATAAAGCGCGCCGAGAAATTCACCGTTAGGCGCGAAAGGAACAAACACGTAAAACTCTTTTTCGTCTTTAACAATCACATGAAGTTTTTCCGACTCAATTAAATTTCCTTTTACTTGATTAAATAATTTTTGAGCTTTGTTATATTTTTCGGCATTATAATTAATGTGGTTTTCATCGGTTAATATTGAAAAAAGAGCTTCTCCATCGTCAACAGGAATGAACTGATTTTTATAATATACAAAGAGGCATATCTCCTCGGCGTTTTTTTCCATAATATGCTGACTAAAAATTATATCGAAACTTTTAATCACTTTATTCCTTTGTGTTCTGTCTAATTGTTTTTGCGTTATTTGAGTTTCTACAAGCAGTTCAAGAGAAGTTGAAGTCAAATTAGCCATTCTTTTTACAGAATAATTCTGGTACCAATCCTGAGTGTTGAGCAAAAATGAATGGAATGCGTTCTTCGAATAAAATGTTAATACTAGTTGCGCGCCTATTATTATTACAAGCAATAGGAGCACAAGCCGAAAATCGATTTTATATAAATTTTTTCTCATTGTATCATTAATAAATCAGAGTTGATTTTTTCCTCGGCCAATCTAAGTGCTTCGTTAACACTAATTTTTTTTGCGATCGCCATATTAACATAACCCGAAATTATTACGGAAATCTTAGTATAGTTTTTTAAAAACGGGCGGTGAAATCCTTTTGGAATTATCTCTTTAAAAAAAGTAAGCTCGGGATGTTTCTTTATAAACTCCTTATTTTCGTAAAGTCCTCGATTGGCCGGTAAAAAACCTCCCACTTCATACATAATTTTTTGAGATTCTTCACTAGTCCAAAACTTCAAAAATTCGATAGCCTCAGTTTTATTTTGGGAAAATATTGAAACCATAAGATTCCAGCCGCCGAGTATTGATGTTTTTCTTTGACCGGCAAAATGGGGAGGCAAAGTTTTTTTAAGACTCGATATTTTTTTGGACTCCGATTCATCAGGCGTAAAGTGCCATCCAAGATTCGGCCAGCCGCGTAAAAAGAATCCGTCATTTTTAATAAAATAATCGTAACTATGATTTTCTTCGAATTCCAGCACATGAGTAGTAGAAAGTTTATAGTTGTTTACAAGATCAACGAGCAATTGAAGAGCCTTTTTTGCTTCCGGCGTATTCAGTTGAATTTTATTGTTTTTGTATAACGTAATATCCTGAGAGGCCAATAACTCTATAAAACTGCACATTAACCCCTCGTAAGCTTTTCCCTGAAACGTATAGAAAGGTTTGTTGAATTGTTTCAACTCTAATCCCAGTTTTATAAAATCTTCCCAGGTGATAGAGCTCTCCACTTTTGTTTTTATAACCTTGTAATCCGAATATTTCCTAAGTAGATCGTCCCGATAATACATAAGCGCAATATCAATAAATAGGGGTATTGCAACGAGATGTTGTTCGTCACTGCAGGCTTCCAATCCGGCGGGAACAAAATTTTGTCTTTCTTTATACGAAAAATAATTTTCCAGCGGTTCACTCCATTTTGCGAAACGCGGAATCCATATCTGGTCTACCAAAAAAATGTCTATTTTATCGCTTTCGCTCCTAAGAAAACGAGCGAACAACTCCTTCTGTTCATCAGTACTAAATTTTTGAAAACTAAGATTCACAGTTTTTATCTGAATTTTATTTTGATGCTGTGTATTGAATTTATCTATTATAATCTGATGTGCTTTTGAAATATGTCCGGCAATTGTAATTGTTTTTACAAAGTTGTCCTTATCGTTTTCACTATTGTCTCTGGAAACGAAAAAGAATATTATCACGGAAAACAGGATAATTCCGCCCACGTAATAATGAAAATTTGGGGATTTTCTATTCATTATAATTCCAAAACTTCAACTAATGCCTGTATAACTTTGCCACAAGGAGCCAAAACAAGTATTTGTTTTTATCTTTAAATGTCATCAAAAAAAAAGTCGATATAATAATCTTTAGAAAAATACTTTATTAAAAGTAAGCAACCAAAACTATGATAAACAAAAGTAATTGTTTTGTTAAATTCATTCAAAAACAGATTTGTTATTATATATCTTTTGTTTTAGTGGATAACTCTGCAGAGAGTTTCGAAAAGCCGAACTGTTTGAATCACCAAAAAAGTTATTACCGCTTAAGTGTCGGTTTACCGAGGAGGAAATAATGAGCTCTATATAAACCCAAAATAATTGAACCGGGTTTGTATTCTTATAAATGATTTAAAGTAAAAACGAGTATTGTTTTCTATAAACATTCAGAAGATAATTATTGGCAGCGCCAATAATTATTAAATCAGGCTGATGGCAGAGTAAACCAGAATGTGCTGCCTTCATTTATCTTACTTGTAACGCCTATCTCACCGCCATTTAGGGATACAAATTCTTTACATAACATCAGCCCCATACCGGTTCCTTTTTCAGATGCGGTTCCATGCATTGAAATCATTATGTCCCGTTTAAAAAGATCATTTAACGTTTCTTCTTCCATACCGATTCCATTGTCAATTATGGAGATCTTACAGTACTTATCGGCAGACTTTACCGAAATCTTAATTATTCCGCCCGGATGGGTAAATTTTATGGCGTTAGACAGTAAGTTTCTAAGTACGGAATTAATCATCTGCGGATCGGCCATTACGGAACAGTTGTTTTCTTTTTCTATTTCGAGTGAAATTTTTTTTAGCTCGGCGTTACTTTCATATAATCTATATACTTCATCTAAAACGTCTCCCACAAGTATTTTTATAATATTTGGCTCAATTTTATCCAATTGACTGCGCGACCAATCGAGCAGATTAAATATCAAATGATTAAGAGTATCGGACGAATTTTTAATCGATTGAATAATTTTTTGAACCTCATCGTTAGTAAGGTTATCGTAATTTTTAATTAACAATACTGAAAAGTTATTAATTACTCCGGCGGGATTTTTAATGTCGTGGGATATAATTGAGAAAAATTTGTCCTTAGTTCTATTGATGGAATCTAATTCGGCGTTGCGTTCAATTAGTTCTTTATTTAGAGTTTCAACAGTTAATTTTTGAGAATGGATTTGACTGTTTAATTTTGTTTTGTGGCTGTACAAATAAAATATCACTATTAAAAGCAACAGACAAAGAACAGCAATAACTAAAATCAGATTTCTTAGTGTTCTCTCTGCTTCAATTTCAGCTTGTTGCAATTGTTTGTCTTTTCTTAATATATAATTTTCCCCCTCAGTTTTTTCTATTTCGAATCGAACTATAAGATTTGTCATATCATTAACTAGTTTTTCGTTAAACAGACTGTCCTTTACTTCTACAAATTTTCTAAAATAATTTTGTTCATTTCTAATATCATTTTCTCTTTTATACAACAAATAAAAAGCTTCATAATTGTCTTTTAGCAGCTCTTTCAAATTTTCATTCTGGCAGATACTCAAACTTCTGTTCAAAAGAGGTAAAATTTCATTTTTAGAACCGTTGTTTTTAATCATTATTTTAGCAAGGTTATTACCCGCGGAAGCCAATGCAAAAGAGTCCGAATGTTTTTCAGATTCGTTTATAGCTTCTGTGTAATATCTTTCAGCTAATTTAAGATTCTCATTTTTTTCATAACATTTACCAAGGCTAATTTTAGCCATAGCCAACAAATTAAGTTCGGAAATTATTGTGGAGATTTTAATCGACTTGTCCAAATGTTTTATGGCCGAGTCGGCACCACCCAGTTCTAAGTCCAATAATCCAAGATTATAACTAGAGTAACTCTGTCCGAATTTATAACCGGACGAATCGGAAAGTTGCGAGGCGGATAAAAAATATTCCTTTGCTTTGTTGTAATATTTTAATTTTTGGTAAACCGATCCAATGTTATTTAGAACGGTTATCATTCCGAAATATTCTTTTATATTCTTCCTAATTTTTAATGATTGGAAGAAATAGTCCAAAGATTTGCCGTAATTGCCTCGTTTCCAATAAACAGATCCAATACTGTTTAATGACGAAGCTATATCTTCATACAGATTAAGTTGTTTTCTAATTTTTAACGCGTTTGTATAATTTTCCAGAGCCGATGAAAAATTTCCCTTTCGCCAGGCGGCATGTCCCAGATTTGAATAGGCAAGAGCTAAGGTAGAATCGTTTTTAATATTTTTTGAAATTTTCAGATTAGCTTCGTAATAATTGCTTGCGCTATCGGCAAGACCGAGGCGTTCATAACAATAACCGATTTCTTCGAACGTTCTCCTCACATTAACAAGATCGTTAAATTTTAAATAAATTTGTTTCGCGGCTAAATATGATTGTTTTGATTCCTTATATTTATGTGCCCTATATAATAAAAGTCCTTTATCGTAATAAAAATTTGCGGCTGCGGTTAAGAAGTTGTGTGATCGGGCTGATTTAATAGCTTCGTCTAGTATTTTTACTTTCATTTCGAAAGAATTATTTACCGGTTCTGACATTTGTTTAGAAAAATATAAGCTAAGTTCCGCGGGTGAAGTAAAATTGTCGGGAATACGAAAAGAATCTGTTTTTTGGGCCAGCAATGTTAAAGTCGCGGAGTTGAGAAAAAAAAGCAGTAATAAAATTAGAAAATTTTTGTTCCCCTGTAAGTAAGAATCAGTAATAAGCGTACCTGTCTTATTAAGAATTGAATAATCTTTTTTAAAGTACCCTATTTTCAAGAACTATTCCAGTTTTTTAAAGTAATCCTATTTAATTATCGTTTAAAGTGCTATATAGTTTAATCTCAATTAACCGCCGATTATTATAATACATTAAATTCACAAATAATCAAGAACTATAATTTTACATAGGTAAAATTGTTAGTCCGCAAAAATTATATTCAGGGAAAAGTTAACGATATTTGTTTCTTTTTGAGTAAACAGTCCAAATCGATACATCAGCTCTTTTTAAAAACACTCTCCACGCGTCAAAATCATCATTTTTATCTGGTATTACTTTTGCCTCCAACTCATTGGCTAAAATATCGACAATTAACTATGAGGTAAAGATGATATACAGAATCAATCTGTTATATATTGTCGTGTTTGTATTTATTCTTCATACGACTGGTTTTGCACAGCCGTATTCCAATGATTTTTATCCGGAAACAACTATACAAGCACCATGGACTTTTTACGATCCTGTTGGAGACGCAACTTTAACATGGACAGGAACAAACGCGGAAATATCAGTTCCTTCTGGTACCGGTCATGATTTATGGACGGGTACAAGCAACCGCGCGCCCAGAATGCTTCAATCGGCACCAAATACTGATTTCCAAATCGAAATAAAATTTGAGTCGGTTCCTTCATCAACATACCAGCTTCAGGGTATTATAGTTCAAGAGGATAACGACACGTTTATAAGATTAGGAACATATTACGGCAATGGGCCTAAACTTTTTGTGGCTGTAATAAACGGAACATCGTTGGTGCAGACTCCGGCTGTAACTGCCATTTCTTCCATCCCGTCTTATTTAAGAGTTACAAGAACCGGGAATAATTGGAGTTACGAATATTCCAGCAACGGTTCTGCATGGAACAGCGCCGCTACTTTTACTCAAGCTTTTACAGTTAACCAAGTTGGATTTTATGCAGGCAACGCCGGCGCAAATCCCGCTTTTACAGCGAGCGCGGATTACTTTATGAACACCGCCTACCCAATAACCGACACTGATGTTCAAGGTGTTACGCCTCCTGTGGTAGATATCTGGTACGGCGATACACAATCATTCGGGAATCTTGGAAATCCTCAGCAATGGATAAATATTCTGGGAAGGGTATCCGACGATAACGGAATAGGAAGTTTGACTTATAAATTAAACGGTGGCACAGCGGTATCTTTAACAATAGGGCCAAACGGCACACGATTGATTGGAAGCGGAGATTTTGTTACTGAAATTGATCACGCGGATCTATTGGACGGAGTTAATACCGTTGAGTTTACCGCCACCGACGCTCTCGGCGCTCAGACTATAAAAACGGTTACAATAAATTATAACGCGGGTAATGTTTGGCCTCTGCCTTACACCGCCGATTGGTCAACTTTAAGTTCAATTGAAAACATTAGCGATGTAGCCAACATTGTTGACGGTTTATGGGAACTTACTCCCGATGGAATTAGAACGGTGGAAACCGGTTACGACCGGCTGATTGTATTGGGCGACGAAACCTGGACTACAGATTATGAAGTGACCGCTGAAATGATTATTCATTCCGGATCAAGCGGTTCAGGTGTAGGATTCGCTATCGGCTGGCAGGGACATACCGGAACCAATAGTCCCAGAACACAATGGCCGCTGGAGGCGATAGGCTGGGTAAGAAATTTCCCTAGCAGTCCTTCTTTAAGAATACTTACTTACCCCGGTACTATTGAAGATCAGCTGGGAGTATCAATTTCCGCCGGCACAAAATATTTATTAAAAGCTAAATCCGAGGATATCGGAGGCGGTTTTAGCAAATTCTCAGTTAAAATTTGGGAATACGGAACAGCTGAACCGGTGTCTTATATGATTACAAAAGATATAACAAACAGGAACGGTTCGGTTCTGCTGATAACACATCAAGCCGATGTAACATGGGGAACCATTCAGATTTATCCGATCACAATAAATCAATCGCCGTTGTTTACAAGCGCACCCGTTACAACCGGTGAAGTTGGTCAGTTTTATAGTTACAACATAACAGCTTCTGATCAGAATGTTACCGATGTGTTAACAATTACAGCGCCTGTTTTACCCGGCTGGCTCTCATTAACCGACAACGGCAATGGAACAGCCGCTTTATCCGGAACTCCTGCTAGCGGCGACGCCGGCTCCAACTCTGTTGAATTATTAGTTGAAGACGAGAACGGCGGCAGTGATACTCAAAATTTTTCAATCGCGGTTAATAACGGAACCGTTACACTCCCTATTTCAGATCAGTTTTGCGGACCTGCAATAGGACCGGGTTGGACTATTTTTGACCCTTACGATACCGGAGCCGGAATACAAACCGGCGAGTCGCAATTCAGCATAAATAACGGGGCTCTTCAAATTTCTATCCCGGGAAATGAAGGGTCGCACGATCTAGCGCAGAATTTGGCCCCTCGTGTATTACAAACAATACCCGACGATGATTTCGGGGTTGAAGTTAAATTTAATTCCGTTCCAGCAACTCAATATCAAATGCAGGGAATTATTGTAAATACAAGCGGCGGCGGAAAACTACGGTTCGAAACTTATTACGGCACGGCGCCAACCTTTTACGCTTATTCCTATGGCGTGCCTTTCGGAAGCGCTGCCATAAATCAGACCATCGGCGGACCGATTCCGGCGTATCTGCGATTAGTAAGAACCGGAAATACTTTTCAATTCGATTATTCGTACGACGGTACAAACTGGACGAACGTAGTAACTAAATCATTAAACGTTGTTGTAACTGAAGTTGGATTCTACGGCGCCAACCATACTCCTAATCCGGCGTTTATTCTTTCCGCCGAATATTTTAGAAACATTAACGACGCCATTCCTACATGCGGAATTCTTGAAGTTATTTCACCTAACGGAGGTGAGGTTTGGACAGGCGGTACTACTCAAAACATTACCTGGTTTAGCAGCGGCGTAACAAATGTAAATATAGAATTCTCATCGAACAACGGGGCAAGCTGGAGCACTCTCGGTTCGGCAGTTAACGCGTCAGCGGGAACATTTGTTTTTTCAGTTCCTCCAATCAGTTCAACAAATAACCTTATTCGTTTAAGCGATACGGATTACCCGAATTTAACCGATGTAAGCGATGGGGTTTTCGCAATTAACACCACGGTTATTACTCCCACGCTCACTATAGGTTCAGCTTCCACCGTATCGGGATCTTATGTAACAATTCCTGTTGATCTGAGTGTATCAAGCGGATTCAAAATTGATTTTCTGCTTCAGGGCAGAATTAATTTCGACGCCGGTAAACTTAAATTTTTATACGGACTTAACGGAACAGGCACATTAGTTAATAATTTCGGATGGAGCGGAATATCTTATTCGGCTATTCCTGGAACAGTGGATATTCTTCTCTCGGGAGCTAATCCTATAAATACCAGCGGAACTCTGCATTATCTTGTTTTCCAGGTAATAGATGGAAATGCCGGCTCAGCCGGTCTAACCGCAACTTCAGCCGGATGGCCTGTGGACGTTATTGAACAGCCGCTTACTATTGTTAACGGAACTGTTACATACACCGCCCATTCGGGTCAATCGGTAAACAGAGGCGACGCTACATTAAACTTTATTGTTGATATACACGACGCTCTAGCGGTTATTTATCATTGGATAAACTTATATCCGTTAACCGGACAGGCGCTTATTAATGCTGACGCCGATTTTGACGGCGACGTTGATATTGACGACTACCTCCGTATAATTTTCTTCGTCTATTTACACGACTGGAATTTCGCTTTCCCGAATGTATCACCAGGCAGTTCCATTGTTATGGACGGCGGTTTGGATGAAAATAATGAAACCATTATAATTCCCGTTGAGCTTGTAAATTCCGAAAACGTTCAAGCTGTGGAAGTTAAAATAGAATATGATACCTCTGAACTTGAGTTTGTCAACGTAACCTCCAACGCCGGCGGCAACGTAAATATAAGAACCGCTGAAAAAGACGGGAAATTAACTTTGGTAGCCGTTAGCATGGAAGAAATGCAAAACGCCGAAGTGGCCTCTCTCAGATTTAAAAAACTGAATTCTAATTCCAATATAGAATTGAATACATCTTTTAAACTGAACAATCAGTTAACCGGCGGCGGTTTATTATCGGTGGGCGAAGGTAAATTAACCAATGTAGAAGTTGGTGGAAACGGAATTCCCAAAACATTTGAGCTTACTCAAAATTATCCCAATCCGTTTAATCCGAGTACCGTAATTAATTTCGCGGTGCCTAAAGCAGGACATTATAAATTAAATATTTATAATCTGCTCGGACAAAAACTATCTTCCTTAATCGATAAACAATTACAAGCCGGTTATCATTCGGTAATTTTTAACGGCTCCGATTTGGCTTCCGGAATTTATATTTATAGTCTGGAAGGTAACCAATTAAACATTTCTAAAATGATGCATTTAATTAAATAAATCATTTTTATTATTCAAGAAAGGGAGCTTATGGCTCCCTTTTTTTAATTAATAGGTTTATCGAAAACTCTAAAAATTGGGTGCCGCTGTTATAGTTTGTTTTTTAACGCGTTTTCGACGCCGCGTAAATAAAATTATTTTTATAATTAAACTCTGCCTCTCCTCCTGTGCAGGAGGCAAAACCTTTAAAACAAACAACCCCCATGAGGTTGAAAACACCGGTACCAATCTCCCTGTCCGTCTTCGTCCAAAAGGGACTACGCCGGACAAGCCGGGACAAACGAACCTGGATTCTTCTCCTATGCAGGAGGCAAAACATTTAAAACAAACTACCCCCAAGTGAGGTTGAAAAACACCGAAACTTATCTCCCTGTCCGTCTTCGTCCAAAAGGGACTATGCCGGACAAGCCGGGACAAACGAACCTGGATTCTCCCCCTGTGCAGGGGGCAAAACATTTAAAACAAACAACCCCCAAGTGAGGTTGAAAAACACCGAAACTTATCTCCCTGTCCGTCTTCGTCCAAAAGGGACTACGCCGGACAAGCTGGGACAAACGAACCTGGATTCTCGTCCTGTGCAGGAGGCAAAACATTTAAAACAAACAACCCCGGTGAGGTTGAAAACACCGGTACAAATCTCCCTGTCCGTCTTCGTCCAAAAGAGACTAAGCCGGACAAGCTGGGACAAACGAACCTGGATTCTCGTCCTGCGCAGGGGGCAAAACCTTTAAAACAAACAACCCCCAATATTGGGGGTTGTTTGTTTTAAGTGCTCCCTGGGGGACTCGAACCCCCGACCTGATGATTAAGAGTCATATGCTCTACCAACTGAGCTAAGGAAGCGTTGTAAATATACTTGAATCAGAAATTTTTTCAAATGATTTTCTATCGCGCTTAATATTCATTTGGCCGATATTGCTGTTTTTAAGACATTACATTCAATAAACATCTTTACCGTGAAGTACTAGATTATTGATTCTGAAAATTCAATTGAGAGTTGGGGGCTATTGTAAATTGTTAACAGGACGGGGATGCGGCTTTAAAGATGATTTTTAATAGATCTGAAAAAGTTTTTTTAGTGAATGAATAAAACATCTATTTAGTGAGTTATTAACACTGTTTATTTTATTTTAAGTTTATCAGCGGGACTTTTAATTTTATTGATTGGCTTGAAACATGAGTATAAATCTGTGTTGTTTCAAGTCTTTTATGTCCTAATAATTCCTGAATATATCTTATATCCGTTACTTTCACCAGGTTAAGTGTTTCTATATATTCCAAAAATAATTTTAATGCGGATAAATAATTTCGAATTGTCTGTCCGGAATAGTTCTCAATTATAAGTTGTTTTTTGATTAAATCAATTATCCTTTGCTTCTTCAAATATAATCGTTTAATTTTCGTAATATACGAATGACAATATAGCATATAGACTTAATACACGCAATGCGTGTGTTGAGACGTTGTATGCAAGTGTAAAAACCGAACTACCGACAGATAAACCTTAGTTTGAAAATTGGAATCGGATGGTTTTAGCTCTTTGATAAGTTGGTGCAAATTTGGAGGAATTTATTTTGTTTTTTTCTTCCCCCCGCAAAAAGAAAAAAGGAAACCCCAACACACAAAACAGCACATTTGCAAGCCCCACGAGCCGACGCTCAAAACCAAAGCTTGCAAAAGAGCTGCAATTTTGCTTAAGCACCCGTGATAAATTGTTACTTTTGAGCTTTAATTGACTTTTGATTAAAAATATAAATGAAAAACGAAAAACTGACAAGGAAAGAAATTATTGACAACCGCTTAAAAAAGGCGGATTGGAATGTTACTGACCGAACTCAGGTAATTGAAGAATTTGATATTCATTTGACAGTTGTGGAAGAACCGACAACTCCCTACGCTGGACATCAATACAGCGACTATGTTTTATTGGGAAAAGACGGTAAACCACTCGCAGTTGTAGAAGCCAAAAAGACTTCAGTTGATGCAGCCCTCGGACGGGAACAAGCTAAACAATATTGCTACAACATAAAATCAACCCAAGGCGGAGATTTACCCTTTTGCTTTTACACTAATGGGCACGATATTTATTTTTGGGACTTAGACAATTATCCACCTAAAAAAGTTTACGGTTTTCCGACTCGTGACGACCTTGAACGTTACTCATACATTCGTAACGCGAGAAAACAATTAGCAGGTGAACTTATCAACACTAAAATTGCTGGACGAAATTATCAGATTGCTTCTATTCGTGCCGTAATGGAAGCAATTGAAAAACGGAAACGCAAATTCTTGTTGGTAATGGCGACAGGAACTGGAAAAACAAGAACTTGTATTGCTTTGGTTGATGCTCTTATGAGAGCTGGTTGGGCCGAAAGAGTTTTGTTTTTGGTTGACAGAATTGCATTGCGTGACCAAACATTGGAAGCATTCAAAGAACATTTACCCAACGAACCTCGTTGGCCAAAACAAGGCGAAAAGGAAATTGCAACAGACAGACGGATTTATGTATCGACTTATCCTACTATGTTGAATGTAATTCGCAATGAAGATAAATCGCTAAGTCCTCATTTCTTTGATTTGATTGTGGTGGACGAAAGCCATCGTAGTATTTACAACACCTATCAGGAAATACTTGATTACTTCAATACGATTACGCTTGGCTTGACAGCCACACCAACTGATGTAATCGACCATAATACATTTCAATTGTTTGAGTGCGAAGATGGCATTCCAACTTTTGCATATTCTTATGACGAAGCTGTAAATCATATTCCGCCATTCCTGAGCGATTTTCAAGTAATGAAAATCAAAACTAAGTTTCAGGACGAAGGAATTAACAAGCGGACAATTTCACTGGAAGACCAACAAAAATTGATGTTGGAGGGAAAAGAAATTGAAGAAATCAATTACGAAGGAACAGAGATTGAAAAAAAAGTAATCAACAGAGGTACAAACGCTTTGATAGTCCGTGAATTCATGGAAGAAAGTATCAAAGATGCTAACGGAGTATTGCCAGGAAAAACGATTTTCTTTTGCATCAGCAAAGCGCATGCAAGACGAGTAGAAGAAATCTATGATTCCCTCTATCCTGAATACAAAGGCGAATTAGCTAAAGTATTGGTAAGCGAAGACCCCAGAGTTTACGGTAAAGGCGGTTTGCTTGACCAGTTTGTTCACAATGATATGCCACGCATTGCAATAAGTGTTGACATGCTCGACACGGGCATTGATGTTCAGGAATTGGTGAATTTGGTTTTCGCAAAACCTGTTTATAGTTACACCAAGTTTTGGCAAATGATAGGCAGAGGAACTCGACTACTCGAACCTGAAAAAATAAAACCTTGGTGCACACAAAAAGACAATTTCCTTATTCTTGATTGTTGGGACAATTTTGAATATTTCAAACTCAATCCGAGAGGCAAGGAGCTAAAAGGACAAATTCCTTTACCGGTTCGCTTGTTTGGGGTGCGATTGGAAAAAATAGAAGAAGCCCAAACTCAAAGAAAATCTGAAATTGTAATAAAAGAAATTCAGAAAATCAAAAAGCAAGTTGAAGCACTTCCAAAAAATTCGGTGGTAATTATGGAAGCCCGAAATGAATTGCAACGACTGGAAGATGAAAACTTTTGGAACAACCTGTCATCCGACAAAATGGAATTTTTAGAAGGGGTTGTAAAACCATTGCTTCGCACGGTATCGGATGTTGATTTCAAAGCTATGCGATTTGAAAAAGACATTGTGGAAGTTTCATTAGCTCATTTGGCGGGAGAAACAGAAAAATTTGAAACGCTGAAAGAAAGCATCATTGAAGAAATTGGCGAACTGCCTTTGAGTATCAACATTGTGGCAAGAGAGCAGGAATTAATTCGTCAGACACAAAGCAATCATTATTGGGCAACCATCAATGAAGAAAAGTTTGAAGAACTGATTCAAAAACTTTCGCCTTTGATGAAATTTCGTGAAGCTGTTATTCCTTTAACTCCTGCTAAATTCAACTTAAAAGACATTGTTGCAGAAAAAGAATTTATTGAGTTTGGACCACAACATGAAGCGTTAAGCGTAGCCAAATACCGTGAACTGGTTGAAAAGAAAATTAATGAATTGGTTTCAAGCAGTCCGATTTTACAAAAATTGAAACAAGGGCAAGAAATTACATCGGATGAAGCTGAAAAATTAGCCGAAGAACTGCACAACGAACATCCTCATATTACTATTGACTTGCTTCGCAAGGTTTACAACCACCGCAAAGCGGCATTGGTACAATTTATCAAACATATTTTAGGCATCGAACAATTAGAAACCTTTGCCGAAACTGTTACCAAAGCATTTGATGATTTTATTTCAAAACATAGTTATCTTACCAGCCGACAACTTCAATTTCTTGACTTGCTCAAAAACTTTGTATTGGAAAAAGGTGATGTGAGCAAACGCAACCTGATTGAATCGCCTTTTACTATGCTTCATCCAGAAGGCATCAGAGGTATATTTAATCAAAAAGAGATTGACGAAATTTTAAGTTTAACCGAAAAAGTATTAGCAGCATGAGCAAACAAACTGATATTAAAATATTTGAGGACAAAAAGGTTAGAACGCTTTGGGATGCCGAAAATGAAAAATGGTATTTATCGATTGTTGATGTTATAGCTGTTTTGACAGATAGCCCTAATCCTCAGGTGTATTGGCGTGTATTAAAAAAGAGATTAAAAGACGAGGGAAATGAAACCGTTACAAATTGTAACGCTTTGAAAATGCCTGCCCCAGACGGCAAAATGAGATTGACCGATGTAGCTGATACCGAACAGCTTTTTCGTCTAATTCAATCTATTCCCTCACCAAAAGCAGAACCCTTTAAACAGTGGCTGGCACAGGTAGCCGCAGAACGTTTGGATGAAATGCAAGACCCTGAACTTAGTATTGACAGGGCTCTTGAACAATACATGAAACTTGGTTATTCAGAAAATTGGATAAACCAACGCCTCAAAAGCATTGAGATACGAAAAGAATTAACAGACGAATGGAAAAAACGTGGATTGAAAGAAGGGGTTCAGTTTGCTACGCTTACTGATATTATTACCAAAGCATGGAGCGATAGAACCACCAAAGAATACAAAATTCTGAAAGGTTTGAAAAAGGAAAACCTGCGGGATAACATGACTAATACGGAACTCATTCTGAACATGCTTGCCGAAGCATCCACAAAGGACATCTCAGCCGCAACTAATCCGAAAGATTTTGAAGAAAGCAAGAAAGTAGCCAAACAGGGCGGTAATGTAGCAAAGGTTGCACGCAAAGAACTGGAAGATAAAACAGGTAAAAATGTAGTTACCTCTCTAAATGCCAAAACTGCATTGCAATTGAATGAGGGTGACAAGAAAAAACCGAAAAACAAAAAGAAGTAGATGTTACAAAATAACGCACAATTAAAATCGCTTATAGACAAGCTCTGGCAGAACTTTTGGGAAGGTGGCATTGCCAACCCTTTAACCGCCATTGAGCAAATTACATATCTTATTTTTATGAAGCGTTTGGACGATTTAGAAGCCAAACGTGAGCGTGATGCTGATTTTACAGGAGAAAAATACGTTTCCCGATTTGCAGGAAATTTCAACGTTCCGGGCAGTAACGAAAACATTGATAAAAACGAATTGCGTTGGAGTGTATTTAAACACAAGCCGGCAGATGAAATGCTCTTGCATGTGCAAATGAAAGTGTTTCCGTTTTTGAAGGATTTGAACGGTGAAACTTCGCCTTTTACCAAACACATGGCAAATGCCGTATTCATTATGCCAAAAGCAAGTTTGCTGGTTTCTGCCATCAATATTGTAGAAGATATTTTTAAGGAAATTGAAAAAGATGCCACCGAAGGCGGACATGCCTTTCAGGACATTCAGGGCGATGTGTATGAAATGCTGCTGAGTGAAATTGCCACGGCAGGAAAAAACGGACAGTTTCGCACACCACGTCACATTATTAAATTGATGGCTGAATTGGTTGCACCGCAATTGGGACAGCGAATTGCCGACCCTGCATGTGGAACAGGCGGCTTTTTGCTTGGCTCTTATCAATACATTCTTACCGATTTGGTTCGTAAAAAAGACTCTGCCAAACTCAGCAAAGACGAAGACGGTTTTGAACGTGCCGCCATTAGTGCGGTTTTGACACAAAATGTAAAAACCATTCTCGACCAAAGTTTTGTAGGTTATGATATTGATACCACAATGGTGCGTTTAGGTTTGATGAATCTGATGATGCACGGCATTGACGAACCTAAAATTGACTACAAAGACACGCTAAGCAAAAGCTACAACGAAGACAACCAGTTCGATATTATTATGGCTAACCCGCCATTTACGGGGAATATTGACAAAGGCGACATTAACGAAGGTCTGAAACTGCCCACCACCAAAACCGAACTACTTTTTGTAGAACGAATTTTTAACATGCTTAAAATGGGTGGAACGGCTGCCGTAATTGTGCCGAGTGGTGTAATTCAAAACAGTGGAAAGGCATTTGAAGCCCTGAGAAAACTGATAATTGAAAAAGCCGAACTAAAAGCCGTAATAGCTGTGCCAAGCGGAGCATTTAAACCCTATGCAGGCGTAAGCACTGCTATTCTGATTTTTACAAAAGGTGGAGAAACAAACAACGTTTGGTTTTACGACATGCAATCAGACGGCTATAGTTTAGACGACAAACGAAACAAAATAGCTGAAAGCGATTTGTCTGATATTGTGCAACGCTACAAAGCAAAGAATGCAAAAAAAGATACAGACCGTAAACAGAAATACTTTATGGTACCTAAAAAGGAGATTGTAGAAAACGGCTATGATTTGAACCTAAGCACCTATAAAGAAGAAGTTTACGAAGAAATAAGCTATGAGAAGTCAAGTGTGATTTTCGGAAAATTGGAAAGCATTGAAGCCAACATTCAGAAAGGATTGTCTGAGTTAAAAGAGTTTGTGTAATGAAGTGGAAAAAAGTAAAACTCATCGATATTTCTAAACCAAAGCAATGGAAGAACTTGCCGATTTCTGAATTATCATCCGAAGGCTATGCTGTTTATGGTGCGAATGGAATTATTGGCAGATATAAAGAATACAATCATGAATTACCAACTTTAGCGATTACATGCAGAGGTGCAACCTGTGGAACAATAAATATTACTGAACCAAAATCCTATATCACATCTAATGCGATGGCATTGGATGATATTAGCGAAGACGTTGACCAAAAGTTTTTATATTATGCTTTGAATAAAAGAGGTTTCAAAGATGTAATCACAGGTGCAGCACAGCCTCAAATTACAAGAGAAGGTTTAAGTAAAATAGTTTTAAATATTCCTGAAAGTAAGGAATACCAAATTCACATAGCCAATTTACTCAGCAAAGCCGAAAACCTGATAAGCCAACGCAAAGAAAGCATCCGCCTGTTGGATGAATTTTTAAAAAGCACGTTTTTGGATATGTTTGGAAATAATACTGCCAATGATAAAGGTTGGAATAAGATTTCATTAGTTGATGGTTGTGAGAATAAAAAAGATGTGAAATGTGGTCCTTTCGGTACTCAGTTGAGCAAAAGTGAATATCAAGAAAATGGTATCCCTGTTTGGGGTATTCCTCAAATAAATTCTGAGTTTAGAATACTTCCTAAAGAATATTTAACAGAAAAGAAAGCATTCGAATTAGATGAATATTCTGTTATCCCCTACGATATTGTAATGTCAAGAAAGGGAAATGTTGGAAAATGTTCTTTGTTTCCAAAAGGATTTTCAAAAGGCATTATTCATTCTGATGTTTTAAGAATTAGAACAGACAATAATAAAGTACATCCTGTTTTCTTGTTGTTTCAATTGAAGTATAGCAAGAAAATTGAAATGCAAATTAAAGGAGTAACCAAAGGTGCTATAATGGCAGGAATTAATGTTGGCTTACTAAAACACATTATTATTGACCAGCCACCTCTCGAACTTCAAACCCAATTTGCCCAAATCGTAGAAAAAACAGAAGCCATTAAAACTCAGTACCAACAAAGCTTGCAGGAGTTGGAAAATTTGTATGGCAGTTTGAGCCAAAAGGCGTTTAGGGGGGAGTTGGGTTTGAAAGATGATAGTTTGTTATTGGCTGCGGAACCGGAAACTAAATACGGAGAATAAAAATGGCAAGTGAAGTATTAATGACATACCAACAAGTAATTGAATCGTTGCAACAAAAGAAGCGACAAAAACATTTATTGCTTGGTAATGGATTTAGTATGTCATATGATTCAGGCATTTTCTCATACAATGCATTAAGCGAGTTTCTTGAAAACTTGGATAATGAAATACTTCAAAAGCTTTTTCAGATAATAAAAACAAGCAACTTTGAATTATTGATGGAGCAACTTGACAATGTGGCTCAAATAGCAGAAGTTTTTGAAGCGGATAAAAAAGTAGTTGCAAATATTCGGAAAGCTACAGAATCACTTAAAGAAAGTCTGATTGAAGCTATAAAAGAACTTCATCCGGAACACGTTTTTTAAAATTCCTGACGATAAAAGCAAAGCCTGTGCAATTTTTCTGAATGAGTTTCTATCAAAAGACGGTAACATTTTTACCACAAATTATGACTTATTGCTCTATTGGGTATTAATGAGAAATCAACTTGACCGTATGGGAGATGGTTTCGGTCGTGAAACAGATGATACTGATGATTGGATTGAGCCAGACGAAAGAGATTGGTCGGAATTGCGTTGGGGTAAAAATAGTGACTCACAATCCATTTTCTATGTTCATGGAGCACTTCATTTATTCGACACAGGAATTTATGTAATCAAAGAAGAATACAATAGTGAACATGTGTTGCTTGAGAATGTGAAAGCAAGAATGGAACGCAAAGAATATCCGATTTTTGTAACTGCGGGTAATGGTGAAGAAAAATTAAGCCACATTCGTCACAACCGATATTTATCCTATTGCTACGACACGCTTTCATACATTGAAGGAACATTGATTTGTTTTGGTTTTGGTTTTGGTACATATGACGAACACATTATTGCTGCCATCAATAAGGCTGCAAAAAAGAAGAAAGATAAAGACGGTAAATGGCACATGCTGAATAGTATTTATATTGGTGTTTATTCAGATGTCGACTTAAAACATATTCAATCAATCGTACCCAAATTCAAAAAACTGCCCATAAGGTATTTTGATGCTAAGACAGTAAATGTATGGGGTTAAAAATTTAGCTTATGCCAACTAGAAGATTTAAAATAACGAAAGATGAACTCAAGGAAGCTTACATTAAATACAAAGCTCACGTTTATCACGATACAACTGAATTGTATCAGCGAAGAAAATTTGCTGAATTTGAAACAGGTTTATTGAGTGATGATTTCCTTTTTGGAACAACTCCTTATGCAAAAGGCATTTTCAATTTAAGTATTGAACTGGAAGATAAGTTTGACAGCATTGTTGATTGGATTAATACCCAACACTCAAAAAAAGAATTCAATAAGTTTTTAGATAAAATAGACTTACTCTATTTACCTAAAAAGTTTGAAAAACCCGTTGAAGAAGAAAACTTCATAACCAATAAAAGAATAAGTGACTCTTATACAATTGATAGAGTAACGGTCTTTGCTGATATTCCAGTAGAACTGCATTTAGTAACCATTCTTTGGATAATGAAATATGGTTTTAAGCTTGATGCGAAATTGAATTCAAGTTGTATGGGAAACCGCTTATTACTTAACAAATCAAACAATGCTGTAATTAAAGGAAGCGGCCTTTTTAAACCTTACTTTACTCAATACCAAAAATGGCGTGATAATGCTGTTGAAGAAGCTCAAAGAAAATTACATTCAGGCAGTAAAGTTGCTTTCATTAACCTCGACCTAAAGGATTATTTCTACTCCGTTCGTATTGACTTTGAACAAATTGAAAAAGAAATATGGGGTAATGAAGGATATAAAAACGATTCTAACATTCACGATATTTTTAAAGAATTACACAAGCGCTACACAGAAAAACTAAAAGCAACAAAGTATCCAAATGCTGAATTAGAAAATCAGATTGGAGATAAGTGTATTCTCCCTATTGGTATTGCTTCATCATATGTACTTGGTAATTTTTATTTGCGTGAATTTGATAAGAGAATAAAAAAACTTATTCCACAAGTTTACTATTGTCGTTATGTAGATGATATTTTGGTTGTAATAGAAAACCCTGATTTTAATTTTCATACTAATGAAGAGTGTAAGAGTATCAAGTTTTCATTCGAGAAATATTCAAAAGAAGTAACAAAAGAAAGAGAGTCTATTAGCTTTTCAGAGAAAGAATTTTCAAAAACAGAAAAATTCATACTGGAAACGTTTTATCCATTAATCCGATTGGTTGATTACCCTGATTTCTTGAAGTCAATTCCGCAATCTGAAAAAGACAAAAAAGATGAAACAAGAATTTTTAAAATTACCTGCATTGAAGGTGCATATTTTCAACCGAAAAAAACGCTGCTTTACTATTTTGACAGCAAAGAATCAACTGCTGTAATTGACAAACTAAAACAAGAACTTGAAGAAAGAGCCAGTGAGTTTAGGGATTTTCCAGAGGATTCAGAAGGTGAAGAATCATTTGACGAACAAGCGTATCATTTAATATTTGATGGTTCAGAGGGGAAAATTAGGACACTTAAAGATTATAAAGAAAATCGCTATGGGCTTAGCGTATTTCTTGCTAATAGGATCTTTGCTGCATTAAGACGTTCCAAAAAGGTTGATAAAGTTGAGGCAGAAAAGCTTTTGAAGTTATTTAAAGGATTAAACAATCTTGAACATTTTCGCCTATGGGAAAAAGTATTTACATTTTTCTTAGCCAATGACAATCCAGATGGATTTGTTTCCTTCTTTAAGCATACTTACAGTGAAATAAAAAAGCTAAATGAAAATGGAGAACGAAAAATACAAGGCTCTGAAATTTCTCATAGCAATGTAGCAACATCACTGTTTAAGTATTTCGATGTTTCTTTTGAAATGCCACTTGCTTTGAACCCAAGTTTTATTAAGAAAGACTCAAAAGCATTTAAAGACCTTGAAATATTCAAGAATACACACGATTGGGAGGTTGAATTTTTGAACAATATAACCGTGCAGGGAGTAGATAGGCTTGGTATAACCCGATTCCGTATAAGTAATTTAATTAGGCATCATTACGTTTCGCATCCTTTACTTAATTACACTAAAGAAGCAAGAGGTAAAAAACTGAACCTTTCTAGTAGTTCGTTACCCGAAGCACCAAAAATAAAACCTGAAAGATTAGAGTTTTCAGAGGCAAGTCTTTCTCTCTCTCCACGTATGGTCAAATTCTGGGAGTGCTGTATTGCGGTAGTCAACAAGGAAATGTTGATTGATAGTGCTTTTTTGGTTGCTAATTGTGATGAACGTTATCAGAATACAACATTATTTACAAATTCGGAAGATGACGAAAATTTCATCTTAGACAAAGCCTATGCTCTTTACGAAAGAATAAACCGAGTGCATTTTTCAACTGAACATCCTCGAAAAAATGACTTCTACAAAAGAACATACAAATCAATTCAAGGAACAAATGGTGAACGTAAAGTTGAATTGAACGAATTACAAATACACAAAGAATTTAAGTTTAAGGACAATCCAAAAATATCCATAGCAAACACTCAAGTATTAATCAAGAATATTGAAACGAGTGTAAAAGGCAAGCCTAATCTAAGTAATCAACGTTACAAAGTATTTTCAAAACTTTTAAAAGAATCTAGAATAGCAGGAGCTGACTTATTTGTTTTACCAGAGTTTTCAATTCCTTACGAGTTTGTTCCAAGTCTAGCAAAATATAGCGACAAAAATCAAATGGCAATCATTGCAGGACTTGAACATTGGAATGTAAAAGACATTGTTTACAATTTTATTGTCTCAATTATTCCTGTGACTATCAATGGTGTTAAAGATGCTGTTGTGCTTTACCGTCTTAAAAATCATTATGCACACATAGAAGAATTGATAATTAGAGGCTTTGGCTTTAAGGTTCCTAAGCCAATTCCTTACAGATATGACCTGATTAATTGGAAAAATCTTTATTTTACTTCATTCTACTGTTTTGAATTAGCAGATACGTATCACCGAAGCATTTTCCGTTCTAAAATTGATTTACTAGTTGCATCTGAATGGAATAAAGACACCCCTTATTTCTCAAATATTGTTGAAGCATTATCAAGGGATTTACATTGTTATATTTCACAAGTTAATACAAGTCAATATGGTGACTCAAGGCTGACACAGCCAACAGAATCTGCAAGAAAGGATTTGATGAAATTGAAAGGTGGTAAAAATGACACAATATTAGTCGAAGAATTGAATGTGGGGTTATTGAGAGAATTTCAATTGAAACACTTTGAAAGAATTAAAGCAGACAAAGACGGAACTTTTAAACCAATGCCACCAGATTGGGACAGAACACAGGTCAATAAGAGAATAAATAATGAAAATATAATTGAATCAATTGAGGATGAGGAATAACCAACCCACAGTCGTAAGTACATTTGCAAGCCCACACGAGCCAACGCTCAAACCAAAGGCTTGCAAAAGAGCTTCCGCCTCTCCAGCCCGAGTAACCGCCTTTCAGGACGGTTTTAGGATTACTCATGGTTTGTTTATTTTCAAAGGTATTCGTGAATGCTGCGCATTTGCCCACGCTCAAAAAAACAAAATAAATTTGTGCTTCGTGGATAGGTTGGTGCGGATTGATAATGACAAGAATATAAAGCTAATTAAATGATAAACAGACGGATATGAATGAACACCAGTTGCCAACATGTGGTATAGTTAATTGCCGGTGCAGTGCGTATTAGAGCGGCACAGCTCGTATCAAAAGTAGTTGTAACTTGACATGAAAGTGCTTTGAAATGCCCAACGTTTCATACACAAACCGTTGGTAGCAAGCGAATAAGCGACAGTGCAATGGACAATGAAATAGAAAATTGAATTAAAACATAAAGGAAATCACATGCAGAAAAAGTCTTTAGTGGTAATTGACATCCAAAATGACATTACCAAAAACTACAAAGAAATCATTGATAATATTAATGAGGCAATAGATTGGGCAGTGGAAAATGAAATTCATGTGGTTTACATAAGGCATTATAACTTATCCGACGGCACAAGGACTTTTAAACCTAATACTCGTGGGTCTGAATTAGTTCCTGAAATGAAATTGGTTTCCAAAAACATTTTTGAAAAATCCAAAGGCAACGCATTGACCAGCGATGATTTTGCTGACTTCATCAAGAAAAATGATATAAGCGAGTTTTACATTACAGGAGCAGACGCCATTGCCTGCGTGAAATCAACCGTATTTAATATGTGCAAGGAAAACTACAAAGTTACAGTCTTATCAGATTGTATTACGAGTTATGATAAAAGGAAAATT
>Ga0180007_10000219_pt1 | contig 107755 bp, 100 predicted proteins | sample MM_PC_MetaG_FD_121122 | JGI IMG/M metagenome (GOLD analysis project Ga0180007, IMG submission 121122) | Groundwater microbial communities from the Aspo Hard Rock Laboratory (HRL) deep subsurface site, Sweden - MM_PC_MetaG | ecosystem: Environmental > Aquatic > Deep subsurface > Groundwater... | reverse complement strand
ACAGGAGCAGACGCCATTGCCTGCGTGAAATCAACCGTATTTAATATGTGCAAGGAAAACTACAAAGTTACAGTCTTATCAGATTGTATTACGAGTTATGATAAAAGGAAAATTGACGAAATGTTGAATTATTACGAAAATAAAGGCAGTAAAATAATTAATTTGAAGGACTTGTTAGATTCTGAATAAAAGTGCCTTCGGCTAACAAGTGCTATAGATAATAAGGAATTCAGTGGAATGCGATGGTATGTAGCCCGCTTCAACTTTCTTGTAACTAAACAGGAAACTACTCCGCAATCCTTTACTAGCAATACCGTCAATTGTACGCAAAGCTGAGACATTACTGGCTATAAAAAAATAAAATATAATTTTAAATTATATTCACCGGAATCCCGACCCCGGGATGGTAAATGTTTTGGTATTTCTATCAGATCTTACGGATTACATCTTTGTGTCTATTTTTTAGGCAGGATTTATAAACGAGAAAATATTTTATCCTGACATCCGGAATTGTTCTCAATTATAAGTTGCTTTTTGAATAAATCAATTATCTTTTGTTTTTTAATACATAATCGTTTACTTTTTGCAATATACGAACAATAACATAGCATATAGTCTTAATACACCTAATGCGTGTGTTGATGACGTTAGCATTAATAGTAAAACAATAGCACAAATAATATGACAACAAAGAAAATTATTACAGTAATTCTCTTAATACTAGGCCTGCTGTCTTTTAAAAACAAAGAAAATACAGCTCAAGAACGTGCCACGAACTTCGTTCTATCAACCATTGGACAAAACATCGATGATTACTTAACCGCGATGGAAGCGATAGGTTTTTCAGGTGCAATTTTAGTGAGTCATAAGGACGAAGTCTTACTTAGTAAAGGATATGGATATTCAGATAGGGAAAATCGAATTTCTTTTACACCTAAAACCGTCCAGTCCAATGGTTCAAATACCAAACAGTTTACGGGAGTGGCTATTCTGCTATTAGAAAGTCGAAATCAACTTTCAGTGAACGATAGTTTACCAGTATATTTTGAAAATGTTCCTGTGGACAAACAACAAATCACCTTACACCAGCTATTGACCCATTCCTCAGGACTATTGCAGGGCGTTGGGTATGATGATGAGCCTATTGAATTCGCCCAATTCTTTGAACGACTTATGGAGGAACCACTGGAGTTTGAGCCTGGAACCAGTTATAATTATTCCAACGCAGGATACTCCTTATTAGCTAGAATCGTAGAAAAATTAAGTGGTGTAAATTATGAAACATTCATATATGAAAACCTCCTGAAACCCTCAGGAATGATGGAAACAGGTTATATAAGACCCAGTTGGAAAAGTGAAAATATAGCCATTGGTTATCAAAAAGGAAAGAAGTGGGGCAAAGTCTATAAAAATGGATGGATTGAGGATGGTCCCAATTGGCACCTAAGGGGAAACGGAGGAATACATACTACTATAGAGGACATGCATAAATGGTTGGCGACGGTAAAGGGCGTCGGAGTTTTGGATAAAAATGCTGTTGAAAAATGGACGACAGGTTACGTGACGGAAAATAATGGCTACTCCAAATACGGTTATGGACTGGTAAGCTATGTTGATGACAAATGGGGAAAGGTAATTACACACAGCGGAAGCAACAGTATTTTTACATCTCATTTTTTTTGGTTGCCTGAAAGAGACTTCTTCTTTTACATTCATGGGAACAATTCCATTTTCCCTGTCTATGAATTTGAGGAAAATATTCTGAAAGCAGCATTTGATGAAAATTTCAATTTTCCACCTATTGTAAAAACAAGAAGCCTGAATAACACCATTGAAATAAAGCAAAAAGAGGGAACTTATAGCTCTGCTTACGGAACGATTGAACTAATGGCTGACGATTCAAGGTTCATTGCCAAACTCTCCGGGCAAGAGACAATAGACCTCATGTTCAAACATAATGAAAAGCAGAAAAAAAAATTTGCAGCGCTCAACGCCAAAATGAAAGAAGTCATGGAGAAACTTGAAAAGGGTGGTGAAACCCCCTTTAAAGATATTGTTGCAGGAGACGAAGCTTCAAAAAAAGTGGCCCTTTCATTTCAGAATCGCATCCTCCAAATGAGGAGAAATCTTGAATACTTGAATGTGATAGGTACTTTTGAAAACACCCCAGGTTCCGATTTATACGAATATGGACCTTACACTACTTTTGTACATGCAAGATTTGAAAACTGGAACCAATATTGGAATCTCGTATGGAATGAAGACGGGACGTATAATGGAAATTACAGCGGCCCGTGGCCTGAGTTTATAATGGTTCCGGTTAATGAAAAGCAGTTTATAGGCATAAGGGGTACGCCGCCTTGGAATACTGTAAATAACGTTGAGTTTATAGATGAATGTTTAAAAATAGAAAATAGTTTATTCTGTAAAATTGAATAGAAATACTAATAAGATTTTCATAACTGTTGAAAAGGAAACAAAATCAATGATTTTGTTCCAGACAAACCACTGATGCTACATGCGGTATATGACAATAGCCTGTGTCACGGTTTTTGCACCATGCCCCCGCAGGGAGACAATGAGCAAAACCGCAAGTGGTTTATCGGCCCGAGGGTCCACACACTATTAATAAATTAAAGAAAATTTATAACATGAACGGTCACCGGCAACAAAGAAGCAATTGCAAAAACCCGTGCCATAATGGCTTGAAAGCCATTACCGGCAACTGTACATACCGCTGACCGTTGTGCGCAAAGCCAAAAAGATACTGCCGACAATGAAAAACACGAAATGATTTTAAACTTCATTCACTGGAACATCGACCCTGAGATAGTAAATATCTTTGGGATTTCTATCAGATACTACGGTCTACTCTTTGTAAGTGGATTGCATCTTTGTGTCTATTTTTTAGGCAGGATTTATAAACGAGAAAATTTTTTATCCGGACATCCGGAATTGTTCTGAATTATAAGTTGTTTTTTGAATAAATCAACTATCTTTTGTTTTTTCATACATAATCGTTTACTTTTTACAATATACGAACAACAATATAGCATATAGTCTTAATACACCTAATGCGTGTGTTGAGACGTTGTGCTTCATACCTGAAAGAAGCCCTATCATAATTCAAAGAATTTTCAATTTGACTATTAGTAACGAATTCGTTACACTTGCATCACGAGAGAGATTGACATTACAGAAGAATGTTTAGAGTTCATTGACAAGCAAGGTTCAAGAGTGACAGACAAATTCTTTCAGCTAATTGAAATTATGTGAGAAATTAGAATAATCCATACAAATTTCGTCAAGAAGCTGATAAATTCAAGATTTTTTGAACTAAGGATCAAAGCAGGAAATGAATATAGAGTTGTAATTTTTGCAATTGACCATTTGAATTTTAATGAATGTAAACAGGCTGTATGTTTGAATGGTTTTCTTAAGAAATCGAATAAAGACTACGAGAAAGCAATTAAGAAAGCCGAAATCATTTTAGAGGAGTATTAAAAAGCAGGGAATTATGAAAACAATGAAAGCCAAAGAGTTATTAGCGGAGAGATATGGGAAAGAAGGCTCGCCTGAAAGAGAAAAATTTAGAGAAGTAGCTTATACATATTATTTCGGAGAAATCATTCGAAATCGAAGAAAAGAATTGAATATGAGTCAGGAAAAATTGGCAAAAGCTGTTGGGAAAAAAAGACCATATATTTCCAGAATTGAAAATGGTGAAGACATAAGAATTTCGAACCTTTTGTTAGTTGCAAACGCACTTGACTTATCAATTCAATTGACAACAAAATAAAAAAGGTACGAAAGCACAACATGCTGTATACACCAGCCAGGGCTTCACAACAAATTTAGCCTTGCGCTTGTCCCTATACGCACCTTCAGCCTGACAAGTTTATAACTGGCAGAAAGCCCTGGCCGCTATATAAAGCTGCCCGTTAGCGTTAATTGTATAAACAACACACTCATAATCAAACAAACTCTAAACAAATTATGACGAAAAGCAAAGTAATGGAAATGCACAACGTTGGTATCGTTGTAGAAAACCTTGACAACGCAATTTCTTTTTTTACAGAAATAGGACTGACACTCGAAGGACGGATGATGGTAGAAGGAGAATGGGCGGGACGTGTAACAGGACTCGGAAATCAGTCTGTTGAAATTGCCATGATGGTCACTCCAGACAGACACTCCCGACTTGAACTTTCACAATTTATAGCTCCTCAAACTATTGCCGACCACAGGACAGCTCCAGTTAACTCACTTGGTTACCTTCGTATTATGTTCAGGGTTAACAACCTTGACGAACTGCTACAAAGACTTGAAAAGTATGGTGCTAAAATAGTTGGAGAAGTAGTTCAGTTCGGAGACGTGTATCGGCTCTGTTACATTCGTGGGATAGAAGGACTGCTTATAGGATTAGCTGAACAACTTGTCAATGCAACGGCCACAGATGTTTTGGAAAACAAATCCTGAATAGGAGTAAAATATGAAAAAGGTAATTGCAGCGTTCAATATGACACTTGATGGGGTTTGCGACCATACGGCAGGAATAGCTGACGAAGGTCTACATCAACATTATGCCGAGCTGTTAAATAATGCGGGTGTCCTTTTATATGGACGGAAAACTTTCCAACTTATGCAATTTTGGCAAACACTATTGCAAAACCCTTCTGATGAAAAATTTATGAACGACTTTGCAATTTCAGTTGACAAAATTCAAAAACTTGTTTTTTCCAAAACACTAAAAGACACAGGCTGGGACAGCGCAAAACTTACAAAACTACCTCTTGCCGAAGAAATTTTGGAACTCAAACAACAACCAGGAAAGGACATTCTTGTTGGAAGTCGGAGTTTGATTATTCAACTTTTAAACAGTAACCTTATTGACGAATTTCAAATTTGTATTCATCCTGTTATCGAAGGGAAAGGACTGTTACTATTTGACCAAATTAAGGACAAGATTGTTTTGAAACTTTTTAAGACAAAATTGCTGAACTCAGGTGCAATAGTATTATATTATGAGCCGACTACTCAGAACAACAATCTAACAACAGATTAAAAAAAATTAAAAAACTAAAATTATGGCAAGTATAAATCCTCACATTAATTTCAACGGCAATGCAGAAGAAGCATTCAACTTTTACAAATCAGTATTTGGCGGAGAGTTCTCAAAAATAAAACGTTTCAAAGATTTAGCAAGTGCTCAATTTCCTGTTGCGGAACATGAAGCAAATAAAATAATGCACATTGCTTTACCAATCGGTAAAAGTATTTTAATGGCTAATGATGTACCTGAAATACTGGGAAGAACAAACGAAAATGAGAACAGAAGCAAAATTGTAATTAGTGCAGAAAACAAAGAAGAAGCTGACAAATTATTCAACGGACTTTCGGCAGACGGACAAATTGAAATGCCTATTTCCGACAGTCCCTGGGGTACATATTTTGGCATGTTTAGAGACAAGTATGGAATTGAATGGATGATAGATTTTGACCCGAATTATTATGGGCAAATTTAACCGAGGAAAAACAACGAGCCGCTAACACGCGGTATATAAGATTAAGGTTTATGCGGTTATTCAAAGGTTCTTCCACACATTAAGTTTGGTGAAACTGGACAGGAAAGCAGCACGCAATCTGCCACTACTCATACAATTTACCGTAATGCGGACAAATTGAAACATGATAGAATTTAAAACAATAAGAGACTTTTACAAACCGATTCAGCCGACTGTCGAGACTGAAAATAAAAAAATTCTTTATCAAGAAGTCCGACCTGAAAAAGAAATAGAAAATTTTGTTTATTGCTTTTGGCAACTAAAAACCCGAAAAAAATTAAATCAATCTTTTGTTTACAGAGTAGTTTCAGACGGTTGTATCGACATATTTTTTGACCATAAAAGCCCAACTGAAAATTTTGTTATGGGGTTTTATCGTAAATACACAGAATTTCCCATTGGCGAAACATTTGATTACATTGGTATTCGATTTCTGCCTTCCGCTTTCCCGATTCTTTTTGGAATTAATGCAAAACAATTGAGCAATAAATCTCAAGAATTAAAACAAATTTTACCCGATTTTTCAAAATGGATTCAAATGAATGCTACACCGAACCAATCGTTTGGAAGCATCATAGAATTATTGAATGGTAAATTGAAAAACCTTATTAAAGTAAAAAAATTTGACCTTGATTTACGTTTTTACAATTCTTTAATGCTGATTTTTCAAAAAAAAGGTTTTTTAGATACAGAAAAAGACTTAAAAACGGGTTTGAGTCCCCGACAATTACGGAGAATTTTTAATTTCTACATCGGCACGACTCCAAAAGCATTTAGCAATGTTGTTCGGTTTCAGCACATTTTAAACGCCAAGGCTTCCAACCAGAGTCTCAAAGAAAATAAATTCTATCTTGATGTAGGCTTTTTTGACCAAGCGCATTTCATAAAACATTTCCGGACGTTTTATGGTGTAACACCTTCTAAAGCTTTCCGATAAACTTTGTCCGATTTTTACAATTTTAATTTTGTCCCTCATTCTATATTTGCTTCAACAAAAAAATAGAAAATGAGAGTAATATTTATAACCGCATTTTCGCTTATCATCGGATTAGCAAATGCACAAACATCGGAAAAAATGAAACTAAACTCAGGAATTATCACTGAAAAGCTAAAAGAAACCAAGGATTTTTACACTAAAATATTAGGTTTTGGTATCACCTTTGAAAATGAATTCTTCATTCTAATGCATACTCCTGACGAATCAGCGGAAATTAGTTTTTTACAACCAAATCACCCCAGTCAAAAACCGATTTTCCAAACACCCTTTAATGGAAAAGGTGTTTATTTGACGATTGAAGTTGGAGATGTAGATAAGGTGTATGAGCAAATTAAAAGCAAAGGTATTTTAATCGAGATTGCGATTAGGGATGAGCCTTGGGGCGACAGACATTTTGCGATAGTTGACCCAAATGGAATTGGTATAGATATTGTTACCTACACTCAACCAGAAATAGAATGAACGCGAAGAACATTGGAAAAGCTATCGAAAAAAGGTTAAATAAGATTGGCGTTTATAATTTAGCATATTTAGCGGAAATGTCACCAAAAGAGGCTTATCGCAAAATCTGTGAACAGAATCCAAACAAGACTATTCCAAAATGCTACTATCTTTATTCACTGCAAGGTGCTTTAATAGATTTGGATTGGAGAGAATTGCCAGAAGAAATTAAAACTGAGCTTCGAAAATGACAAGCACTATGCTCAACAATGCATCATAAAACATAATGGTTTCAGACGTTTTAGTGAGTTTTGTGCAAGAAATTGTCTCCGCCAAATCTGCGATTTGACAGTTAAATAAATAATATTAAATTTGTGTCTAACCGCATATTTGGCTAAGAGAAAAATTGATGAGTAATTGTTTCAAAATCCCCTACGTTTCATATGCTAAACGTTGTGTGCAAGTGGAACAGCAGGCGGTTCATCACGAAGATTGATAAGTAACAATTTAAATAGGCTTATAGTGAGTGACTAAAATTTTTTAAGGAAAAACAGAACAATAATGAAGAACATTAAATTTAACGTTTTAACTCTATTTACAATTATATTATTAGCCTCCGGTATAAATGAAACCAGAGCAGCTATTGGTGCAGAATTCAGGTTCGTTTACGATGTGATTCAGCGAACCATTCCCGGTATTGAAAAACACATTATTCTTGAAAAAATTGAAACTGCTGGGACAAATGATGTTTTTGAACTTGAAACCAAATCTGAAAAGTTGATAATCCGTGGAACAAGTGGTGTTGCAATGACATCGGGTTTTAATTATTACCTTAAAAACTACTGCAATGTGCATATTTCGTGGTGTGGCAAACAAGTGAAAATGCCTGAGCAAATGCCCCCAATTAAAGTAAAGATAAGGATAGAAACACCTTATCAAAACAGATACTACTTGAACTATTGTACTTTCGGTTACGCCATGGCATTTTGGGATTGGGAACGCTGGGAGCAGGAGATTGACTGGATGGCTTTACAGGGAATTAATATGCCACTTGCTATTACCGGGCACGAAGTAGTTATGATGAACGTTTATAAGCAGCTGAATTTAACCAGGGAAGAGATTAAAAACTTCATTTCAGGGCCATCATTTTTACCCTGGTTTATGATGGGTAATTTAGATGGTTTTGGGGGACCCTTACCCGATATATGGTTCGAAGAGCAGGAGGCCTTGCAGAAAAAAATTCTTGAACGCCAAAGAGCGTTAGGAATGAGACCTGTTTTGCCGGCATTCACAGGTCATGTTCCTGAACAAATTCTAAAGTACTTCCCCGATGCCAAAATTACTCAACTGAATTCCTGGGGCGGATTTAAAGGGGCGTTTATTCTTTCAGCTGAAGATGATTTGTTTCAAAAAATAGGTCAGCTTTACATTACTGAAACTATTAAGCTGTTCGGAACAGACCATTTGTACAGTGCCGATACGTTTAACGAAATGGATCCCCCAACCGATGAACCATCCTATCTGACGAGAGTATCAAAAGCCGTTTATACATCAATGAATTCAGCAGACCCAGAGGCAATATGGGTGATGCAAGGATGGCTTTTTCTCCACTCCGATTATTGGAAACAAGAACAGATAAATGCGCTTCTTGCCGGTGCACCTGACGATAAAATGATAATTCTTGACTTGTTCTCTACGGCAAAACCTGTTTGGAACAAAACAGAAGCCTATAATGGCAAACCATGGATTTGGAATATGTTGCACAACTGGGGCGGTAAGCAGGGAATGTATGGAAGGGCAACAAGGATGATTAATGACTTGCCTGCAATAACTAAAAATACGAATGCCGGGAATGTTTGCGGTATTGGACTTACACCGGAAGGAATTGAAGTAAATCCGGTGATGTTCGACCTGTTTGGCACATTGGTATGGGAAAATGAAACTATTGACTTGAACCGGTGGACTACAGAATATGTAAAACGCAGATATGGAGCCGACAATCCCAATTTACAAAAAGCCTGGAACATATTGATTAACACTATTTATTCATGTGAAACATTGCGCCATGGTCCACAAGGCTCTTACTTTGCAATGCGCCCAACATCCGATTTTAAAGAAGGACCTTTTGCCCGTGCAAATATTTTTTATGATGTTGAAAATGTGAAAGAAGCACTTAAACTATTCATCCAGGCAGCTGATGAATTTAAACATTCTGAAACATTCAGATACGACATAGTTGACTTAACCAGACAAGCTATGAGTGATAAATCCCAGGAATTATTGAGTGATTTGGAAAAAGCATACAAAGAAAAAAACATTGAAGCATTCAAAACAAAAAGCAATATTTATCTGAAAGCTATTAAAGATTTAGATTTGGTTCTGTCTTCCGATTCAAAATTCTTGACCAGTTCCTGGCTTAACAAAGCACGTAACCGTGCCCACAATATGGAACAGCTAAAGCTCTACGAGTTTAATGCACGTAATCTGATTACCCTGTGGGGCGATAAGAATAGTACGTTAAAAGATTATGCACAGCGCCAATATGGGGGCATGATGGGTGACTTTAATTACAAACGCTGGGAGTTGTTTTTTAATGACGCAATAGCTTCTTTGGAATCGAATAAAGAACTTGACTGGAATGTTACCGACGCTAAGATATGTGAATGGGAAGAGGTGTGGGCAAATAGCACATACAGTTATTCATCGCAAATAACTCCAGAATATTTAGAACACATAGAAAATGTATTTGATATCTACTTAGTAGAATAATTTTAGCAGTTAACTCAATATGAAAAGTTAATTTGACTAGAAGAACCACCCGCACACAACGTTGTGTTTGATTTATAAGAGGTTCCGAGGTTTTAGGGCGTTTTCACCCAAATCAATTTCGGGCGGCAACTCGATAGGTTTAAACTCCACAATCCCTTACGCATCATACACTGAACCGTTATGCCTTTTTCATGCAATAGAAATATCAAAGAAATTGAACGCGTAAATTAATTAAATAATTCACACAAGTATTTCCATTTAATTGCGTCTAATACATTGAAGACTGATAATCTTTTTAAACCTGTAGGAAAAATGGTTGTCAAATAAAAGAAGTTAAACTAATTATTAGAAAAAATGAAAAAAATGGAATTATTATTTATTGCTGGTTTATTAACGTTATTTGCTTGCGAAAAAACCACAAGTCTTGAACAGGAAGTTGTACCTAATTTGGAATATTCCTATCCAATTGTTGATACTGAAGTGATAAACTTTTACACAAATCTGGCTATCACTTCCACACAAACTGAGAGTGATGCGTTTTATGGACAAGACGCCAATTACGCCGGAAATAAACCATCATACACCAATAATGGAGATGGAACAATTACAGACAATGTAACCGGATTAATGTGGGAACAGGACATGGGGGAAAAGCTCACTTTTGAAGAAGCTTTCGCCAAAGCAGATGAATCTAGCTTAGGTGGACATACCGATTGGCGGGTACCGACAATAAAAGAACTTTATTCCCTGATACTATTTATTGGTCAGGTGAGGGGAGAGCAAGCGATTAATATGTTTATCGATACCGATTATTTCAATCAACCATTAGGGGATATTAGTATTGGTGAACGTGAAATTGATGCGCAAACATGGTCATCGACTGAGTACGTAGGCCTTACCATGAATTCAGATGAAACCATTTTTGGTGTTAATTTTGTGGATGGGCGTATAAAAGGTTATCCAAAATATAAGAAGAATACAGGAAGTTCCAATAAAATGTATTTCCGCATGGTGCGAGGAAATACTAACTATGGAAATAATATTTTTGTGGATAATGGAGATGGTACTGTATGTGATATTGCTACCGGATTAATGTGGCAAAAAGCGGATGATGGTATTGGACGAGATTGGGAAGAAGCTTTAGTGTATGCCGAAAATCTTGAACTTGCCACGTATTCTGATTGGCGCTTGCCAAATGCTAAAGAATTGCAAAGTATAGTGGATTACACAAGATCTCCACAAACAACAAAATCTCCTGCTATTGATCCTATTTTTGAAACGACAGAAATTATTGATCCCGATGGAAACGCAGGGCAATATCCATTCTTTTGGTCAAGTACAACACATCTGGATGGAGCAAATCCGTATGAAAGCGCTGTTTATGTTGCATTTGGCGATGGACAAGGGAAGATGAATGGAATATTAATGGATGTTCATGGAGCGGGATGCCAAAGAAGCGACCCTAAAAGTGGAAACATTAATGCTTATCCTCAGTTTTTTGGTCCTCAGGGCGATGTTCGATATGTTTACAATTTCGTAAGATGTGTTCGTGATATTGAGACAAGCAGGAATAACAATTAATTATAGTCTATTTATATGAAAGTTATAACTTGTTTTCTTATGGCATTTACGGTAATAGTTGCAATGGCTTGTGAGAATGAATCGGTTATAGAACCTGCTTACGAGCCTATGGTCTGGAAATTCGCTGTTGTAGGCGATACCCACGTAAGCAACGATTCCAATACTATTGCTGAAATGATTCCTTATTTTCTGGAAGACAGTATTGATTTAATTTTACTTTGTGGAGATATAGTGCAAGGTGGAAAAAAGACTACCGCTGCAGAGTTGGAAACAGAACTACAAATATGGCAAGCTATTTTTCAGCCTTTATACGATGCTGGTATTGGAATTTATCCGGTTCGAGGAAATCATGAAGATGATGCAGATAACAACATAATGGTATGGAACAGTATTTTCAGCGGAGATAAAGCTTTACCCCAAAATGGACCTTCTGGTGAAACTAACCTTAGCTATTCATTCAATTATAAAAATGCTTTCTTTATCGGTCTCGACAACTATGTGAACATTCATAAAATAAACCAAACTTGGTTAGACGAACAGCTCGCTGCAAATAATCAGCCTTATATTTTCGTTTTTGGACATGAAGCTGCTTTTAAAGTTTTTCATTCCGATTGCCTCGATGATTTTCCGACAGAACGCAACTCATTTTGGAAAAGCCTAAGCGATGCAGGCGTTAAAACCTACTTTTGTGGTCACGACCATTTCTTTGATGCTACAGAAATAGATGACGGAGATGGTAATGCCGAAAATAATGTTTATCAATGCCTTGTTGGAGGTGGTGGTGGATGGTTGATGCCACAATACAAGTATAATGGAGATAATGCTGGTTATACAATCAATCCCGTTTACCATAGTAAAGAACATGGATATGCACTCGTTGAAATTAATTGTAATAACTTGTCGGATGTTGACGTTATAATTACATGGAAAGAACGGCTTGTTGAAGGTACAAGTGTGAGGTATTTATCAACGTCGAATGTGATTACATATCAGATCCCCCAAAATCAATAGTTAATGTTCTGAAATTTACAAGAAAGAATAAAAATAAAAAAGAACAAGACATAACACTAAATATAAGCAAGCCGGGGTGATGTGGTATGCGAAAAACATTACGTTTAAACGACTGTCATACAATAGGATAAGAAAATTTTAAGCAAAGAAATCTTTTGCGAGTATTTAATAAAAGCACCGATGTGAAATTAACATTTAATTTTGTGATGAGTATGAAACAAAAAGTGATTTGGTCAGAATTTTATGAAAGACGAAATAATTATATATCAACCAAAAGAATATTTTTTTAAGGATAAGTATTTGATGCCTATATTTTCGTGAGTGACTTAATTAAGTCCGCCAATAAATCTATTATTCAAATTGACAACTGTGTTGATGAAAGCGTTCTTTCAATTTTATCGAAAAAGAAAAAAATGGAAGCGCAATTATTTTAACATCAACCCTAACCAAACAACTGAAACTTGACTTAAAAAATATAATGACCAATACCAATCTGTTGAAAAAAAACATTTAATAAGTCTCACGACAGATTTCTTATAATTGACAAAGAATCAGTATATCAAATAGGTGCGTCTTTGAAGGATTGGGGGAAGAAATGGTTTGCTTTCTCTAAAATTGAGTTTGACCCAAATGATTTAATCTCCGAACTTAATTGTCCTGCAGTAGACAATTTGAAAAAAATCAATAACGGTGTCGCCCCTAATCCGTTCGCCCCGAGAAACAATTACGTTAGGAAGAGCTGATACCAATTACTTAATTTTTTTTATAAAATTCACTTACAAAGTTTGCTGAGTAATTCTGCTCCTCTTGAAAGAATAGCTACTGCCACATTACACTTGCGATCGGTGTTTAGGTTCTGGTTATATGGTGTTCTCACTCAAATCTAAGATATTTAATTTATCTTGAATAATGAGAAGTATAACTATCGAGTAAATTTCGAATAACTTTTTGATATTGACTGCCGTGTTTTCGTGCAATTTCTTTAAAAAATTTAATGCTCGCTTTACTCAAATTGAGTTTTATTTTTATAGTATCTTCTTTAAATACTAAGTCTTCGGACTTTGGTAAAAAGCCTTTTATAACTTCTACTTCTCCAATTTTTTCACTGCTATATTTTATTTTCTTTTTCATATAATTGTTTTCCTTTCCTCCGATATCCAGCACCAATAATTCTAATTTTATTATTTCGATATGTATATCGAACTGTAATTACAATTTCTGCGACTTTACCAAAACAATAATATCTTGCATCACTTTTATTATGTTCTAAATCCTTTGTAATAATTCTCTTCCAATCAAAAATAAGCATATTAAGCTTCTTCAAATGAGAGTTTATGTTTTGTTTAATTTATAAGAGGTTCAGAGGTTTTCGAAAGTTCTCCACTGCATCAATTTCGGGCGGCAACTCGATAGGTTTAAACTTTGCTATCTTTTACGTATCATACATCAATAGTTGCATACATTTGAAAAACTTATGAAAAAATTGGAAGTTAAAACAAATCCTGCAGTTGAAAAGGTATTCAACAATTATCCGGAATTTATTCGGAATAAGATGATTGATCTTAGAGAATTGGTTCTTGAAACCGCAAAAGAAATTGATGGCTTAAAAATGTTGGAGGAAACTCTAAAATGGGGAGAGCCAAGTTATTTGGCTAAAAACGGAAGTACACTTAGAATTGACTGGAAGTCAAAAACACCTAATCAATACGCTTTGTATTTTAAATGTACAAGTCGCTTGGTCGAGACGTTTAAGTTGATTTATAAAAACAAATTTAACTTCGAAGGGAACCGGGCAATTGTTTTTCAAATTGATGACGACATTCCGGTAGATGAATTAAAGGAATGTATAAGAGCAACCTTAACTTATCACAAGGTTAAACATTTGCCAACATTGGCAATTTGAAAATTAATAACTGCATACAAAATCTTAAAATACGCAGTGTGTGTGTTGAGAAGTTACAACAATTTGAAGTGAACAAGAAAGAAGATTTTAACTAACCAAAAAAGGAATTCAATATGAGGCTAGAATCAAATGCAAGTATACAAATTCAAAAACCAATAGATGAAGTTTTTGAAGGGATTGTAAATCCGGCGAAAATGACCAAATATTTCATTTCGGAGAGCACCGGACGATTGGAATCAGGAAAAGAAGTGATTTGGAAATTTCCTGAATTTGATGAGACGTTCCCGGTGAATGAAATTAAAATTGAAGCCAATCGTTCAATTTCATTTGTTTGGGATCCGAAAACTACTGTTACCATATCATTAGAAAAATCATCTGACAATAGTACTATAATCAGAGTAAACGAAAACGGGAAAGAACTTAATGAAGCTAACCTGAAATGGGTTTTAGAAAATACAGAAGGATGGGCAAACTTCCTCGCTTGTATGAAAGCATATTTGGAACACGGAATACAACTCCGAGAAGGCGCATTTGAATTTATGAAAAAAAAATAAATAGGAACGCCCAACTAATTAAAGTTGTTATATTTAGTTATAGAATTGAGGAAATAGATACTCCTTTAACACAACAAAAGCGGTTTTTAGACAAATTAGTAGATGAACTGGCAACAGGTAGAAAACTGGAGAAAATTTTATGTAAAGAAAAACAATAAAACTGCTGATGAAATGTACAAACGGCATTTAAACGATCGCTTATATTAGACCGTTAAATGCAAGCATAAAAACAAAGACAATTAATTTAAATATCGATAAAAATGAAAACTTTAATTTATTCAATTTCCATACTATGTTTAACTTTTTTACTCACACAATCAGTAAAAGCTCAAGCGCTTATTGATTTGGAATCGGGACTTGTTTTTACAGGTTATAATGATGTTCGTATTCCGGGCAATCAGGGTACATTCTTTTCTCTTAAAGATGATTTACGATCTAAAACAAAAATCTTTTATCGTTTGAGGGCTAGTTATACAATAAAATCCCGCCACACACTTTCATTATTATATGCTCCTCTCGAAACTAAATCAGAGGGGAGTGTGGCAAAGAATATTTTATTTAATGGAGTGTTATTTCCTGCCAATACTCAACTTAACGGCACTTATAAATTTAATTCGTACAGGTTAACATATCGATACGATATAGTGAACAAACCCAAGTTTGTTTTTGGTTTAGGGTTAACTGCAAAAATAAGAGATGCTGGAATTAGCCTTGCTTCGGCTGGTCAAACTGCTGAGAAAACGAATGTAGGATTTGTGCCAATAATTAATTTCAGACTTTGGTGGAAGATTAATGATACGATTGGTTTCCTTCTGGATGGCGATGCACTTGCCGCACCTCAAGGAAGAGCTGAAGATGTTATGATTGCTGCAGCCTATAAGTTAACTGACAATGTTAATATTCGAGCGGGATATCGGATTCTTGAAGGAGGTGCTGATAATGATGAAGTTTATAATTTTGCTTTACTTCACTATGCTTCCATAGGAATATCTTATACTTTGTTTAATAATTAAAAATAAAATTAATATAAAAAAGTTGACTTATGAATAAATCAAAAATTATTAAACTTATTGTTTCTATTATACTTCCTTTAGCTATTGGCTCAATAGCGGGAATGTTTACTTCTGCAGGCACTTCCGGCTGGTTGGATACGCTTAACAGTCCCTCTTTTAGACCGCCTAATTGGGTATTTGGTCCGGTATGGACAATTCTTTATTTACTGATGGGCTTTTCGCTATTCCTTATATGGACACAACAGACAAGCAGGCAGCGCAACCTGGCAATCGCCTCTTTTTTTGTTCAGTTAACTCTTAATTTTTTATGGAGTTTTATTTTCTTTTCTTTCCATTGGATTGGTATTGCATTAACTGAAATAATTTTATTATGGGTTAGCATTGTAATTATGCTTGTATTGTTTTACAAAATCAAACCAATGGCCGCATATATAAATATAGCATATTTACTTTGGGTAACATTTGCAGCTGTACTTAATGCGAGCTATTATTTTCTTAACAGAGGTTGATTACAACGAAGATAAAATTACAAGTAAATAAATTGCGAAAAAGGAATAAATGAGATAAAAATGTAAAGCGTACAAAAAGCGTTATTCGTAATACTTATAAACTCTATTAACTAATCCCGCCAGCTGATAACATTCAATTTTCCGGGGAACTTTTCTGAAATTAGAATTTTTTTAAAAAATTTATATTAGTAAATTATTAGATAATTGCGTTGGGCAAGTTTTTAATATTTGATTAAAAGCAATTAATGATACGAATAAAAAAAGGGAACAAATTATGACGCCAAGAAAACTTTCAATAATTGCGGGTATTAGCTACCTGGTTATTTTTTTTGCCGCGATATTTGCTAATTTTTTTGTACTCGAATCAATTCTAAAAGACCCCTTAGTTACAATCCAGCAGAATCATATGGTCGTAAGATTTGGAATACTGGCTTTTTTAGTTACTGTTGTTTTTGATGTTGTTGTTGCATGGGCTTTATATGAATTATATAAAGAACATAATTTATCGGGGCTAAGCACACTATTCAGAATGATGCACGCCGCTGTAATGGGAGTGGCGATTTTTGCCCTTCCTGTTGCATTAATTTCAACTACTAGTCAGGAAATTCTAGAACAAGTCCAGAATTTTAATAACATATGGCTGATCGGACTATTCTTTTTTGGAATTCATCTAATATTGCTGGGAAGAATAATTGGAAAACCTAAAATAATTACAGTATTTCTAGTAATTGCCGGTATAATGTATATGGTTGATACCGGCGCTCACTTCTTACTCCAAAACTATGAAGAATATAGATCCATATTTTTAGCATTAGTAGCAATACCAAGTATTTTTGGTGAAATGTCCTTAGCGTTTTGGCTTCTGATAAAAGGGGGCAAAGTATAAATACTAATGTATCATCAGTTACAAAAGCGCTTAACTGAACCTGAAAAGCGAAGACCATATTCGTTTTGATACCGAAATACTTATATATGAGCCGATATATAATTTAATGGATCTTACCCCGTTGGTCGATAATTTTGCATACACTGTAAGCAATGGACAAGCTGGCAAGAACGTAACATTATCAGAGGAAAATTATAAAGATTATTTGAAAAGCTCTTTGATAAAAAATGGATTCCTTATGGCTGTTTTAGAATTTGGATCAATGAATAACCAAATGAGGGATATGAAACGAATGTCTGAAGAACTTATCGCATTGATAGACTTTGAGACTGAAAAATAACGAAAGGCTGACAAAGTTTAATAATTATTTATACCTGGACGCTAATCTGAGCAATCGGTACCGATGAGGCGCTTGGAGTCCTTTTATGAAATGATTTTGAAAAAAATTATTAAACCTTACACCCCATAACAATGGCTATACTTCATTTGGCAGAAGGTAAATAATTTACAGCAAGGCACATTGTTTTACGAACACCAAATTATTTGAATTGATTTAAGAAAAATGTAAATTTAATGCCAACTGGCAAATATTTGGCTTCGGTTATTTGTTAAAGTATGGCGCACATATCGCCCCATAAACCAAAGCATAACCGGGTCGTTTTGCGCAATGCTCAAACAACTGTCCGCTAAAATTAAAAAGAAACTATGAAATATTTAATTGCACTTTTAACATTATTATTCTCTAATCTGACTTTCGCTCAATCGAATCCGGATTATGACAAAACGTTAGCCGAAAAATTGGGAGCTGACGATTACGGTATGAAAAGTTACTTTTTCGTCATCTTGAAAACAGGAACGAATACAACCACAGACAAAGAATTGATAAATGAAAGTTTCAGAGGACATCTAGACAACATTAACAGATTGGTTGAAGAAAATAAACTTATAGTAGCGGGACCTTTCGGAAAAAATGAAAACGATTACAGAGGAATTTTTATTCTGAATAATCTAAAAAGCATTGAAGATGCGAAAGAATTATTGTTATCAGATCCGGCAATAAAAAACGGATTATTGGATTATGAGATTTTTACTTGGTATGGTTCTGCGGCACTTCCCGAATATTTACCCGTTTCCGATAAAATATGGAAATTGAACCCTTAATAAAAGGCGGAGAAAATGGATAATACAAGAGTTTACAGAATGTCTTTTGCGGGTGTTTATCCGCACTATATCCAGAAGGCCGAGAAAAAAGGTCGCACAAAAGCGGAAGTAGATGAAATTATATTTTGGTTAACAGGATATGATGAACAATCCTTGCAACAACACATTGACAATAAAACTGATTTTGAAAATTTCTTTGCCAAAGCACCCCAAATAAATCCAAATGTTTCAAAAATTACAGGTGTAATCTGTGGTTACCGAGTGGAAGAAATTGAGGATAAACTAATGCAGCAAATTCGTTATTTAGATAAGTTGATTGATGAATTGGCTAAGGGCAAGGCAATGGATAAAATTTTAAGAAAGTAAAGAAAATTAAACTTTTTCAAATCCCTGGAAATATTGCAATATACAATTAAAACAAAATTCTATGGCAGAATTAAAAACAAAATGATTCAGACGTTCACGACTTTATAAACTCGTTCGCAAATACTGAACAAAAAAGAAAAGACAGTTTTGAAATTCTGAAGCTTATGAAGGACTTTACAGGATATGAACCCAAAATGTGGGGAACATCCATTATCGGATTTGGAAGCTATCATTACAAATCCAATAGAAGCCAACAGGAAGGTGATTGGCCGCTAGTGGGATTTTCACCCAGAAAAACAGCTATTTCATTGTATGTTTATACAGGCTGTTCGGGGCAGGAAGATTTGCTTAAAGAATTGGGAAAATTCAAAATGGGCAAAGCCTGCATTTACATCAAAAATTTATCCGACATCAATCAGGAGACACTTAAAAAGTTGATAAAAACAACAATTGAATTTCTTAAATCAAAATACAGAGAATAAAACAAGTTAATACTATGGATAAAGCAACTCAAACGATGATAGAAAACCTGCATAAAAACACAGGTAAAAAATTGGAACAATGGATTAAAATCGTAAACAAAGAGGACTTTGTTAAACACGGAGAAATCGTGAAGTTCCTGAAAGAAAAACACGGATTTACTCATGGATTTGCCAATCTTGTAGCACACAAAGCAAAAGAATCCGACGCGGGTTCGGCTAAAAACACTAACGATTTGATTACATCTCAATATTTAGGAAAAGAGCATTTAAAACCGATTTACGACAGGCTTATTTCCGAAATTCAAACTTTTGGAAATGACGTTGAAATCGCGCCGAAAAACGCTTATGTAAGTTTGAGAAGAAAGAAACAATTTGCCACATTAAACCCCGCGACCAAAACTCGTTTTGAAATAGGCATCAGCCTGAAAGGACAAGAACCAAAAAACAAACTTGAAGCCGAAAAACCGAACGCAATGTGTTCACACAAAATCAAAATTGAGGAAATAAACGAAATTGATAACGAAGTGATTGGTTGGCTAAGAACCGCATACGAAAACGCCGGATAAAAGATCCGCGACACAACAACTGTTATGGTGCATTTTGGATTCAACGATAAAAATTATTCTATATTAATTTGAATTTAAAAACTGACGTACATCATGATGATAGAGATGGCAAAATGGGTAATAATACTGTTCGGAATTTTTATAATATTTGTTGGATTTCTTATGCTTTTAAAACCCCAAAAAGCAAGAAATACTTTAAGAAAAGCAGCCAGTACAAATTTTATAAACTATGCGGAAATTACAATCCGATTATTTCCAGCCATTGCACTTATTTTATATTCGGATTTTAGCAAATTTCCTGAGGCGTTTAAAATATTCGGATGGTTTATGCTTATAACCTCTTTGATACTTTATATCGTTCCGAGAAAAATACACAATAATTTTTCTATGAAAAGTGCTGATATACTTAAACCAATTTATATCCGATTGCTTTCGTTATTTGCATTTTTATTGGGCGGATTAATAATTTATAATACCATCTGATTTTGAATTTAGAAACGAAATCAAATTTAAAAACGTTTATAACCAGTTGTGCAGGGCTGAAGCATTTTCGTTTATAGCATTTGTGAAATTATTTGGTCTGTTTTCACGAGGATTCTTATTGGTAATAAAAAGAACAAAAACGATAATATGATTAGAATGTTGTTGTAATACTATTTTGGATCTGGATGCTTGTTCAAATATATTAACCGGAGAATTCACTGTATACTTCCCGGGCAAGTGGTATAGTCTCAAGGTATGGATATATTATTTGATTCCGAATCTATTAGTCGATTCCTGCAAATAACAGTAAGAATGTTGTTAAATTTGATTTATCTTCGGAGTTAATAGCAGTTTGTTCTGATTTAAAAAAATATTTCATTAATTACGGATTATTATATTTGGTTTCGTCTCAGGCATAAATAATGTAAGAATAATGTGCTTATTAAATGGAATAAAGAAGTTTATGCTAATAACACTTGGAGTTATATTATTATTATTAACAATTTCATTTTTAGTATTGATTTTTAAAAGTTCCGGAACACCAAGGCAATTTTTTGATAAGAACGGAAATGTTTTTAAAAACAGCATATCAGAAAAGCTGTTTTTAGAAATAAACGGCGTTAGGCAGGGGATGTTTATAAAGGGGGTGGACTTAGATAATCCTATTATTCTTTATTTACACGGCGGAATGCCCGATTATTTTTTAACTGAAAAATTTCCGACTCACCTTGAAAAAAACTTTACTGTAGTGTGGTGGGAGCAGCGAGGTTGTGGTATATCCCACAACTCAAATCCGAACTCTAATAAAACAACTTTGGACCAGCTTGTTGAGGACTCCATTACATTAACCGAATATCTGATAAAACGTTTTGACAAGAAGAAGATTTATTTAATGGGTCATTCAGGAGGAACTTTCCTTGGGGTTTACGTTATTGATAAAGCCCCGGAATTATACTATGCGTACGTCGGCATAGCTCAGATGTCCGACCAACGTAAATCGGAAAAAATTGCCTACGACTATATGCTTGGTAAATACAAAGAATTAGACAATCAAAAAATGGTTGAAGTTTTACAGCGAATATCCCTTGGATATGATGAGGAAATACCTGACGAATATGTAAAAATTAGAGACGCCGCGATGCACGAACTTGGTATTGGAACAATGAAAGAAATGAAAAATCTAATCACGGATTTGATAATGCCATCATTGTTCTTTGGTGAATATACATTATCGGAGAAGTACAATTTGTGGGTAAATAAAGCACAATCGGGTATAAGTCAAAATTGGAAAAAAATGATAAAATTAAATTTGATGGAGAATAAAAATTCATTTAGAGTTCCGGTTTATTTTTTTCACGGTATCGATGATTATACTTGTTCTTATGATTTGGCGAAAGAATATTTTACGAAGATTAACGCGCCTATAAAAGGTTTTTATACATTTTATCATTCGGCTCATAGTCCTATATTCGAAGAGCCTGTAAAAATGAATCAAATATTGGTTAATGATATATTGAATTCAAAAACGGAATTAGCGGATAATATTTAAGTTGTAATTCATAACGGCTTAATTTGTAAAAGTACCGCAATGGCAGCCAATCCTCTAATGAAGTATACACTTATTTAATTATAACAGTCCTGTCTAAAAGCTGTATCGAAACATTCGTTTGAACAATTACAGGATAATCCTGGCGAGTCAAAAAAAATCTTAGAGCTGCTTCATTAATTTTGGCCTCCAGCTACTGTTTCACCACTAGGAAGCAGATACTTTGGATTAGTTAATGGCGGTGTTATTCCAGCAGCTTTGGCTGTTAAATGATTTTTGGGACCAAAACACACCTTTATTCGTTACTTCTCCATTAACATCAAAACTTGAATCAGTTGTAGAAGAGTGGTTAAAACAATTTTTTAATCCAGTAAAATTCATTTATACTTTATCATGCTATCAGTGCCAACAGAGTCCAAAATGCTCCTAGAGCGTCAATAATTCCAAAGAGAATAATTTTAGGTTTAGCAATTTTGAAAACTATAAGTCCTAAAAAGCCAATTAATACAGCAAGCCGTGCATAAATCGATGCCCAGTAAAAACTATAAACTTCATTTTGAGCTGAGTTCAAATAAAAGTACCCAAGTGAAATAGTAATTATTCCAACAACTCGAATCCAATGATCTTTAGGTTCGTCATGCCCAAATCGATTTAATGTTTTGCCGGGTATAAAAATCAATGATAGACCAATTAGTAAAACATAAATTCCCCAGATAAAAATACTAAGAGTAGGAGCGTTCATAATCGCCTTTTACAATTCTTTATTGTTCAACAAAAATCTGTGTGTTTCTTTGCTTTAATAATAATTCAATTATTTATTTTGTGAAAGTGTCTATAACATAGTATTAATCTATCTCTGTATCGCTCTAGATTTTTATCCATATTGCAACTTTATTTATGCAGAGCATATAACAGCGTGGCAAATCCCATGGGGATGCCTTTTGCATAATCGGCGCCCCGACAAAAGAATGCCTATGAAAAAGCAACTGCCGATGATTTAGTCCCTCCTTGGCGGGATGCTTAACTTTCATAGTAAGTGCAGTTTGCAACAATGTTATTAAATAAAACTACCTTGACCAAGTTAGCCCAATCAGCCTGCCCCTATGGGGGAATGGCTAACTCAAAAACTTCTAAAATGCCAAATACGAAAACGGCGTCCGCTTGATTGGCTGGGAATGTATAAACCAATTTTGAGGAATATTCAATTTATCAGACATATTCCGTAACTCTCATTTTATCAATTCATGTTATTAATAATTTTTATCATCGTCTGAAATGCAATATTAGGTTTTGCTTGCTGATTTGTAGTCCCAGTAATATAGATCCTCTTTTCTGGAACGTAAAATGCTACTGAACCTGTTGAACCGCAATGACCAATCATTTCAGGTATGCGATTAAATGGTGATAAAAACCTGGGAATATTGAATTTTTGTATACCAATGCCATATTCGAATGGGAAAAAAATTTTATTCCACTTATGCAATTCATTCAGTCTTTCTTTGGGAAAGAAGTAGCCATTAAAGAATGCCTTAATAAATGTCATTTGATCCTTTGCTGTAGAAATTATATCATTTTTTGTTGAAGAAAGAAAAAGTGGAAGATAAACTTCCTTTGCTTTATATAGTATTGGAATAAAATCTTCTTTTTTCTCATCGTTGTATACGTAAGTTCTGGTCATATTTAATTCTTGAAACAAATTTTTCAGGACAATATTCACAGGAACACCTGTTACTTTTTCTATTAATAAACTAAGAATCTGATGATTAGTATCAGCATATTTTGCTTTACCTTTTTTACCAGGGGGAAAATGTGGCTTCATTTTTTTTACTTCTTTGATTACCTTATCAATTGACCAAGATTGATCAAGCCCACATTCAAGATCATCCATTGCTTTCTTGCCACCAACTTGTTTGTCTATCAAATAACAAGGTAACCCGGAAGTTAGGGATAGCAAATGTATAATAGAAATGTCATTTGAATAGTCCTTCCCTTTATAAATATGTAAGCCGCAAATCTCTTCTTGAGATAGATATTTTGATATTTTATCGTGTAATTCTAATTTCTTTTCCATAAATAATTTTAGGATAATGGCAGAAACAAAAAATTTATTGATACTAGCGATATAATATTGACTATTTTCTTCTATGTTACCAGAGGCATTGATCAAATCTATACTTTTGTTATCATTTGATACGTAAAAAACCGCCCCGTAAATATGTTTTTTTTTAATAACAGCACTCATTATTACATCTAATTTTTCTTTCATCTTATCACTCTAATGGTCAGTATAAAGAATTAATCTATACTTCAAACGAAGTAGTATGTTTATACATAACAGCGTGGCAAATCCTTTGGGGATGCCTTTGACATAATCGGCGTCCCAACACATGAATGCCGCATTTACAAACTACGCCAATCCGCCGCAGAGTATTATGCAACCGGTGATTAAATTTCAGCCCAATCGCCGGTTTCAACATTTACACCGCAGAACTTTTGCGGGGATTTTATTTATTACAATACTGCCAAACGGCCCCGAAGATCCTAAGGATTCTTATGCGACAATGATGGAAGAACAAACGAACACCAAATTATGAAACAAATTTATTTTGAAAAACTTTACTTACAAAGTTTGCAGCATAATTCCTCATACTCTTAAAAAATAGCTCACGGGCGGTGTTATTAACAGGACTCCTTCGAAGAGTCGCTTGTTATAAGGTGGTATCCAGAGAATCTTTCATATCCCTTTCAAGTAATGAATATGTTATAGTATCAATGAACTTATCGTCAAAAAGAAAGTTTTCTCTAAAATAGGCTTCTTTTTTAAACCCAATCATTTCAAGCAGTTTTATAGACTTATTGTTATTGGGATTTACATTTGCTTCAATACTATGAAGTCTTAATTTATTGAAACCAAATGCCAGCATTTTCTTTAGACTTTCAGTCATATATCCCTTACCCCAATAATTTGGACTGAGAGAATACCCAATTTCAGCTCTGCAATGTTCTCTGATTATTCTCCAAAATCCGAAATATCCTATAAAACTATTTGAGCTTTTTTCAATAATTCCCCATTCTATACTATTTCCATTTTTATATGACGCCCGACAGGAACGAATATATTTTTCAGAATCCCTGATTGATTCCATTTTATGTTTATCCATATATTTTAATACAGCTTCATTCGACTCAATTAGATACAAATCCTTTGAATCACTCAACAGAATATTCCGAAAGAGAAGTCTTTCACTTTCTAATTTGGGGAATCTTTCAAAAACACTTTTGTTTATTTCGATTTTCATTGAATAATTCTTCATTAACTGCATTACGGATTGGCAACTCCTTTGGGGATGCCTTTGACATAACCGGCTTGTCTGCTGCCGGAATGGCTTTTACATTAATGCTTTTGGCTGATTTGCTTGATAAACAAATTTCAGATTACCACCTTCTATTCAAATATGGATATCTAATCAACAAATTCCACTATATCCGCAGTGATAAAATATTTTGCCTGAGTATATATAAAAGTATTTAATATCTCAGTATCTTGTCGAATGTTTACAAGCGCTAGTTTTTTTCCTTCTATATCACCGTGTTTTTCTTTGAAGTTGTTCCACAAGTTCTTAATTGCTGAATCATATAATTTTTCAACTCCGGCAATTTTCACCAGTCCAAACATACCTACATCGGAACCTTGTGAAATACTTATTCCAAGCAGATATCCTTGCATCGACGCACCACTCATATCTCTGGCAACAATATTAAAATTTGGTTCTGAAAGTTCAACACTTGTAACATGGTTGGTTAGAAATGCGCCGCCAGTTCCACACCCCGAAAGTATAACAAAGAAAAAGATTGCGATTAACAAAATGGAAATACGTTTCATTTTTGTTCTCCTATTTTTTTGATACTTTACTCAAACTGATTGCCAATGCCCAATAAAATATCAGGCAATTTAATAAATCAAGTAAAGAAATTTTTAATGTTTTGTCAACCCGGGCAATCTTTTTTATCTGCTGCTCCAAAATTTTGATTGAATTAAATCATAAATTGATTTTAATTTTACATGTGTCTGGTTTGATATTTGTCCAAATTGTAAAATTCAGGTGATCTTAAATGCAAAAGCTTTTTTTTGCAGTATTTATTTTGAATCTTTCTTTGGCTCCGTCAATAGTAAAATCTCAAGAGAATAATTATAAAACCGATTCGCTCGAAATAAACGAAACCACTTTTTCTAAGGCCATCGCTTATACATCAGTTTATTATGCGGCATCACTGTTCGTTCTTAGTAAAACATGGTATAAGGATCAGAAAGTTGTGCCCTTTCATTTTTATAACGACAGCAGGGGCTACCTGCAGGTCGATAAACTTGGTCACACATACGGCGCCTACGTTTACAGCTACATCGGATACCACTACTTATTAAACTCCGGACTTACAAGGAAAGAAGCACTTTATTTTGGGTCGACTCTGGGACTGATTTTACAAACGCCCATCGAAATAATGGATGGGATTCATGAGGGATACGGATTTTCCTGGGGCGACATGGCCGCAAACACATTAGGTTCCGTTCTTGTATTAGGTCAGGAGCTTTTATTTAATGAACAAATAATTAAATACAAATTCAGTTATTCGGAATCCGGCTTCTCAAATAAAGCAAATGGTTATCTAGGTAAGACCACCATGGAACGCCTGCTTAAAGATTATAACGGACACACTTACTGGCTATCTGCGCCTATAAATAAATTGGTTAATAATACAACAATTCCTCCGTGGCTGAATATAGCGTTTGGGTATGGGGCCAATGGAATGTATGGTGAGTTTGAAAATATTAAAAATTTTAAAGGTGTTGATATACCGGATACACGCCGATACCGTCAGTATCTTTTGTCATTGGATATTGATTGGACTAAAATAAAAACAGACTCAAAATTTTTACAGATGGTCTTGACTGCAATAACATTTATTAAACTGCCTTTTCCAGCAATTGAATACAACTCAATGGGAAAATTCAAATGGAGCTGGCTTTACTATTAAAGAAGCGTAAAAGAGTTTTTTGTTGTAAGGGTATCTCCCTAAAAACCTCCGAATCTGGGCGTCGGGGCAGTTGTTTAAATGGCCGCTCTGATAAATGTTTCTAAATGCACTATTTCTTAAATAGATGTTTTCTTTTAACAGAGTTATATAATGTGTAAATTCAACACATCAAGGTTGTCCTCATAAGTCCATTATGGATATGTACGAACAATAATTTAACATAAACGATATTAGTATTAAGGATAGGAAGAAAAATGAAAATAAATGCGTACGCGGCTTTAGAGCCAAAAGCAAAACTTGAACCATTTTCTTATGAATTGGGTGAATTAGGATCGGAGCAAGTGGATATTAAAGTATCGTATTGCGGGATTTGTCATTCCGATTTAAGTATGATAAATAATGATTGGGGAATGACGCAATATCCGCTTGTGCCCGGTCATGAAATTATAGGGGAAGTTGTTGCCTCTGGAGACGCGGTTAAAAATGTGAAAGTCGGAGATAAAGTTGGATTGGGATGGTTGTCGTCATCGTGTATGAGTTGTAACGAATGTATGAGCGGATCACATCACCTTTGTTCGCACGGTGAAGCAACCATTGTAGGCAGGCATGGAGGTTTTGCAGATTATGTTCGCGGTCACTGGTCATGGGCAATTCCACTTCCTGAGGATATAGATATGAGCAAAGCAGGTCCTTTATTATGCGGCGGAATTACTGTTTTTAATCCTATAATTTTAGCCGATGTAAAACCTACTGATACAGTTGGGGTTATTGGCATTGGCGGTTTGGGGCATATGGCTATTAAATTTTTAAAACATTGGGGTTGCGAAGTTATTGCATTCAGCTCAAATTCAAATAAAAAAGAACAAATTATGAAGATGGGAGCAACAAAAGTAATTAATTCAAAATCGCCCGACGAATTGGAAAGTATAAAAGGAAAATTAAATTTTATTTTGAACACCACCAATGTTACACTGGATTGGAATTCTTATCTAACAACATTGGCGCCCAAAGGTAAATTACACACCGTTGGAGCTGTGCTGGAACCGATGGCAATCCCCGCATTCAGTTTAATCGGAGGCGAAAAATCAGTGAGTGGTAGTCCATTAGGCAGCCCCGCGTTAACTAAAACAATGCTCGATTTTTGTGTAAGACACAACATTTATCCAACTGTAGAGGAATTTCCTCTTGAAAAAGTAAACGAAGCCTTAAAACATCTGGAAGAGGGTAAAGCCAGATTTAGAATAGTTTTAAAAAATTAATAACTACAATCAACAGTATTTATGCGGTAATGGCTGACAACCTTGCCGCATTTATTTTTTTTATTTATAAAATTCTGTTATTATTTTCAAATGTACTTTATAAATTTTTCCGCCCAACTCCGCGGGACTTAATCCCCTATTTGCGCAGGTACACAAGTCTGGCGTTTTCCTAAAACATCTGTTATTTTGAATAAGTGATTAAATCAATTCATAACTGGAATGCGGATGATTAAAAAATTTTTAAGTTTATTCAAAATTAATGATCAGTATTTTTCGGATTCTAATTACAATCGTTATTGGAATCTCGTTTTGAAGTCAGCCTTTTGGTTTAACTTAATTTATGTTTTCGCGATTGTTGTTATAGCTTCTCAATTGTATAATATTCTCACATTATCTGTCCCGCTAATGAGTTATGCTAATTTGTTGCTTTTCCTTTTGGTTCCATTATCAACTATTATTATTAATTTGAATTTATTTAGAAAATCAATCCACGCAAACTTTTCTATACTGGGTATTATATTAAATCTGGTTTGTTTTATTTATCTTTTTATAAAACCTGAATACGCAAATTTATTTGTGGAATTTTTGATATTAGCAGGACCATCACTCAACATATTAACGCATATAAAAATATTTTGGGATAGCAGGAGCGAAGGTGCGATCAAAACAACCGGCGTGTAATTGAATTATCAACCCATGATAATTTTATTCACTTAATGGTTATAGCATGTGGATTAATAAAACGCGTTAACTGTTAAATTTAAATTTTTCATTTAGAGGCAAATGGTTAAGAAAATTCAACCTCTCACTTGGGTGGACTTACTTTTATTGTTTGGTCTGCCGACCATATTAAACTTCATAGCATGTAAAATTGCCATCCCTTTTCTGGATGCTCAAAGAGTATTCCCTATCGAAGTCACTTATTTTATCTGTGTTGGACTGATAGTATTGATTCCAATGTTTTTCGGGGCAATATTTTTGACTATAAAAGAGATCAAATCATTTAAGATAGTAGACATATTTAATAGGCTGAGGATAAAAAAGCTTTCTCAAAAGGATATGTTATGGACAGTCGGAGGTTTTATTTTTCTGTCTCTTTTTTCTTTTTTAATCGCAAAAATTTTGCTTCCTTTTGCCGGCATTGACTCTACTCCGTTCTTTTTTAAAAACATGCCTTTAAATGATAACTACTTATGGATATTATATGTTTGGCCTGTGTTTTTCTTTTTTAATATATTCGGGGAAGAATTTTTATGGCGGGGATATATACAACCGAGGCAGGAGTATCTTAATAAAAAATATACTTGGCTGGTTCATGGTGTGCTCTGGGCGTTTTGGCATTTGCCAATGGGATTGGATTTAATTTATGCCGCTCTTCCTATATTTTTTATATTGCCGGCTATAGTACAAATCAGAAAAAACAGCTCAATTGCTGTTGTTATTCATTTTGTATTCGGAGCATTCGGATTTTTATCATTATCCCTGGGACTTCTACATTAATAAAACTTGCCGGCCGAATCAAATAATCCGGGCAGTTACAATTCAACTAAAATTTCTGCGGAATATTTATTATATTTTGCCACCTCCCGTACAAATTGGATTTCTTGTCTTAAATAATAATTAAAGAAAGGATTCAAATATGAATATTCTTTTGCTATATCCTGAAATGCCCGACACCATAGGCAAACTTAAATATATTGTAGAGTTATCGGGAAGAAAATCCTGTTTTCCGCCAATTGGACTTTTAACAGTTGCGGCAATGCTGCCTAAGGACTGGCAGCTTAAAATTATAGATTTAAACACCGATACCTTTTCGCCAAAAGATTTGTTATGGCCTGACTATGTATTTATAAGCGCTATGAATGTGCAGTCAAAGAGCGCCAGAGAGGTTATAGAAATATGCAGGAAAGCAAATGTGAAAACCGTTGCCGGCGGTACATTGTTTACACACGAATACGAGAAGTTTGACGGTGTTACGCATTTCGTATTAAATGAAGCTGAAATAACGTTGCCATTATTTCTTGAAGACCTGCAAAAAGGTGAAGCTAAACATATTTATAAATCTCCTTTATTCGCCGATGTTACAACCACGCCGCCTCCAATGTGGGAACTTATTGATCTTAATAAATATTTATATTCAATAGTTCAGTATTCCCGTGGGTGCCCATATTTATGCGATTTCTGCGATGTAACAACCTTGTACGGCAGGGTTCCAAGAGTTAAACCCTCTGATAATATCATTAAAGAATTAAATTTGTTGATTACCAATAAAAAAAATGAAATGATATTTTTTGCTGACGACAACTTAATTGGTAATAAAAATTTATTAAAAAAAGAACTTCTGCCGGCTCTAATTGAATGGCGTAATAAAAATCCTTACGCACCAACATTCGCGACACAATTAACAATCACTCTGGCCGACGATGAGGAACTTATGCTAATGCTTCGTGAAGCCGGATTTCGTCATATTCTAATTGGTATTGAGAGTTTGGATACAGAAGCTTTGATAAAAATGCGGAAGAAACAAAACATCAACAGAAATATTCTTGAAAATGTGAAACTTCTTCAAAGCTGGGGATTTATTATCATAGGAACTTTTATTGTAGGTCTTGATTCCGATACTAAAGAAAATTTCGACTATGTGGCGAATTTTATTCAGGAAAGTGGAATTGTTTTTGCGATTGTGAATATTTTAAAAGCTCCTGTCGGTACCGAGTTATATGATAGAATGAAAAGGGAAAACAGATTAATAAAGGATTTTGAATTTAATGAGGACAAAACAAACATTATTCCCGTAATGGATGAGGAAGAATTACAGGCGGGTTATAAAAGTATATTAGAAAAAATTTACGATCCAAAAAATGTTGTGGAAAGAGCACTCACTTTTTTTGAGAACCTTAATCCGCCAAAAGTGGCAAATCCTATTTTAAGAAAACTTTCGGTTTCGGATGCTCTTACATTTTTAAGAATTATTTTTAATGTTGGTCTATTTTATTCCAATAGGCGATATTTCTGGAAGCTGCTTTTCTGGACTTTGAAGAATAAACCAAATCACCTGGACTTAACTCTTTTATACACTGTTACAATGTACCAATACAGCAATCTTTTTGAATCTTTTATCAGAAGGGAAAAAGAGGGTAAAACAATTTATTCAGGACAATTTCAACATGCAGCGGGCATGTAATAATTGCGGCCGGCTTTTTATTATATTATCGTGATTTACGAATGATGGAAGGGTTTATTTAGTTAAAAGGACTAATCTTTTTCTAATTTGGTGATTTATATAGATTCTGTGATTATTAAAATTTTGTAAGAATTATAGCATTTTTCCGATATGATTTTTTTATAATCGGAATTGCGGTTTTGCTTTATCTATTTCTCAAAATATATTCATTTTAATTTTTCCCCAGGTTGGATAAGCTTTATGAAGTTTTATTGATTAGAATTATTGTTTATTCATCCCCCGAAAATCAGGCTCATCCCTTAAATTTACCCTTTCGTCTCCTTTTATTTTAAAACATTTCTTTTCTCCTATAAGTTACGCCCAGAAAATAAAATTGATTTACCATTAACTTAAAAGGAGATATAAAATGAAAAGAGTAATTTTAACAGTCGCCGCTTTTTTAACTTTCTTTACCTTCAATCAAATCGAAGCACAGTCACAAGATAACTGGAGCCTTGAATTCAGACCCGGCATTGATTTCGCCACAAAGGATATAGCTGACGCAAATCTTGGAACAGGATTTGGTTATGAAGCTACAGTGGCATATCGTTTTATGCCCCATCTTTCAGCTTATGCAGGATGGAGCTGGAATCATTTTGCTGTTGACCAATCTTTTGCCGGATCTGACGCTGGTTTCGAGGAAACGGGCTACACCTTTGGATTTCAATTTAGACATCCAATTGACGAATTAGACCTTAATTATCTTATAAGATTGGGCGCCACTTACAACCACATCGAAATAGAAAATAACGATGGCGATATAATAATCGACTCCAAACATGGACTGGGCTGGCAGGCTGAAGCCGGCTTAGATATTCCGTTAAGTGAAAAATTCTCCTTACTGCCCAGTGTAAGATACCGCTCTCTATCCAGAGATATTAAAATTGATAATACAAACACTTCAGTTGAGTTAAACTACGTTTCAGTTGGAGTTGGTTTTTCCTGGTCTTTCTAAAAACATTTTATGAGGAGAGTGTTATTGCTCTCCGATTATTTTTTTTAATCTAATAAAACAATAATTTCTAAAATTTAGAGTGACAAAATGACAACAGATTTAACAAATTATAAATATTTATCTGAATCTTATTGTAACATTGATAGCATCAATTTTATCAGCCCCTTTAAAATCGGAATTGAACCAATGAAACATTTATTGGTTGTCGATGTTCAGAATTGTTTTGACTTTGAAATGCTTGAGCCGCAAATATTTGATGATCCCATAAATGGCAAGGGACTTCGAGTTTTAAGATATAGAAAAGATAAAAAAGTGGATGTTTACTGGGAACCAGGGGTAGCCGTAGATTTAAAGACCTTTAATATTGGTTCCGGATTAGGTGATTGTAAACAAATTAAGTTTACTAGATCAATCTTCAAAATTTGCAATAAAAATATTCATTTAGATGTTCAGTTTACGGATTTACAAGGTAGAGAAAATGTAATACGAATAGAGCAAAATGAGGAAGAAACAAACCGATTGAACTTTTTAGCACCTGTGGGTAAGGATATTAAGAATCCAAAGCAGCTTTTTTTTGCCTATATGAAAGAATTTGATTTTGTTCTCAGAAAGGGTACAAAAATTTTTATAATGATTGGAGACGAGATATTACAACCGGCATCACTTCCGATATTAAGAAATAATAAACGGGTTCATTTTATTCGATATTCAGCGGAACCAGTAATTGGAACTATTAACCCTCCGGAAACAAATTGCCGGCAGACCGATTTGAACCAAAAAAAGTTTCCAGCAATGCAAGTAGTCTTGAAAGATGAAGATCGAGCAGCCAAATTGTTCATTGAGTACAATAACAATTTTATAGAAATGAAGTTCGATAATGGATTGCCAAACTTATCAAAAATAAAAGAGAATGCTGTGGAATCTGGAAACTGGACTTACTTAATTTCAGGGGAAGAACTTTCAGGTGGTACGTATAAAATTTTCCGAAAGGAAAACTTAATTGCTACAGAACTTGATGTAATTAAAAAATGGGAACCTAAAGATCTGCCTCTAGCTTTAAGGATATTTACAGGAATTATTAGCTCATTTAAAACATGGCCAACAACTTATTTTTGGCGAGGGCAATTCGATCTCAACAATTACTCATTTAGCGGGGAGTGGAAACGAAAAACTATTCTCAAAGATAATTAAAAAACTAAATTATATTTTAAATGCGGGCTGAATCGGATCATTTGGAAAAATAAATTTAATAAGAGCTTTGAATGAAACACAAAAAATCTTTAAAACCATTAGCGATAACTTTTTTCTTTAGTGGGCTTTGGGACACAATAGCCGCTGTTCTGTATTTCTTAATTATTGGTTCCGGTCGTCTTATTGATACGCCTCCAATTGATCCGTTTTTTTCGATCTTCCTTGGTTCATTCTTTGTTTGTTTTGCCTATTTACAGTTTTTATCGGCCTTCAATATTAAAAGATATGCGTTTAATGTCGGATGTCTCATCATTGGCCGGTCGTTTTATGTTATCCAACTTTATACTTATATGCTTTTTGTGCAGAACTTTCCTTCAACATTTTGGTTTACGGGTATTATTGATGGTCTATTTATTATTCTGTATTTAGTATTTGCGGTTCGAGGCGGATTGAGTTGCCGTAATTTATTTCTTCCCAAAACGGAAACCGTATAACTAGAAAATATGTTCTATAGAAGTTTATTCGAAAGGCTCAACTATAAACATTTTTAGATAGTCTTATTGTTTATGAAAAACAACAAATATTAAACGATGTTCTTTAATAATTTGAAAATCTCTGAAATAAAAATATGCCGGAAGTAGTACTCCCGGCATATCAAATAGGATTAGGGAGAGAAGTTACTTGACCAAATTCATTCTTACAGTATTCATATGATTGTTATCCATAAGCAGTTGAACAAAATAAACACCGCTGGATAAATTATTGCCGAACATATCCTTTCCGTTAAATTCAATTTCCTGCCAGCCGGAACTTAAATTTGTTATATCTATTACCGCAACAAGCTGTCCGAGAGAATTATAAATCCTCAGCATTTTTATTTTTGCCATATCGCTTGTATTAATAAAAATTCTGATTTTTGTTGTCGGATTAAAAGGATTTGGATAGTTACCTGAAATATAAGAATCGGGGATTAATAACATTTTATTCGTCGACTCATCAACCGAAGTAGTAGCCGGAGTTTCGTAATCGGCTATATAGGCCGTATATCTGCAGCGTATATTATACGTTAAACTAATATCTATAAGCTGCTGCTTCTTATCGGGAGATTCGCCGTAAATTTCAATTTCCCACTCGAGTGCGTCTATCATCATTTTTGCCCAAAGTGGAGCCGCGAATTTATTAGTACTCGTATTATCCGAAAATTCCAGGTTAAAATTGTAGGCTGTCATTCCGTTTATATTTTTACCGGCAATCGCTAATCCGGAATTTCCGGGATTTTTATAACGCCCTGTAATGTAGGACATACTACCCGCGTAAGTTGAAGGATATTTTGTTGGCATTATGCTGTTTACATTTGCCTGTCCAATTTCCACAGCCACTTCTTTTAATAACGGTTTTCCAGTTAAAGAAAATAATCTCGTAACTTTTTCATAAAGGTTGTCATTATCTCCAATATAGGTAACAAACCCGTAATTCAAAGCCGCGGTCATTTCCAACTGCGCGCGGTACAAATCATCACCAATTCCAACAGGGAATATCCCTGTAAAATATTTATTGCTTGTTTCAATGGTTTTCGGATTTATGGAAGCTCGTCCGTCAGTAAATATGTAAATCAAATTGTTGAAGTTGCCGTCCGGCACTTGTCCTAATGCGTCAACAATGGCTGTCTGTAAATACGCGCCGCTCGTTGTGGGTGTACCTTCAAGAAAACTTTTTGCCGATTGAATATTTTCAGCAGTGGCAGCGACTGGCGAAGACTTCCATTTATTCAGCCCATAGTTATATACAACAACATTAAATATATCTTTATCGCTCAATTGATCCAGAGCGTATTTGATTGCACTTACACTTTGTTTCAGCTTGTAACCAAACATGCTGGAATTATTCGACAGCAGAAAAATAATTCTTTTAGCATGAACACTATCGGATGAAGCTGATATTTGGGGTCGGACAAACAAAGCGAAGTGCCCGTCAGTTGTATCCCCGGCAACTGAATAAAAATCAACTCCCATCTCTATCGGATCTATTTCATAATTAAACTCAAAATCTTTATTCAAATAAGATTTTGATTCTACAAGGTGAAGTTTTAATTCGTTTTCAGTAGACATTAAAGTGCTGAAATTATGGTGTGTAGGAATATCAGAAGAATAAATTTTTGAGTTCGAGTTCACATTAATTTTAAACTCAAGATTATCCAACGTATACTGAACAAATTCCTGAGTATTCAATGGAAATTTGTAAGTTACTTTTCCCTCATAATATTCGCATACGCTTATATATCTGAGTTCCGTTTTTTGTACTTGTCCAGCTTTAATTCCTTTAAGAAATATTTTAATCCCGTTGCGCCCTATATATTTATTAACAAGAGCCGCTACTCCACCTTCGCCGGTACCCGGATTAGTAGCCTGTTCTTTTACCTTCAGCACAGCTGTGTAAGCTTTGTCGTTATACCAATACACAAATTCAGTTGCACGCGCGTCCGGAGGAAGAGGAAAAGAAAATACCGCGTCGGTGCTGTCGTACCATTCGTTTTTAAATTCCTGATATACGAATGTCTCGGCAATTAAACCGTGGATATTTACTGTAACGTTTGTAACAGTATTCCTTAAAAAGTCCTTTGGATAATTTACTTTTGTGGGCATCATTAAACCATTGGCAACAATAGAAACGTTTAATGAGAATATTATGAATATTAAAAAATATTTATATCGTAACACGGTTCACCCCCTTATTTCAAATAAAGAATTTTTGCGGTTTCTGTATAGCGGTTATTATTGTTATCGAGTAATGAAAGCTGAACGAGATAGAATCCCGTACTTACCAATTGCCCGAAATTATTTACCGCGTTCCACGCTACCGTGTTGTTCGACGTGCTGGTTAAATTATATTCTTTAACAAGCTGACCGAGAATATTGTAAATATTTAGTGTTCCCGACTGGTACTCCTTTATATTCACATTAAATGTTATTGTCGGGTTAAACGGATTAGGGAAAAATGAAAGTCTTTTTTCAGATTGAGCAAGAGGGTTTGATTTTGAATAACTATAATTTGATTGCCCGCCCAATCCAGCGTATCGAATTTCTAATTTAACATTATAATCTTCTGTTGTATTACGACTTTTATAGGAGAGTTTATAAAGATCCTGCGAACCCTGATTTGAAATATCAATAAGAATATCTTTAAAATTCCCGTTTATATCATAAAAATTTCCACCTGTCGGAATCAGTATCGGATTAAACCAATCCGTTTGAAGACTCAACAATCCTACACCGTTAACAGTGATTCCTTTCTCAAGCATTCTATCAACAACCTGCTGCTTTGTATATTGGTCTTCGGGATACGGTTCGTCCGTAATCCAAATAATTGTCCTGCGACTGCCTTGTCTAAATGACAACTCACTCGCGCTGAATAGAGCGGAAGGTGAGTCTTCAATTCCACCCCACAACCTTATGCTAGCCAGGTTGTTTTTAACCTCTTCTAAATTTGAGGTTAAATCCCAAATATGATCTACAGTGGTACTAAACGTTACAACCCCTATCCTAAAATCAAGATTGTTCTCCGACAGACTAATACCAAAATCATTTAAATTATTTTTTACAGCTGCTATCTCGTCTCCCATGCTTCCGCTCACATCAAGAACAAATACAACATCAACAAGATTGGATAATCCACCGGTGTGTTTGTTTATTTCAAAATCATCTATTCGTATTCCATTTTCGTATAAAAAAATATTTTCTTCTGATAGATTTCTTACAAGAACACCGGTATTTTCATTTTCTACACTGAATATTAAATTTACATCCGGGTGAGTTGAGTAATCAAGCGAATCGTTAATTATATTTAATCCTTCCGCAGATACAGGCGTTTGCGGCATAAAAACGGATCTATTAATCAAATCGAGTTTTTCCGAATTATTATTGAACCATAATGCAATATCCGCGATTACAGGTTCATAAATTATTCTAGAGTCTATTTTAACCGCAGCGTAAGAATAAGAATTCGGCTCTATTATTAAATTTTGTGTTACAGGAGTTACAGTTAAAAACTTAGGTACCTCGCTGTTTATACTATTAACAGTTAGGACATTACTTGTTGTGTTGTAAATTTCGGCTATCGCATTAAAATCATTAGGGAAAACAACTCCCTCGTCAATTGTAAAAAACTGGGGTGTGTCCCATCGTGTAAATAATGCTGAAGAAAAATCGGGTTCAATTAAATCGAGAGAAAAAGTGTGTTCTAACTTTTGTCTGGAACTAAGAGTTTTAGAGTTGGCGACACACATCAAAACCAAATCATAAATTTTTTGTGCTTCATAATTGACAAGAGCAAAAGGATTAAATACTCGCGAGAGTTCCCAATTAAGAGCAAACATCTCGTAATTATTATCGGCGGGAACATTAAATTTAAGACCTATTCCTGCGGCGCCGGTATTTCTTTCCCACAATTCCGCGTTTTTAATCCGGCTTTCCTGGACCTGGCCTGGAGAATTAATTATATATGTTCCGTCAACTTTTAAATAACCATCGCCCCATTTACCCAATGCAGGATCGAACACAATACTTGCGTTGTAAATATGATTTGTGTTATCGAGGTTTTCGCAAAGGAGCAAAAATTCCGCTTTTCCATCGTTTTCATCCAATATAATTTGAAACGACGCTTCTATGGTTGAGTTAGTCCCGCTGAATTTTATAGTATCTCCATTAATTACAGGCCCTTGCGTTTCTTCGGGCGCGAACAGATCCTCAAACTTATACGGAACTGCATCAATATAAATTACCGGATATGACGTTTTAGCGTACGGATGACCGAATGTAATCTGGCAGTTATCGTCTAGTTTACTGGCCGATATTCCGTTAATCGTACCCAGGGTAAAATATCCGCCGTCGAGCATTGTCGCTTCCAGAATATTATTTGAAATACTTTGAGCGCTTTTTATAGTTGAACCGGCAATACTTTTACTAAGTGATTTTTCATTAATATCGTATTCGCTTTTATATTGAGCGAATAGGACAAAAGGTAAAATCAAAAATAGAACAGTAAATATTTTTCGCATAAACCCTCCCGTTTAGCTTCTCTGTAAATAATCTATCTAACAATCATCATTTTTTTACTTACCCGCGTGTTTCCGGCTTCCAGACTGTAAAAATATATACCGCTCGGCACATCAAATCCTTTCATATCTTTACCGTCCCACACAACGGAATATAATCCGGCGGGTTTGTCGGTATTTACAAGTACTCTAACAAGCTCACCCAAAGCGTTGTAGATTTTTAACACTACGCTATATGTATTTTTCCCCGCCGGCAATTGGTACACAATAGTTGTGCTTGGATTAAATGGATTAGGATAATTCTGCATCAAGTTAAATGAGTTTACCAGTTGTTTTTCATCTGACACTTTCGTTGGTGTAGGGTCGGAATAAAAAGCAGTATAAGGCGTAAGTATCTGAAACATTAAACTCAGATTAATTATCTGACCAACCAATTCGGGAGTTTCTCCGTAAACCTCAATTAGCTCAAGTATATCGTTAATTTTTTCGCGAGCCCATAAGCGAGGCACAAATTTGTGTCCTCCTATAGTATCGGGGAAATTTATATAATCGGAAAAATTGAACTCGCCGCCGCTTATTTTACCATTTAAGCCTATTTTATATGTGCCGGAGCCTTTGTATTTGCCAAGGTATAATATCTGGCTTCCCCAGAAAAGATCGGTAACGTTTTTAGGATAGAAATCCCAGGAATCTAATCCGCCCAAATCAACAGTAATGTCTGTTAACACCGGTTTGGAAATTCTTTTAAACAAATTATTTACTACAAGCGCAATACTGTCTTCGTTTGTAATAAATGTAGCATATGCGCGGTTTTCAAAAGAGACATTGTTCAGCAGATTTTTACTTATTTTTTCCCCTACCCCAAATGAGAATATTCTAACTCCCATAACATTATTTGCTATTGTGTGGTTAACTATGGAGTCTTGATTTAACACTCCCCATGTGGGTTCGCCGTCGGTTAAAAATATTAAACTGTTGTGAGTCTGGCTGTTAAATGACTGGCTAAGAGAAGTTGTTAAAGCATCGTCGATATTGGTTAATCCGAGCGCGTATAATTTTTGAACGTAACTCTTAGCAAGTTGTTTATTCGTTTCGCTTGCTTCTATTAAATCGGGTTTAAATTTTTCTACAAACGTTCCGAACGTAATAATATTAAAACTATCCTGCGGATTTAGCAGATCTATAAAGTTGTTCATCGCTTCTTTTACCTGCTGTAGTCGTTTTCCTTCCATGCTGGAGGATACATCGGCAGTAAAAACAATATTCTGAGGAATTATTTTGCTGTCGTCTATAATATCGGGGGAAGTAATCCATAGAGCATAAAAACTATCATCGCCGATAGAATCCTGCACAGATGGCGTATAGGTCAATATTTTATATTCAACATCCTTACGTTCAGTTTCATATTCAACGAACAAATCTTTATCCGGGTAAAAGTTTTCGTCGCCATAAAAAAGCGTGTAGTTGTTGTCATTAATTTTATTAATTTTTAACGCTGTAGAAGAGACATGCGAAGGCGACTTAAAAGATTTGTAAGGATATTTAGAATTCGCGTTTAATTGCACTGTAACTTTCTCCAGGGATTTGGAGGAGAGTCCCAATGTATTCAACTGGAATTTGTAATCTACTTTTCCGAAATCGTATTTAAGCGGTTCTATGTAAGTGATTTCTGTACGCACCTCACTCAAAGCGTTTATGGGTACTATCGATAATCTGAATAGATTATCACCCAAATATTCGAGCAGTGCCGGATCGAGCCATTGGCGCAATTTTTCATTATATGCGTTAACCGCCTGCTGACGTTCACGTATTTCAGCGATAAACCTTTGCCCGTTTACCCAATAAACAAGCTCTGTAATTGTGGCGTTTTCGGGTAAAGGAAAAATAAAAATAGCTTCCACTGAAGTGTTTAACTCGTTAAAGAATACCTGGTCCAAATGAGTGACTGCAATTTGTTCCCTTATGTCGATATCGGTGTTAATGCTTTTTATCCACATTTTCTGATACACCTGCTGGCTAAAACGTGGACGTGAGAATAAAGCACCGACGGCATAAACGTTACTTACTTCTAAAAAGAGGAATAATGTTAATAGAGGAAATAATAAAATGGTATGTTGTTTTTTCATGATTTAAGTCCATTTTATTTTTAATAGATATAGTGTGGGTGCAAGTAATATGCCACAAAATGAACTCAAATATTTAGAATTATAAGCATATTAAAATCATGATAGTACGAAAAGAATGTCGGGGTATGAATTATTTTCGCACTTCTCTGCTCGTTTTTTGTGCTTTTAGCTTTTTTAAATAAACGAGTCCTATTAAAAAGTGTTATTTATTTTTATCACACTCAAATTTTGGTACGTTCGTGTAAATGGTTAACTTTGCCCGTTATAAATTATGGATTAAAGATTACTGACATGAATGCACTTAAATATTTACTTCTGCTATTAATTACGCTTCTACTAATATGTTGTAATACATCAAAAGAGACTAAATCTTTAGAATCTGACATAATAATTGATGATATGGGCTATAAATTTACATTCGGCAAAACTCCGCAAAAGATAGTTGTACTCGCCCCCAACCTTACGGAAATTGTATATGAGCTTGGGCTTCAGAATAAATTGATCGGCAACACAACATATTGCAACTACCCTGAGGAAGCCAAAAACATTGAGAAAATCGGCGACATGTTATCAATTGATCATGAAAAATTATTAACTCTTCAGCCCGATTTAATATTTATAACCGTCGAAGGCAACACGAAAGAAACATTCGACAAATTAAAATCACTTGGACTTTCATTGTTTATATCAAATCCACGGGATTATAATGGAATTAAAAAAACATTCCGCGATTTCGGTAAAATATTTCGTGTATCGGAATTGGTAGAAAATAAAATTTCTGGTTGGGATAAAACAGTTGACTCAATTAAAATAGTTTCACGTAAACATCCAAAATATGTAACTATGTTCCTCGTAAGTTTTCAGCCTGTTATGGCCGCGGGTAAAAATACCTATATAAATCAGTATCTAACTTTCTGCAATCTGGAAAATATTACCGGGGATATAGAAACCAACTATCCGTTTTTGAGCAGGGAGGAAGTTCTTAAACGCAACCCTGAAATCATTTTACATACGCAGCACAGTTACGACACTAGAAACAATGTACTTGATTTATATAAAGAGTGGAAAGATTTAAAAGCGGTTAATAATAATAAAGTTTTTTATTTGAATCCGGATATATATTTCAGGCCGGGACCGCGCTTTGTAGTAGCGCTCAAAGATTTAAGTTCTCTTATTACTTCTCAATAAGTTAATCGGGATTTTCGTTTATAATAAATAATTTCGAGCAAATTTCACCTTTAAATTTTCCGATTTTTTTACAATGCTCGAAATTCAATTTTACGTCGTCAACTTCGTACGACCCATCCTCTAATCCGAAAAGGTCCAGGCTTTCACCGCATTCTGTACAGTAAATTACGTCCTGGTTTTTTAATTCTTCTTTTTCGATGTCAGTAAGAATTAGTTTCTTCTTCATAATAAGATTCCTTAAGCTCCCAGTGAACACCTTCGCACGGTAAAGTTTCAACTGTGGGATGTTTATCATGTTTCATACACAAAACTGCGGATTTATCGAAATGTTTGCAAGATGAACATAAAGTATTATTAATAATTTCTTTATTTTTCTCCATAAAAAGATTGTACTGAATAATAGCCGGATGAACAATAACCCCATACACCGAAACAACTCCAATAATCCACCACAATTGACTATCGACCCAATCGTAAATAAGAAACAACGAGGGTATTAATATGGCAGTCCTAATTATTGTCCAGTAAACTATCGAGCCCATTTTATATCTTTTGCTTTTTATATAATCTAAATAAAGTGATTTCTTTTTTCAATAACTTAATCCGGAACTGAATAAACCTTTTTTATTTTTCTTGTCCTAAATCAAAACAAAAAAATAAATTTTTTAGTTCGAAAAATAATTACTGACGCCATTTTTTACCTAAAACCATTGTTGCCAATAATATCAATAAGGTTTTCATTAATACATAAATTAAAGATATTAGCTTCATGTAAATTGATTTTCGAACGATATTGATTTAATTTTAGAATTACTATTACTAAATTATGTTTTAATTTGCGCTAAAAGCGGTTTATTTAGAAAAATGAATATTTTAATTTACTTTACGAATTGAAATGTTCATTTTGTCTTTTTTAATAGATATCAATTTTATTTAACACAAGAATTGGTGGTATAATTTGAGCGAAGAAACTCCTAAGGGAAATGATCAGCAAAAACCAAGAAGAAAGTATTACCCTCGCAACAGGTATTACAAAAAGAAATCAGGAAACAGAGAACAGCAGAATACTCATCAAAATAAATTAAATTTTTCTTTCAAGAAAATTTCAGTTGTTATACCTCTTTTTAACGAGGAGGAATCGTTAAATCCTTTATACATTGAAATTAAGAAATCTTTAAATCTGATAAATTGTGATTACGAAATTTTATTTATTGACGATGGCAGCACTGATAATTCTTTAAAAACCATCAAGGGGATTCAGCAGAATGATAATCGTGTCCACTTCATAAGTTTCAAAAAAAATTACGGAAAATCCGCCGCTCTTCAACTCGGTTTTAAAACTGCAAAAGGCGACGCGATAATTACAATGGATTCTGATTTGCAGGACGATCCCGCTGAAATTCCTAACCTGTTGAAAAAATTAGATGACGGTTTTGATCTTGTTTCGGGTTGGAAAAAACAGCGACACGATCCCTTTATAAAAAAACACACATCCAAATTATTTAATTATTTTACTCGATTGTTCAGCGGAATTAAAATCCATGATTTTAACTGTGGATTAAAAGCTTACAGGGCCGAAGCAGTTAAAAATATAAATGTTTATGGCGAATTACACCGATATGTTCCCGTGCTGGCAAACTGGGAGGGTTTTTCGGTTACTGAAATTCCTGTAAAACATCATGCTCGCAGATATGGTAAAACAAAGTTCGGTATTTCACGTTTCTTTAAAGGATTTGTGGATTTAATTACTGTTGTATTTACCACAAGATATATTAAACGACCTATGCATCTATTCGGTTTTTTGGGCGCTTTATCTTTTATGTTTGGCGTGATTGTAAATGTATATTTAACTTATGAGTGGTTTAGAGGAATTCCTTTAAAAGACAGACCAATTCTATTGCTCGGAATATTGTTGATAATAGTCGGCGTTCAGTTTTTTGCCGTGGGATTATTGGGCGAACTTATCGCTCATAATTTTCAAAACGATAACGAGTATAATGTGAAGGAAAAAAGATAATAGCTAATAATTTATCGCAAATGTTTGTTTACCAATATTTGTTTACCGTAATAGTTCCAACTTTTAACAGAAGGGACGAAGTTAAAGAACTGCTCGAATCATTATCGCGGCAAACAATCCCGAAAAATGAATTCGAAATTATTATTGTTGATGACGGATCCACAGACGATACAGAATTTGTTGTTAAAGATTTTCTAAGGATCGAATCCTTAAATATTAAGCTTCTTAAACAAGATCATAAAGGTCCCGGCGAAGCCAGAAACCTGGGAATGAAAAATGCGCTGGGCGAGTATCATTTATTTATAGACAGCGATTGTTTAGCGGATAAAAATTGGCTTACCGCATATAAAAATATCCTTATAGATTCAAAACCTGCAGGGTTCGGCGGACCCGATCATGTGCTACCCAATTTTTCACCTGTTCAAAAAGCAATCGATTATTCCATGACCTCTTTTATTACAACCGGTGGAATTAGAGGACATTCTAAGAAAAAAATATCGAAATATTACCCCCGCAGTTTTAACATGGGAGTCCGCGCCGATGTAGTTAAAAAAATCGGCGGCATGAACAAACTGCGTCATGGTCAGGATATTGAATTTAGTCATCGTATTATCCAAACGGGTGAGCCCGTTGTAAAAGTACACGACGCCATTGTATATCATAAAAGGCGAATATCCATAAAAAAATTTTTCAAACAGGTATTTAATTGGGGTGTTGCAAGGATAAATTTGTATAAAATAGATTCAAAAATGCTTGAACCAGTTCATTTTTTACCCGCGTTTGGCACCCTCTTTTCCTTTTTTCTTATTATTCTAACAATATTGTATCCAGCAATTTTCAGCTGGTTTGTTCTTGCGGGTGTGTTTGTTTTATTGTTAATGGGTCTGCATGGAATTATAAAGTATAAAGATCCGAGGGTTTTTGTTTATATACCTATAATTGTCCCAACACAGATTTGGGGATACGGCACAGGTTTTATATACGCGTTCATAAAACGAATTATTCTCGGCAAAAAAGAGTTTACGGGATTCGTAAAAAAATACTATAAATAGAATGTATGATGAACAATTTACAATGCTTTAAAAGTTATTGTGCATTTTTCATTGTACATTTTTCATTATTATGAAGAAAATCCTGATTATAACATATTATTGGCCTCCCTCCGGCGGGCCGGGAGTTCAACGAGTACTTAAACTTGTTAAATATCTTCCGGAGTTTGGCTGGCAACCTATTGTACTTACCGTAGAGAACGGAAATTATCCATCAATAGACAATACTTTGCTTAAAGAAATCCCCATTGGGTGTAATGTTTATAAAACTAAATCATTCGAACCATTTGAGTTGTATAAAACATTTACAGGGAAAAAGAGTAATGAAAAAATTCCAACTTTTGTTTTGAATAAAGGTGAAAATGAAAATTTCACAGAAAAAGTATCTAAATGGCTTCGCGCGAATATTTTTGTGCCCGACGCAAAAATCGGTTGGATAAATGGAATTGTGAGAGATGGATTAAGAATTGTTGAAAACGAAAAACCGGATTTAATTTTCAGCTCTTCTCCTCCCCACTCTTTACAGATTGGCGCTATGAGACTCGCAAAAAAAACTGGTTTAAAGTGGATAGCGGATTTTCGCGATCCGTGGAGCAATGCTTTCTGGCAAAAAGACATCAATAGGATGTCTATTGCGGCTAAACGAGATCTTAAATTTGAGCATAGAGTATTATCTGCCGCCGATCATATTACAACTGTAAGCAGCAGTGTTGTAAATTTGTTCAAGGGAATTGTAAATAATAATTATTCCGTGTTATATAATGGTTTCGACGAATCAGATTTTATTCAAAAGAAACAGAAGAAAGATAAATTCGTAATCAGTTACACAGGCACACTTGGGCAATCGCAAACAATTGATAATTTTATTAAGGCTGTATCCGAATTAAATTATGAGATTAAACAAAAAATTGAAATTAATTTCTATGGCTCTTTTCATCCCTCTGTTAAGTTTTTACTGGACTCCGTAAAAGAAATTAACATTTACCCGAATGTTCCTCACGAAAAAGCAGTTGAAATAATGTTGAACTCAGATATTCTTCTTCTTGTGATTCCTAATTCAAGCAACAACAAAGGCATTGTAACAGGAAAAATATTTGAATATATGGCGACTAAAAATTTTATACTCGGTATTGGTCCTGATGACGGTGACGCTTCCGAAATCTTGCATCGAACGAACACAGGCAAAATGTTCAGTTACAAACATGACCTTAAACCAATTATAACCGAACAATTTTACAGGTGGCTAAACGACGAGGAATTAATAATTAATCAGATTGAACTGAGTAAATTTTCACGTAAAAAAACGGCGGAACAATTTGCCGGCATATTTGAGGAGTTGGCGTGAAAGTTAATAAAATAATTTTTATGGCTTCCAAATTATACCATGATATTACAAACAAGGGCGCTCCTTATATAATTTCTGACGATTTGTTTTCCTCAACGCTTGGTGAGTATTATTTTCTATTTGAAGAAAATCCGGCAAAACTAAACAGACTAATAACCGGATTTGATGATAACGGTATTCCTGTAAATTCAGCTTATATTGACGTCGAGAATGCCAGTCAGCATTATTACCCAATATCCATTGGACAATACGCTCTGGCCGTATTTAACACTTATATACAATCCAAATCGGAGGAAAAGCTTAAGCATTTTTTACGAATTGCAGATTGGTTTTATTCGAATAAAATTGATGATGAACGGCTTGGTGTTTTTTGGCTGACTGAAATTCCTAAGCCCGAGTATAATATTTCTGCTCCGTGGAAATCGGCGTTTACACAGAGCCGCGCCATTTCAGTTCTTCTGCGTGCCTGGCAGTCAACCGGCGAAATAAAGTACTTATCGGCAGCCACAAGCTCTCTTATTCCATTTAAGTATGATATAACTGACGGCGGTGTATCCGCTTTTACAAAGCATGGAAAATTTTTCGAAGAGTATGTCGCTTCTCAACCTACAATGGTTTTGGATGGACATTTGTTTTCGTTGCTGGGATTATATGATTTTTACCGCGCTGTTAATTCAGATATTGATGAACAAAACAATATATTGGCTGAAGATTTATTTAATCAGGGGGTAGAGTCTGTTCTTAAATGGCTGGATGAATACGACATGGGTTATTGGCTGAGATTTAACATGTGTGAAATGGAACATTACCCAAAAGTTGATCCTTGCACTATAGGTTATCTGCGACTGATAATAATCCAGTTAAAGTTGCTTTATAAAATTACCGGAAAAAATGATTTCGCTAAATATGTCCAAAAATTTTCAGACTATGATAAATTATTAAATATAGTTAGAATGTATCCGGTCAAGTTCAAAGCGTTAAAAAAATTGAAAAGGATATAATATGTGCGGTATTGCAGGAATTGTTGAAAAAGGGACTGATTCCAGAGATTTAATGAACCGCATGTTATCGGTTATTGCCCATCGGGGACCGGACGCCAGCTCACAGTATACTCACGGAAATATTACTCTGGGTCACAGAAGACTATCGATAATAGATTTATTTACCGGTGACCAGCCGATGTTTAATGAGGACAAATCTTTATGCGTTATTTTTAACGGCGAAATTTATAATTATCAAGATCTTAAATCTGAACTTCTTAAAAAAGGGCACCGCTTTACAACCAATGCCGATACTGAAGTATTGCTCCATGGCTATGAAGAATACGGAACCGGATTGTTCGCCAAGTTAAACGGCATATTTGCTTTTGTTATACTGCAGTTGAATGATAATAAATTAATTCTTGTTCGGGATAACTTTGGAATTAAACCTTTGCATTATTATGCCAAAGAAGATCTGTTTATATTTTCTTCAGAACAAAAAGCTATTTTATTACACGAGAAAGTTGAAAGAAAGTTTAATTTTAATTCGCTTCATTCACACATCAATCTCAGGTATACTCAACGAGATGAAACTCTGTTCGATGGAATTAAACGCCTGCCACCAGCACATTTTTTGGTTTATAACGAGGGACAGATTTCATTAGAAAAATATTGGAGCCTGCAACCTCAAATTAATTATGACATTAAAGAAGATTATGCGGTTGATGGAATAAATCATTACATCAAACAAGCTGTTGAAAGGCAATTGATGAGTGATGTACCATTAGGAGTTTATTTATCGGGGGGAATGGACTCATCCACAATAGTTCAGAAAATGAGCGAACTTGGCGTTGGAAAAATTAATACTTTTACAATGGGGTTTAATGAACCCACCGACGAGTTTCCCGATTCCGAATTAATTGCTCGTACATTTAATACCAATCATAAAACATTAAGTCTATCCATGGAGCCGCTGCTTAATTTGCCTGAAGTAATTTGGCACGCAGAAGAACCCAAAATAAATCTGCTCCAGGGTTTTAACATGTCAAAATTTGTAAGCTCAGACATTAAGGTAGTTCTAGGGGGATTAGGGGGCGATGAACTGTTTGCCGGTTACGACATTCATAAGTTTATTTATCCATTCAATAAATGGCATAATAACATTCCGGACTGGTTAAAGACTCTAATGACCTGGAAGTCGGATTTTATTTTTACTCTTCAAAATTCTACTAAGACATTAAAGCTCGACGAATACCGACGGGGCGCGCAAATGCTTTTATCAATAGGCCAGATTGAAAAATTCTATCTGATACTTAGAAATGTTTGGGATTTTGACAATGGCTTCTATAAAAATATCTACCATCCTTCGTTTTATAATATTATGCTGACTGAGACTCAAAAGGTTAAAGAACAGTTTCTTCCATACTTTGAAAAAAGCAAAAGCTTATCTGATTTGGATAAAGTTCTTTATACCGAGTTTCACACAAAAATGGTAAACGATTATTTGTTGGTTGAGGACAGAATGTCAATGTCACATTCCGTGGAAGAGCGTGTTCCTTTTCTGGACAAAGATTTGGTTGAATTTGCTTTTTCAATTCCGGTGCATCTCAAAATAAAAAACAATCAGAGCAAGTATCTTTTCAGAAAAGCTTTACAAGGGAAACTGCCCGATAAAATTCTTAACAAAAAGAAATGGGGCTTTACAGTAAATCCTTATCTTCAATTCAAAAAGGATTTGAAAAAAAATGCCGAAAATATTTTAACAAAAGAATTTTTGGACAGACAGGGAATTTTTAATCACGATTATATAAAACAAATACTGAACTACCCGCCAAGCCCCCGCCTGCGCTGGCACTATAACTATTTATGGGTAGTGATGGGAATGACTATTCTCGAAAAAATGTTTATCTCATCCAGTAAAATGGAAGAAAGACGGTTTGATTTGCAGGAATACTTTGATTGAGAGATGTTTTAATCAATTTGAATTTCCGCCCTCTCTACACCTAATATTTTTATAAAATTTATTATTACAACGATACTAATTATTGCGATTATTAATAATACTTCTTATCTTATTTGCGCTTTATAATTCTTCCCCATTGCTAATAATTCCAAAATTGTAAACTGCCGCTAAAAGAATTTAAAGCCGCTGAATTATTATCAAGTTTTTAGTTTCACATATTTTATAGGAGGGCACATTGTTAAATTCTAAATACATTCCATACTTTTTTATCCTATCTGTTTTTTTAATCACACTCGTTATTTCCTCTTGTTCGCATCCCGAGGAAACAACCGCCAAACAATTGACACAGGCGGAACTTATAAAACGCGGCGCATATTTAGTTGAATTTGGTGGGTGCAACGATTGTCACTCCACTAAAATTATGACTGAGACGGGTCCTATGCCTGATCCTGCAAAACTACTTTCGGGTCATCCGGTGGATGAGCCTCTTGCGGAATTTAAAAAAGAGGATGTCGTTAAGGGGAAATGGGTTTTATTTAATCAAAGTTCTACTGTCGCAATCGGGCCCTGGGGAATCTCTTACGCCGCTAATCTAACCCCTGATTTGGAAACAGGCATCGGTGGCTGGAACGAAGAGGTATTTAAAAACGCGCTGCGTACAGGTAAACATATGGGCGCGGGAAGACCTATACTTCCGCCCATGCCTTGGCAGGGCATATCCCAACTTACAGACGAAGATATTAAATCAATCTATTCTTATTTACAGTCAATTAAACCTATTAAAAACAAAGTCCCAGATCCCGTCCTGTTTTAAATGACTTAAGACATTCGGAGGCGTTCTTTAGAACGTCTCCACAACATTATTAAATATTAATTATGCCCCTCTCCGTATATTTTTTCACCGGCTTCAATTGATACTTTAAGCATATTTTGTCTGGGAGGTAACGGACATGTGGCATACTTAGTAAAGGCGCATGGCGGATTATAAGCTTTATTAAAATCAATATATGTTTTACCGGTTGAATCCGGTTTTTCAACTGTTAAAAATCTTCCCGCTCCGTAGGTCTCCTCACCGTTTGTTTTATCAGCAAATACTATAAAATATTTTTCGCCTCCGTTTAATACGTCAAGAGTAAATTCTTCAGAACCAATTTTAAATGACAATTTTCCCGGTGACCCTTCCTCCTCCGCAATTCCAATTACATTGGGTACAATAATTTTTTTGGGCGGATCATATGGAGAAAATCTTGCTTCAAGCTTCCAGTCCTTATTTGCAGGAAATGTTTCAATACCACCAAAATTTTTTAACAATTCACTTTGGGAATCTTTTAACCTTATTCCGTACTTGTTTCCAGCTCTTTTAATTATATGCCAGCTGAGAGACCCGTGAGTAAGCACCGTGGGTTTGGCAGACATGTCATTAACAAGTACCATTTCCGCTACTGGTTTGCCTTCGTTTAAGACCTGAATACCATCAATAATTTTTATTGTTACTACACTATCTGAAAGAAAAATAGAACCAACAAATTTCGGAGCTTTTTCAGGAAAAATTATTTCATTGGATTTATCTGAACCGAATTTATTTTCACCTTCTTTTAACCAGTAAAGACCCGTGAGAGATAGCCAACTGTCCGGTTTTTTTAAACTGTTAATCCTATTTTCCCGCCAGGATTCAATTCCTTTCAGATATAAATCATCCTTTTCCTTGTCAGAACAATTTGCAATTATGAATATTGCTGAAACAACAAAGAAAACTGATGCCGCCAGTTTTTTTATTTTCTTCATGTATAATCCGTTTTTTTGATGATAATTGAGAAACAAATTTATATATGTATAAATTCTATTTCCCAATTTATTTGTTCCTTACAAAATAAAATAAGAATCTTTGTGTAGGATTTAATAGTTTTGCCACTCAAATTTATTGTGGGTACTGTGAAACATTTAAATAGATTAGTTTCTCTTATATTGATGACCGTTTTATTCGTCTGCTGCTCAGAAGAAAAAGATCTTTCAACTAAAAAAGAAACTTTTGTCCCGCAAATAGATACTTTGAATTTAACTAACTCAATTGTTGCCGAAAAAATTGACACATTTTTTTCAAACCGATTTAAGAATGGGCGATTTAACGGTACCGTTTTGTATGGCGAAAAAAATCATATTATCTACAATAAGGCTTTCGGTTATTCCAATTTTGAGTCTAAAACTCCTTTAACTATAGATTCTAAATTTCAACTGGCTTCTGTTTCAAAAACTTTTACTTCGTATGCAGTTATGCTGCTTAAACAAAGGGGACAGTTATCTTATCAGGACAGTGTTCGGTATTTTTTCCCGGATTTTCCATATGAGAATATAACTATACATCAACTGTTGATTCACAGATCCGGCTTGCCGGAATATATGCATTTTACAGACGAGTACTGGTTAAAAAACAACCCTGACAGTACAATTACCAACAAGGACGTGCTTGATATTCTGATTAAAATTAAGCCTACAGCGTCTTTTAGACCAGGGGTGAGATACAATTACAACAATACGAATTATTGTATGCTCGCGTTAATTATCGAAAAGGTTTCGGGTATGCCTTATTCGGTTTTTATGAAGAAAGAAATTTTTGAACCTCTTGGTTTGAAAGACACCGAGGTTTATAATAAAAGCATTGAGCCTCAAAACAGTCACATCGTACGGGGTTATATCGGTAGAAGAAGAACAGCAAATAATTCTTACCAGAATGGTGTTGTAGGCGACAAGGGAATTTATTCATCTGCTATAGATATGTTCAAATTTAACAGAGCATTGTTCGAAGGCGTATTTGTGAATAAAAAAGAGCTGGAAGAAGCTTATAAACTTGGACACGAAGAGTTAAGAGAAAATGATAATTATGGACACGGCTGGCGCATTAATAAGAGACCTGACAGTACCAAAATTGTTTACCACGCAGGCTGGTGGAAAGGATTTCGTTCGTATTTTATCCGCGATTTAGCCTCTGAAAAATGTATTGTTGTTTTGACCAATAGAAGCAATGGAGGTGTTTTACATTTGAAAGAGCTTATGGAATTAATTGGTTCTCTGCCAGAATCTAAAGATAAGAACAAATAAAATTTTTGTGTTTTCTTTAGAACATTTTCCCACCGAAATTTTTATTCATTACAATTGATAACGGGTTCAATTGATCTTATTTATCGGTATTATATTATCAGCCTCAATTTTCGCAAATCTAATTTTATTTAATTATTCCACATAAGGTTTCAGACCAATTTTCTGTTCTAAAAAAAACAGCCGTTTCGATTCCTTAAACTTTTTTGTTATCGAGTAAGGGAAATCCACAATCTGATCTCCGCTCGATTGTTTTTCCTTTAAATTCCCTTTGCCAACAATAATATTATCGTAACTGTTTTTATCGAACCGGTAAATGATTTCGGAAGTTAAAATAGCTTCCCGAATAATATAATATTTGCTGCTGTCGTCTACCACTAAATCATCAACAAGGTCATTATTCCAAAGAATATTATCCACATTGGTTTGTTCGGTAATCTCGCGAACAGCCTCTTTAAGTTCCACTTCAACTTGTGTAAATTTCCGGCCGAACTCTATATTTAATAATTCCAGTAACTCTTCTTTGCTAAAAACCATTCTTCCTACTATTGTCCCTTCTTCACTCAAAGCCGATTTAATAGAGGAAATATCCTGCACAATATAACTTACGCCGTTTTTATCCGTTCTAAAAACAGTTCCCGGTCGGCAGTTTGTACGTGGTGTGGAAAATGGTTTAAAATTCTTTAGAATAGAATTTGCCGGACGCAACGAATCCGTTTGTGCTAAAAGTTGGGCGGCTGTAATAATCAGTACAATTATAATTTTTTTCATCTCTTTCCGGGCAATATTTAATTAATAATCGAATTTTTAGTACAAAATTTTAGAATTAATAATTCTTAAAAAATCTAATTTAACAGGTATTATTTTAGTTTGTGCGAACACTATGGATTAATTTAGAATATACAGGAGGCACTATGACAGATTTATTTATTCAGGAGGCTTTAGAAGAAGCAAAAAAAGGACTCGCGGAAGGAGGAATTCCAATTGGTTCTGTCCTTGTAAAAAATGGAACAATAATAGGACGCGGACATAACCGCCGCATTCAAAAAGGAAGCTCAATTCTTCATGCTGAAATGGACTGCCTTGAAAACGCCGGGCGTTTAACTGCGCAAGATTATAAGGACTCGATTCTTTATTCTACTTTATCTCCATGTGATATGTGCAGTGGAGCGGCCCTGCTGTATAAAATTCCTAAAATCGTGATCGGGGAAAATAAAACGTTTAAAGGTCCCGAAGAGTATGTAAAATCCAGAGGTGTTGAAGTAGTTGTACTTAACGAAAAAAATTGTATAAAACTAATGGAAGATTTTATCGAAAAGAATACTGCGCTCTGGAATGAGGATATAGGGGAGTAAACAATTAAAGATTATTTTAATTATTACCGTTATCGTTTCAACATAAATGTCACTAATTTTAGCATAAATACGTTTAGTTTTAACCCCTTATCTTAAATCAAAATAATGAGCTATTCAGTATTTATGAGAATGTTTATTTTTTTAGAGTTATTTTGGATGTCTTAAATAAGACAACTTGTATAAAATTGAAGAGTGTATGAATAAAAAAGAGAAAATAGGAATTATTACTTTAGGATGTTCCAAGAACACAGTAGATTCCGAAAGGCTGATGAGTCAGTTGAAACTTAATCGTCTGGATTTGGTTGATGATCCAAATGACGCCGACACTGTAATAATTAATACCTGCGGATTTATAGACGCAGCAAAAGAAGAGTCGATTAACACTATACTTGAAGCCACTGAAATGAAAAAAAGGGGTGAACTTAAAAAAGTTATAGTAGCCGGCTGCCTTTCCGAAAGATATATGAAGGAACTAAAAAAAGATATCCCGGAGGTTGATAAATTTTTTGGGACTGAAGATTATGAGGGTATTATTCGTGAATTCGGCGGACATTTAAAAACCGAATTACTCGGTGAACGCGAACTAACATCACCAAAACATTATGCTTATCTTAAAATTTCCGAGGGATGCGATAACCCCTGTTCCTTTTGTGCGATTCCGCTTATTCGAGGGAAACACAAAACTAAATCTATTGAAGATTTGATCGCCGAATCCGAAAGTCTTGCGCGTAAAGGAGTAAAAGAACTTATAATTATAGGACAGGATACAACCGATTACGGCAAAGAGCTATACGGAAAACGTTTACTTTCCGATTTATTGAATAAACTAAGTGAAATTAACGGTATTGAGTGGATAAGACTTTTATATGCTTATCCGTCGCATTTTCCCGACGATGTTATTGAAACAATCGCTTCCAATCCTAAAGTTCTCAAATATATAGACATGCCTTTGCAGCATATTTCCGAGAAAGTACTGAAATCAATGCGCCGGGGAATATCTGAACGCAGAACAAAGGAGCTCATATTTAAATTGAAAGATTCTATTCCTGGACTTACATTACGAACAACATTTATTTTGGGATATCCAGCGGAAACCGAAAAAGAATTCAACGACCTTTGCTCTTTTGTAAAAGAGGTTGAATTTGACCGGGTTGGCGTATTTAATTATTCGGTGGAAGAAAATACACCCAGTTTTATTTTGGGTGATCCGGTTTCGCAGGAAGAGAAAGATTTGCGCAAAAAAGAAATAATGGAAATTCAAAAAGATATTTCATTAAAAAAGAATCAACTGTTGGTGGGATCGGAACAAAAAGTAATTATCGATGGTAAAGAAGGAGAATTTTTTATCGGCAGATCCGAAAAAGACGCACCCGAAGTTGACGGCGAGGTTTTGATTGAAAGCAAAAAAAAGATGGAAATTGGAAATTTTTACAGGGTGAAAATTAAGGATTGCAATGAGTATGATTTGTTTGCTAAATTCTAGCAATTATAAAAGAGGATAAAATGATAAAGCTATTTTATATATCGCTCATTTTCTCGTCGTTCTTATTTGCCCAAGTTGAACAATCCGGAAATGATGTATCCGGATTTTCACGAAATTTTGATATTGATGTAGTTAACCATCCCACAGACAGCTCCACAAAAACACGAGTGGATGTTTTTATTCGAATACCATATTCCAATATTCAGTTTATTAGGGATCAGAACCATTTTACAGGCAAATATACAGTTACTGTAACTTTTTCCGACGAGAACAAACAAAATGTGATTTTGGAAAAATTCTGGAATGAAAAAATTGAGGCCAAAGAGTTTTCAGAAGCAATTTCAAATAAAAATTTTAATTATAGTTACCGATCATTCGAGCTAGATCCGCAAAAATATTTTATGCGCTGTGAGGTTTACGATAAGGATTCCAAAAAAAGCTCCGTCTTTCAGAGCGTTATAACTGTAAGAAAATTTGATTCTCCCGTTAATATAAGCGATCTGATATTTATCACTGATAAAATTCCCAAGCAGGATGGATTTCAATATATTCCCTTGGTATCCAATAAAATCACTAACAACGATTCTCTTCTTTCCTTTGTTTACGAAATTTATTCGGATAAAAACAGACCAGTCAATATAGAATACAGCATTCTGGATGGAAATTCTACGGTTCTATCGACTGAAATAAAAGACACTGAGCTGAAGAAGGGGGCAAATAATATAGATGATCAATTAAAGTTTTCAAAAATTATACTCGGAGCTCACACTCTTAAAGTTGTTGTTCGTGACCTTGAATGGGAAGTTTTAGCCACATTAGCAAAACCCTTTATCTCGGGAATTTACGGTTTCCCTTCTAGCATTGTTGATCTTGACAAAGCTATTGAACAAATGACATATATCGCCAGCGGTTCTATTATTGATGAAATTAACGAAGGAAAATCTTTCGAAGAAAAATTATACAGATACAAATCCTTTTGGAAATCTAAAGACCCCTCCAAGGGTTCGGAAGAAAACGAACTTCTTACTGAATATTACAGACGTATTGAATATGCCAACGCCAATTTTAAAAATTATATTGAGGGCTGGCGAACCGATATGGGAATGATCTATATTGTTTTAGGTCCGCCTAATTATGTTGAACGACATCCGTTTGATATAGACTCCAAACCTTATGAAGTTTGGGATTATTACGATATAAACAAACGGTTTGTTTTTGTTGATCACACTGGCTTTGGCGATTATAGACTTCTAAATCAGCAATATGGTGATTGGTACAGATATAGGCCTTAATTTTATTAAATTTGACGCTGGGCGGATTCCGATTACGCTGTCATTTGGTTAAGTTTAAAAATGGAATTCGCCTTTTTTATTTTTAAATGGAACTGTTAGAATGGTTTTAACTGTAACAATTAATCCTCTTCTGGAAAAACGATTTGTCGTGGATCAATTAAAAACAGGGCAGATAAACAAAAGTTCAAAAGAGTACTATTACGCCGGCGGTAAAGGAATTAATGTAAGCCGTCAGTTAAACAATCTGGGCATCAAAAATCAGGCTTTGTTATTCGCCGGAGGTTCAAATGGAAAAATTTTACGCCGTTTGCTTTCTGAAGAGAATATTGATTTTTCTATTGTAAACACAAAAGAAGATACCAGAACCGCCTCTTTGGTTGTGGAAACATCGGGCAAAAAAGTCACTTCTTTCTTCGGACAAAATAGTTTATTGCAAAAAAATGAAGTTGATGAATTAAAAGACCGTCTAACTAAAATGATTCCCAATTGTTCTGTAGTTGTTTTTGCCGGATCATCTCCCTGTCAGATTGCAGATGAAATATTCCCCTTTGGAATTACTCTGGCAAATGAAATGGATAAAGTTGTGATTTTGGATACATATGGAAATCATTTGCAACAATGTTTAAATAATTCTCCAATGATTTTGCATAACAATATAAACGAACTTGAGGATTCATTAAATATTGATTTGAGCGGCATGGACTCAAAAATTAATTTCATCGACTCTTTATATAAAAAGGGAATTAAGCTTTCTTTTATTACAAACGGTAAAGAGAAATCTCTGGCATCAAAATTTAATTTTATTTATGAAATCGAAAATCCGATCATTGACACATTCGATTCAACTGGCAGTGGAGACGCTTTTGTTTCGGGTATCGCTTTTGGGCTCGAAAAATCACTTATCTTCGACGAATTTGTTAAAATTGCCGCCGCACTTGGCGCTGTAAACGCGTCAAGAGTTGACGCATGCAATGTAAGCTTTGAAGAAATGGAAAAATTAGTTGGACAAGTTAAACTAAATTCAATCGGCAAGAAGATGAAACTTATCGATGACACCCCTACAATTGATTAAAAATATTTCGGTAATTATATTTCTGTTTTTTTCAACTGGCTTTGCCCAAAAATTAACCTCAATAGAATTAACCGGCAACGTAGAATTTGGCGAAAGTTATTACCGCAATTGGGCCGATGTTAAATCAGGCACACAGATTTTTAGAGGTATTGAGGATTCTATAAAAAATAGAATTATAAAAGAACTCGGAAACAAGGGATTTTATAATTGCGGCATATCTTCCGAAATCTTCAATTTGGATTCAGGTACGGTTTCTCTTAATATTAATATTAAAGAAGGTACCCCGACTTATATAAATAAAATTTTTTCACTGGAGTCAGATTCCAGTGACAAAGACTTTATTGAATCCAGAATACAGTTCTTGGAAAATAAAGTTCTTGATAAAGATCAGCTCGAATCAACTTTTTCCGAATTGCTTGATTATTACGAAAACATTGGCAATCCTTTTGCGTTTGTTAAAATTGAATCAATATATTTTTTTAAGGACAGCACCGAAGAAACCAACCTTGCAGATGTATACTTATCCTTTGTTAAAGAATACTCGAGCAGAATTGATAAATTCAGCCTTCTGGGTAATTCCAAAACAAAAGATTATGTGATTATCCGAAATACAAGAATCAACCCATTTGAGAATTACTCACAGGATAAAATTGAACGCGTCCCAAAACTTTTAAACAGATTGCGGTTTTTTGAACCGGTGTCGAAGCCTGTATATTATTTAAATTCGAAAAATGAGGGCGTGCTTGAAATTTCAGTTTCGGAAAAAGAAACAAATTCGTTTGACGGCATTGTTGGATATGTTCCTCCATCAGCAAAAGGAGCAGATGGATTTTTTACAGGTTTTGTAAATATTAACCTTCGTAATCTTTTTGGTACCGAAAGGTCTGCTTTGTTCAAATGGCAAAAAGAAAATCAAAATTCGCAAGAATTGGAAATAAAATATCAGGAGCCCTGGTTTCTAAATTATCCTTTCAACATTCAATTAGGACTTTTTCAAAGAAAGCAGGATACAACTTACGTTCAGCGCCGTTTTAATGGAGCAATTGAATTTTTAGCCACTGAGGAAATTTCCGCTTCCCTGCTCGGATCGGTAGAAACAACAATTCCTTCAGAATCTGAAACAAGTCAATTCTCTGTTTATAATTCCACCTCTTTTATTACAGGGGTTAATCTAAAATTTGATTCACGTGACGATGTTTACGCACCCACAGAAGGTATGCTTTTTATAAATGGTTACAGATTTAGTTCAAAAACAATTAACGGTCCGGAAAAATTTATAGATAACAATACAAAAACAAAAATATCACTTCAGTCTTTCGAAGTAGACTTTAATTACTTTCAGGAGCTGTTAGCAAGGCAAATTATTGCAATTGGATTGCACGGAAGGGAGCTGCAGGGTAAACTTTTCGAAATAAGCGATTTGTTTAAATTGGGCGGTACAAATTCCTTACGCGGATATAAGGAAAATCAGTTTCTCGGAAACCGAATATTTTTTTCAAATTTAGAATACAGATACTTGCTCTCTAACAGATCCTATGGTTTTTTGTTTTTTGATTCCGGATATTATTTGAGGAATCAGGACAAAGACCGCGCAATAAATAAACTTGAAGCTTTCAAATTAGGATATGGACTTGGATTAAGTTTGGAAACAGGCTTGGGTGTTATGACTGTAAGTTTTGCACTTGGACAAGGGGATTCCTTTTCCGAAGGCAAAATTCATTTTGGATTAATGAATGAATTTTAGAATAATTTTCCCGACAATTTATTAATGATGGCAATAATAAAAATAATGCGTCCCGTAAATTTCTTAATTACTTTCGCCTCAGTAATTGTAGCAGCGCTAATATGTATACAAGGTTCTTTTGAAACTTTAAATATTTTATCGGCAGCTTTATCAGCATCTTTTGTAACCTCGGCTGGCAATATAATCAACGACTATTTTGACATCGAAATTGATAGAATCAACAGACCAAATCGTGTTCTGCCCTTAGGTTTGTTAACAAAACGAACCGCACTTACAATTTATTTGAGTTTGCTTTTTGTTTCTATTGTTTTTGCCTCATTAGTTAGTATTTCATCGGTGTTTATAGTTGCTGTTAGCAATTGCGCTATTTTCTTGTACTCGTACAAACTTAAACGTATTCCTTTGGCTGGAAATTTTATCGTTTCGTTTTTTACGGGTCTTGTATTTATATATGGCGGGCTTGCAGTAAACAACTGGATTTACGGCATTATTCCCGCTGTATTCGCTTTCTTTACTAATTTTATTCGTGAAATAATTAAAGATATTGAAGATATTGATGGTGATATGGCGAACAATATTTTTACTTTTCCGTCTCTAAAAGGAATTGATAAGTCCATAGATCTGATTACAATTTTAACTATTTTATTAATTTTGTTAACAACCATTCCTTTCCTTCTTAAAATTTATTCAATAGAATATTTTGTGGTTGTAATGCCCGTTGTAAATAGTATTTTTGTATATGTAGTCGGTTCTCTTCGTAATAATCAATCTAAAAAAAACGCCGGCAGAATGAGCAGACTTGTAAAGTTGAATATGGTACTGGGTTTGATCGCAATTTATTTGGGAAATTAACGAACCGTTAATTTTTTACAAATTCAGTTTTTATTTTATCCTTATCATTTATTACATAAAAATCAATTTTTTGTATCAATTATGAAAAATTTTGACAACTCATATTTATCAGCAAAAATAAATTTAATTGCCGGAGTAGATGAAGCTGGCCGCGGGCCCCTTGCGGGACCGGTTGTTGCCGCAGCTGTAATTTTTGATGATAAAACAAGTATTCCGGGAGTCACAGATTCAAAAAAATTATCAAATAATACTAGAGTTAATTTATATGAGGAGATAACGAACAAATGTATATCTTATGGCGTTGGCATAGTTGATATAGATGTGATAGAAGAAATTAATATTTTACAATCATCACTAAAAGCAATGGGAATTGCAGTTATAAAGCTTGATCCGAAGCCTGATCTTGTAATTATTGATGGGAATAAAACGTTTATTTATGAAAAACCGACTATCGCCATAGTAAAGGGAGATTCGAAGTCGTTCGCTATCGCTGCGGCTTCTATAATAGCAAAAGTTACACGCGATAGGCTTATGCAGCAGTTATCCGAACAATATCCCCAGTATTGTTGGCACAAAAACAAAGGTTACGGCACTCGTGAACACATAGAAGCGATTAAAACTTATGGCGCTTCCCCTTTTCATAGAAAATCATTCTTGGGTAATATATTAACCGAACAACAATTAGAATTAACTTTCAATAAAATAACTTGCTAAAATCATGACTGTAGCCTCTAAAAGAACCGGCAATACGGGCGAGGATTTAGCCGTTGATATTTTAATAAAAAAAGGTTACCAAATAATTGAGAGGAACTACAGATTTGGTAAAGGGGAAATTGATATTATTGCCAAAGACGGAGAAGTTCTTGTTTTTGTAGAGGTAAAAGCGCGCAAAAATCTTGAGTATGGCCCGCCCGAATTGTCTATAACAAAAGCCAAACAGCGGCAGATAAAAAAAATTTCTGATGCCTATATTTATGAAAAAGAAATTAATGATACCAATTGCAGGATAGATTTAATAGCTATTCTGTTTCGGGAAAAAGAGAAACCGTTAATTAACCACATTTTAAACGCATTTTGATTACAATGGTTATATTAATATATACCTTCTTCAGATAAAGGTATAAATTATTAAATATTTTCCATATCTGGATGTCAGTTTTTGAATTTAATTAATTATTTAGATGATGTTTATCATTTAACATTACAATTACTTTTACTATTTTTTTAGTTCATTTTAATATAATGTGATTAGTTGATGAATTTACCGGTGATTAAACATAAAAGAAGAGCGACTTTCTCTCACCTTGTTTACAATTTTTTTGCTAACATCACCGGATTAACAATATTTAATTGGGAGTTTATTAAAGCGGTTTTTCTCCCGCCATATGAAATTGCAGAAGTAAAAAAACATATGGATGAGTTGGGTGTAAAAACTTTTCCCATTGTAAGTATAACGGGATTTATAATTGGTTTGGTTCTGGCGCTGCAAAGTTATCCGGTGCTGTTACGTTTTGGCGCAACGGATTTTTTGCCAAATACAGTTGCTTTATCAGTGATACGTGAGCTTGGCCCTGTAATAACCGCTCTTATCTTTGCCGGACGAGTCAGCTCCGGAATAGGAGCCGAACTTGGCAGTATGCGTGTTACAGAACAAATAGACGCGATGGAAGTCTCCGCTATAAATCCATTCAGATATCTTGTTGTAACAAGAGTTATTGCTACAACAATGATTTTGCCGGTACTTACTATTTATGTTATTTTCCTCGCCCTTATCGGCGGATATGTTGCTGTGATTATTACGGAAAATATGAGTTTTGAATACTATAAAAACGCTATAATTGGAGCAGTTGAATTTGGAGATTTAATTCCAGGTGTGGCAAAAACCTTTGTGTTCGGTTATATTGCCGGAATTGTTGGAGCTTTTAAGGGTTACACTGCCGACGGCGGTACTGAGGGAGTGGGAAGAGCGTCAACAACCGCTGTAGTTTTTGCGTCTTTATTAATTTTAATTTTCGATATGATTTTAGTACAAATTACTTTAATGTTATGGCCGACACTAGGTTAATAAGAATACAAAATTTGTCCAAACGATTCGAGACCTTAAAAGTTCTTGAAGATGTTTCTCTGGATGTAAGAATTGGGGAAAATCTTGTTGTATTTGGACGCAGCGGAACTGGAAAAAGCGTTCTGCTTAAATGTATAATCGGCTTATTAAAACCTGATAACGGTAAAATATTTATAAAGGATAAGAACATACTTGAAATTTCACTTAATGAATTAAACGACATTCGAAAAAACATCGGATTTCTTTTTCAAAGTTCCGCTTTGTACGATTCTATGAGTGTACGTGAAAATTTGGCCTTTCCGTTAATACGCCATTTTGATTTTTCACAAAAGGAGCTTGATGAAAAAATTAATAATACGCTTGAATTAGTTTCGCTTTCCGATGCAATAGATAAAATGCCTTCGGATCTCTCAGGTGGAATGCGAAAACGAATTGGACTTGCCCGTTCCATTATTACCGATCCGGAACTGATGCTCTATGACGAACCTACAACCGGTCTGGATCCTATAACTACAAAAGAAATAAGCGAACTGATACTCAATCTGCAAAAAAAATTAAATATGACGTCCATTGTTGTTACACACGATTTGATTTGTGCCGAAATAATCGCAGATCGCGCAATTTTTCTTAAAGACGCAAAAATTGTTCACGAAGGAAAAATTGAAGATCTTTCGAAATCGGATGATCCGTTTCTTAAAAATTTTTTCAGTAACGAAATAGTAAAAGCTTCATAGGAGAAATAAATGTTTAAGCATTTAGAGGGCGCTCGTTTAGGTTTGTTTATATTTATCGGAACCGTTTTTATTGTGCTTTCAATTTTTCTGATAGGCAACAAAGAATCTCTTTTTGTTAGCAGTATAAATATTAATTCAACTTTCGGAAGAGTTGAAGGACTTAGAACCGGAGCGCCCGTTCGATTGAGCGGTTTAACTATTGGCAGTGTCTCTTCGGTTACATTATCCGGAGACACTTCGGGCAGCGTTATTGTAAGCATGAATATTGATAATGAAGTTCGCCACTTTATACGACTCGACAGTAAAGCTTCAATTGAAACAGAAGGATTGGTTGGTAAAAAAATTGTTTCTATTTCTCCCGGATCAAAAGATTTGGAAACTGTTAAAGACGGAAGTTTTATCGCGTCCAAAGAGCCTATGAATATTTCCGAAGTTATAGATGAAACGACATTAATATTAACTTACGTGAAAGATATAACTAAAGATTTTTCGGGAGTTGTATCTAAAATTAATGCGGGCCAAGGAACAATAGGAAAACTTGTAAATGATGACCAGCTTTACAAATCTACAGTAAACATAACCCAAACGGCCGATACAAGCTTAACAAAAATTTCAAAACGAATGGATGAAGTTGCGGGTTTTCTTGTTGATATAGCTGGAGGTGCTTCCACAATATTTAACAATATTGACACAGTAATAGCAAACGTAAAATTTCTTATAACCAATGTACAAAAAGGCGAAGGCGTTTTAGGAGCTTTGATGGTCGATCGCTCCTCATACGATTCAATTAAAACCGTAATAAAAAATCTTGCGCTTACCACAGAATCCACTTTGGAAGGTGCTCGGTCTTTTTCGGAGAATATGGAAGCGCTTAAACATAACTGGTTATTTAAATCTTATTTCGAAGAACGCGGCTATTGGGATAGAAATGAATATGAAAGGCAAATAGACTTAAAACTGGAACAGCTAAATAAACGAAATTTAGAACTCGAAAAAACTTTGAACGATCTTAGAGAAATGGGCGTAAAAATTAATAACATGAGCGAAGAATCTGATACTGGACAAAAAAAGAAATAATTTAACGGTATCAAAGGGCTTTTATTTTTCATCTAATTAAGATCCCCTACCTCAAATAGAATTTTGCTATTTTATCAGTTTTAATTTTATTAATAAGTAATCACTATGACTACCCCGAATCAAAAAATTCCTAACAATAAAATTGTTGTCAAAGGCGCTCGTCAGCATAATCTTAAAAATATCAGCTTTGAAATTCCCCGCAATAAACTGATTGTATTTACAGGTGTAAGCGGAAGTGGCAAATCATCACTGGTTTTCGATACAATTTACGCCGAAGGACAGAGACGTTATGTGGAATCTTTATCTTCTTATGCACGCCAGTTTCTCGAACGTATGAATAAACCCGAAGTTGATTTTATTTATGGAATAAGCCCCGCTGTTGCAATTGAGCAGAAAGCCGGAGCCCGTAATCCACGCTCTACCGTTGGTACAAGCACAGAAGTTTACGACTATTTAAGACTTCTCTACGCTCGGATAGGCAAAACGATTTGTTTCAATTGTGAAAATGTAGTGAAAAAGGATTCTGTAAAATCCGTGTCCGACTGGTTGGAGGAAAAAGAGGAGGGATCAAAATATTATCTTGGTTTTCCTATCCGCAGCCACGAAGGCAGAACAGTAAAAGAAGAAATTGAATTACTTATAAAACGTGGTTTTTTTAGAATCTTTAATAAAAACAAGTTATTGGATTTTAACGAAAAACAAATTTTTCCCCGCTCTAAAAAGAACTTATATGTTGTAGTTGACAGGATTAAATTAAAAAAGGGTCGTGTACGCGAAGTACTCGCCGATTCAATTGAAACAACATTTAAAGAGGGTGAAGGTCACCTCGCATTAATAAATGTAGAGACAAATGAAGTAAATACTTTCACCCAATTTTATGAGTGTTGCGGCATTCGTTACGAAGAGCCCGAGCCCCGATTTTTTTCCTTTAACAACCCTTTTGGGGCCTGCCCCGTCTGTCAGGGATTTGGGCGAACTGTCGGTTTCGATATGAATTTGATTATTCCCAATCCGAAACTATCTATTCTACAGGGAGCAATTGCACCCTGGCGTACGGTTAAATTCAGCAAATTTATGCGTGATTTAATACGTGTAGCGCCGGAGAAAAAAATCCCTATAGATGTTCCCTGGGAAAAATTAAACGAATCGCAGATTTCTTTAATTCAAAAAGGATTCAATGGTTTTATAGGAATTGAAAACTTCTTCGAAAAGCTCGAACAAAAGCTGTATAAAATGCACATACGTGTTCTTTTAAGCAGATACAGAGGCTACACTTCATGCAATGCCTGTAAAGGATCGCGTTTGCGAAGAGAAGCATTACAGGTGAAAATAGCGGGCATATCAATCTATGACGTGGTTCAAATGTCCCTCGAAAAATCCGCTGTGTTCTTTAATAACCTTAATTTGACCGATTACGAACAGGCTATCGGCGACCGCGTAATAAAAGAAATTCAAAAAAGATTGTTGTTTTTAAATGACGTAGGATTGGGTTACTTGACTATGGACCGCTTGAGCAATACACTTTCCGGCGGGGAAACTCAAAGAATTAATCTCGCAACTTCACTTGGTTCGGCATTAATCGGAACATTGTATGTGCTTGACGAACCCAGTATCGGTTTACACCCACGCGATAACCAAAGATTGATAAAAATTTTGAAATCGCTCCGGGATATAGGAAACACTGTTCTTGTCGTTGAACATGATTCCGAGATGATGCGCGAAAGTGATCTAATAGTTGACATGGGTCCGAAAGCCGGAATACACGGCGGTGAAATTGTGGCACTTCAGCCTTACGACGAGTTAATTAAAAATAATAATTCATTAACCGGACGATATCTTTCCGGTGAATTGATTATTCCCACTCCGACAGAACGAAATACAAAGAAAACAAAAGTTATAACAATAAAAGGGGCTCGTGAAAATAATCTGAAAGACGTGAATGTTGATATTCCTTTAAATAAATTTGTAGTTGTTACAGGAGTTAGCGGTTCCGGAAAAAGCACATTAATTCACGATATCCTCTACGGCGGAATAGTTAAACATACAGGCGGAAATCCTAAAAATATTGGACGCTACAACGATATAGAGGGTATTAAGAATATAGACGAAATTGAGATTGTAGATCAGTCGCCCATTGGAAAGTCTCCCAGATCAAATCCTATAAGTTATTTGAAGGGATATGAAATTATCCGTGAACTTTTTGCCGCTACTCCTCAATCGCGAGCAAGGGGATATAAGCCGGGTTATTTTTCATTTAATGTGTCCGGCGGAAGATGCGAAACATGTCAGGGTGAAGGCTTTGTTAAAATTGAAATGCAATTTTTAGCTGACTTATACCTGGAATGCGAAATTTGTAAAGGAACACGATTTAAGAAAGAAGTGCGGGAAATAACCTACAAAGGAAAAAATATTGTAGATGTATTGAATATGACTGTTGACGAAGCTCTTGATTTTTTCGCACATCAAAATAAAATCGCAAGACATTTGCAGGTTCTTGCCGATGTAGGGTTGGGATATATAAAGCTCGGTCAACCTTCAAACACACTTTCTGGAGGGGAAGCTCAAAGAATTAAACTCGCTCTGCATCTTAACGCACAAAAGGATAAGCGACACACTTTGTTTATTTTCGACGAGCCTACAACCGGTTTACACTTTGATGATATCAAAAAATTGCTCAATTGTTTTAATATGCTCCTTCAGAGGAATAACTCGGTTGTTATTATTGAACACAATCTGGACATAATTAAATGCGCTGATCATATAATTGACATGGGTCCGGAAGCGGGAGAAAAAGGCGGAGAAATTGTTGCAACGGGAACTCCGGAAGAAATTGCAGAAATTAAAAACTCCCATACAGGAAGATTTTTGAAAAGCGTACTTTAATACAGATTAAATTATTATTCTGAAGACGAGATAGTACTATATATTATTATAACATTTTAACAATAGCCGGCAATAATCGGTGAAATATATAGATAAGTAAACGAACTCTTAATTGTTCTTCTTAAGATTTACTTTAGTTTGTTTTTTCACAAACCGCAGCTGAAGAGAATTATAGTCTTTAAGTAACTCCTCAAGTTCAATTATATTGATACCTTTTTTTACTGCGCTTTTATTTATTTGTTTTTCAATATTATTTGCAGTTACAATCACTGAGTCTTCTTTATCTGATTCGACAACAATATAATTTATACCGTTCTGTTTTAAAAGTCGAGCGCCCAAATTTGAAGTGATATTTTGCGCGATGTTTTTAAATTGCGGAATTTTAAGAGTAACAATGTTTGTTCCAGTGCTGCTTTCGTCCCAGAATTTATCTAAAGATCGGACATGAAAATAATAGTTTATTTTAGCAGGATTGATAATAGTAAAAACCAGCTCATTTTTTTCCGCCGGAATAACTTTAAACAGGTTTTCAGAACTTAATTCATCTGTAGGTTTATCCAGGTTATAAATTGCATAGTATTTAATTTCTTCGGAACCGTTTAAAACCTGAGGAATTGCCCAGGTAAGTTTAACTTTGTTGGTTTCTTCGTTTAATATTTCAGCGCTGAGGTTAGCGGGGGCCATTGGCGGGCCGTGCTCTTTCCACTGCATAGGAGCTGGAAAAGCTTTAGAATCAAAATAGTTTTGATTCTTAATATATTCATACCTAAAAAAAGCCACTCCTTCAGCGCCTGCTTTCCGTGTATAATCAATCATTCTGGGCGTTTCATTTTTTACTTCTTCTTTATACGAAGCGATACCTACAACAATATTTCTCCCAAAAGCATCATTTACCCAGTCGTCAACAAGTAAATTAAATTTTGGGTTGTTATCGAAATCCCAATAAATCTGCGGTGCTAAATAATCTACCAGGCCTTCTTTAAGCCATAGGCGGCTTTCCTGATAAACCTCGCTGAATGCCTGCATTCCGGATGCGTTAGGTTTATTGATATAAACTCCAATGGGAGCCGCGCCAAGTTTAATGTCTTTGTTTATTTGTGTTATCTGTTTTTTTATACCGCCCACAATATCTGTTATATTGTCCCTTCGCCATTGTGCTTTATTTTTATCCTCACCATAAATTGAATAAGAAAAGGAGTCGTCCATTTCGCGGGAAGGATAACGTATATAATCCAAATGAATTCCATCAACGTCATATTTTTTTGCAACTTCCACGACTAAATCGGTTAAATACTTTCTAACTTCTGGCAAACCGGGATCCAGCCAATAACTTGTTTGACCGTCAAGATATATTTTTTGCACCCAATTAGGGTGAGTGGTAATTAAGTGTTGCGGATAATTAAAAATATTTTTTTCCGTACCGCTATAACATCGTACCATATTAAACCAGGCATGCAATTCCATCCCCCGTTTATGTGCTTCTTCAATAATAAACTCAAGAGGATCGTAATCTGGTTTTCCGCCGACTATTCCCGTTAAATAATACGACCATGGCTCATAAGAGCTTTCAAATAGAACAGTCCCGTTAAACCTAACTTGAAAATAAATAGTATTGTAATTTTTACTTTCAAGATTATCCAGAATGTCTTTTAGCGCTTCTTTCTGTTTTTCCTGATTATATGTTGGTGGGGGCCAGTCCAGTCTGAAATTACTTGCCAACCATACTGCGCGTGTCTCTCTATCAATTTGCGCAGATAATGTTATATAATAAAAAATCAATGGAAGGATGAAATATTTTTTTTTCAATATTGCTTCACATATAAACATTTGATATTGGTAAAATTCATACAGACGAACATTATATTTTCATAAACTTTGCAAATTTATCGGGTAAACTCATACAACCCTTTATCCAAAGCGTAAAACACATCCTCTTTAACGGCTTCAACATCCAGCAAAATTTCTCCGATATTTTTTATCAATACGAACTTAATTTTGCCATCTCGATTCTTTTTATCCCGGAGCATAATGTTATAAAGTTTTCTTTTATCGTAAGTCTTAATTTTTATTTTGTCTTTAAACTTATGAATCAATTCACAATATTCTTCAAGTTGTTTGTCATTTATCAGTTTCATTTTGTTCGATAAATGAAGAGCGCATGAAATTCCAAGTATTACAGCCTGTCCGTGTTTTATCTTATAATTTTGTTCTACTTCAAATGCATGGGCAAATGTGTGTCCAAAGTTTAATACTTTGCGAACTCCGCTTTCTTTTTCATCACTAACAACTACCGACCCCTTATATTTTACAGATTCAGCAATAACTTTTTCAACAACTGTGGGCTGTAATTCAAATAAATTGTTAAGATTATTATCGATATATTTATAAAATTTTTTATCGGTAATAAAGGCATATTTTGTTAGCTCTCCAATTCCGCAAAGTATTTCTTCACTGGTCAATGTTTTAAAAAAATCTATATCCACCACTACCAAATCAGGCTGATAAAAAGAGCCAACAATATTTTTTGTTTCATAAAAATTTATTCCTGTTTTGCCGCCTACGGAACTATCTACAGCAGCAAGGAGTGTAGTGGGGATCTGAACGTATTTAATTCCGCGCATAAACGTTGAAGCCGCAAAACCGGTTACATCGCCGACTATTCCACCGCCTAAAGCTACAACAAGTCCGTCTCGGCCGATTTTAACGGCAAGCATTTTTTTTAATATTGCCTGAAGGTTATCGAAGTTTTTGTTTTTTTCGCCGGAACGAAACAGAAAAGATTTTTTTTTATCAGAATTGGCATAAAGAGTTTCTGTGAGCAGGTTTTTATGATGTTTCTGCACATTGCTGTCTACAACGGTAAAAATTATTCTGTCTAGTTTTCTTTTAACTAATTCTTTTTGAAAACTCTTCAGCGTGCCAGCGCCTATCAGAACATCGTATGGATTTTGCTGTAATGGTATTTTAATTTTCTTCATTTAACAACTTTATAATTTTGTGGGCAATATAATCAATAGTGGAGCCAATATTGTGACTGTCCGTATTAATGGTAATATCGGCTTGGTTGTAATAAATTTCTCGTTTCTCCATCAATTCCTGGATACGATTAATGAATTCATTTTGAGGTCTATTCTGCAATACGAGATCTTTAAACAAAGGTCTGTTCAATTTATTTTTTATTCTTTTATACACAATTTCCGGTGAAGATTTAAGATATATTATTTTACCGGTATTTTTTATCAATGTTAAATTTTCTTCGCTTGCAATTGTGCCTCCGCCTAAAGAAATTACACATCCGGACAAAATGGAGAGTTCCTCGAGTTTTTGGGATTCCAATCCACGGAAATATTTTTCACCATTTTCTTCAAAAATTAAATCAACCGACTTTCCCTTATCTTTAACAATTTCATCATCCAAATCAAAAAAATTCCAGCCAAGAACATTCGCAAGAATGGGTCCTAAAGTACTTTTTCCGCTGGTCATAAACCCAGTTAAATATATTTTATCAAATTTCATTTAGACCTATTGTTTGAGCGAAAAATATAGAAATAAAATGGATAATTGAAAAGTTGATTAAGATAAGAAATGTTTTAAAATATATGTATAGAAATGCCAAGACTAAACATCAGTCCGTTAATATTTACTTTTGCGGGCAAATTATTTTCAGGTAATCCGTAAAACTTGTCATTTAATTCAACGATAACATTGTTGTATTTGCTTTCCACTTCAAATTGGGGATCCCGGAATCGCATCTCTGTTTGAACGGAAATATAATCATCAATCATATAATTCATTCCTACATTTACATGAATTCCATATGCTAATGGTCGGCTTACATTTTTTAACTCCACGGCATCAATTTTCCTGATATGATTGCCAAAATAAAATCCTCCTCCTAACCCCATATAGAATTTAAATTTCTCAGTAGAAAACGGGAGAACATAGTATCCAGTAATCTCAATAGGGATAACACTATAACCTTCTTCCATACGTACATTTGTACTGCCGCTGGGACCAGCTAATGTTAAATTAGTTTTATGAGTTTTTTCTAAATATTCAAAACTAATTCCAATAACAAAAGGCTGGTTAATTCTATATTTAACCTCTGCGGAATAACTATTAATACCATTCAACTCGTCATGGTTTTCTCTTAAAATTGGATCAGTTGAATTTGGGAAAAAATATAATTTGGATGAAGTGATATAATTATAACTTATAGAGACGCTCACATCATGATCCGCGTATTGTGCCATAGCAGGGTTGCAAATAGCTAGAATAATTATAAAAAAGAGAAGCAATTTCTTGACTAACATAATGCCACAATAATATTGAAATTAGACTGTAATATAAAGCGAAAAAATATTCTCCCGAAGGGACAAATCTATTTCAATGAAAACTTTTTAGCCTGGATATAAAAAAACCCAACCTCCGGAAGAAGCTGGGTTTCATTAATTCAAATAAATCTGGATTTATCTATAAAATAAATGTCTTAAATCTTCAATGCTCGATTCTTCTTTTACCTGGGTCAACCAATTGTTGAACATCGTATTCTTTTTCTGGTTCAATATATTATCCCGGATGGTATTCTTTTGAATAGAATATGAGGTCTGGTCGAACATATCTTTTTTAGTAACCTTAATAATGAAGCTGCCTCTGTTTCCAGAGAAGGATTTGGAAATTGTGTTCACTTCGGTAAGATATGCTTTTTGAGCGAATGCAAATTCTCTTCCCAATTTAGGAACAACACCAGCTGTCGTAAAGTTGTCGGCCGTATCAATTTTTGCCGCTGGATAAACAGATGTAGCTAAACTTAAATCGGAGGAAGTTTTTACCTTATCGTAAATTTTTTGAGCTATTTCTAAAGCTTTGTCTTTTTTCTTTTCGCGTTTTACTAAAGAAGTAATTTGATCCTTCAAATCTTCCAGTGGTTTATAACCACCTTTATCTATAGAAGAAACCATACAAACAGCATAACCCGATGGAACCTGGAAGACAGGTCCAACTGAACCGACTGAATTTTCGAATGTAAAAACAATTATAGCTCTGCTTGAACCCAATCCTGGAACTGCTTTCGCTTTTTCTGTAATGCTTGTAGTTTCAACAATGTCATAGCCTAACTCACCGGCGGTTTTTTCGAAATCATCTTTATCAGCCAAATACGCGAAATCACCCGCGTTTTGAAAAACCTGATCTATTGTTGTTGGAGAAGGCTCTATTTTATTAACTATTTTTTCCACAACATATTTATTATCAGACTTGCCGGTGGTTTTAATAATATGCCAGCCGAATTGAGATTTAACCGGTTTTTGCACAACGCCAATTTTTCCCGAAAAAGCCGCGTTTTCAAATTCCGGAACCATTTGATTTCTTCCGAACCAGCCCAAATCACCACCACGGCTGCCACTACCGGGATCTTTAGACACTTCTTTTGCAACAGCCGCAAAAGATTCTTTGCCAATTGTTACCCTGTTGAAAATTTCCATAGCTTTCGCATCGCTGTTCGGATTTGCCGGATCAGCTTCCACCAAAATATGTGAAGCTTTTACAACTTCGTCTTTGCTTTTAAAATTATCAATAATTTTAAAAACGGCATAACCTTCTTCAGTTAAAACGGGTCCAACAATTTCTCCTTTTTTAGAGTTAACTATCGCATCTTGGGCACCGGGAGAAATTTGAGAAATTGAAAGAGTGTCTTTTTTAAATGGTTGTTCAGAATATATATCAACATAAGTTTTGAAAGAAGCCGTATCAGTTGCAAGTTTAGCGACTATTTGGGAGAGATTTTTTTCTACACTCGCAGAATCACCTTGGGTAGCTTCTTTTCTGAATAGTACATATTTCAGTTTTCTTTGTGGTTCAACTTTATATTCTTCTTTATTCTTTTTGTAATAGTTTTCAATATCATTGTCGTTAAAACTAATATCGGCATCCGGAATTGTATTTGCATCCACCAGCACATAATTAGCGTTCATTCTTATATTCTGATCAATATAACGTTGTTTTATGTCATCTTCGCTAACTAAAACCGAGGCGTTAATTTGATTACGAAGTTTCTGCTGGAGCAATTCAGCCCGAACTTGTTCCTCAACCTGTAAAACCGCTTCTTTGTTCTGAGGGTTAAATATTGCCGATTCATAAGCCGATCTATTAAAAGTTCCTGTCGAATCTATAAAATATTGAGTCACAGATGCAGGTGGATTTGGGCCCAGCAGCATGTCTTTTACTTCTTCGTCGGTAACAGTTAAACCGAGCTCTTTAATTTTCATTTGAAGCAGTTTTTGATTTACTAAAGTTTCCCAAACATTATCTCTGAAAGCCTCCATTTGACTTTCTGGAATTTCCTGTCCCGTTTGCTGAGTTTGGAACTGCCGGTATTGTTCAAGTAAATTTGAAAATTCCTGGTAAGTGATATCTTCACCATTTACAGAACCAATATTGTTTTGTTGTTGTTGTAAAACATCCGATATACGTGAATCCGAAAGCACCATAAATAGCACAAATAATCCACCAACCGTTAAAATAAACCACGGAGCTAAACTCCTCATCCTAGCCATCATTGCCATAGCTTAGATTTCCTCCATATTAGCTAATAGTAAAAATTCAAGAACAACAAATTTAGATACGATTATGCCTAAAAGCAATTGTTTAAAATCCTCTAAATTATTATACGACACATAAATAGGTAATCCATGTGAAGGATAAATTAAAGGATGGAAAATATAAATATATTGATTTAGAAACACCTTGTATAATTATACAGATGTGATATTTTTTAATTTATCCATAAAAATTATAATTGTTTTTTACAAAAGTGTCTTCAGCAATACTAATTAATCTAAATACAATTGCTTATTTGCTCATTGAAATATTCGAAAAGATGGGGATTCTTAATTATCCGAAGGGTTGAAAAACTATTTTTTAATTAAACAGGATCAATATGTACAAAAACTTTTTGAATTTCAGCCATCTCTTCCAATTGATTTTGTACTTCTTTACCAATATCGTGTGAAATTTTTGTCGTGCAGTTTTTATCTACTTCAATATGAATTTCAATATGAAATTTATCGCCAACATAATGCGAACGAATATCATTTAATCCCATTACGCCTTTAATTTTTAGAGATTTGTTCATTATTCTAATTATAAGTTGATCGTCAGCCGATTTACCCATTAAATAATCGAGGTTTTCAACGGCTACTTCATAACCTGTTTTAAAAATAAACATCGCTACGAGAATACCGGCAATTCCATCAACAACTTTAAAATTTAGACTGGACGCAATTACCCCCACTAACGCAATTGAAGAGGCGAGAATATCATTAAGGCTATCTATAGAAGCGGCTTTAATTGCTGTGCTATTGTAAATTTTTCCAATTTTTCTTTGATATTGACTGAGAATAATTTTTGTAATAATTGTTGTAATTAAAATTAAATAAACAAGTAGGGAAGCATTAATGTCTTCGGGGGATAAAATTCGTTTTATTGATTCTTCTATTATTTTAAACCCGAGTACGAAAGCGAAAACGGCAACAATAAACGCCGCAATCGGCTCCGCGGCACCGTGTCCGAACTGATGCTTTTCGTCGGGTTTTTGTTTTGATAAATGAACAGAATATTTGATTGCTATTGATGAAACAATATCCGTAAGAGAATTTACAGCTTCCGAAATTATGGCTATCGAATTGGATATTATTCCGGCAGCTGCTTTAATTATAAATAAAAATATATTTACAACAATACCAATGTTGGTTGCTTTATTTAACCTTTGGGACATAATCAAAATATTATCATGTTAAAGAAAGTATAAGTCTCTAAAAACAAACAAAATTAATTCAGTTAAACAAAAAGGACAGATTAATATCTGTCCCTGTTGAATTTTTCAAATAAAACAATTATTCATTTTACGAAAGTTCTTCCCAAACTTGTGCAAGAGTTGCAATCATTTCCACCGATTTCTGCATGTCCTGCACAGCAACAAACTCAGTTATCGCGTGAAAGTTATGTCCACCGGCGAATAGATTGGGTGTGGGCAGACCCATGTAGCTAAGTCTGCTTCCGTCAGTACCGCCTCTGATAGCGGACTGAATTGGTTTTATATTTAATCTATTTAAAGCTTCCAATGCAAATTCTTCCACTTGTGGATGATCGTTAAGAATATACTTCATGTTTCTGTATTGTTCAATAACTTGAAAATCATAAGCAGATCCCGGATAAGCTTCAACAGCGTTTTTAACCCAAACTTCAAGTTGAGATTCAAATTCTTTCAGTTTTTCAGCGGTAAAATCACGGATAATAAATTTGCATGTGGTAAGTTCTTCGTTGCCGTTCATAGTAGTACAATGAACATAGCCTTCGCGTCCATCTGTAGTTTCGGGAGACAACTTGTCTTTCGGCAGCAATCCCATAAAATATGCAGCAACTTTTAATGAGTTTACCATTTTATTTTTAGCGTAACCCGGGTGTACATTAATTCCTTTGAATTTAATTACAACGGCATCAGCGCTAAATGTTTCAGTTTCTACTTCGCCGCGAGTGGAACCATCAATTGTATAAGCATACTTTGCTCCGAATTTTTTCACGTCGAACTTTTCAGTTCCACGACCAACTTCTTCATCCGGTGTAAAGCATATTTTAATTGTACCATGTTTTAATTCCGGATGTGTCACAAGATAATTTATAGCATCCATAATCTCAGCGATACCGGCTTTGTCGTCCGCACCCAGGAGTGTTGTGCCGTCGGTAGTTATAATATCAAAACCAATCATGTCGTTTAATTCCGGATTAGATTCCGGGCTAATTTTAAAATTGGTATCGTTTGGCAGAACTATTTCTCCGCCTTGATAGTTTTTATGAATTATTGGATTCACATTTTTTCCGCTTACCGCGGGAGAAGTATCTACATGCGCAATAAACCCTATTACAGGAACATCTTTTTCCGTATTAGAAGGTAACGTTGCAATCACGTAACCGTAGTCGTCCATGTGTGCGTCTTGTAAGCCGATTTCTTTTAATTCTGTTACAAGATCTTTAGATAATTCCAACTGTTTAGGATCGCTGGGAAAAGTAGATGATTCTTCATCTGATTGTGTATCGTATTTTACATATTTAATGAAACGATCTACGCATGTAAATTTGTAATTAGTGTCGAACATAACTTCCTCAATTTATTTTTGATTAGTTATAAAGAATTTTGTAAAACTATTCTGCGGTTATAATCCACAATTTTTATAACACTAATATAAGTGAATACAACAATATAATTTTGACAAATGGTAATAAACCGCTTTGCGGAATAATTCCTTTCCCATTCTGAAAACTTTTACATGAATATAAAAAAAGACTCCTATTCTTAAATAACCTCGAAAGAAAGACATTTTGTTGAGTTATACTATAGAATTTTATTTATAATTATTGGATGCATATTTTAGTAATTTTAGAATCATTAACAACCAATAATAGCTTGCATATGAACATTACAGAGTTAATCAGGAAAAAAAGAGATGGATTAAATTTATCATCTTCGGAAATTGAATTTCTTATTTCAAGTTACGTTAAAGGCAAAATTCCAGATTATCAATTCTCTTCTTTTCTAATGGCAGTGTATTTACGCGGAATGGAAAAACAGGAAACGTCCGCAATTACAAAAGCTATGTTGTATAGTGGAAAAGTTATTAATTTATCTTCCATAAAAGGAATGAAAATCGACAAACATTCTACAGGTGGAGTAGGCGACAAAACATCCTTGATTTTAGCTCCTATTGTAGCGGCAGCGGGAGTAAATGTTCCTATGATCTCCGGCAGAGGATTAGGACATACGGGCGGTACGTTGGATAAACTGGAAGCTATTCCCGGATACAGAACCGACCTTAATTTAAAAGAATATAAAAATGTTTTAAAAAAGGCAGGCGCTGTACTTATCGGACAAACAAAAGATATCGCTCCGGCCGATAAAATGATTTACGCATTGCGCGATGTTACTGCAACCGTGGAATCGATACCTTTAATTACCGCCAGCATAATGAGTAAAAAACTTGCCGAAGGTATTGACGGGCTTGTCTTGGATGTTAAAACCGGTTCCGGCGCTTTTATGAAATCGATGAAAGATTCCACCGCTTTGGCTGCCTCACTAATTGAAACCGCAAAATCTTTTGACAAAAAGGTAATTGCGTTTATAACGGACATGAATCAACCGTTAGGCAATTATATAGGAAACTGGTGGGAAGTATACGAATCTGTAAAAGTTTTACAAGGCGAAAACGTAGAGGATCTTTGTACAGTTACGTTCAATTTATCGGGCGCCATGATTTATTTGGGTGGAAAAGCAGAATCTATTAAAGAGGGCATTGAAATTTCAAAAGAAATGATTAACAGCGGCAAGGCATTCGACTATTTCAAAAAGATGATTGAACTGCAAGGAGGAGATTTATCAGTTATAGAAACTCCTGAAAAATATCCTAAATCAAAATTCAAAAGTGAGGTAACTGCCGCAAAATCCGGATTCGTTAAAGAAATTGATAATTACGAAATAGGAATGTCCGCCTTGGAGCTGGGAGCCGGAAGAAGAACCAAAGAGGATATAATTGATCCCAAAGCCGGTATAATCTTCAGAAAAAAAATTGGTGATTCTATAAAAAGGAACGAAGTAATAGCAGAACTGTATACCGATAATAAAAAAATTCTTGAATCTGTTGAAAAACGAATATTAAACGCGGTTAACATTACAAAGGATAAAACGACTAAACCGAAGCTGATAAAAAAAATTATTTATTGAATCGATTAGACCTTTTTACAGCACTATTTTAATATATAAATAATATTATGTTTACAAGAAGCTAAATAATTAAAGATGTTTTATCCTGGACTAACCGCTCCTAAAGTTTTGAAGAAAAAATTAATTTAATGAAGAGGAGGAAATATGATATTTATTATAGCGTCATTAGTTGTTGTGTTGGGTATTGTTTTTTATATCACTCTAAAAAAATCAGGCAGAAAACAAGAGGCCTCAGTTGCAATTTTAGCAGTCTTGTTTGCGGTAATAATATCTGTGTTTAATATATTCACAATGGTTCCGGCTGGTTCAGTTGGTGTTGTGGATTTTTTAGGTATGGTTAGCGATAATACTTTAAAATCGGGAGTTAATATTGTAAACCCTATGGCCAACGTCGTAGAATTCAGCATTAAAACCCAGGAAATAAAAGAAAACATGAATGTTCCTTCGCAGGAAGGATTGGGTGTAGATTTAGAAATAAGTTTACTCTTTAAACTTGACGCTGAAAACGCTAATAAAATTTATAAAACAGTTGGTCCAAATTACGCTGAAATTATATTAAAACCTCAGTTCAGATCTGTTGTTCGCGGAGTTACCGCAAGGTATGAGGCAAAAGCTTTATATACAGCCTCTCGCGAGAAACTTGCTGGCGAAATTATGAACGAACTCCAAAATTTGGTCGGTCCCAGAGGTATTCAAATTGAAGCGGCTGCTTTAAGGCAAATTAAACTGCCTACCAGATTAACTCAATCAATCGAAGAAAAATTACAAGCAGAGCAGGAAAGCCAAAGAATGGCATTTATATTAAAAAAGGAAGAGCAAGAAGCCGAACGTAAAAGAATTGAAGCTAAAGGAATACGTGATTTTCAGGCGATTGTTTCTGAAGGTATAAATCAAAATCTATTACGCTGGAAAGGAATTGAAGCCACTGAAAAACTGGCAAATTCAACGAACTCTAAAATTGTAGTAATCGGTTCAGGAAAAGACGGATTGCCTATAATACTTGGAAATAATTAATCACTTTTTTTAAGATTGGCGGACTTAGAAATTATTTTTTAAGTCCGCCTAATTTTTCCGGATTATTTTCTAATCATATTTTCGGGTTTAAGAACCTCATCGAGCTCTTCTTTACTCATCAATTTATTCTCTAAAACTAATTCGTAAACTCCTCTGTTTGATTCGAGTGCTTCTTTAGCTAAAGCCGTAGACGCCTCGTATCCTATGTGCGGATTTAGCGCTGTAACTAAACCGATACTGTTTTCAACCAAGGACCTGCAGCGCTCGGCGTTAACCGTTATACCGTCTATACATTTATGTTTAAGCGTTATCATGCCGTTTTTTAACATCTCAATGGATTCGAAAAGACTTTGTACTATCACCGGTTCGAATACGTTCAGCTCCAACTGTCCGCCTTCCGCCGCAAGTGTAACGGTTAAATCGTTTCCAATTACCTTAAAAGCAATCTGGTTAACAACTTCCGGAATTACAGGATTTACTTTACCCGGCATAATTGAAGAGCCCGGCTGCATAGGCGGTAAATTGATTTCGTTTATTCCCGTGCGAGGACCAGACGAAAGCAATCGTAGATCATTACTAATTTTGGAAAGTTTAACGGCAAGTCGTTTTACCGCTGAGGAATACATAACAAATGCGCCGGTATCCTGAGTGGCTTCAACCAAATTGAATGCCAGTTTGATATCCATGTCTGTAATTGTTCTAAGATGTTGAATGCATTTTTCACTGTAACCCTCAGGAGCGTTTATGCCTGTGCCGATTGCTGTAGCTCCCATATTAACTTCAAGAAACAGATTGGCGTTTTCACTTAATCTTAATATTTCTTCTTCCAGTGTAACCGCGTATGCTTCGAATCCCTGACCCAGCGTCATGGGAACAGCATCCTGTAATTGAGTTCGGCCCATTTTAATTATATTTGAAAACTCTTCGGCTTTGTTTCTGAATGATAATACAAGTTCTTTGATTACTTCAATAAGCTTTTGATTGGATTTTATAATAGCAATTTTAATTGATGTAGGATAAGCGTCATTTGTTGATTGCGAAAGGTTTACATGATTATTGGGGTGACAATATTTATATTCTCCTTTTTCGTACCCAAGAATTTCCAGAGCACGGTTTGCAATTACTTCGTTAGCGTTCATATTCGTAGAAGTGCCGGCGCCTCCCTGAACCATATCCACAACAAAATGTGTGTGAAATTTTCCGTTAATTATTTCGTTGCAAGCGTCCACTATCGCGTCGGTAATTGGTTTGGATAAAAGACCCAAATCATAATTTGCTTTAGCCGCTGCCATTTTTACTATTGCCAGAGCTTCAATAAGCAGAGGGTATGAACTTAAAGTAATTCCACTTATATTAAAGTTCTCCAATGCTCTCAATGTTTGAACTCCATAGTAGAATTCAAAAGGAACTTCGCGATCTCCCAGCAAGTCATGCTCCACACGCGTTCTTCCCGATTGATACTGCGATCCCGCGTTTATTACATGAACATTTGCCTGTCTCATTCTGCGGGAAATTACTCTTGCAACTTTCGAAAGAATTTGCGCGGCAAGTTCGGGTTTAACAATAAACAGATTCTGAAATTTATCTTTTGGAATTACGAACACTTTCGTTTTTAATAAAGTGCGCGCCGAAGTTGAGTGGGGAGAGTCGTCCATTAAAGACCCCTCACCTAAAAAATCGTATTTGCTGAAATAAGCAAGCCTTTTTTCTTTACCGAAAGCAGTTTTCTTATATAACTCAATTTCGCCGTCATAAATTAAATATAAATTTTTACGCGGATTCGATTCGCTGAATATTGAGTAATTTGATTCTAATTCTCTTAATTCTGCATTATCAATTAATAATTGAATATCTTCGTCTTTTATATCGTTGAATAATTCAATTCGTTTAATAAACTCTTTAATTACATTCTTCTCCATATTGCTTCCCAATAAAATATTTTTTAATGATGAAATATAAAGAAATTGTATCTTGGGTTTGGTTCTAATTGTTAGATGAAGGAGTGTTTACAGAGCCGGAAATTTTATACCGGCCCCGTATATAAATTTTTATAAAAAGTTAACCTTTTACCATAAAACCAAAACGATACCGAAAATAAGCATATTAACCAAATGATAGCCGCCGTCAATTATAAATAATTTTACGGATTTTCCGGCGAACATACCATTGATAAGCATTGTTGCCGCTACAAAACCGACCCAGGCGGAAAACGCCACACGAATACCATTAACGACATTTGCCGCTCCGGTTAACGAAATAAAATAAGCGACAACAAGTGCCATCACTACATGGGCAACAAAAGTTATCCCGTATGTTTTTATTGGATTAAAATCCTTTAACAACTCTTCTTCTGATTTCCCAATTTCTTTTACCCATTCTTTTCCAAAAAGAGGGCCATACCACAACGATCCTATAGCCATTGCAATTATACCGCATATTACTACTGCCAGGTAATTTATTTCAACACTTTGCATATTAAACTCCCAACTGTTTTGTTCGAAATATAACTTTTTTAGATATAAAAAAAACGTCTACAACAAATATTCCGACATTTTGTCAATTTTTATACATTGCGGTAAAGGGCTTACCTTTATCGGTAATATACCCTCGGAACATTCCATCTGAATTAAAAGACATAACAATATTGCCGTATTTATCTATGCCTATTACTCCGCCTGAACCTTTTTGTTCCACAAGTTTTTTCATTACTACCTCATCAGCCGCCTGCTGTAGCGTTAAGCTTTTATATTCCATCAACGCCGATATGTCGTGCGCTACAACATTTCGTATAAAAAACTCACCGTGACCGGTTGCCGAAATTGCACACGTTTTGTTATTGGCATAAGTTCCCGCTCCTATAATCGGAACATCGCCTACTCGTCCCCATTTTTTATTTGTCATTCCTCCGGTGGAAGTTCCCGAAGCGATATTGCCGTGTTTATCCAAAGCGGCACAACCCACTGTCCCAAATTTACCATCCACCGGATACATATCGTCTTGAAATGATTTATCTTCGTAGACTTTTAAATTCTCCTCACCTTCTTTTGTTTTAATTATTTTAATTTCCTGCTTTCTTTTTTCGGTAAAAAAATATTCGTTGGCAACCATTTCAAGCCCGGATTCTTCTGCAAATTTTTCGGCTCCTTCGCCAATCAGCATAACATGCGGCGATTTTTCCATAATTGCCTTCGCGAGAGAAATTGGATTTTTTACATGTTTTATTCCAGCGCACGTACCTGCATTTAAGTTTGATCCATCCATAATTGCCGCGTCAAGTTCAACAGTTTCTTCACTCGTCATAACGGCCCCTTTCCCTGCGTTAAATAAAGGTGAGTCTTCCAAGACATGTATTACTTTTTCCACCGCCTCTGGAGAAGTGCCGCCATTTTTTAAAATTATGTATCCCGCTTGCAATGCTTCTTCAAGTTTTAAGCGATATTCTTTTTCCTCGTCTTCGGAGTATCTCCCTTTATATATATTTCCAGCCCCACCGTGAATTACTAAACCGAACTCCACTTTTGCGATTTTTTCTTCATCCGATGAATTACTTTCTACGCAACCGAGCAAAAACCACATTAACATTAAACACAAAAGAGCTGATATATTTTTCATAGATCTCCCTTTATTTATTCGGTTATTTGAATTTGTAGGCCGGGTTATTTTTACCATAATTAAAACGATTTGAAGTTCTAAATTATTTTATTCGAATTAATATGATGAATTTTACTAATCCCAAATAAAAAGTCAAACTCATTTTAAATATATGAAGAGCAATATAATTTTATAATTTCCAGGCAGAGCAGCGAACCCAATTATTTGTTCCTTCAAAAAAATATTTATTACTACCACTCCGGTGAGATTCTATCGATTCAATAGATACATCTTCTATTAGTTCACAGCCCATCGAACTGAATAAATTAAATATTGTTGCTTCTGAATAACTTATAACTTTAGTCGTCTTGATTTTATTTTGAACTGTGCGAAAAATTTGATTGGGAATATAATCTTCGCTATCTGGATAGGTAGGAGGTAAAGTGTAATCAAAAACCAATATATTGTTTTTATCTTTCGAGCGGAAACAGGATAATATATTTTTCAGTTCCGTCTCTCCCAGGTGGTGTGACATATTATTCATCAATATTATACACGGGGTATTTATATAAAAATCTTGCAGCATTGAGCTTAAAAAGCTGAGTATAGAAGTGCATGTAATATTTGCTGTTACACATTTAATTTTTTCTGATTCTTTATTATAGTATCTATCATATAATTCTTCCTTTTCATCCATACATTCGGAATCTATTTCAATTATTTTGTCAATACTTGAATAATAATCATTAAGCAACTGAAGGGACATCAACGAATTGCCCGCACCAAGATTAATTATTAATCTTTTTTTATGCTCCCGGCTGAACTCGGAGTTTATAAATTTCCTTGTAAAAAAAATTTCATTTATAAGCACTTCATCATACCACCGACAAATATTTGTACATTCCTGCAACAATTTTAGGCCAGATGATAAATCGATGTACTTTAAAAATCCGTCAATTATTCTTTTGTCATAAGCTTTTTTACTCCACTCCAATGACAAAGCATATTCTGGACTTAGTTTAAGTTTTTTCATTTATTATATTTATGTGTTTTAAACCCCTAACTGCAAGCGGAAATACCTGGAATGGACAGATTTAGTATTACAGTTTAATATCGATAAAGTTTCAACAAATATACATCATAAAATTATGATGAACTAAATTACTTTTCAGCAAGTTTACGTTATTTGCCAAATTGTTTAAGATGATAATTTGTATGCAAATAAACGAGACGTCCCCATTGACGTTTATTTAATTTTCCAAAAGCTGGATGTACAATCAATTTATTATTCGGATAATTTTCATTAAATTTTTCCAACAACTCAATAAGCGTTTTACCGTCAGTTTCAAATATAGTTGGCTTTGTTCCTCCCGCGCCTTGTTTTAGCTCTTTAACTGTTTCCACTTTTCCTTTGGGCGTCGGCAGACCCAACAAGACAATCCACTTGAGGATTATAGACAAAAATTTATTTCCAACATATTTGGTTTTTCTTTTTCCGGTAGCCATATTAATTTGATCGAATAGATGACAAATCATTTCACCTGAACTCATTTTTCCCCATAATTTTTTGGAGTCGTTTTTAAGACGCGAAATTCTTTTGATTAATTCCTTTTTATCCGATTCATTCAAAATAGATTTCATTTTTTAATCCGTTGTAGTTCTAAGCTTTTATCTGGCTAGTTAACAGAGGAAAAAAAATTCAATTATTTGTAAAATCATTTAATTCGTATTTCTCATATGTAAAAACGCTATCGGCAACTTTCCATTGTTTTATAACTTTTGTTGGAACTTTATAGTTGCCAAACCATTTATAGTTTGAATACAAAACTGTGTGTGGTACCAATTGATATCCCAGTTTCGATGTTTTGAATTTATCTTCGCTGGTTACTTTTACTACTTCATTATATTGATTAAAATAAAATTTAGAGCTTACTTTTAATTCGCCAAAAGATAGTGTTGCTTTAGCACAGCTGCTATCTATAAATGACCAAGATAAATTTTCAGATGGCATAAGGGCCGAAGGATAAAACACTGCATCTGCTAAATAATTTGTCAGCAAAGATTGATTGATTTGTTTTCCAGAAGCGTCTGAAACCGTAACACTTGAAAGCAGTTTGATTAAAATATTTCCGCTGCCATTTGTTAAACTTTCTATAGCGCGTGTCCAGAAAAGTTTGTTCATATTAATTTTAGCGTCTGATAAATAGTCGGGACTGTTGGAAACACTAAATTCATTTGATTTAAATGAAAACCATTTAGAATTTTCATCGGTTTTTAGTTTTCCGGTAATTTTTTTAATTACAACATTGGGAATCTCCGAACCATCAATTATTGATGACTCTATATAGCTCTGCAGATTTATCGGAATGTTTTTTAATATACTTTTATCAAAATTTTTATTGGGAAAAGTTCTGTCGTTTAAAATTATTTCTATTTTTTCTTCCACAAAATTATCAGTAAAAATCGCACCAATATAAAAAAATATGATGAAGCCCAGCACAGCGGAAATTAAAATTAAAAACGCTGTTTTTTTCATTATGTTAAATCCATTATTTAAGTTGGTTTAAAATAATGATCCTCTTATATCATTCATAATTATTAAAATGAAATTTATGATCAATTTTAATGCTTTTGATGTATCACTCAATTTATTGATCAAGCAATATGCTTATAATTTAAACCATTCCCTTAACTTATTATATCAAAACGACTTACAAGAACATTTCACTTGAAATCAATAAAAATAATGATTATTATTAAAGTTTTCTTTTTTGAAAAAATATTTCTTCTATTAAACCGATTTATTTACGAAAGTTAAAAATTATAATGATTATACACAGCGATGATACGATAGCGGCATTAGCAACAGCGCCAGGCAACGGAGCTATTTCAATTATACGAACCAGCGGTCCGGAAAGTATTAGCATTATAGATAAAATGTTTAGAGGCAAAACAAAACTTAACAATTGCGACCCAAATACTATCCATTACGGCAAAATTATCGACTCTAATAAAGAAGTAATTGACGATGTTCTTGTTTCGGTATTTCACAATCCTAACTCCTATACGGGGGAGGACTCTATTGAAATAAGCACTCATGGAAGTCAACTGATTGTAAAAAAAATTCTTGAGGAAATGATAAAAAATAATGCTCGTTTAGCAGAGCCTGGAGAATTTACAAAACGCGCTTTTCTGAACGGAAAAATTGATTTGGCACAAGCAGAAGCAGTGGTTGATATAATTAATTCGCGAACAGAAGCCTCATTACGCGGTGCAAGAAATCAACTTGACGGTTTGCTTTCAAAAAAAGTTAATTTATTGCGGAATGATTTAATTAATTCATCATCAATGATTGAATTGGAGCTGGATTTTGCGGAAGAAGAAGTGGAGTTTATGCCGCTCGATAAAATGAACTCTAAAATAGATTTAATTCTATCCGAAATAGATCAGCTTCTTTCAACTTATAACTTTGGGAAAATTATTCGCGACGGTGTAAACGTAGCTCTTGTTGGCAAGCCGAATGTGGGCAAATCCTCAATGTTAAATTATATTCTAAAAGAATCTCGCGCTATTGTTTCCAGCATACCCGGAACCACTCGAGATATAATTAGAGAAGAGGTTTCGGTTGACGGAATTTTGTTTCGTCTGTTCGATACCGCAGGACTTCGTTTAACCGAAGATTCAATTGAAAAAGAAGGGGTATTTAGAAGCAGGGACGCTGTAAAAAACGCCGATCTCGTTTTGTTTATAAATGATGTAACAGAAGGTTTTTCCGAGGACCTTTATAATGAGCTTTTAATACTCTCCAATAGAGAAAGGATTATTTCAGTTGCAAATAAAATAGATCTGAAAAATGAAATGAATTATAATTTTGATGTTTATGTTTCCGCTATTAGCGGGCAGGGAATGGATAAACTATTTTCAATTATGAAAGAAAAAACTATTGGAACAAACAACTACAGTGAAAAAACCGCAGTTGTATCAAACCTTAGACACTACAGCGCTTTAGAAAAAGCTAAAGACAATTTATTAAAGAGTAAAGAATCAATTGCGTTAAAAATGTCGGGGGAGTTTATTTCTGTCGATTTACGCAACGCGGAAAATTCCCTTGGGGAAATTATAGGAGAAGTGACTACCGATGATATATTGAACAATATTTTCTCGAAGTTTTGCATAGGCAAATAATTTGTTTCACGTGAAACATAAAATTTCTCATGAACCTCGGTTTGCTAAAACTATTTTTTTATTATAACGGTTTTCTATAAAAAGATTTAAATATTTATAGTGTTTTGTCGCGTGTTTCACGTGAAACATAGAAAGGATAGAATGAATAATTATTACGACGTTATTGTTGTAGGCGGTGGACATGCCGGAATTGAAGCGGCGGTGGCTTCGGCAAGAATGGGTTGTTCTGTTGCCCTTATATCAATGGATAAAAATGGACTCGGAAGAATGTCCTGCAATCCTGCAATAGGGGGCAGCGCCAAAGGACACCTTGTTCATGAAATTGATGCACTCGGCGGTGTTATGGGTCAAATTGCCGATAAAACAGGAATTCAGTTTAGAATTCTAAACAAATCTAAGGGTCCCGCTGTTTGGGCGGGCAGATGTCAGTCTGACAGGGATTTGTATTCCGAAGAAGCTGTTCGGGTAGTGAACTCTGTTGAAAATTTAGAAATAATTGAAGACACTATAGACGAAGCTATTGTGGAAAACAAAAAAATTACTGGAGTAAAAACTGGAAAAGGTTACGATATTAAATGTAAAGCCTTGGTTGTTTGTGCCGGTACTTTTTTGAACGGTCTGATGCATACGGGACTTACCTCAACCAAAGGAGGGCGTTTCGGGGAACAGGCCGCAATCGGGTTAACCCAATCACTAATTAATATGGGTTTCGTTTCGGGGCGACTTAAAACCGGAACACCGCCGAGATTGGAAAAGGACTCTGTCAATTGGTCGGTATTAAAAGAACAACCGGGCGATGAAAATCCCGAACCTTTTTCGTTAAGAACAGACGAATCATTATTCCCATTTTTGCCACAGGTTCCTTGTCACCTTACATACACTGACGAAAATGTACATAAAATCTTAGAAACCGGATTTGGAAAATCACCACTGTTTACAGGAATAATTAATGGCGCCGGTCCAAGATATTGCCCATCGATTGAGGATAAAATTGTTCGTTTCTCAGATAAAAAATCTCATCAATTATTTTTAGAACCGGAAGGATTAAATAGTAATTTAATCTATCTCAACGGATTCTCAACTTCTTTGCCCGTTGAAACTCAATACTCAGCTTTAAAATCAATTCCAGGATTGGAAGAAGTTGTTATGGCCCGCCCAGGTTATGCGGTGGAATACGATTATTTCCCACCGTACCAAGTGGAGCTTACGTTGGAAACAAAATTGATTGAAGGACTTTATTTTGCCGGACAAATCAATGGGACTTCCGGCTACGAAGAAGCCGCCGGTCAAGGCTTAATAGCCGGTATTAATGCCGCTCTAAAAATACAAGGGCGCCCTGAATTCAAATTAAAAAGAAGTGAAAGTTATATAGGCGTTTTAATTGATGATCTTGTGGGGAAATCCACAAATGAGCCTTACAGAATGTTTACTTCTCGTGCAGAGCATAGATTGATTTTACGTCAGGATAACTCAGACAGAAGATTATTAAAATATGGTTATGAATTTGGACTTATCCCAGAAGATATGTACAAAGATTTGCAGCACAGAGAAACGCTTATTGCGGCGAGTAAAAATCTTTTTGATAATATAAAAGTGCGCCCAGAGCATGTAAACGATTATTTTGAAAATATCGGAACTTCCAAGCTGGAAAACGTTGAAACACTTACAAAAATTTCAAAACGGCCCGAAGTTCAATTACAAGAAATGTTTAAAAAAGTGGATCTCGGATTAAATGGTGAGCTTAAAGAATTAAAAGAAAATGCTAAAGCACTTCAGCAAGTTGAAATTGAGCTGAAATACGAGGGCTATATTCAACGGCAATTTGAAATGATAGAAAAGATGGAAAAATTAGAGCAGGTTAACATTCCTTTAAGTTTTGATTTTTCTAAAATTAAGCAAATTTCTAATGAAGGGCGCGAAAAATTAAGTAAAGTTAAACCGCGCTCATTAGGGCAGGCGTCACGAATATCGGGAGTTTCGCCTTCTGATATTTCCATTTTATTAGTATATTTGAAGAATTAAAATTCTGAGGGTTATTTGGACTTACAGGAACAATATCTAAGGGAATTAAAAAGCTTCTTCTGGGAAAATAGTTTCAGCCCGGATGTATATCAGTTAGAAAGATTGGCTCATTTTGCTTCAATGATTATAGAGAAGAATGAGGCGGTAAATTTGATTTCCAGGAAGGATGTAAAAAATATAATTGAAAATCATATTTTTCTTTCCGCGCTAATTTCAGAATATCTGCCGGACAAAGTTAACAGATTTTTGGATATCGGTACTGGGGGTGGTTTTCCCGGCATACCACTTGCGATTACAAACCCAATGATGCGTGGAGTTTTAGTTGACTCTACCGCAAAAAAAACTGAAGCCGTTAAAGACTTTGTTTACAGATTAAGATTAAGCAATGTAATAGTTGAAAACAGCAGAGTTGAAGACGAGGCTTTTGTTTCTAAGTATAAAGATACTTTCGATTTGATTGTAAGCCGGGCAACTGTTCCATTGATAATTCTTTTCAGGTATGCAATTCCTCTAATAAAAGAAAAAGCATACATAATGGCCATAAAAGGTGGTGACCTTGAAAAAGAATTTAAACTAGCGGAAACCAAATATAAATCATATATCAAAAAATCTACAACCTTCGAACTTTCGTATAAACCAACAAACGCGCGAAACGAAAAAGGCAAAAAACTTATAATGCTGGAATTGAGTAAATGAGTAGTGAATCCCGTAGAATATTCGATGAAATTAGCAGCCTTTCAACGGAACAAAAAAACCTAAAATCGATAAACATAGACAATCAATCGACTGAAGAAATTCTTCGAATAATAAACGATGAAGATAAAACAATTCCTTTGGCTGTGGAAAAAGAAATTCCTTACATTGCCGAAGCAGTTGATGCAGTTGTTAGTGCCATTAAAAACGGTGGACGTTTACTCTACTTTGGGGCCGGTACAAGCGGCAGACTGGGTGTTGTGGACGCTTCCGAATGTCCGCCTACTTTCGGCGCACCATTCGGACTAATTGAAGGATATATTGCCGGCGGAAAAGAAGCAATGTTTCGAGCTCAGGAAGGGGCCGAAGATTTTGAGGAAAATGGAGCTAACGATGTTATCGCCGCAAAAGTAACCGAAAAAGATGTTGTATGCGGAATAGCTGCAAGCAGACGTACTCCTTATGTTATGGGGGCAGTTAAAAAAGCAAAACAACTTGGAGCAAAAACATTATATGTTACCGCAACTCCACGCGAATCATTTAACATAGAAGAAGTTGATATAGCCATTTGTCCACATGTAGGACCGGAAGTTGTTATGGGATCTACCCGAATGAAAAGCGGAACTGCCCAAAAACTTGTACTGAATATGATTACAACAACAGCTTTCGTCCGTATGGGTAAAACTTACGAAAATATGATGATCGATTTGCAGCTAACTAATAAAAAGCTGATTGAAAGATCCAAACGAATTGTTATGATGATAACTGGAATTGAGTACGAAGAAGCTGCTCGTGTTTTGGAGCTATCTAAAGGCCATGTTAAAACCGCGCTTGTAATGATACTTTCAAAATGCAGTTACGAAGAAGCAAAAGAAAGACTTGAAATCGCTGATGGTTTTGTAAGAAAGGCTCTGGAATTGTAAATAAAAACCCGATCTTTCGACCGGGTTTTAGGAATGCAAATGAGTCGATCTGCCCTCTACCCCCTCAAATGCCTTATATTTTTACCCTCTTTACTTTCATTTAACCCGGTTAAGAAAACCCGGGCTAAAATTGCTGGGAAATAAGGTGGAGTAAGATTAATCTTACGGTTTAAGTATATAAAAATTGTTCTCGTTAAACATTAGTACAATTACCTATACTTTATGTTGTTTTGCCCGATTTGAACTTTTATTTATAATACAGTACGAAAATGGGGTGGTTTTTGTTATAAAAATATTATATTTTTTTTCTTAACAAATAATCAGCCTCTCTGCATAAGTAATTGTACCGATTTATTCTTTCATTTATTCTCTTATATTTGTACAAAAAAGAGGTACTTAAATGAATTCCGAGAATATAGAAAAAGTTTTGGAAACGGAAATTTTCGACGAGTACATTAAGTCTGAAGATTACATAAGTAAATATTATTTAAAAAAGCTGCTAAAAAGAAATTTCCCGAGTATTTCGGAAGAAATTATTTATTTTGCGATAAACTTTTGCAACGATATAATAAAACCGCCCCGGAAGAAGAAAGAATACATTAAAACTCTTTCGCGCGTGCTGAGCGAACATTCTTCGCGTGCATCCTTAACTATATGAACTATCTATTGATAATTGTTTTATACCAATACAACCAATCAACCGATCAGTACTTAAGATTATTTTTTAGCCTGGACAACCCGTTATTATTTATTCTCCTTTTTCTAATAATCTTTCTCACACTTATTGTGTTAACTTCTAAAAAAATTATAACACCGATACGCCAGAAACACTTTGAAGAAAAAAAAGATTTGGAATTAAAAAACGCTCGGCTATCAGCACTTTTTGCAGAATTGGATCCAAGCCCACTTATTAGAATCAATCCCGAAGGACAAATTATACATTTTAACGATTCAGCGGCTTCAGTATTAAAGGATAATACTCTAAAATCAAAAAATATTAATCTTATACTCCGTGAAATTAAATTCGACGCAGCAGAACTAATACTAAATAATCGTTCAATTAATCACACAGAAAAAATCGGTGAGAATTATTTTTCAATTAATATAAAAGGAATTAGTTTTTTAAACATTGCACAAATATATTTCCACGATATTACGCAGCGTAAAGCGTATGAAGAACAGCTTAAAAAATATCAGGAGAACCTCCGTAAACTTTCACGAAATATTCAAATGAAAGCGGAGGAAGAAAGAAACCGCATAGCAGCCGAACTTCACGACAGTGTCGGGCAGGAATTATCTTTATTGAAGCTTAAGGTTCAACAATTTAACTCCGAGGCTAATAATCGCCAGGAATTGCTGCGAAGTGTTGATAACATAACAAACGAAGTGAGGTCGATTCTTTATCAACTAAAACCCAAGGTATTAAGTGAGTTGGGAATATTTGCGGCAGTTACTTCTCTAATTGAAAAATTAAATTCGGAAATTCCTATTGTAGGATTTATAAGTATTGTTGGAAATGAAAAAAGATTCCAGGACGACTTCGAAATAAATCTTTTCCGGGTTATACAAGAAGCTATAAATAATATTATAAAACACTCTAAAGCCAGTGAGTACGGCATTCATTTAATTTTTAAACACGATTCGTTACGAGTAATAATTTCTGACGATGGGATTGGTTTTGAATTGAACACCGACTCTAATTCTCTGAACGGCTATGGTTTTATAAATATGAAAGAAAGGATAGAGTGCCTGAATGGAAGTATCAAAATCGACTCCACTCTAAATCAAGGGACATCTATATTGATAGATTTGCCAACCATATCGGAATTAAAAAATGATTAGAATTTTATTTGCCGACGATCATAAATTGTTTAGAGAAGGAATTGTTAGTCTGCTTGATGGTGATGATCGTTTGTGTATTGTTGCTGAAGCCGAAAACGGAAAAGATCTGTTAAACAAATATTTTGAAGTAAAACCCGAAGTTGTTCTTTGCGATATTTCCATGCCAATGGGATCTGGCCCCGAAATAATTAAGAAAATACGAAACAAGGGTGAAGAGCCAAAAGTATTGTTCCTTTCAATGCATACTGGTGAGGAATATATTTATTACACGCTTAAATCCGGCGGACTTGGTCTGATAAGCAAAAGTGTTATGAAGGGCGAGCTTGTAAACGCAATTATTCAAGTATCAAAAGGACGCAATTATTTTACAAACCAGGACGAAGAAACGCTAAAAGCGATTGTTGACAAGTATAGTTTAATAGAAAAGAAACAGGATGATTTTTTTATAGATCCACTTACTCCAAAAGAATTGGAAGTGTTGGAATTAGTGGGCGAGGGACTAACCAGCAACGAAATTGCCGACAAGCTTGAAGTTAGCAAACGCACAATTGACGCTCACAGGGCTAAAATAATGGAGAAGCTGAACTTAAAAACACTGCCGGCTTTTATAAAGTACGCGGTTGAATACAAACAAAAGATGGGCTACTGACGTTACGACTCAGTTTTGTGTAAATTACGATCTCTAAATAATCATTTTAGATTTTGAGAATATTGATGAACATTAATAATAATTTTTCGCAATAATTTAAATTTGTTATATTGCCTGTGCTTTTATCAAACCATATCAACTGGGACTTATAATGAGAACGAAAAAAACCGGAATTTTTCTTTTTGTTTTTTTCTTTTCGTCAATATCTCTCTTTTCGCAGGAAGAAATAGGTAAAATCTTTACAAATATCGAGGCCGATAGTCTTTACGGCAGTGTTATTGACTCCTACATTATGAACACCGACTCTTTAATTATGCTGTTAAATGAAACTCATCAAAAAGCAATGTTCAGCTTAAAAGATAACAATTTTCTTATAGCAGGTGATTCACGTAAAATTATTTTTCCGGCTGAGGCTAAAATTTCAGCGGAAATGGAGATGAGAGTACTCAGCAAAATTAAAGTTTTAGAATTGATCGCCAAAGGAAGAAAGGATCAGGTTGTTTTTGAAAACAGAAAAGCGGTTTTTTCCGTATCCAATGGCGAATTCACATTGGAATTATCGTGGCCTTGTCCACCATATTGTGATTAAATGTTAATAGCTTTAGTAATTTCGTATAGCGCAAGTTTAATTTGGTTTACTTTGCCCTATTTTCAAAGGGAGAGTAAATACTTTTATTTTTTTTGTGTTCTGGCAATCTCAGCATTATTAAGTTCTATAGCTTTTACTTTTCATATAGTTACGCCCGTTAAATTTGTTGTTCCCACCGCTTTTCTTATGATTCCAAGTTTATATAGGGATTTTTTCAAAAAATACATCTTCTTGATGCTTATAACTGCAATAGCCCTTTTTATAATATTTTACGATTTTTCCAGTTACCTTAATCAATTAATAAGTTTGTTCGCTTTTATAATTGTGCTAATATTGATGCTTTCCGACTTTGTAAAAGAAACTCTTATATCAGAATCGATAAAAATTGTATTACTAGTAGTTGTAATTTATCAGCTTTCAATAGTATTAAAATATATAGTGCTCTTGAATGATTTGTTCTCCGGTTATTTATTGTTTTTATTGTCTTCTGCATTTGAAATTTTAATCGGTCTGTTTTTCATTTTTGCCAAAGAACAAAACATTAAATTAATTATAAAAATCCGTTAACAAATAATTTTAGACTCAATAAATAAGAAAGCAGAGCAATAATTTATATTAATAAAAAACCACTCTTAATAATTAGCCCATGGGAAAACCATTTCTTCTTTAATCAACTGGATTGGGCAAATTGAATAATTACATAATTGTAAGTGTTATTTCCAGCCTCGTTTGGTTGCTTGTACCGGTCTTTCAGAGGAAAAGTAAATATTTCTATTTTTTCGTTATCCTTGGATTCTCCGGATTATACGGTCTGCTTTTCTTAATTTTTAATATACCTATTCCTTCAAAGACAATAATTGCGGTTTCTTTATTAATTATTCCCGGTTTGTATAAAGGTTTTTTTCGCAAATATATTTATCAGTTAATAATAATTGGTATACTTCTTTATTTTATAACAGCCTACATTCCTATAAAAATAATTCAAGTAATAGGATTAATAAATTTTTGTATTGCCGAAATTTTATTGGCAATGCAGTTGATTAATTTTTACAAAAATAAAAGAAAAATAAATCTTTTTTTCGGACTGGTTGGTTTCTACAATTTTTTAAATATTGCTAAATTTATTTATTTACTTGTATTTGCCGCGAGCGGTTTAGTTGAATATTTTATAATTACCGTTGTCCAAATTTTACTCGGAATATTTTTTATTATTGCCAGTGAAGATAATCCCGTAATGAGTAAAAAGTTCAACTGATTGATCATAACTCCTTTTTAACCAAAATTTTTCCTTATTTTCAATATATGCTTTTATAATATTTGGAATGTTTTAGAAATTTGAATTATGAATTCTTTTGATGAAAAATATTTAAAATACGATAACGAACGCGATGTTGTTTTTGTACTCGGTGCGGGAGCTTCTCATCCCGATGGTGTTCCGCTGCAACGCCATATTTTGCCCATGATATTAACCGAAAAAGATATTGCGGATTCTGTTATCGGCAGGCAGGTGATCGATTTTATAAAGGATAATTTCGCCTATGATTCAAGTTCAAATTTATTTCCCCAGCTCGAAGCCGTATTCGGTTTTTTAGATTATTTTATAGCTCAAAACGAGAGCCTTAGCGCTAAATATACAAACCAGCATATTAGAGAAACTAAAGAATATCTTATTAAACTTATTCATTACATTGTAAATTTGAGAACAGACAAAGACAGCAAAGTATATCATCATTTCTGGGATTCTGTAACAAAGTATTCTTCAAACTTTTCTATTATTACATTAAATTACGACACACTTCTGGAGCAGGCTTTCGATTTTCTATATAAAGATTTCGGCTATCTCGATTATTGTTTCCATCTGATGAACTACGATAAACGCAAAGAATTAAAGCCATATAATTTTTGGCTAAACCCGCGTGAGCCTTTAATTGTTGAAGGGGACAAAACCCCTATACCGATTAAAATAATTAAGCTACATGGCAGCTTAACATGGAAATACTGCAGCTGCTGCAACCAAACGTTGCTTACTCCATGGGACAGAGAAATAGATCTTAATCGCGGCACATTTACAGGTTATACTTATCCGGAAAAAACGAAATACGACTTAGTTTGCCCAACGGACGGAACGGAATTTCAGACATTAATACTTATGCCTTCGTATGTAAAACCATTGTCTCAATCTGTTATTTCACAGCTTACCGGAGAAGCCTCCCGCGAAGTAATGGCTACAAAAAAAATTGTTTTTATAGGCTACTCATTGTCAAATGCCGATTTACACATAAGAGCTCTGTTTAAAAAACAATTGAAAGAAGATATAAAATTATACGTAATAAATACCCGTCAAACAGAAGCGTTCAAGCTTAAATATTATTCTCTATCCTCAAATATAGAGTTCTTCAATAAATCTTTCGAGGAATTCTTAAATAATGAAGAATTAATTGAAAAGATTTTGAATGATTAGAAAAAACAATTATTGCAAGACACAAATTATTTTTATGTTTCCTATCTAAAGCAAAGTCCTTTTCACTTCATTTTCTGAGCATGATCAATTTAACACAGCACTCTTTTTATTCTTTAATAATCTGAAAATAAAAGAACAGGACAACTACATTTAATCACTTGCTGCGGTATATTGTTCATCTTTTAAGTTCTTTATAAGCTTCGCGTAAATTTTTCTCCAACGCATCCGGCCAATATGAGGTTCTGCTGACTACGCCCGATATTTCTTTTGTTTCGGCGATTTCGTCTTCCGTTTTACCAGCGATTATCTGATTTTGAGTATAATCGAGAATTGAAGAAATATAATCCCGCATTAAAATCAAATCTTCCTTATTCCCTGTAACATCCTGCAACTCATTTGTCGGTCCATGTCCGAATACAAAAACAGTGTCATTATCAAATTTTGCGTATAATTTTTCAAGATAAGTTATCCAGCCGCGAAACGAACCCTCGTCATCCAGATTAAAATACGGATACGTTTTGTTAAACACCAAATCACCCACATGAGCGATGTTCGCTTCTTCGAAGTGAATTACGGAATCCCCACCGGTATGAGCCGGATACAAATGAAAAGCATTAATTTTTTCTTTCCCAATATCCGCATTAAAAGCATCGGTAAAAGTAAGATCTGCGGTTACAATTTTATCTTCTTCACCGGGTTTAGTATTTCGTTTAATCTGTAGTTTAGCACAATTTTCATTTGCAACTATGTTTTGGGCGAATTGTTTTAAATACGAATTTCCCGAAGTGTGGTCGCCATGATGATGTGTGTTAAACAAAAGATCTATGTTGCGATCTGTTTTGGTTCGTAAACCGTCCATAAATGTTTTTGCAGTCTCAGGGAATTGTGTATCAATAACTACCAAAGCGTCTTTACCGTAATAATAGCCTATCGATCCGCCGCGTGCATTAAATACGCCGAAACCTTCCCGTAGCAATTTAAATCTGTTGTCGTCTTCATAAAGTTTTTTTGAAAAATAATTGCCGCTGAATAAAATTCCGCCTCCTAATAATGCGGACGTTTTTATAAATTCTTTTCTTGTATATTTCATTTCTGATCCTCTAAAGTTTATATAAGATAATGAATGGCTAATAAAAATATTTAATTATTATTGAAATAATTATGAAGAATTTGCCCGAGGGATATAGTTTACGTTCCGCCAATAACACCGATTCTAAGATTATAAAAAAAATGGTGTTTGGAATTCTTAATGAGTACAATCTTAATCCCGATCCGGGTTCAACAGATAAAGACTTGGATGATATCGAAAACGAATACCTAAAGAATAACGGAATTTTTGAAGTTATAACAGATAATTTTAATAAAATTATCGCGTCAACCGGTTTATATAAAATTGATAGCTCCACATGTGAATTAAGGAAAATGTATATTATTAAAAGTAACCGGGGAAAAGGAATTGGAAAGTTTTTGTTAGAGCGTTCATTATTACGCGCGAAAGAATTGGGATATAAAAAAATTATTCTGGAAACTGCCTCTGTTCTTCATGAAGCGATAACATTATATAAAGGTTATGGATTTAAAGAATATTCCGGCGAACATATTTCCCGGAGGTGCGATCAAAGATTTTATTTAGACTTATAAATACTTTTTACTCCAATATATACGGAATAATATTTTATGAACAGACCAACAACAAAAGAATACCCAGAGTGGTATGATAAATATGTTCAAACAGTTCCAGACGGCAACATTGTGGAAATTATGACAAGTCAGCTAAAGTCCGCGGCCGCATTGCTGAACAAAATTGACGAGCAGAAATCTCTCTACCGTTACGCCGAAGGGAAGTGGAGCATAAAAGAATTGCTTGGACATTTAAACGATACAGAAAGGGTTTTAAGTTATAGAGCGCTGCGGTTTATAAGAAAAGATAAAACAGATCTCGCCACAATGGATGAGAATAAATTTGTTGAGGCGGCGGAGTTCGACAAGAAACAATTTGAACCGTTAAAGAAAGAATTTCGTTTTATCCGTAAATCCACAATAATGTTATTTGACGATTTAAATGAAAATTGCTGGCTAGAAACGGGATTTTCGGGTGGCAAAACATTTACAGTTCGGTCAATGGCTTATATAATTGTCGGGCATGTTAATCATCATCTTAATATTTTAGAAGAAAGATATCTTTAAGTGGAATAATATTTTTATCATAAAACTATTTGTTTCAAAATCTAGTTCCGATTTGCCGGAGGGGTTAAATGGAAAAAGAAATTATATCTTCAATTAACATTCTAAACCTTAACACAAAACTTTTTACAAATTGTTTTAACGACGTAAACGACAGCATGGCCTCTAAATGTATTAATGATGCCATAAATCCTATGAACTTTATCGCTTTGCATTTATTAGACGCTCGTTACTATCTGGCAAAATTTGCCGGAGTACATATTGAAAGTCCTTACAGCCAAATAACCAAAGGCGCTGAAAAACCTTGTGATATAAAAAATTATCCGCCGGTTAATGAAATGATTTTAAATTGGACTGACATCGGCAATTTATTAGCCGATACAATTTCTAACTTGAAATCTGATTTTTTGAGTTCGAGTTATAGAACAAAATTTCCCGTAGAAAATAAAACTAAATTAGGCGTAATTACTTTTCTAGTTCAACACGAATCATATCATATAGGTCAGCTGGGTTTGATTCGTAAACTACACGGCTTGCCTGCAATGAGTTACTAAAAGGAAAAATCCAATGGATGAATTGATCTCTGAATTTAGAAAATTTATTATAGGCAAATCATTTAGATTACATTCAATTTCGGAAGAAATGGCATCATTTAAATCTTCGCCTGAAAAGTGGTCGAAAAAAGAAATTATAGGACATTTAATCGATTCTGCTTCTAATAATCACCAAAGATTTATACGCGCCTGTTTTAAAGATGATCTTGTTTTCCCTGGTTATAATCAGGACGAATGGGTTAAATTACAGAACTATCAGGCAGCTAATTGGGATATGCTTATAGATCTGTGGAGTAATTTTAATCTTCAGATCGCTCATTGTATTGAAAATCTTCCCGAAGAAATTAAAACAAGAAAGGTAAAAAACCACAACTTTCACGAAATCGCCTGGCAGCCTATTCCTAAGGAGGAACCTTCTACTCTGGGATATTTTATTGTCGATTATATTGGGCACCTTAAATACCATATCAATCGGATTTTTAGCGAATAATAATCTTTACACTTTTATCACAATTGTTCTTATATCAAATCGGATTAGCAAGAATCGGAACTACAAATTATTTTTCGGTAAAAACTCTGTTCTCCGGAAGAAAAATATAGAGTTAAATTTATTCAATTAGAGCGGCTTGGAACACTTTGTGCAATTCAATTTCATGCGCTCCGCTTTTTTGATTGTTAGCGCTATTAATCATTGCACAGGCAACAATTTCTGCATCGATCGGTTTGTATTTATTTAGTAGGGGAATAAATTTAATCAAAAATTGAAGTGCTTTAGCAGCAAACTCCTCACCTATTCTTTTTTGTTCTCTTTTTCCAACAAGAACCGAAGGTTTTATAATAGTTATCGATTCGAATGGTAAAAGTTTAACATCACTGTCCAATTTTCCTTTCATCCGGGAATAAAACATTTTTGAGTTCAAATTAGCGCCCGCGGAAGAAATAAGCACGTATTTTTTAATTCCGTTTGCCGCAGCGATTTCAGCCGCCGCGTATTGATAAGAATAATCAACTTTATATTGCGCCTCTTTGGAGCCGGCTGTTTTTATTGTTGTACCAAGGCATGAATAAAATTCATCTCCACGAATTAAATTTTTCCATTCTTCCGGTTTGTCGAAATTGATAATTTCTTCATTTAATTTTTTATGCGCCTTGTTTAATGGTCTGCGGACCAGCGCGGTCACTTTTCCATAGCGGCTGTCGCCTAACAGTAAATCTATCAATCGGCTTCCTACCAATCCGGTTCCGCCCAATATAATTGCTGTTTTCATTTATGCGCTTCCTCTGTTAATAGTAAACACTGTTATTTCTGGCGGCATGCCAATTCTGCCCGGAAATCCTATAAAACCAATTCCGGTGTTTACATATAGATATTGTTCGGCTTCTTGGTATAAGCCGCCCCAATGTTTGTAACGTAAATTTACCGGACTCCAACGCCAGCCGGGAATTTCAATTCCAAATTGAGCGCCGTGCGTATGTCCGGATAATGTTAAATCTATATTTGTTTTGCCCAATACCTGTTGATCCCAATGTGTTGGATCGTGAGACATCAATATTTTAAATTGATTTTGTGTAACACCCGACAACGCCTCATTAAGATTTCCGTATTGCGGAAATGGAGGAAGTCCCCAATTTTCGACTCCAATTAAAGATATTTCCTCATTGTCAATTTTTAATAATTCGTTTTCATTTCTTAAAAGTTTGAAGCCGGTTTTGTTCTGTAAAGATATAAGCCTGTTAAGATTATCTTCTTTTTCCTGTTCGGAATTCCACTGTACATAATCGCCGTAATCATGATTTCCTAATATTGAATACTTGCCCATTGGAGCTTTTATTCGGCTTAAGATGGTTACGAATTCATCCATCTCGGAGGATACATTGTTTACAAAATCGCCCGTGAACAAAATAATATCCGCTTGCTGATCGTTAATTAAATCTACCGCCTCTTCAACTTGATGTTTGTTGTTTATAAAACCGCCTAAATGAAAATCGGAAATTTGCAGTATTTTAATTCCGTTAAATGCCGATGGAAGGTTTTTAAAAATTAATGGCACTTTACGCACTGTAAAATTAAACCGTCCTATGCCAATTCCATAAAGAATTGATACAAAAGGAATGCCCGCGGTGATTATACCAATTCGACTTAAAAATTTCGCCCTAGATATTTTGTTCAGTTTTTCGTTTAATTGTTCATTTTTTGTTACCGCTTTGGATGTGATTTTAGCCGAAACCCGAATTAAATCCTCAATTAATTTGAATAAAAGAAATACAATTTTGGGTATGTAAAAAAGGAAAAAAAATCCGCTGAAAAAGTGAACATATATTATCTGCTCGGCTGCCGGTATGGAACCGCGAAATCCGAAAATAAAAATTAATCCGGAAATAGTAACAGCCGGAATTATCCAATGGATAATAAGTATTGTTTTAGATAGTTTTTTCTTAAGTCGATCTGTTATTCTTCGCAGACCTATATATGCGTAAAAATCAATAAATAGAATCACAATTATAAAAAGTGAAATTACAATCAAAGGATTTGCTCTCATTATTTGTTAACTTATTTTGTTTGTATAAAATATGTTTGTTACGGAGTTAATTACTGTAATATATGTAAACAGTTTAATGAGTTAAAAAGTTCTTGCTTTTTCTCGTGGTAGTCTATAGATATAGGGAATTCTATAATCTATTATTCTTGATTAATCAATTTTTATAGAATTACTTGTTAAATAGAAAGCCTAATATTTCTTACAGGTATTAAATGGAAAACTTAAAAAATTCTCTTAATTGGTTCGAAATTCCGGTTATTGATTTCGACAGGGCACAAAAATTTTATAGTAGTATCTATGATTTTGAAATGCCGACAATGCCGATTGGACCGAATATGTTCGGCTTTTTTCTGATGGAAAAAGGTGGCGTAGGCGGCGCGATTGTAAAAGGGGAGGGTTACGAACCTTCCTCAAAAGGGACGCTTGTTTATCTTAATACAGGTGAAAATTTAATGCCTGTGTTAAACCGTATTGAAGATGCGGGTGGAAAAGTTATAATGGAAAAAACTTTAGTTCGAGAGGACATCGGTTTTATTGCCATGTTTATTGACACCGAAGGAAATAGGGTGGCCCTTCACTCTATGAAATGACCCATATTTAATTTTAATATATAGTCGCTATTTTAATAATTTTGGCGTCCTCGGTTCAGACAATTTTATAATTTAATTTATTCATTTTGACCGGGCTCAAAAAAAGTATTTACAACAAAAATATTTATAAGGGAATTATTTTGTCTACTTACAAACCTTCGTTTTATGTGTTATTATTTTTAATAACTCCTGTTTTCTCCTTTTATTTAAATGCTCAACAAATGGCTTTTAATGGAACACCCGCGGTAATTCCGGGAAAAATTAATGCTTGTGATTTCGACAATGGCGGCGAGGGCATTGCGTTTCACGATTCAGATATTACTAACCGGGGTAACGCATACAGATTAGACACCTCAGTTGATATTGAGCCGGCAAACGAAGGCGGTTTTAATGTGGGATGGATTGAATCCGGCGAATGGCTGGAGTATATTGTTAACGTTGTATCCAGGTCAACATATAATATTAGTTTCAGAGTGGCTTCGGAATCAGGCGGCGGGGCATTTCATTTAGAATTTGATGGTAATAACGTAACTAAAACTATAACAGTTCCCGCAACCGGCGGCTGGCAGACTTATATAACAGTTGTCGTTAACAACATTGAACTCTCTGCAGGACAGCAGATAATGAGATTATATTTTGAATCGAGCGGTTTTAATTTTCTTTATGCGGATTTTAAGGTTAATAACGCTCCAGTTTTAAATGAATTGCCCAAGGGACCGGCCTTTTCAGTTAAACATGGTTTTTATGATAATGCTTTCGATTTGTATATATCTTACAAAACAGAGGGCGCTAAGATTAAATACACATTGGATGGCACCAGTCCCATTACTTCTTCAACGGCAGTAACAGGAAATTCGCCGTTAAAAATAAATGTTAATCCTTCGGATTTTTCGGGACGCGATAAAGCGCCAGGTGTGGTAATTACCGCATTCGCCGTTAAGGACGGTTCCCCAATAACACAAACTAAATCTCAAACATATCTTTTCTTAAATAAAATTATTGAAAATTCACCCGACGGACAAAGACCCGGCAATGGCTGGCTTCCGACCAATAACTCTTATGGACAGGCTATTAATTATGGATTGGACCCGGACATATACAACAATGCGGCATACAAAAATTTAATTAAGGAAGGGTTATTACAAATTCCGTCATTATCTATTGTAGCCGACTTAAACAGCTTTTTCGGAAACAATACGGGGATTTATTATCACCCCAATTCAGCTCTGCATGGAATTGAGTGGGAACGACCGGTATCAATGGAACTGCTTAATCCTGATGAAACTGATGGGTTCAGTATAAATTGCGGAATTAGAATCCGGGGCGGATGGAGCAGAAATGAGAATAATCCTAAACGAGCTTTCCGATTTTTCTTCAGAGAAGAGTACGGCGAAAAAGAACTTGATTACCCGCTGTTCGGTGCGGAAGGAACAGATAAATTCGATAAAATCGACCTGAGAACGAGCATGAACTATTCCTGGGCTTACGAGGGGAGTCCGCATAATACAATGCTTAGAGATGTGTTTTCGCGGGATCTGCAGCGCGATATGGGTAACCCTTACACAAGAAGCCGATATTATCATTTATATATAAACGGCACATACTGGGGCTTGTATCAAACCCAGGAACGTTCAGAAGCGTCTTTCGCCGCCGAATATATGGGTGGAGATAGAGATGATTATGACGTAGTAAAAGTAAACGCAGGTTATCCGCCGGAATCGACCTACAATATTGAAGCAACAGACGGAAATTTGGACGCCTGGCGCCGCTTGTGGGAGTTTGCTACTTACACTGGATTTGAGAAGAACGAAAATTATTTTAAAGTGCAGGGATTAAATACTGACGGATCTGTAAACCCGGAATATGAAAAACTACTTGATGTCGATAACCTTATAGATTATATGATAATAGTTTTCTTTACAGGTGATTTTGACGCGCCGATTTCTAATTTCAGCGGCAATCAAAATCCAAATAATTATTACGCGGTTTATAACAGAAATAAACCCGATGGATTTAAATTCTTCAGACACGACGCCGAACACTCTTTGTTCGATGAAACCGTTTCGGGTGTTAATGGAGCCTGGGGAGTAAACCGCACCGGACCTTTTCCCGCGGGATCAACCTTCGAAAAATCTAATCCGCAGTGGATACACCAACAACTTGTTGTAAACGCTAACTATAGAAAAAGATTTGCAGACCGGACTTACAAACATTTTTATAACGACGGCGCGCTGACTCTTGAAAATACTCGCTCAATTATTAACACCAGGAAAAGTCAATTTGATAATGCGATTATTCTGGAGTCAGCAAGATGGGGCGATAGTAAAGCATCAATTCCTTATAATAAAAATAATTGGCTGATAGCTACAAACTATATATCGAATAATTTTCTTCCCCCACGCGCCAACATTGTTATCGATCAACTTAAATCCAAAGGATGGGTCCCCGGAGTTGAACCCCCTGTGTTTAATGCCGTTAGCGGTAATGTAAAAAAAGGCTTTAATCTTACTATGAACACAGTTAGCGGAGGTAAAATTTATTATACTTCTGACGGCTCCGATGTTTACGAAATAGAAAAAAACAACGGATCTTTTGCACTCGTAAAAGAAAACAGCTTTAAAAAAGTGAAAGTTCCGACCTCGAGCATAAATGCCGATTGGTATTCAAACTTTTCATTCGATGATAATGATTGGTTGATTTGCAGCGGAGCGCCCGGCGGTATTGGATACGAAAGAGACGAACCCGGCGATTATAGCGCGTTGATATCTTTAAATGTAAAAAACAGCATGTATGGGGGAGGATCTGGTTCAAATACATCCTGCATGTTAAGAATTCCATTTATTATTGAAGCCGCCGATTTACAGAAAATAAATAGATTAACTTTATCCGCTTATTACGATGATGATTTTGTGGCTTATTTGAACGGCACTCCCGTTATTAAGGGAAACAATTCATTGCCTCTTTTATGGAACGCTAAAGCAGCCGCTAACCATGAAGCGGAAAATTGGGAAACGTTCGATATCTCAGATTTTATTGCAAATTTAAAAGCGGGCGATAATCTGCTGGCGATACAAGCGTTAAATGTAGATGTAACCAGTTCGGACTTTATTATAAACGTTAAACTGACCGGCGAATCCAAAATTACCGGAGGAATATTAACAGCATCGGCTAAGGAATACTCAGCTCCTGAAGTTATTGAAAATCCTGTAAAAATAATTGCTCGCACAATTAACAACGAAGAATGGAGCGCAATGAACCAAATCACTCTTGGTTTGGTTGAAAATTATAATGATCTGAAAATTACGGAATTGCATTACCATCCTTTGGGCGAAGTGGATATAAGCGATACCGAATTTGAATTTATAGAATTAAAGAATATCGGTGAGGTTGATCTGAATTTGGGATTGATTTCTTTTATTAATGGTATCTCATATACATTTTCAGCTGACGCTGTAATCAAGCCGGATTCGTTTATTGTCCTCGCTTCTAATGCAAAGATGTTTTTTCAGCGGTATGGATTTAATCCGTATGGCGAATATGAAGGGCAGCTAAATAATGGCGGAGAATTAATAACTGTTGTTACCGCAACGAACGATACAATTTTTAATTTTTCATATAACGACAGCGCTCCCTGGCCAACAGAAGCCGATGGTTTGGGCTATTCTCTCGTTTCAAAATTGTTAACTCCCATTTATGACCCCGATAATCCGGAGTACTGGACTTTGTCCGCGGAAATAAATGGTTCACCCGGAAAAGACGAATCTTATATTTCCATCGCGACAGTTTATATAAATGAGGTTTTGTCGCATACAGACAAGCCCTATGTGGACGCGGTTGAAATTTATAATCCTAATGACGCGGAAGTTAATATCGGCGGATGGTATCTTACCGACGATAAAACCAATCCACTTAAATGGAAGATTCCTTTGGGGAAAATTATTCCCGCCAAAGGTTATTTGGTTTTAGCAGCTGGTCATTACGAGGGCGATCAATTGTTGTTTGACGAAGACGAATTCGGTGCGTCATTTCAATTAAACGCGCATGGCGATATGGTCTATATAATTTCGGCTAATGAAGCAGGGGAACAAACCGGATACAGGCACGGGTTCGAATTTGGTGAAATAGAAAATGGAGCCACATTTGGAAGATATGTGAACAGTATAATCGAGGAACTGTTTGTTATGCAGCGGGAAGTTACACTTGGCAGCGAAAACACTGGACCTTTGGTCGGTCCGGTTATTATAAACAGAATAATGTATAATCCAGATTACAAAAATTATGAGTTTCTTGATATTATTAACATTAGTGGCGTTTCTGTAAATCTTTATCATCCGCAGGAATTATACAACACCTGGCGGATAAATGGTGCCGGATTTAAGTTTCCCGAAAATATTACTATTGAGCCGAATGAAAATATTTTTATTATTGACTCCAACGTTGTTGTAAATACATTCCGCTCCGCTTATGGTTTGACCGAAGATGTTCAGATATTCAATATGTCCGGCAGTTTAAGCAATAGCGGGGAAACCATAACTATTCAAATGCCAGCTGATGAATACGAATTGAACGGAAAAATTATAGTTCCATATATGGACGTGGATAAAGTTAAGTATAACGACAAACTTCCATGGCCTGTAGAAGCGGACGGCGCCGGCAGCGGTTTATTGAGAATATCGAAAACTGATTACGCGAATGATCCAATTAATTGGACTATATTTACAAGCTCAATTACAGAAATAAAAGAAACAGAGACAGAGACACAACTTCCGGCTCAATATCAGCTGTCTCAAAATTACCCGAATCCTTTTAATCCGGGCACAACAATAAATTATTCTGTTCCTGAACCGGTTTTTGTATCTATAAAAATTTATTCCGCTGTTGGAGAAGAAGTTGCTGTTCTCGTAAATGAAAACAAAAACGCAGGAAATTATTCTCTCCAGTGGCTGGCTTCCAATTTAAGCTCAGGATTATATTTTTATAAAATTACAGCGGGGAGTTTTAATCAAACAAAAAAATTAATTTTACTTAAGTAAATAATAATGTTTTGTTCTTTGTTCGTTAAATAATTATTTCATAAATTTTTTGGAGTATACAAATGCCAAATTTTCCCAAACCCTTTTATCGCTGGCGCCCTCATCCATGGCACGGATTGGAGTCCGGTGAACGTTCGCCGGAGGTAGTAAATGCTTTTATTGAAATTACTCCTTTTGATTCAGTAAAGTACGAAGTGGACAAAACCACAGGTTATGTTAGGGTAGACCGCCCTCAAAGAACATCGGCTTATCCGCCTACTTTGTACGGCTTTATTCCAAGAACTTATTGCGGAGCTAAAGTAGCGGCACTATCTCCAAAATCAATTGACGGCGACCACGACCCGCTGGATATTTGTGTGATAAGCGAAAGACCAATCAACCGTGGAGAGATAATTCTGCAAGCCAGGGTAGTAGGCGGTCTGCAAATGGTTGATGATAAAAGAGCGGACGATAAAATTATTGCTGTTCTTGAAAAAGATAATATTTGGGGAGAGGCTCAAAAACTTTCCGATATTCCGCCGATAATGGTAGAACGTCTGAGTCATTATTTTTCTACTTACAAATATATTTTCGGCGAAGAGTTTCTGAGAACAATTGAAAAAGTATATGACAGAGACTACGCTCTAGAAGTGGTTAAAGCTGCCGAAGCCGATTACCGCGATCAGTTTGGCGAGTAATTTTTAATATCAGTTTAAGTGTTGCCGGTAGTTTTTAGTTTTAATAAATTTTTATTTGCGGGACAAATATTATACTTGTCCCGCGTTAATTTATTTTATTAGTAAAAGTTATTTAACCAACAGCATTTTTTTAGCTGAAGTATAATTAACCGTTTCTGAATCGGCTGTTGAAATAATATCGAGTCGGTAAACATAAATTCCGCTCGCTAATTGGGAAGCGTCGAACACCACCTCATAAACTCCGGAACTCTGTTTTTTGTTTACAAGAGTCGTAATTTCCTTGCCGAGTATGTCGTACACTTTTAATGTTACTATCCCATCCGCGGGTAATTGATATTTTATTATTGTGGAAGGATTAAACGGGTTGGGGTAATTTTGAACCAGGTTGTATTCTTCAACAACATTTACGTTTTCAAGTGTAATTTCGTTTATGTTTTCTTTTGGGAGACTTGCGTCACCACCGCTTATTTTTGTAGTAAGATTTAATTCTTTTTCGTCAATTCCTTCTATTACCATCCCAAGCTTTGCTTTTCTTGTGTTTTTAAGCCCGCTGTTTAATTTAAATCTCGCAGGTT
>Ga0180007_10000218_pt1 | contig 107877 bp, 50 predicted proteins | sample MM_PC_MetaG_FD_121122 | JGI IMG/M metagenome (GOLD analysis project Ga0180007, IMG submission 121122) | Groundwater microbial communities from the Aspo Hard Rock Laboratory (HRL) deep subsurface site, Sweden - MM_PC_MetaG | ecosystem: Environmental > Aquatic > Deep subsurface > Groundwater... | reverse complement strand
GATATAACTCAGTTCCCTGATAAGGAATCAGCACTCCATAAGTAACAATTGTCGGATCTATTTGCCGGATAAACCGTTGACTGGCTTTAATTGTCTGAGGACTCTCCCCAGAGATTCCGATAATCAAATGAGCATGAGTATTAATTTTAAGCTGTTTAGCCCATTTAAACACCTTTTTGATCTGCCCGAGATCAATGCCTTTTTTCGCTGCATCCAATAAATGCTGATTGCCTGATTCGACTCCCATCAGCATCAATCATTAAAACGATATCACCCTTGCTTGCCAACAAGCCGGTATTTCTTGAAGCTCCGACACCTTCATTCTGGTCATGAGTTAAAATTCTAATTCGCGGGATATATTTTAACAGGATCTTAGAGCTTTAGAAATATTTTTTCCCTATAAAGGTTTACAATAAAAAACCTCTACCCCTTCCCATGGGAATGTATATTTTTCCTTTAAAGAATATTTTCTTTCTATATATCTAAGCAGCTTCCCTCGATCATACATCCATCCTGGACTAATAATCAGCCAAATCGTCTTTGATTGGTTTTCCAAATTTAAATCTTTTTTGATTATTTCATCTACGTTTTCCCTAACAATCCCGATTATAAGATTCGAACCATCCCAGAAATGATCCTGCCATTTACCATCAATTAACCGAACTTTGCCAAGATATCCATGATCAAGGTTTAAAAGTGATTTTCTCTTATCACTATAATAATACCAAAAATTCGCAAGATTCTGAATAGGCGCTAAGATAACCACATCATTTTCCTCTATATTCTTTTTAACAAAACCTGCTACCTCCCGCCATGAATCGTGAGGAATGCAATAATAATAATGCAGCGATACGCAGGATGAGCATAATATTAATCCAATAAATATACCCCTAAAATATCCGCTTATTTTTTTAAGACAAATCGAGATCAAAATAATAAATGCCGGCAAGGAGATAATAATCATCTTAATCCATTTACTAATCGGCAGAAAAAAATTAGAAGCCATTAAAATAACTAATGGAAAACACAGCCATAGTAATAAAAAAATAGCCTGTTTTTTGAAATAAATTTTTCGTTTTTTTTGGCTAAGAATCAGCTGAACACTCGCCCCATAAATTAGCAAAATAAATAGATAGAAAGGAATCTTCGTGAAAAACGGCCTTTGGATGATATTATAATCACCTACTCCGCCATGATTAATTTTTCTTCCATAACTGAAATCCGCTAATATATTCGGTAGAATCCTTTCATATTCAACTGGACAATATTTATCTGAGTAGTTTTCTACTTCCAAACATTTAGAAGCAGGAAAAATTAAAAATAATCCGCAAATTAAAATTAATAATTGAGAAAACAGCCAGCTTCTAGCTCTATAACCACATCCTATATAAAAAAAATTGTTTAATAAAAAAATTATTGCAGCCGCAGGAAAATGAGTATACATAGCAAAAATCATTATGACTGTATATAGGACATAATCGCCTACTTTTCCTCTTTGTATTATTTTCCAAAAATAATATATTAATAGTAAAACAAGCAACATTAAAAAAGCATAAGGTCTTGCCTGTTGAGAACGAATAACATGGTAAACCGATATCGAAAGCAAAAAAGCGGCAAAAATCCCAGTCGTTCTGTCAAATAAAATTTTGCCAGTTTTGTATATCAGATATATTGACACAGTCCCTAATAATACTGAGAAAGACCTGATCGCGTTTTCTGTATAACCGAAAAATCCCGTCCAAATTTTAAGGAGAAGAAAATACCCTGGTCTTATAAGATAACGATGTGAAAATATTGTTATCCATGGTTTTTGGATAAAACAGATACTACAGGCTTCATCATAAGTAATACTTTTAGAAGCCAACTGAAAAATCCTGATAAAAAAACCAAGAATCAGAATACTTATAAGCAAAAAATCATACTTCACTATAAAGTTTCTAAATATATTAACGTTTTTTTTCACTGTCTCTATTTTTCATCCTTTTAATCCAGGAAGAATAGATCATCCCGGCTGGTTTAAGAGAACCATCACCATGAACACAACAACCTAATTCATCATCCCACTTTTCGGGTTCTGAAGCATCATCCCAAAGCCTATCCTGGCGAGTCCATTGCCAAGGAACAAATCCGGAAGCTTCACTTTTTATAAATTCGCGCAGATCATTTTCCATCTTCTTGGCCTGTTTGATTTCCTCGCCAAGAGAGCTTCCGGCATCATTCCAAACTTCTCCAAAAATAAACGGTTTTCTCAATTGTCCATCCGTTGTAAATTCTTTAATATTATATGTATGCACAGACGCATAATCTAATATATCTATTAACTTTAGACTAATCGGCCCCCCAATAGTTATGAAATGATTATCACCATTATTTCTAAATTGATTTTTACATAATAAAGCCCATTCCCGCAATATTCCCAAGTCATCATCAGCTAAACGCGGCTCATTCCATAAATCCCAAACAATTCCCGGCGTTCCTTCGTACCGCTCAGCAAGAATTTTAATAAATTCTAATTGACGTTTCACCTTATCCTGATCAATAATCCGTTCTTTAAGTCCCAACCAACCTATCGGATTTCCCATTTCTTTAGGGACTAAAGTAAATAAATCTATGCAAAAAACCATATTATGTTCTCCAGCTAGATAAATTAAGGCATCCAATATCCGCAACGATCTTTCAGAAGGTAAATATGTTTTATCCGCAGCCTGCAAATAAGGGTCTATCTCCATCTTTAATATATCTGAGAAATAATCTCGAAACCATTTAGAATGGTGATAATGTATCCGAACAAAATTAATTCCCAAATCCCGCATGGACTTAAAATCATTTCTTATTTTTAAAACGTTTGGTTCTACCCATAAGAGTTCTCCGCTCTTACTTTCGTAATAATTGACTCCAAAGAGCATGCTTTGTTTATCATTAATATAAAACCTACCGTCTCTTATACTCAACACTGGATTATTTTTACCCAGATGGTTAAAGACTAAAAATCCATTTTCCTTCTTTCCAAAAACAACTCCGCCTGCCTTCACCTCGGCCTGAAGTTTATAAAAATCGCTTTTAAACTCTTCAGGGGCCCACACCAGATCTAAAGAAATTTCTCCTCCGGCTTTTAACTTAATTTTTTTATTTTTTTTGAAAATAATTTTTCCATTTTTACCGATAATCCTTAATTCAATATTAAATTTACAAACTTCCCTTCCAGTGTTTAAAACCTTAGCAAAAATCTTAACTACTTCTCCTTGTTTGTAAACAGGCATATCCGTTGATAATTCACTTAAAACAATCGGGAAAGAAACTTGTCTGATAATATTCAGTAAATTTTCACGGGCATGATTATTAGCTGGATTCAAAGGATTATTATCATTATTAGCCCCAATTAAAACCCATTTTTTAGGCATATCTTTTCTGCTACCTGTATAAGGGTTCAACCAGCTTTCTATAAATATTATCGATTTCGCATAATCATATTTTTTCAAAAGCTCAGAATGGAAAAAATCTCTTACTGGGATCCGATAGGGAAAAACATTCCCATACGAGGGAACAATCGGAGTATTTTTAAGCGAATTAGCAACCGTCAATCCAATCATATTTTCATCCGGCAGTTCATAATATTTTATACCAAGAGGCGCCAAAAATTCGTTGTAAGGATCTTCGCTTTGCACCTTCTGCCATTTTTCTTTTATCCGCTTGACCGGCACCCAAAAAGGCCTTCCCGCTATATTAAAGATACCTCCGCCTTGATAAATATAGTTCTTAATAGATTTAAAAGCTTCTTGCGGAAACGCCTCCCCATAAGGAAGAATAAGCAAATCAACTTTTTCGGTATTTAAGTAGTTTTTATCGGAAAGCTCTTGAGTATCCAGATAACTAACTAAAAATTCTTTGGAAATATTTTCATATAACCATTGAGGCGTCAATAATCCAGGAACACAAACTGCAGGAAATCCTTCTTCTTTAAATATTGCGATCTTGAATTTATTAGCCCCACTCTTAGCGCGATCATTATTAGAATCAGCATATATATTCAAAATATTAGGACCCACCAAAACAATATAAATACTAATACTAATACTAATGATTATCCATAATCTTTTTCTCATTTTAATCCCGCTTTCTAATTAATTCAGGCAATGAATAAACTACTTCAACGATTGCCTTCAAAGTAAATGGATTTGTAAAAAGCATAAATACAAACCGCGGCAGATCATAAATAAAAAATCCGGGTATAAACAATAACAGATGTTTCCAATTTCCATTTTTAATCAATAGAAAATACCTATTTCTAAAAGAAAGATATTGTTTAAATGGGGTACTGTGAGCTGAACTGTCCCGATAATGATAACAAACTGCCCGAAGAACACACATTGCTTTCCAGCCTTGATTGCGAGCCCGCCATGCTAAATCAAAATCTTCAACCAAAAAGAAAAATTTTGGATCAAACACCTCATCTTCATAAATTATATCACTTATTAACTCTTTTCTATATACTGCAGCTGCTGCGCAAGGTCCAAATATTTCAAATGTTGCTTTAAAATCAGTAGAATCTTTTTTCCCCTCAGCAATATTAAATAATCTAAAAAACAGACCAAGCTTTAAACCCAGACAATCAATTGTCTTTTTATCCATGCGCAGAAATTTCCCCTGCACCATTCCCACAGACTTATCTATCTTAAGATAATTCAGTAATTTTGAAATGTAATCTGGCTCAAGCACTATATCGCTATTCAAAGTCAGGATATAATCGGCTTTGGCTTTATTTATTGCCTGATTATTGGCAGTACAAAATCCCTTATTCTGTTTATTTTCAATAAGCAGCACCTCGGGAAAAGTTTTTTTTATGATCTCAATGGTTTTATCTGTAGAACCATTATCAACTACAAACACCTCAAAAGGAGCAATGCTCTGGCTAAAAACAGAATCAAGGCATTTAGCAAGAAATTTTTCCGCATTCCAAGTAACGATAATTGCACTTATTTTGTCCATCTTATGGTTTGAAATTTAACCTCTCTGCCAAGGCGTTTAAATCCCTTGACTAAAAACCCGATAAACCCATAGCGTTTAAACACAAAAACCACCCATTGTCCAAAACCGTTTTTTTTTATTTTCTGTGCCATAAAAATATGGTCGCGGACCAGCAGAGCTTTACGCTTAACTTCCTCGATCTTACTATGAGTATAATCAGGATAATCCAGCACAGCAGTGCTGCCTCCGTCATAATCACTGTCTGATATTTTTTTCCTTAAGAACCCCTGGTCTTTAACATAAACATAAAACGGTGTACCGGGCTGTGGAGTGCATATAGACAGCTGTAAATTGTCCAGCAAATTACTGCTTAAAAGGTTTTCAATTAATTTAACTGTTTTTTCATCCTCTATTTTGTTTGAGCCTAAAGCTCCAAAAGTAAAAGTCCCATATGTTTTTAAGCCTATATCTTTTGCTGATTTGAGCAAATCTATTGTTTTATTCAAATCCCTAGGTTTACCCATGGCCTGCAGTACTTTTTCACTGGCGCTTTCAATCCCGATGCGGAGCTTATAATATCCGGCATTTTTCATGGCCCGCATTACCGGTTCATCAAGGAAACGCAGGTCACACATTGCTTCAAACTTTAAATCATCAAGCTTATTTTCAATAATCGCGGCTGTAAGGTCAAGGATAAACTGTTTGTCGCTATTATGCGCCTCTTCATCAAAAAATACTCCCTGCATTTGCGGGTATTTTTCTCTGAGATGCTTGATTTCATTTATAATATCCTTTATTTCCCGTTTACGCCAGTTCGCCTGATTATAATAAACATGCCGGGCAACGCAAAAATTACATCCCCCCGGACAGCCGCGAGAAGCATACATCTGAATCTCACGGAATTCACAGCTGGGCTCACCCGGCACTGCATAATCCATCCGGCTGACATCATCATCTTCCGGCCAGGGCAGAGTTTTAATATCTAAAAGCGGCCGGCGGCCATTTGGATACAATCCCGGAATCTCATCTTTCGGTTTTAGCTGCACTATGTCCAAAACCGTAAACTCATATTCACCGATGCAGACATGATCAATCCCCTGATCAATAAGCTGCTGGGGGAAAGCACTGGCATGAGGCCCGACAAATACCAGTTTGGTATTGCATACTGCTTTTATCTTCAGTGCCAAAGCAATATTTTCCTCAATCATCCGGGTGGCGCTTTCTATGATCAGCATATCCGGTTTTTCTGACATGATCAGTTTATAGTATTCCTCCTGATCCAGGCGCTGCAGACAGCCGTCAATAAATTTAACCTGATGTTTTGTCTGCTGCTTTAACAACGAAGATAAATAAGCCAATTCCCAGGGATAATAAGCAAACCAATGGAATTTGCTTTTAACCGCCTCTGACCAGCGGCTGGGGGAATGAATTATATAATCAGCGTTCTTATCTTTTCCAATTGAATTGGCAATAACGATTTTCATGATTTATTTATTTCTTTCAGCAGTATTTCTGAGACTTTTTTAATAGAATATTTATCTTCTACAGTTTTTCGGGCATTAGCGCCTAAAGTCTTGCGCATATTTTTATTTTCCACAAGCAGCTTAAGGGCAGCGACAAATTCCTGTTTTGTCTTCGCCAATAAACCGTTGATCCCATGTTTAATCATAAGTTCTGTTTCTCCGATCCGAGAAACCACAACCGGCTTGGACATGGCCATGTATTCAAATAAGCGAGTCGGGCTTTTTGCCTGATTGAATTTTGTCTGCTGAATAAGCGGCATAATCCCAATATCAATCTCATCGAGGTACTGTGGAACATTTTCCGGAGCTATCCAGGGCTTTAACAGAACATTGCTGTCAGCTGTGTCTTGGACAAGCTGCTGCACCTGCTCATAGTATATCCCCTCACCCATAATTTCAAGCCTTATATCCGGATATTCCGCTGAGACTTGAGCAAAACAATCCAGAAGAAATCCAATATTTTCCAGATTATCTTTTCTGTACATAGTTCCCAGCCAGGACAAAATAATCGGCTGCTTATTTTTCTTTTCCTCGCCTGGTTTAAAAATATCTGTATCTACTGCCGTGGGTATATACAGCACTTGTTTATTATACGCCAAGAGATATTCTCTAAGAAACTTACTAGCCCCAATACACAAACAACTTCGCTTGGCAATGAAACCCATTGCCGCATAGGCCAGAGATTTAGGGAATTTAGCAAAATAATACTCTATATTCTCCCTGGCTTCCCAGTCATCTAAATCAAAAATAAGCTTTTTACCTTGAAGTAAGCTGATTAATAAAGGCGCTAAAGAATGATAATTACAGCGCTGCAAAACCAAAACAGCATCTTTGCCCCAAAGATACTTAAATGCTTTTAAGTTATAGCCCAGCTTATCCCATATCGACATTTCCCCTTCTTGTTTACCGCTTTTTGCCCCCAGATTATCGGCAAAGGAAAATATCTCGGTTTCAATTCCCGCTTGATTTAAATACTTGGCAAATCCATAACAGCGGACTCTTACTGCCGGCATTTGCTTATGTTCTCGGGTTATAAATATTATTTTCATTTTAATCTTTTCTCTGATAAATTAAATATCCGGTTAGAACCGCTAACTGCTCCCATTTATTTTGATCCGCGTTTACCTGTTCAGCAAAGGGTAAGACCAAGTATTCCGGTTTTTCTTGTGTTTCTAAGCTCGGCGAATCCGCGGTTAAATAATGAAAATTAACCTGCGGCAGTCCGCTTTCCATCGTAATCACACTATGATAACCCTCCGGCTGATTCCGAAGATAAATCAGCGAATCAGCGCTTGCGTTTTCTTTAAGCCAACAACTCGCTTCTTTTACCGAAAAAGGAACTTTAGGAATTTTATAAAATCCGACAATTAATGATAATAGGCAGATACTGATTATCAGTAATAAGCCATATTTTTTATGTTTTAAACCACAAATCTTCAACAAAGAAAATACCCCTTGAATCAGATAAGGAATCAGTAATGCTGAGACAAAAAGCAATCCCTGGTCCAAGATTAATATTTCCTTACGAAAAATATTCAGACTAAGCAAAAAGATCAGAAAAACTATGGATAAAATATATTTAAGTTGCTTTTTCTTTTTTAAACTAAAAAACATGCCGATAAAACTAAGGCAAAACAGCATTGTCTCTGGCTGGAGAAATAAACTAGCCAATATCTGCCGTAAACTTTTTCCCGCTAAAAACAAAAAAGTATACAAACTGTCAGGATTATGAAAATTCTTATACCATAACCATCCCTGCCCATATTGTTTATCCACAACATAATTCCACCAAAGGGGAAATAAACAACTTATTCCGAGAAATAAAAATTCATTTAAAAGCTTACTCTGGGAATTTCGCGGCTGTTCTAAAAAAATAGAGACGGCAATTACCGGGATTACCAGCCAAGCCAAATAACTATAGCCGCAGGCAATCAAACCAAAAACCGCTGCTGAAAAATATTTACGCTCAAAGACCTTGCCCAAACAAAGGAATAAAAATCCAAGAGCAATAATATCCGGCATTGTTACCACACTCATTATTATGTGCTGATAATAACTATACAGCAAGACTCCGGACAGCAATCCGATTTTGCGGTTAAATATTTTTTTAATCAGATAATAATAAGAAATCACTGACAAACTGCCCGTAACGACAATTAAAAACCTAGCACTGATAATCTGCTCAGAACCAAGTTTAACCGCCCCAGCAAGACTATACAGAAAAAGCGGCAATTGCTGATAAAACACATTCTGAGAAAGAGCGGGATTGGTTAATATATGTAATCCTGTAATAATATTAAGCATCGGCTCTTGGCCATAGAAGTTATCCGCGGCAAGTAAAAAAGCAAACCGGATAAGAAACGCGTCAACAAATAAGCAAAGCGCTATAATTAAATCCTGTTTCAACAATCCCGCGTAAATTAAATTATATTCTAGTTTTTGTTTCATAATATTTCTCGATTAATTCAGCTATTTTTCGCGTATCTGACGCAGTTAAGGGTGAATACAGCGGTAAATATACATTTTCTTGTTCAAGAATCAGGCTGTTCGGACAATCCGCGGCATACGCGGAAAATTCTTTTACATAAGCGCAGGCCCGGACAAATCCCGGGCTAAGATCAATTCCTTGCGCGAATAAAAAGCTAATTAACTTCTGGCGATCGGCAACGCGGATCACATAGTTCAAATAAATATTTTTTACACTTTTTTGCTGATTAAAGATACTCACTTGTCTGACTTTTGATAATCCTTGATTAAGAACTTCAGCCTTGTTTATCTTCTCCTGATTTAATTTATCGAGATTTTTAAGCTGGATTAATCCGACACTAGCCTGAGCCGGAGAAAATAAAACATTAAATCTATCTAATTCAGCTTGGTTCAATATTTTAACTTTCAGCGTTTTACTGATATTTTCATCCCGCTGCTTACCGATTAAACTTAATAATGGATATATCAGCCAAGTAAATACAAATGGTCTTGTTAGCCAGGCCAAAATTGCTGCTTTTAAAAATCTTAATATCAGCGTTGCTTTAGAAATCTGCCTAAACCCCGTTAGCATTTGCCTTAGATCAGCCGCCAATTTAGGATCATCTGTAACCAGCATTGCCCCGCCCAAAGTATTTAGATTCTTAAACATATTAAAACTAAAATAAGCGATTTTACCAAAACCGCCGGTTTTTTTAGCTTTATACTCTGCCCCGCAGGCCTGAGCAGCATCTTCAATAACCGTAAGCCGATACTTATCGGCAATATTTAGCAGTCTATCCAAATCACCGGGATTACCATGCATATGGGTGATTAAAATAAATTTGGTCTTATCCGTAATTTTCGGCTCGATCAGATCAGGATCCATATTTCCATCCCCCAGACTAATGTCTATAAAAATCGGCCTTAAATTACTGCTGATAATCACGTCAATTACTTCGGTAACTGTATAACTCGTGACAATAATCTCATCGCCTGCCTGCGCCCCTAAAACCTTGAGCCCCAGGCTTAAAGCTGTTTTAGCACAAGAAACAGCAATTGCTTTTTTAACCTGCACATAGGCGGCAAAATCATTTTCAAATTTCGTAACTAAACTTTCCCCAGGCTTATTTCGACTCAATAAACCCCAAAAAAAAGCCTGGATATCTTGGCTGGAAAAATTAATTGTTCCTCTGCAAAATCTACTCATTTTTCACAACTCGCTTAATCTCATAGATATAATAAGGATCACTTTTATATTTCAGGGTAAACAGAAAATTTTGTCTTTGTTGCGTTTCCGCCTCAGAATTTAACTTCAAAATATCATTTAAGCCGCCATAAGGCGAATAAACTAAGGTTGTCACATTATTCGCATTAAGCGCTTTAAAAAACTGTTTTTCATCAATCAGATAATCGCCTTTTAGATTAATGCTTTTCGGCATTAAGATAAAAAATTTCGGATTGATTTTACTCAGTACTTTAATCGGTTCCCGATATTTTTCATCGCCGCAATCATCGATAATTATATATTCAATAGTCTCCGCGTTATTCGCCAAATATAAAGCTGTGTTTCGGGCAAACAGCGGCGCAGACAATGGAGTTGTCAGGATTTGCTCTTTGATAGGAATAATCATCGTCCATAACATAATCAAGATTATTGTTCTGCTGATTATTTTATTTCGAGTCCCCACTGTTTCATAAAAAAAATAAATACTGAACGGAATTAAGATTAAGCCCAAAGTTATTCCATATCTAGGCTGTAAGTATAATGTTTCTTTAATCGTATTTAAAACAAACACCGCGAAAAACATTAAAAACAGACTCGATAATAATTTTTTTTCGCGTTTAAAAACAGCAGCTCCAAGCCCAAATACCCCAAAAGAAAAAACTCCTACTCCTAATGTTTTAATCAAAGATTTCGGCCAAAAGAATAATTTATCAAAAAATTCGACCCTAATTCCCTGCTGGCGCATCCAGTTTAGCTGAAAAGGGATAATAAAATTATTACTCTGAATAAATTTAAAAGCATTGCCAAAAGCTGAATAATTGACCAGCATCCAAATCGCCGGAATTATTAAAGCATAAATCGTAAATTCAAATAATTGTTTTTTTTCCTTGCCTAAAAAAACAAAATAAAACGGAATCAATAATAAACCTTCGTAACGGCACATACTCGCCATTCCAACACATAACCCAAGAATCGATAATAAATATCGCTTTTGCTTAAGCTTGAATACTTCATAAACATAAAGACTGCAAAGCAAAAAGAAATGAAAACTTGTTTCCGATGTTCCGATAATGCTATAAATAATATGCAGGGAATACAAACTAATTCCTAAGATAGAAAAAAGCGCGATTTCCCGGTTGAATTTAAGTTTAAGATACAAATAAGCAGTAAAAATAGTCATTAACCCGAACCCGAGACTTATAATCCGCGGCGCGATAACCAAAGGCGCGAATAATTTTAAGCCCGCGATTACAAACAAAAAATGCGCCGGAGGATGAACTGGAGTCCAATACCCCAGATTGCCGGGATTGTTTATAATCAATAAAGCCTGGATAATTTTACCATTGGAAATTCCGTGGAAATCAACAGTATTCAGCAATAGCCCTAAACGAATGATCAATCCCAGCAGAATAATTAGCGTTACCATTACATATTCTTGGGATTGAATTAATCCTGCCTTTAATTTGTTAAGCCAATTAGTTTGTAATATCATAAATTTTACAATCTCCGGCTTTAAATACTAACTTTAGATTCCGCATCCGTCTTTTCGATATTAAAACAACATATTTTAAACGCGTTCTCTCCTGCGGATCGATTAACTCCTGATGTTGAAAAAAATAATTATGATCAATAAACCGGTCTACATCGGTATTCGCCTGCAGTTTTAGAGGCTCTTTATAATTATCTTCTTCCGCGTCAACAAAAACAGCATCATCTGCCTTTAAATTATCATGGAGAAACGCCCCGGAATGAATCAGCCACAAAGGCGTACGCGGTAAAAAAACCGCGGTTAAATAAGTTCCTCTGATTAAAATATAAAAAACCATACCCCAGATAAGCATCCATTTTTTTCTAAACGAAAACATTTTTCCAAATTCACAAACCGCTAACCCAAAAAAAGGAACAAACAAAATTGCTAAACTAAGACCATATCTTGGCTGCATCGCTAATTCTTCCTTTACTGTTTTAAAAGCAAAGAAACTAATCAGCGCGAAAAATAAAAAAACCATCCTTCGATTCCGCGAATACCCCCAGCGGACTAAACCCCATAACCCCACAATAAAAACCGGCCAGCCGAAATAATCAGACAATTGGCTGGGCCAATAAAATAATTTTTCTTTAAAGCTGATGCTTTGACCTAAACCGCGCAAATAATCAAACTCAGTGCGCACAATCGAATCACTGGCACAGAGAAAAAACAGAAAATTACCTCCATAAATATAATTAAAAAACATCCAAACCATCGGCAGAATTGAGGCAACCAGGATAAATCGCAGTAATTTTCCCGGCTGTTTAATTAAGAAAAAACCGCTGAATAAAATAAATAATCCTCCTTCAAAACGACACATACTCGCCAGACTTAATAAGATTGCTGAATAAATCAAATTATTATCCTGCTGGTTTTTTAAATATCGCTCGATGAAAAGCAAACCGCAAGCGAGAAAAAAAAGAAAACAAGTCTCTGCGGTGGAAAGAACACTATGGATAATGTGCAAAGGAAAAAAAGCGGCGACAAAACTGCTAAGCAAAGCGATTTTTTGATCAAAAGCCTGTTTAATAAAGCAATAGTACACTGCCACAAAACCTATACCGCTAAATAAACTAATCAACCGCGGCGCGAATAAAGGATTACCGAACAATTTCAAAACTAACGCGACCAGATATAAATGTACAGGGCCATGCGCCGGAACAATCCAGGAGGCAAGCTCAAATGGATGCTTAATTAACCGCTGCGCGGAAAAAACCTTTCCCGCGGCAATCCCATGAAAATTATCTGAATTTAAAAGCGCGATCACTCGGATAAAAACCGCCAAAAGCATTACCAGATAAAATAAATATTTTATTATTTGGTTTTTATTTAAACATTTCAGATTAAGTTCCGTCATTTTTTGGCCTCAGCAACAAAGCAGTATAAGCAAAGATACTCTCTGTAAAGCGATATTTTTTTTCAATATCAAATTCTTTTAAAAACAGCTGCTCGAATTTATCGGCGTTTCGCACATACCTTCCTCTGTCAAGATAGCGAATCAGCATTCCCGGAAAATTAAGCAGCGAATCAGGATAAACCCCATCAACCATTATCGCCCTTCCCTTATGACTTAAAACATGTTTTATCTGTCTAATCAACTGTCCAGCCTGCTGATCACTAAAGTGATGAAAAAAGCTTACGGACACAACATAATCAAAAAACTCATCGGGATAAGGTAATCCCCGGCGTAGATCATGTAATTTGTAAGTTCCATTTTCTCTTTTCTCTAGTTTTTTTAAAATTATCCTATTTACGTCTAAACCAATATAGCTTTGCGAAGCAAATTGCCAAAAATTACCGCGCAGCCCACAGCCAATATCTAAAATTTTACAATCAGTTTTAAGCTCCAGGTTTTTAAAAGCAAATCGTTTAATGTTTTCATAACACTTTTCTAAAGGAATAATCATAATTTACAACACCGCATACATCCAGGTAAAATTTTCTTACTCAATATTTCCGCGAACTCCCGGCGTTTTTCCTGCTGCCAAACAACGGAAAGCGCGTCGGTTTTAATATTCCCCAAAACATAATTAGAAAAAAACTGACAGGGAATTACATCTCCATTAGCTTTTATAAATACTGAATGCCGCAGAAAAATACATTTTCGCTTAAATTCAAAATTTTTCGCGAACCATTTTTTTCTTTCACTATTAGTCAGATAAGGTTTAAATATAATAAAATTTCTATATTTTTTCTTTAAACGAGAAACTTCGTTTTGCAGCTTGATCCCGATTTCCGGACAATCAATATCTTTTATATAAGTTGTCATTGTCGCTTCTTGCTCAGTTAATAAGCGATTACACGCCTTTAAATGCCCTTGATACTCATCCTGGGACAAAAAAATAAGCTGCTCAAATCTTACCCGATCCACACCCGCGGTTTTACCCTGGATAATCACTTTTTCTAAATCCAGATAATTGTCGGGAGTTATTACTGAATTAAGCAATATAGTTGTTTTTTTTCTCTGGGCCACCGCCAGCTTAATCGCTGTGGACAAAGCCGTAAAAGCGCCTTGTTTGCCGGTTTTAGCATCATGACTAACCGCGTCTCCATGCACTGAAAAAATCATAATTTCCGGGGAAACTGTAAATAGTTTTTTAATATTCTTTTCATCAAGCAAAGTTCCATTAGTAACAATCCCGTATTTTAACCCGCGGGTTTTAATACAATCGAGAATTTCAAAGATATCATTTCGGATAAACGGCTCTCCCCCGCCCAAAAAAATCGCGGGCTTAGCCGGCGCGATTTCCTTAATAAAGCGGATAATCTCCGCGCTGGAAAGCTCATCGTTTTTATTCAACATCGAATGAGCTGAGCAAATAACACAGTCAAGATTGCATTGGTTTGTAATTAGAAAATTTACTGTTGCCGGAAAATTATTAATTCCTGACAAAATCTGTTTAAAAGAAAACAGTTCGCGAAAAACCAGTAAATTGTTCAATTGAGAACACATGCTCCGCAGCATTTATTTTTTCCTTTTATAAATATATATGTTTTCAGGAGGATTCAGCTTGTTTAAAACAATTTTATCAGTTTTATCCAAATTTTCATTAAGGGCAACAAGCCTTATTATATCAGATTGTTTGACCTTTAATTGGTTCGGATTTTTTTCATTCATTTGTTTTACAAATTCATTAAAACTTTTGTTTGTTATCCATTGCTGATCAGAATAAGTAATAAAAATAATCCGGTCAAAATCATCGAGTGTTTTCCAAAAAACATCAGGACAAAACGAAAAATCCACTATTTGCGCTTTTTTTCGCGGACTTAGGCCGGTTAATCTGACAAAGTACGCGGGAAAAACTAAATCATTGGCATTGCTATCATAAAAAATTCCAATCTTTACCTGACTAAAAGCGATATTTTCCAGAATTTGAGCAGCTGATTGAGATTTATTTTCCGGATAGGCCACAGCCAGGATTGGAACAGACGGATAATAAGTCGCGTAAAAATTTCTGTTTTCATTAGTTGAAATTTGATAATAATCAAAGACACCGATAATTATAATAACCGCGATTACTAAACCGCTTAAAAATTTTCGATCTATTTTTGTTATTGCCAGTCCAGTGATCAAACTTAATGCCGCTAAATAAGCAGTTGTATATTCCCCATATTTAAGTCTGACAAATGTAAAAAAAATCAGCGGCACTAATACCCATAAGATTAAAACATATTTCATCCTTCTTTCAATCTTTCTTAAATAAAATAAACCCCCTAAGAGCATCAGCAGAAAAAAGCCTCCAATGGTATTGGGCAATGACTGAAAATAGTAACTAAGATGGGCAAACGAAAACAAATTTTCATTATTCACCGCGCCGCTAAAACCAGCCCGTTTAAAAACACTCGCGTAGACCTCAGGATTATAATAAAAAATTGAACTGATTAAAATCCCGATAATTATTGATAAACACAAATTCAGCCCTCTTTTCTTTAATCCGCTCAAGGGTTGTTTTTGAAATAAGCCTAAATAAATATAAAAAATCATTGGTCCGGACAGATAAATCAGAAATGTTTGTTTCAATAACATCCCTAAACCTAAAAAAATACCGAGCAACAGCGAAAATTTTCTCTGCTCAAAGCCATTAGTTTTTATTAATAAGAAAATACTCAAAGCCGTGACCGCGCTAAGCGCCAGCTCCAGACTAAAATGCCGGGAGCTTAAAAATACCAGAGGATACATCCCGCAAATAAACGCGCTGATTATCGCGGCCCGGGCATTGATTGTGCCGGCAATCGCGTAAACACTGCTCAACAGCATAATAAGATAAAACGTATTTGTAAACAAAGCCGGATTAACCAACAAACTCCCTAACAATAAATTCATCAGATACGCGCTTAAATAAAATAAAGGCGGGTAATCAATCACGCCAAACACAAGATTATACCCTAAGCTTTTTTCAGTTCGATAAAAAGGATTATTCTGCTTATTTTCTAAAATCCGCTTAAAATTAGAAAATCCGGTTATATGCGCATAGCTGTCCTTGCCCTCAGCTAAAGGGTTACAAGTTAAAAAATAAAGATTATTCGCGATATGAAAAATCGCTAGACAGCCGAATAAAATTAAACATATGTATTTTATCTTTTTTTTACTCATTAATTTTGACCGGGTTTTCTATTTTCAGGATAACATCATCTATCCAGACTACGGGTGCAGACATATCCTGGGCCTGATTTAAAGTAATTTCAATCATTATCGCTCTCGCGTCTTGAGGAAGTTTTTTATTTATCGCCAGCTGAGTCCATTGGCTGGCAGCAACACCGGAAACACTTTCTAAATTTTTCCATTCTCCATCTTCTCTTAGATAATTAATCGAAAATTTCACAATATCTCCTTTATACCAAAAGCTGCCGCTCAGCTGATCCCCAGGTAAAACCCCCAGCCAACATTCTGTTTGTTTAAAGCTATAAGCATTATTAACTAAGCCGTTAATCACTTTTTTTGAGTAATGATATCGATTAGCTGGAGAAACGCACTCTATTTTCAGACTACTGGGCGCGGAGTGAAAATCTTTAGTATCAATCATGGCAAGGCTTTTTGAGTCAGGAAACAATCTCCCGCCGTCGGAGGTTACCCAATGCTCAAATCCTTTGCTAAAATCATTATTTTCCAAGCCAGGATTACGCGCGAAATAATTTTTTTCAATATACTTCTCGATATATTCATTTGCCGCAGGCTGAGGTGGATAAAAAAAAGCCTTTATCGGTTCAAAAAATATCCAGACTAAAAGCAAAGCGGTCATTGCCAAAATTAGAATTATTTGAATTGGCCCTAGCTCAATAGCCTCTGCTTCGTTGTTCGCCGGCACTTGATTAACATCTTCTTCAAAGAACCACTGAATAATTCTTGATAATTTATTTTTTTTCTTCATCATTGCTCCTTTTTACTAAAAAATCGCCTATGGCCAGATAATCTATCCGGCTTTTCTGAAAACTGTTTATCGCGTCTTGAGGACTACAGACAATCGGTTCTTCATGTAGATTAAAACTCGTATTTAATAATGCGGGAATATTGGTGATCTGTTTATATTGTTTTAGAATCTTATAAAAATCATTATTGAAATAACTAGAAACAAACTGCGGGCGGGTTGTCCCGTCCTTGTGTACCGCCGCTGGACATGTTTTTTGAAAATAATCTGTGGCCTTAAAACTTATATTCATAAATCGCGCTGAATCCTCGGCTTTTTCTATGCCCAGACAGCATATTGCCTTATCTTCCTCAAGAATACTCGGGCCAAAAGGCATGAACCCATCTCTTCCCAGCTTTTGGTTTAAATAATTTTGCATGCTTATGTCTGTGGCCTGGGCAAGAATTGAGCGATTGCCCAAAGCTCTGGGCCCAAACTCCATGGCTCCGCTAAACCTGGCGACAATTTTTTTCTGACTAAGTAATTCAGCGATTTGTATTTGGATTTGCTTGGGTTTTATATACTCTATTTTCATTGCTTCCAGTGTCTGCTGGATTTGCTGATCTGAATAGCTGGGTCCCCAAAAAACATGTTTAACTTGAAACGGTTTTGCTTTTTTAACTGAAAAGGCCGCGCCTAAGGCTAATCCTCCGTCACCCATATGCGGACAGATAAATACTGCCTCTACCCGCGCGCGTTCAGCTATTTTCTGGTTAACTTTTATATTGGCAAAAAATCCGCCGCTGAGAACTACTTTGGCAATACCAGTTTTTTCTACCCAATAAGCGACTACTTTTTCCAGACAATCCTCAGCATGTTTTTGAAAAGAGCCCGCGACTTCCTGTTTGCTTATTTTGCTCAGCTGGGCGAATAGTTTCTTATCTTTCGCAAAAGGATTCTTTGGTTTAAACCTGCCTTTGCTCACACGCAAAAGCTTATTGGCCTGTTCCCTCGCAAAATATTTTTCAGCATAAGCCGCCAGGCCCATTACCTTTCCTTCATCCTGAATCGGCTTAAACCCGAGAAATTCAGTTAAACGCGAGTAATACAGAGTAATATCACTTAAGGCGCTCTGCCTAAAAACAGGCTTAATTGCCCCATTTTGCCCAATATTAACCGTAAATGATACTCCATCGCCTAGTCCATCAATTGTAATAATCAAAGCCTTATCAAAGCCGCAAATACTGTATCCAGCATAAGCATGCGCTGTGTGATGATCAATGGTAATAACTTTGGCATTGATTCCCAGGCTGCTTAATTTGCGGCTTAAAACCCAACGGCTTAAAAACGCTTCAATTTTTTTAGGAAAAATAAGCTTCTCAGCCAGAACCTGATAAGTAATATAGCCGGCTAATAAAAAGCTGAATTGCTTATTACTGCTTCTAAGCTTAGCATGGCTTTGAGAAAATAATCTTAAAATAAATGCCGGAGTCATGTCCGAAGCAGCGGCAACCAAACTGATATCTTCTGGTTTTATTTTTTTTAAACCTAAAACTTCTTTGATTGACAAAACCGGAAATCCGCCCTGGAGTTTAATCCGGCTCAAACGCTCTTCATTAACCGCGATAATTTCCAAGGATTGCCTGCTGAGCAAAACCGCGCCCGCGTCCTGGCTGTCACAGATTCCGAGTATATACATTTACACTTTTTCCTTGTTCTCTGGTTTTATTCTGTAACTGGAATGGTCACGCATACCGGAATAAAGCCGGATGACAATCTCCGCCAGAATTCCGATTAAAATAAACTGAATGCCGATAATAAAAAAAAGCACGAATAAAAATAAAAGCGGGCTGACCCATTGCCCAGCCCATAAAACTTTACGCAAAACAATAAATACTCCGATAAAAACTGAGAATAATACTGAAATAATTCCAATACCGCCAAATACATGAATTGGTTTTGCCATAAATTTCCAAGTAAATAATATGGTCAGCATATCGAGGATCACTTTAAAAAAACGGGAAACTCCGTATTTAGAATGTCCATGTTTTCGCTTATGATGGCTGACCGTAACTTCCGCGATTTTCGCTCCTTGAATAGCGGCGCACAAAGGTAAAAACCGATGAATTTCCCCTTGAAATTCAATATCTTTTAAAACCGCGATTTTGTAAGCTTTTAAAGTACATCCCAAATCATGCAATTTTACTTTTGTCAACCGCGCGCTGATGAAATTAGCGATTAAAGACGGTAATTTTTTCTGCCAAAAATTATCCTTGCGATTGATCCGCCAGCCGCTGACGACATCATATCCCTGGTTTAGCTTATTGAGGAGTTTAGGGATATCTTTGGGATCATTTTGCAGATCAGCATCCATGGTTATAATCAGCTGACCTAAAGCATGATCGACTCCCGCGGCAATTGCCTGGGTCTGACCGTAATTTCTTAACAAGGTTATTACCCGCGCATGCTTATCGGCCTTGGCTATCTGTTCAAGCTCAGCAGCGCTATTATCCGTACTGCCATCATCGATAAAAATAATTTCATAACTAAGCGCAAGCGAATCCATCACCGGATGAATCTGTCCAGCCAGGATTTTAAGATTGCCTTGTTCATTAAAAACCGGGATTATGATCGACAGCTGTAAATTATTTTCCATACTATATTATCCTGTTTATCTGTACTAGAACAAAGTCAAGTTTACCGTTACAGCTTTAAAAGGTTACGGTCAGGGTTACGATGCCCGTTTCGTCTTACGGTAAAGGATCTCGCCTTAAAATTTCTTGTTTTTCAGCCTAAACCGTTTAACGTTACCGATACGGGCCTCGTTACCGTTAAACCTTGCCAAGTGTCAACACATCTCTGTTATTATACAGTTTATTCTTTCCATGACTCAGCGTAAATATTAAGTAAATTCTCAGCCGTAGTTTTCCAATTATATAATTCTTCGGCTCTTTGCCGGGCCTTTTTCGCTAATCTTTTACGTAAAGGCTCATCATCTAACAATCTTTTTATTCCTTGAGCCAAGTCTTCTGAGTCCCCGGGCAGAGTAAGGATTCCCGCTCCGCCGAGCATCCGCTTCACTTCCCCCACATCACTGGCAATAATCGGCTTACCGCTGGCCAAATACTCGGCAATTTTAAGCGGACTTTTACATTGCGTAATCTCATTGTTTTCAAAACAAGCCACAGCAATATCTGTTGCCGCTAAATACAAAGGCGTTTCCTGATGACTAACCGCATTAGTAAAAACAATATTTTTCTCCATATCTAAATCCTGAGCCAAAGTTTTTAATTCAGCCAAGCGATAGCCTCCGCCGATAATAAAAAAAGTTAGGCCTTTGATCTGATTAGTAATTATCTTTGCCGCCCGAATGAACTGTTCAGCGTATTGGCCGCCATGGAGTTGCCCGAGATAGCTGATAATCGGGCCATAAATATTATATTTTTCCCTTATCCTGATCGAAGAAATATCCGGATGAAATAAGTCCAGATCAGCCCCGACCGGAGCCATGGCGATTTTATTTGGGGCGATACCGTATTTAATACATTCCTGTTTTAAACGCTGGCTGGAAACCGAGATTGTATCACAAAGATTGGGAATATAGCGTTCCAAGGCCCAGAGAAAAGCACCGACCAGCCGCGGCTGTTTAGCGCAATAATAAAATATCTTTATTTCCCAGTCATCCCAGTCATAGTGCAGCGGCTTATTATTCAGAAAACCGCTGATCAAAGCCGGCAATGCGGCATAAGCAAAACACTTTTGAAAATGAATAATATCTGACCATTTCCCCTGTTCACAAACATAGCGGATGTTTTTAAAATAATTAGCTATCCCCAATTTGCGGCTTAAGGGGATATACTCAATCCCCTGAATCGTAAAACTATCCCGCAGCTCCTGATATTCTAAAGGAAAATAAATTATCTTAATCGCATGACCTTTTTGCTTAAACTCCTGGGCAATTTTCTTAATTCTGATTGTCCAAGGCTCTTTTCGCGAAAATAAATCATGCGGATGAATCATCAGTATTTTCATAAAAATTCCTTAATATAAATAATGAATTACTTCTAACCACTATCCGCTGGGTTCCAAGATGATCAGCAAATTTTACGCGAGTCAAAAATTTTCTTACTATAAAGCAGCAAGATCGGTAAATCCGCGTCGTATTTTCGGCACTGCGAAACTCGCCCTTAAAATTTTAATGAATAAGCTCAAACAGGTCCTCGTGCCCTAAAGGGTTCCCAAAAATCCAACACGTATTTACCTAAATTTGTGAAAGCTTAAAAATTTCCCAATCATCTTTCACAAAGTTAGCTTTGCGCTTTTTCTTTTGCATTTTTTGCTTTTGACCATTAGCTATCGACCATTGACCATCAGCCAAACATGCTTTTCATGCTTAAGCTTTTTCGTCCATCGTCCTAGCCTCGCCGCTTTTTGGCGGGCGGTCGTCCCTCGTCCTTCGATAATCAATTGCCCGGGAAAATAATTGAGCCCCGGAGTTTTTTTAAAATAAACAAATAAAAATCAATAATAATACTAGCGATAAACAAAATCAATAACAGTATAAATTTTCCTACTTTTCCTGAACGCTTAAAATTAGATAATTCACGCCCCGCTGAATTAATAATCTTAGTTTGCGGCTCATCTGCTGGTTTTAAACTCTTATCCCCTGCTGGATTTAGCTTACAGTTTTTATCCTGATAATTCACAATCAGGTTTTTAATCTTTAATTCCCGCAATAAATCACAGACCCGTTTTACCCGCTGATTGCGTTCAGACTGTGTTAACCCATTAGCATCAGTCCATTTGCCTGGATCAAGCGGATCAAGAAATTTAACCCCAAACCGCTGCGGATAAATCCCCACATCAGAACCCGGCATCAGCACAAAAGAAGAAACATTAGTCACCTGAGCGATGTATTGGCGATTACTTTGGATAAACTCGATTGTCTGAATAAAATCTGCTTCGGTTTCTCCGGGAAAACCAACAATAATATTCAGGCTAACTTGAATTTTAGCTTTAAATGTCCGGCGAATTACTTCCTGGGCATCAGCCGCGGTATAATGCTTATTCATTTGGCCCAGAATAGCGTCTGATCCGCTTTCTATGCCATAGCATAAAGAATCGCATCCTGCCTGTTTCATGGCATCCAGCAGTTCCTGAGTCATGTTCTTTCTGATTGCCGCATAGCTTATCCAAGTAAGATCCAGATTTTCCTGTTTTATCTGTTTGCACAGTTTATCCAATAAATAAAGATTACCATTACACAGCAGATCATTAAACTCGAGATGCGTAATATTATATTTTTGTTTAAGATATTTCATCTCCTCAATAATCTTCTCTGGCCTTTTCATCCGAAAACCAAAACAGATATACCAGTCAATACAATAACTGCATTGATTAATACAGCCTCGGCTGATTAACAAGGGCAAGGGATGATATTGGCTGTTATAATTGTATTTACTTAAATCAAACTCTTCAAATGTCGGATAAGCTAAACTGTTTAAATTTTTTACTGGCTGCCAAGGCAGATAATGAACATCCGCTGATTCCTGGGCATAAAGCAGTCCCGAAACTTTTGAACATAAATACTCCGGAGATCGATTGATTTTAAATTCATTTATAAATTTCAGTAAAGCCTCTTCGCCTTCGCCAATAATAAAGAAATCTATATTTTTTTTGTCCACTGTCTTTCTATCCCAGCTGTGATAAATTCCCGGACCGCCTAATATTATAATTTTATCCGCAAATCGACGCTTAATTTTTTCAGCCACAAACCCAGCGAAAATCGCGCTGATCAGATTATTGGTGGAAAATCCAATAATTCCATAATCCGCCAGACTCTGAACAAATTGATCGATATGAGCTTCAAAAGCTTGATAAATATTTTCCGCGATATTTGCTGGCTTAATCCGGTTTATCTCATCCAGCTGCCAGAATAATCCCTGTTTTACGTCTGCCTGCTCATAAAGATTAAGATTTAAATCAAAAACATCTGCCTGCGCGCCTTTTGACTTTAAGTATGCTGATAAATAAGCAATGCCCAAGGGCGGCATCACCACTCCCCAGGGAGGACAATTAACTAAAATTAATTTATTCATTTACTGCCTTTTATCTTTATGTTTAAACAACAATCATTTACCTGATTAGGAAGAAAAACCCTGCCGCCTTGAGCTTCAATATTCTGCGCGGATATTATTCGCGCGTTAATTAACTTATCCGCGTTCTGGATTTGCGGGCTTATATTCTGATTCTCATTTGCCGAAAAATCAAAGACCAATTCCGGGAGATTTGTGTTTTTCGCTTTTACAGCTAAAACCTTTATTTGTTTTGTATTTATATCTTTGATCTCTGCCTGCTGCCAATTCATTGCACTGGGAAATTTTCCGGTTTGGTTTTGAATCTGCCATTTTTTATAAATCGGAGACAGCATAATACTTGATTTAGTTTGTTCAATCTCTATTTTTGATTCTACTATCGTCTGGATACTCCATTGTAAAACAGAATCATCAATAAATTTTATTTGCCATGTCTGAGAAATCGGGATATTATTCCAAGTGCTTTTAAGCTCAAGTTCCTGCTCATTATGCCGGATTACTTCCCACTTTGCCTTGGATGAGTCATACCATAAACCGAAAATAGATACGGATGTATTTAATCCAATACTCTGCGTAATTTCCTGATTATCCCAATATAGTTTTATGCCCTCAGAATGATAAACCGCCTGGATCCTGCCTTTTTTAATAATCTTTTTGCTGCTGATTTTTCTTTTATCAATTCGTGCTTTAACTACCTGCGAAAAAGTTTTGCCTTTAATATAATTCTTCGCCTTTATAAACAGTAGAAATAGCTTTAATATTTTATATTCCACAACAGTTAAAGATTGTATTTTTTTGTGCGTATGAATATTCCGAGCAAGATCATCACAGCCTTTAAAACAGCCGACTTTAACATTCGGATCATTACCGATAAAGGAAAAGAATACATCCTCTTTAGGTAAAGACATTGCCCGCTTTCTAAACTCCTGTTGTTTGCGATTATTCCAAATCTGGCTAAAATCATGAGCATAAATATTCCCTACCGGAATCCGGTGAGCTTTTAAACAAAAATTAACATTCCCATCAGCCAAGATCCGGGCAAACAGCCAGCCCATATAGCAAGGCATTTGATTCAGAATATTATTATCATATTGAGCGGCTTTAGCATCAGAATTATCCAGCCTGCGGATAAACTGCTCGAACTGCAAAATTTTGATCTTATTCTTTAAATCCCCGGTTTCCAAACGCTGTTTGATTTTATTACAATCCGCTAATACAAACTGCCTCTGAGTATCGCTGAGCATTAAAGCATCAGTGGCATTAGGGATCGTATCAATAACCGTAAATTCCAGGGAATCACATCCGGATTCCATAGCGAAATCAACCATTTCCGGCAATTCTTTATAATTCAGATTTGAAATAACATTATAAACATTGACTTGCGGCTTTTCCTGCTTAAGTGAATTAAGTAATTTAAGCATTCCTTTAAGCTGATAAAACATTTCCGCGGATTTATTCGGATGAGTTTGCTGATAAGTTTTTGCTGTGCCTGCCCAAACACTGACAACCAGATTATCCACGCCAATATCAACCAGCTGCTTTACCCTATCTTCAGTTACCAAAGTAAAGTTTGTATTAATATAGCAGCGCAAACCCAAAGCCTTAACATGCGTCAGGATTTCCATAATCCGCGGATGCATAAACGGCTCTCCGCCTCCGGCAAAATATATTTCTTTTGTCCCCAGGCTTTTAAGCTGGTCTATGGTTTTTCTAACTACTTCTAAAGGCAGCGTTTGCTGCTTTACCTGAGCGCTGATCTGCTTATCTTTTAATAAAGGCGAATTGCACCAGCAGCCAATGCAGTCATTGTTACAGTCATTAGTAAGATCTATTTGCGCGCAAAACGGGCCTTTATAAGCAGCGGTTCCATCTAAAATTCCGATTATATCCAAATAATAATCTTTGAGTTTTTGAGGATTAAGATATTTGATGATTTTTTTTACAATTGATATTAAGCCCTGATTACTTACTTGTTCTTTAATAAACTTTAAAGGAACTTTGGTCTTATATGCTTGAATTGACTCTAGCTGTGACTGCTGACTAGACTTCAAATTAATCTGGAGATCAAAATAATCATAGATTCCCGGCAAAAATCTATTGATTTTCAAACGGCGCATCTGCAATATCCGGCCATTGATTTTTCGCTCCGTATTCTGAATCTGCGGATAAATATTATCTTTAAACCCGGTTAAGGTTTTAAGCTCTATATCCGGAAAATCTTTGGTCGCTTTATTCTGAGCCATGGCCCAAAGCAAAGAGCTATTGGAATTATACAGTTCAATTTCTTCCCATTCAGTTATTTTCGGAAATATCCCTGTGCCTAGATCATCTTTCCACATTGTATATTGATTACCGAGAAGTAATCCAGCTTTGTATTCCATAATTTCTATGTCTTGATCAATCTGAATACTGCTAAACCAGTTAATTTGATCATCATCTTCAATTGTAATCAGCCATTGCTGACGTACTGGTTCCTGATCCCATTTCAATTTAACCCTGATCTGATTTTCTCCGGATTTTTCCAGTTTCCAATTAGCCAAAGAAGAATCAATCCAGCGCTGACCGCAATGCATGGATGTATTTATTCCCACATCTTTGCTTATTTCCTTGTTTTTCCAAAACAGCCTTACCCGGCCTTCACTAAAAATAATTTTAGTATTCCCTTTTGAGATTGTTTCTTCCACAATCCAAAGTTTTCGGCTAAAATACTGTCTGAGTCTTAACGGCAAAAATATCAACCTTCTCAGAATAAAACTAATTACTTTTAAAAAAGTAGCAAACAATCCTTTATTCCTTAAAGATTCACTTAATTTCTGGTTTAAACTCTGCGCTTTAACTGGCAGCAGTTTTTTAAGTTTCAGCTGAGTATGCTTTTCCCATTGCTTATAAGCATTATGCTTTGCCTGCTTCAGCTGTTTTGCCGACAAAGCCTGGGTTCTAATCACACAGCTGTTATTGCCATCAAAATTTTCCCGGTTTTTATCCAGGATATAACCTTTTTTATCCATTTCTTCATAAAACCTAGTTCCGGGAAAAGGCGTGGCTAAAGAAAACTGCACCGAAGTCGGATTTAATTTCTTGGCATATTCAATTGTATCCTTGACTGTCCGCGCGTCTTCGCCAGGTAAGCCAAAAGTAAAAGTCAAATGAGTCCTGATCCCCAAATATTTAGTATAATTAACTACTTCCTCAACTTTTTTTAAGTCAGTACCTTTATTAATATTATCAAGTAATTTTTGCGATGAAGACTCTACTCCGTATTTCACGGAAAACAGGCCGGCTTTACGCATTCGCTCAAGCATTGGTTCATCCATCAGCTCTGCTCTGGCCATAATTGCCCAGGGTATTTGAAGATTTCTTTTTTCCAGTTCATCGCAAAAAGCAAAAATCCGCTCTTTGCCAATATTCCAGGTATCATCATCAAAATAAATTGATTTAAATCCCCACTGTTTAACCAGATATTCCATTTCATCAACAACATCCACAACATTCCTTACCCGGTAAGAACCGCCTTTGTACATTACCTGCGGCCATAAACAAAAACTGCATTTAAACGGACAACCGCGGCTGGCCCACATTGAAGCGCAAGGAATAGGAATATCTCCCGGAGAATCATTATAGCGTTTTATCAATAGTTTTTTGCGCTCTGGCCAGGGCAAAGAATCAAGATCCTTGATTAAAGGCCGGCCGGGATTTTTAATTGCTTTATCACCCTGCTTATAAATAAGTCCTTGAACATCACTTAAGCTGCTTTTATCTCTTAATTTCGCGCACAATTCTAGCAATGTTTGTTCATACTCACCAAACAGCAAATAATCAATAAATTTAGTTTTTTCCAAAAATTCCGGCTGTTCCAGCTGTGCTTCCGGACCGCAAATTACTATCGGCAGATGATCTTTATGTCTAATCAGCATTCTCAGATCATGGGCTAAAGTCACTGTTGATGTTTCCGCCACCAGCAAATCAGGCTTTAAACTAATTATCCGGTTAAAAAAAATATTTTCTGATAGTTTCTCGGCAATCGCGTCAATAATTTCTACTTCAAAACCGTTTTTTTCCAATAAAGCCGCGGCATAAGCCAAATAAAAGGGAAACGGCAAATAATTATCTTCTGTGTGATCTTTTATATGCGGCCAACGCGATCCGGCCCTAACTCCCCAGCGCTGGCCCTTTTTCCAGGGCAGATTAACTAAAACAATCCTCATTTACTCAATTCCCTTCCTAAAAAATCAATTTAATTACTTTTTACCCGCGCGCCTAAAATATTAATTTTGCTTATAAAACATTACTAATCCAACTATTTTAATCCAGAAAAGCCTCAAGATTATAAAGCGCGAATTTATCCCAAACATCGCGAATTACCTGATGCGTATCACAATGCTGGCAATAATCATCAAATAAAGGATTTCCATTAAGAAATTTTTCTTGTTTATAATCATTCAGATATTTAGCTTGATAGCGGAACCGCGCGTACTCTTCAGAATTCCAGATCTCTTTAAATGTCTTATCTTTTAAATATCCGACTGTTCTTAAATGACAGCAAAAGCTGACATCACCGGCAGCGGGGATAAGGCTGAAACTCCAACCCAAGGCACAGCCTTTTTCCAAAAACACATCTTTTGACCAGGAACCGGTTTTCTGTTCAAAATTATTCAACTGAAATTCTGTAGTATCAAGAAGTTTAATTTCTTTACCCTTAACCATTTGCTTTATTTTCGGCAATGCCAGCTTAACCGCCGCGATATCTTCCGGCTTTAATTTTAAAAAGTCGATATTCTGATCAAGCCGGACAAGATAAAACCGAAGCACATCAGCGCCAACAGCAATATCATTTTCCGCCATCTCGATGAGCTCATGAGCATTCATCGCGTGAATAACATGAGTAACGATTAAACGCGGACTTTTAGCTTTAGTCTGTTTTTTATAATCAGTTAAATATTTAAGGTTTTCAAGTATGGTTAAAAAAGCTTTTTCATTTTGTTTGGTATTAATTTTAGCAAAAGTTTCCGCCTTTCCTGCCGGCAGACTACAGAAGATTTCACTTACCCCGAAATCAACTGCTTTTTTAGCCACTTCTTTATTCAACAATATCCCATTAGTAAAAAATGAGACATCGATCCCCTTATCCCGGCCATATTTTACCATGTCAAAAAATCGCTCATGCAATAAAGGTTCGCCATCGCCTTGAAAAATCATCAGATCAGTATAAAGATCACTCAGATCATCGGCGATACTTTTAAAAGCCTCAAAGGTCAGTTTGCGGTCAAGAAACTCCTGGGGATGTTTTATGCTTGGGGTATGCACCCAGCAATGAACACAGTTCGCGTTACAGCGATGGTATGGGTCAATAACCACAATCTGCGGACCGATAAAAGCATGCTCGCAAATAACGCCCAGAAGCCGTAACAGCTGCCGCTCATTACCGGTACCTGCCTGAACAGAAACTGAAGTCAGTAATTCGAAAAAGCCATTATCGGTTAAAACAAACTCTACATTGCCAATTCCTTTAGCAACAGCCTTTAGCTCATCTAGATATTCAATGAAATTTCTTCGCAAGCGCCGCAACGGCAGTACAGCAAGTGTTAAAGAACGCAAATCCACGTTCTTACCTAATTCTTTGGCGACAAACTGTAATATCTCATTTAATTTAAAAAAATTATATCGGCAAACCCCTATTGCGATTTTTACATTTTGCCCTCTTTTGGATAATGACTGCAGCTTGTTTATCTTTTCATTGAATTGAAAAGCTTTATCAATGCGGTTATGCAAAAATTCATTATCTCCGTAAATATAGATTGCCTCGGTGCTTTTAGTCAAAGGCTGAGACATCAGCTTATAATCCTTAATCTCCTGTTCTTTTTCTATTATTCTAATCTTACCTTTAAAGCAAACCTGATATTTCGCCGGAAAAATTTTTGCTTCTTTTCCTTCAAGAATTTCCGCCTGCAGCACTCTTCCTTTTATATGTTCATCTGTATTTTGTATTAATGATAGAGAGTTATCGTCAATTAAAAACATAATACCCGGCAAGTTGTTTTCCGGAAATGTCCCAAACGCATCCCCATCTCTATTTCGAATGATATCATGCCAAAAACCGAATTTTTCAGGGAACAGACCTTCTTCAAATGAATTAAACCAACGCCGATATTTACCTGTAAGCATACACCCTGCCTTATGTTCATCTATTTGCACAGCTTCTTTTAATAGCGTATTTACCTGCCATGAAATGGTTTTATCATCTTCAAAATAAATATCCCAAGTCTGTTGTGCCGGAAAAGGCTTAAAATCAATATCAATTCTTAATTTATCCGTAGATAGCTTTGAGCTCACCCACTTCATTTTTCCTGAATCATACCAGCGTCCACTTGAAAATAAAGCAGTATGCATTCCAATATTAGTAGTTAATTCCTGATCTCTCCAAAAAATTCGTAATTTTCCTTTATCAGCAAGCAGTTTTAGTTTGTCATTTTCTATTCCGCGCTGCATAATTACACCATGCATTATTTTAGAAAGATGTTCTTCGATTATTTCTGGCTCAGGCACAATTTTTATTTCCTGCGAGAAAGTAAACTCAGTTGTCCCTTTTTCATTATTGGCTCCCATTAACTCGGGCGTTAGACTCCCACCTGCTGCTATAGATTCATCATCAAACGCATTTTCTTTTACAGCTTGCAGAAAACGTGCTTGGGCATTTTTATCCGAGTTTTGAACCACTAACGCTGCTTTGTTCTTCTCGTGATTCTTAAACATAATCGCAGGATATTCATTATTATTTTTTAGACCGATAATTCCTTCCGGCAAATCTCTAATCATCTCCTGCCAACCGTCAAATGATTGGGGAAACTGCCCTGTTTCATAGCCTCCAAACCATTGTTTATATTCTGAACGGAGTATCATTCCTATCACCTGCTTATTAATCTTAAGTGTGCTGTTATTCACGATGGTCTTAACTTTCCAAGTAAAAGAATTTTCATCGGAAATACGTAATTGCCAATATTGGTGTATCGGCAAAGGGCGCCAGTCAATATTTATATACAAACATGACGGGCTTATTCTTTCTACTTGCCATTTGCACTTACTAGCATCAAACCATTCATCATTGATTAACAATGCCGCATGAAGTCCTTGGTTCGCGGTAAGAACTAAATTATTCCAAGACAAATGAATAGATGAATTTTTTAGCGTTAGTTTTAGCCGTCCTTCTTCAAGCTGCCTACTCTCAAGTAATTGCTTATTCTTCTGAGACAGGAACTCTGCTGTTTTTGCCTCATTCTCAAACAAACATAAGTTAACATTAAAAGGCTTATAACGGTTAGAGATAATCGATTCATTATGCTTGTCCACCTCTATACGCAAGGCTCGACTCCGACAATCTTCCGGAGAATTCTGAAACAGAAGTTGTCCGTGCTGCAGATTCTCAAAAATAACTGCTGGTAAGTTTTGCGTATTTTTTACTCCTAATAACTTACCATTTAAATCCAGCAAAAATATTTTTTCCCAAGACTTATTAAAAGCAGGGACTCTCCCTTCTTCAACACCACTCACCCATTTTTCATATTCCTGACGAATCATAATCCCGCAAATTATTTTTTCAATTCTTAATGGCTCTTTTACATCCATATATACCATCAAGTTAAAACCATTATCTATTTTGCTAATCTGCCAAAGCACTCGAAGCGGCAGCTGCTCCCAATCAATTGTAATATGCAAAACGTCTTTTTTATCTTCTACCTGCCAAATCCCACTGCTTGTATCATGCCAGCATCCATTAATTAAAAAAGCAGTATGCATCCCTAAATCACTGCTGATTTTTGTTTTTCCATAATAAAGATGCAGTTGTTTGTTGCAAACAACCAGCCTTGCCATCGCATTAGTAAATTCAGATTTTTTCAGCTTTGATAAGATTTTTTTTAATATCCGCATAATAATTCTCCAAGTTTACCAGTCAATAGCGTGTTAATTAACCGTAGGGGCACTGCTTGCCTGCGCCCGCGTATAAATTATTTAATTAATTTTAATAATCTATATTATTATACCCATTCGGCCACGTCACGCCGTGGCCCTACCCTATTCCTGATCAAAATGACAGCTGACCACCAAATGACAGTTGCGTTTGCACTTATTTATCAGCTCTATATGCTTATCAGCCTGTTCCGATAAACAAATCTCGGCAAGAGTTTTATTACTCTTTAAATTATCGATTATCCCAACCATCTGACATTTTGAAATATTCCCGGATGGATCTATATTAAGTATTCCGGCTTTTGCTAAATTACATTTATTTTTTTTGATAAACCTTAAAGGATCTAAAAAATAAGCTTTAAAAACGTTAAATTGCGCTACATCATCGATCATTTTATACCCTTTTTCTTTTAGCGCTATAAGTTGATCTATCGTTTCTTTGATTTTCTGTTTATCTTGAGGCCAAAGATTCTTATAGTCCTCTAATTTAAACCACTCTACATCAGGCGCTTTGTCGTAGGAAAAAGGCTGAGCTATTGCCTGAAAATTTATATAAGAAATCAGCTTATTATTTTCAACCCAGCAGGTAAGATCAATTATATCGTCAATATTAAGACCACTTATAATAGTATTAATACCTATGCAAGTATTGGGACTAAAAGTAGCAACATTTTCTATTGCTTTTAAAACCCCCTCGCATGCCTTATCCGTCCCACGCATAAAATCATGTGTTTCAGCCTTGAGGCTGTCTAGTGAAAAAGAAATAAAACCCAGCCCTGACTCTGCGATTTTAGTTGCGATTTGATTATTAACACAAGAGCCATTTGAAATCGTCTGAATTTTAAGCCCCAAGCTTCTTCCATATTTTATTAAATCAAATATACCACTGCGCAGCAGAGGTTCCCCTGATCCAGATAAATTAATAACACAATTGCCGATATCCACAAATTCACTAAGTTGTTTTAGAATATCCTTCCATTGCTCTATTGAGAGAATATTATTCGAATTTAAAGGGCTATCTAGCCAAAATTTACACATTTTACATTTAAAATTGCACTGATATGCAATACCCAGATCGCAATAAGTCAATTCAATGTTATTTTTTTTACCGCTTAATTTTTCTATCATAAATTCCTCACAAACTATTAACAGCAGGGTCTTCTTCAAAAAAGCAGTTTATTAAAAAATGGCAGTTTTTTTTGCAATTTTTTATTTTAGCCCTAATTACTTCTGCCTCCACAGAACACCAAATTTTTCTAATATCATCTCCTTTCCTAATCTCTCCTAACACACCATAATTAAAACACAAAAATATTTGTCCAATAGAACTAACATGTACTGCTTTGTACATATTGCAAACAGAATTTTTAACAAACTTTTCAGGATGGCGTAAGTATGCTTTAACAGCCCTCAGCTGCGCGATGGAATTGTTGATTTTATAATAGCTTTGCTTCATAAAAATTAACTTATCCATAAGCTTGTCTATATCATCTGTATTTTTAGGCCACAAAAACCCGTATTCACCTTTCCACCAATGTTCTTCAGGTTCAGTATTATTCGGCTGCATAGCAACCATTATCAAAACGTGTTCGATTTTATTGTTATTATTTATCCATTCCATAAGAGGAATAAAATCACGATATGTCTGCTCATATATTACGCTGATCAGCGATACCCGCATATGCGGAGCAAATCTATGCAAATTATCTATCGCCTTAAGCGCCTTTTCATGCACTCCCTCAACTCCCCGCATATAATCATGTATTTTTGGATCAATACTGTCCAAAGATAGCTTTATATCCCGCATCCCTGAATCACCCAGTTTCCGCGCTACATTTTCATCAATCAGAAAACCATTAGAGTTAATATTGGTATAGAAGCCAATATCAGAAGCGATTTTTATAATTTCGAATATATCCGGGTATAATAAAGCTTCTCCTCCGCCGAAATTAAGCACAAAATCATCATCAACCAGTTCCTTAAGTTCAGTAAGAAACTTCTTGTATTGGGCTATGCTGGGGCAAGAATTTAGATCCTTTTTTTCGATAAAAATATCCGGTTGCCACTTCTTGCACATTCTGCAGCGCAGCATACAATTATCCGTAATACCCAGACATCCAAATTCCGGTTCTACCATTACTAAGTACTCCCATATTCTATTCTGAATAACTTTGCGAATCGTCAAAATTACAATTAACCATTGCCTGGCAATTTTTTCGGCATAGCTGAATACGCCCGCGCACATCCCGGGCTAAGTCTGAATTCCACATATCTTTAATACTGGTACTTTTTATATTTCCTATAGAAGGCATATTAAAACACAAATGTACTTGACCCGCGGGAGTTATATTTATTGCCCAGCTATCTAAATGACACCTCCCTTTTTTAATAAACTTATCAGGGTTATTAAAATATTTTTTGAAAGCCCTGAATTGGTTTGCCGGGTTTAGTATCTGAAAAGGCGCTTTAAAATCATTAGCTAACTTAAGACTATATAACTGCCCCATTGTTTCATTCACTTTGCCTATATCTTTTGGCCACAAAGACGCATACTTTTCGTTCCTGTACCAGAACTCTTCCACTGGGGTGCTAAAAGGCTGTGTTAGGGCCTGGAATCCCAAACCGTTAATTCGCCCATCATTATCAGCCCATTTTGTAAGATCAATGATTTCATGCATATTAAGCTCACAAATAACGCAATTAAGATAAATATTAGTCTGAGGTGAAAACCTTTTAATGAAATCAATGGCTTTTAGGACTTTCTCATGCGCGCCAGTTACTCCTCTCATAAAATCATGCGTTTGAGGCCTGAAACCATCAAGAGATATTGAGATATTGCCAAGATTTGACCGGCCAATTTCCACAGCCTTATTCTTATCTATTAAAAAAGCATTAGTAGCCAAAAGAGTATCAAATCCCAATCCTTGAGCATGTTCAATAAGTACTAGGGTTTCCTCTCTGACCAATGGCTCCCCGCCAGCAAAATTAATCTGCGGCTTATTATCTTTGCAAAGTAGTGCAAGATCTGATACCGCCTGTTTCCACTGCTCTAATGCCGGTTCATCCGGCTTGCGGATATTGACATCTTCGAGCCATTTATAGCACATTTTACAATGCATAAAACAACTCTCAATTAAAGCCAAACAGCAGTAAGACGGCTGTGCTGCTTCAGTAATATATTCCTGCCAATAATCCATAAACTAATCCTTGAAATTGCAATTTAATAGAAAATGACAATTTTCCCGACAATTATTAATTTGTTTACGCACTAATTCCGCATGTTCACTTTGCCATAATTCATCCAGCGAGATTTTGCGCACATCGCCTAGGCATTGATGCTGATAGCACATAAACATATCGCCCACAGAGCTGATATGTATCGCGTGATCAATATTGCAGCTGCTTTGTTTGACATAAGTATTTGGATCAAATGAATAAGTTTTAAATGCCTGCAGATGCTCAATCGGATTACATATCTTATAGCCTTTTATTTTCAGCTGAATAAGCTCGTCTAAAACCGCGGCAGCCTGGTTATAATCCTTGAGCCATAATTCATTGAATGCCTGCTCCTTCCACCACTGTTCCTGCTGGTCAGTATTATTGGGCTGCATCAGCACCATCAGGTAAATCATATTTATTTTATTATTTTGCTGCACCCATTTAACCAGATCAACCATTCCCGTAAGTGTCGGCTGCATTATGATCGAACAAATACTGATCTGAGTATTTGGCGCGTATTGATTAACTAAATCAATTGCCTGCATTACCTTATCATATACTCCTTCTACCCCACGCAAATAATCATGGGTTTTTCTATCCAAACTATCCAAAGATATATTTATATAATCAAGTTTGCTATCCCGCATTTTCTCTACCATTGCTCGATCAATAATAAACGCATTAGTAGCAATATTCGTTCTAAACCCCAGCTCATGACAAAATTTAATCAGATCAAACAGCCAGGGAACAGTAGTAATCTCTCCTCCGCCAAAGTTAATAACAAAATCATCAGGCGCAAATTTCCGCAAAGATAATGCGCATTTTTTCCAGTCTTCTAATTCCATCTGTAAGCGGTCAGGTTTAATAAAAATATCTTTTTTCCATTTAAAGCACATCTTACACTCTAAGAAACAATAATCAGATAGAGTAAAGCAGCAAAATGTAGGCACAGGGATTTCTTTAAAATCCAAATTATAGTTTAACGACTGATTTTCTTGCATTTTTTTCTCCATTTTAAAAATGAAAATAGCCCAAAGCGGCATTAAGAGTAATCAAGATTTCCCCTCATAGCATGGTCTAGTTCCCAATTCTAATTTTACCTTTAAAGGAAAGCTGTTTTTGCTTTCCCCTTTCATTTTCACTAATATTACAAACACATTTAAGGACACGACTTTTATAAGCAGTATCTGTATTTTCAATAACATTACTAAATTTATTATTTTTAAAAAAACCTTCAAAATACAAATCTGGCAATTTGTGTTTTTCTTCAAAAACACTGATAGGTTTTCCCGACTCTGCTAAGGTTTTCCATAGCCCGTAATTTTCAGGAAATCTACCTTCTTCATTTGAAGCGGTTTTCCAGCAATCATACCCTGGCTCAACCATAAGTACCGCAGCCATATCAGTTATTGTTGTATTTTTAAGATCTGCATTTACCAGCCATTCAATTTCATGTTCATTAACGATTGAGATTTGCCATGATTGTTTAACAGCCAGTCTGTTCCAAGACAAATCAGCCTGAATTTTTAAATCATGCTTATTTAATTTCCATTTTGCCTGTGTTGAATCTGTCCATTTATCAAATACTCTAAATGCTGTATAAAGACAAAGAGCATTTGTTATTTTCTTTCCCTTAACCCATAAATCTATTTTAGCCTTTTCTAACCGAATTACAGTTTGTCCGGAAACCAATTCCGCTTTATTTATTTTATTATTTTTAACATTATGGACTTTATTTATTGTTTTTTGCTCAGTCAGCATTATTTCTGCGGAAAAAAATTCAGTCTCTCCTGCTTTCAATATTAAGCCTTTATCTGAGATGAGCGAAGTACAACCGAATGATACGGCATTTCTGTTATTCATTATATATATGTGAAGCATCCAATCATTCATATTAATATCCGGAGCTAAAGCAAGCCCTGGGTTTTCTGGAGAAAGGGAACCTTTATGTATAATAATAAATCTGCTGCGATTATCTATTAAATTTACATCCTGATACTGGCTATCTTGCGGATTTAAATCAAAACTACCTTGCGCTTGCTCACTAATCCAGTTACGGTAATCTAAGGGCATTAAAACACACAAATCAACCTCATTAAGAACCACTTCTTCTTTAGCATCAAGGATAATCTTCCAGTTAATTTGGTTATTATGCGCAGAGAAAATCCATCTTTGTTTAAAAGGCGCATCTTCCCATTCTAAAGTAACCATTATTTTATCAGGACTCAATTTTTCAGCATACCATTCGGCCAGACTGGAATCAAACAATTTCTCCTTGTTAGAAATCGCAACAAGAAAACCTGTTTCCGCATTGATTCGTTTGTCTTTATAGATTAGATTTATTGCTTTATTTGTAAATTTAAGCAGAAAATCATTTCCTGCTGATAATTCAAAATTTTCCCTGCAATATTCAACTATCTGTTCTTCCCATTGTTTTTTTTGTATAAAGCACAACTTGCCTTTGAAAATATCTTTTTTTATTAATGATCCCCCTATTTCTTTTGGAGAAACCGCGCATTGAAACCGCAGAAGCCGCTCATTTTCGAATCCTTCAATCAGAGCCAAAGATTTATTATTTAAATCAATTCTTTTAAAAATCAATCCGGGAAAATTATTATTTTCAGCACATACTCCAAGTAAGGGACTCAGCTTATTGCTTAAACCAACAGAAATCCGACTCTTTTCCCCCGCAGAAGTAAAATAGCCTTTCTCGTACAAATTTCTCCACTGCGAGAATTGTTTTTTTAAAAAAATCCCCGCTTGATAATAAAATTCCGCTATCGGCCCTTGGGTTGTTATCTCTATTGTCCATTCAATCTCATTATTATTAAGCGCTATCTCCCAGCGCTGCTCAATAGGTAAACTACTATGCTTTATCAATATATCCAGCTTATTTCCATTTTTTACAATCTGCTTATCGTTAATTTCAGACTCATACCAGCAACCATTGAAAAAAATACTACTGCTTAATCCATTTTCAGCAGTAACCTCAATACCCTTCCAGAAAAGCCTTATTCGATTATCGCTAAAGGAAAGCATAAGAATATCATTTGAAAGTACTTTACTTTTTTGCAGATTTTTCCTTTGCTCAAGCAGATAATTATCTATATTTTTTTTCTCTTTAAAAACAAATATGCTCCCTTTAATACTATTACTTTCTTTTACCCATGCTCGAATAAGCCTGCCTCCGGCTTCTTTCTGCATATCAAATAGCTGTACCTTTGTATTAATACCGTATTCACTTATAAGCCAAGGCAGGTTTGGATCTTCACCCCTTAATCCAATTACCGCTTCTAAAGAATTTCTTATCTCAGTCTTATTATTAAATCCAATAACATTTGAAAAATGCCCCGACTCTTCCAGACTAAAATAATTTTCATATTTTTCAACCGCAAAAAGATTCACTTCCACGGACTCAATCCCCACCGCAACTGATTTATCCTCTTTAACATCAAACTGCCAACAAATTTTATTATTTTCCATGATTATATTAAGTTTTGTTTTAATTTTATTATCTTTAAGCCATGAAGAAATACTCATAGACTGCGCATCTTTTTTTTCAAAATTCCATTCTTCGTCAAAAATATTAAAATATTTTTCCTGATAGGAAAATCCAAACTGCAGTCCTTTTCTCCCAGTTAATCTGCGATCATCAAAAAAAACATGCAGGCTTTTCCCCTCTAATTCAAGACGCAAAAGCCCCTGCTCAATACTTTTCTTTCTTCTTTGTTTAATGATTATTTGTTCAATCCTTTCTTCTTGAGCAACCTCAATGTCCGCTTCACAATAAACAGTCTGTATCCGGCTATCATTTCTTTTCATTGATTCAGACAGAATCATGTGTATTTGCGCGACACTTGCATCTAAATTGCTGTCCGTTTTCTGAATCAGTTGAAATCCTTCAATATTATTCTTTTTAAAAGAAATTACTACCGCAGGCAATTCATCATCTGTTTTTAAAATAAGAGCCGCGTTTTGTTCATCTGTTCTATAAATATCATACCAACGACTTGATTTATAATGACGCTTTTCTATCTGTTTCATTCTGTAATTATCAAAATAATGGTTATAAATACCGTCCAGCATTAAACCAATAATTATTTCTCTTGCATCCGCATTACCACTCCCTTCAATAATGCTTTTCCAAGAAATGCTGCACTCATTATTTAAATAAACCTCAATGCAGATATTTAAACCATAATTATCCCAGCTGCCCTGGACCTTAAAATAATCAGCGCTTTTTTCAATCACCTTCCATCGCGCTTTCCAGGACAAGATCCATTTATCCATAACCTGCACACTGATATATCCTCCGAAATTCTTGGTTAGAGGTTTTCCGTTCCAGAGAAGAATTATCCTTCCCCCGTTAAATATAACGCTTAATTTCCCTTTATCTATCGCGACAATAGAATCTTTATCTCCTACAGCTTCAACATAACGAATAATAACCTTATGCATAGAATCATCTTTTACAATCCGGCCGCTTTTAAGCAATATGCCCCGTTCACAAATCCTGCTAATAGAATCAAGATCATGCGATACGACAATGATCGTTTTGCCATGTTCTTTTAACTCCAGAATCTTACTAAGACATTTGCGCTGAAATTCCTCATCGCCTACAGCTAAACTGTCATCAATCAGAAATATATCCGGATCCACGTGTACCGCCACGGAAAATCCTAAACGCACCAGCATGCCTTGGGAATAGGTCTTTACTTGCGCGTCAACTAAATCTTCTAATCCGGAAAATTCAATGATCTCTAAAAGCAGAGCGTCGGTTTGAGTTTTATTCAAACCATAAAGCGCCGCATCCAGATAGATGTTTTCCCTGCCAGTTAATTCCGGATGAAAGCCAGCACCCAAATCAAGCAAGCCGGCGACTTTGCCTTTAACCATTACCTGGCCCAAAGTAGGCACAGTAATCCGGCTGATAATCCGTAGAATCGTGGTCTTGCCCGAGGCATTTTCTCCGATAATTCCCAGAATCTGGCCTTTTTCCACTGAGAAATTAATATCTTTTAAAGCCCAGACATCGGTTTTCGGCAACGCTTTTTTAAAAAAAGACAAAACATTATTCAGCAAAGATTGTTTGGCTAAACTAAAACAATACTTTTTGGCAATATTTTTAAGTTCAATAACCGTTTCCGCCATTATTGTTCCTTTGTGATTAAGTATTCAAGTAAAATCAGCAAAAAATTTCTTATATCGGCAAAATAAAGCAATCCCTACCGCGCAAAACCCCAGACTAATCAGGCACATGCATCCGAGAGTTAAAAAACTCGGAGCCTTGGCATAAAGCAAAATATCCCGATAAGCGTTTATATATAAACTCAATGGATTAAGATAAAAAAACTTTTGAATATTTTCCGGAACAAAAGACAATGGATAAAAAATCGGAGTAGCGTAAAACCATACCAGCAGCAGCAGCTCAACAATATACTTCACATCCCGATACAAAGTGTGCAAAGCCGCGGCAGCCAAACAAATTCCGGCGATAAACAAGGTTTGCAAAACAATTATCAGCGGCAAATAAAGCCATAGCCAGCTGGGAAACAACTTGAAATAAACTAAAAAAACAAACAGCAATAATTGCGAAATCAGAAAATTAAACAAATTAGCGGCAACAATCGACAAAGTAATTACTTCATAAGGAAAATAGGCTTTTTTAATCAGGCTGGCATTATCAACAATCGAAGTAACTGAGGCGTTTAAAGAAAAATTCAGAAAAAACCAGGGTAAAAGCGCGCTGAGTAAAAAAACCGGGAAATTATCGATTTGAATCTTAATAATCACAGTAAACACAAAACTAAAGACCAGCATTAAAAGTAAAGGATTTAACAAAGACCATAACCAGCCTAATAACGCTGATTTGTATTTTATTTTTATTTCTTTTTTAGTCAGGCTTATCATTAAATCGCGATAATCATAAATGTTTTTTATATAAGCGTAACTCATAATTAGTTCAGCTCCTGGGCAATCAGCTTTCCGTCGACAATCACATCTTCCATGGACATATATTTCCATTTTCCAAATCTACCGACAGGGAAAATATTATTCGCGGTTAAGAAATCATTTAATATTTTCAGACAATCGCGATAATTATGATCATAAACAACATAAGCGTATTTAATATCATTAACATGCGAAACTAAAATTTTATCGTCTGGCCGCAAAATCCCAGCCTTAATCAAATCCTGGTGAATTAGTTTATCAATTCCCTGTTTGTCTAAAGGCTTATTTTTCGAATAGGATACTTCCGCGTACAAAGAACTCTTGCCCCGCGGCGCGGTATTATGCGAAAAATTCATCGGAAACCCAACCCGGAAAAAAGAAAATTTATCTTCCGGATAGTATATCCAATGTTTATCGCTTATTTCCGGCCGGTCAATTCCCAGATTAAGATTATAGATCGATATATACCTAAGTTTTAAAAACGCGGTTTTAACGTTTTCCGGCAGTTTATTAACAATAAGTTTCTTTAATTCAAGCATTGGCAAAGAACAAATAAGCCGCGTAAATTCCTCGATCCTGCCATTGCTGAATTTTACTGTTTTCTGCTCGAGATCTATTGCCTGCGCCTCGTGTTCAGTATATATGTTTTTGACCTGTTTAGCAAAAGCTTTTGCCAGCTGCTCAATCCCCCCTTTATCCGGATAATAAAATTCACTGTTATAACCCAGAGCCTTTGTTTTTAAAGTAAACGCTCCGTCTAAAACAGATTTAATCTTTACCCGCGGCACAAAATTTACTGTCCAATCCGGGATCAGCTCTTGCGGCGGTATTGTCCAGAATTTATAATTATAGGGATACATAAAATACTTGGTTATCCCCGCACCAAAGCTATCGAGCATCCAATCATAGAGATTTTGCGTGTCTTTATCTTTTGTTTTTACCGCTGGTTTGAGCATGCCTAAAATACATTTTTTAACTATTCGCAGCGGCAAACCAAAAGTGTTGGCCTGAAACGGATATTTAGTATAAACATCATTAGAATAAATCCAGGCATTGCGTTTACGCGCGGAAATCTGATTTGGTAAAAGCTGATCAATTAATTGCCGGACATATTTGGTTTTAAAATGCAGGAGATGTCCGTCATAATCAAAAATAAAGCCCTTGATGATTTCAGTTCGGGCAAGCCCGCCGACCCGCGCTTCTTTTTCAAATATTTTCGTTTTAGCCTTTAGATGAAAACCCGCGCTTAAGCCGGCAAGTCCGGCACCTAAAATTATGATCTGCTTACTCATCACTTATTTCCAATCTGCTTAATTTTATTCCGACCAAACACATGCCGCTAATAACCAATAAAAAAACAAATAAACCCATGGTATTTGACACCAGATAAATCAGTAAAGCGCAGCAATTTGTGACAATCGACAGAATAATCATTATCCTCAGGATTGATTGCTTGGAAATATTGATTTTAAGCAGGCGGAAAACAAAATGATCATTACTTTTAAGAAATATCGATTTACCCTGCCTTAACCGGACAAAAATAACAAACAGCATATCAAACAGCGGCAAAGCCAGGATTATTATCGGAATAACCAAACCGATTTCAGAGCCGGTATGGGCAAAGCTTAGCGATATGGCCATTACTGCCTGGGAAAACCCCAAAAACTGACTGCCGGCATCGCCCATAAATATTCGCGCCGGCGGCAGATTATATTTTAAAAAAGCAATTAATACCGCGCACTGAATCGTCGAAACCAGCAGCACAAAATGATTATTGGTTAAAACCGAAAAAACAAAAAAAACAAAAGTAGTGATTAAAGACACGCTCCCGGCCAAACCGTCAAGAATATCCAGTAAGTTAAACGCGTTGACCAGTAAAATAATCCAAAAAAAACTCAAGATTATATTCAGCAAAGGACTAAGATAAATAATCTCAGTGCGCGCGACAAAACCAACTAAAATCAATGTACCAAGAAACTGCCCGATAAGTTTTTCCCAAGGATTCATTTCCCGGATATCATCGAAAAACCCGAATAATACAATGATCCCGGCGGAAAACATAAACATGTAGAACTTAAACAAATTCAAAGAAAAACCGGAAAACCGGTAAAACCCGCAGCCAAGAATCAGAAAAACACTGAACATGGCAATGCCGCCCAAATAAGGCATGCTGCGAGAATCGATTTTTTGCGGAGCAGGATTTGTAACCAGATTTTTATGCTTTGCTAATTTTTCAAATAAAGGCATTAAAAAATAGCAGGAACCAAAAGCAATTATAAATAATAAACCAATAGCCATATACATTTTCTTAAGCCTTTATATATTATTATTTCGGACAGGATAATGCCCAAATATAATTAGAGAAAATTTAATCCAGGCAGGGCTGCATTAGCTTGCTTAATTACAAACAGCAGTGTTTGGCTAAAATTACAGCTAATTATTCGCAACACCTTGAAATTATAAATAGTTAGACTAGTATAATCTGAAAATAATATACCAAAAAAACAAGATTTTGTCAATTAATAGCTTTTACCCAAGAAGACAGAGAACAGAGAACAGAAAACCGAAGAATAATCCTCCAACGCCTAGGCTATGGAGGACAGGTAGACGATCGCTACGCTAGGACGATGGACGAGAAAAGCAGCGAATAGTAGGGCCACGGCGTGACGTGGCCTATAATAATAAAATATAAAGTAAAATCAAGACATGATTATGGAGGATAAACAATCACAACTTACTATATACATAAGAGTTAAGCTGATAAATTAAGCTTTTCCAAAAACCTATTTACTAGCTTTTTTCTTTGATCATTCTTCCACCATGAAAAGCTTATACCTGATCTGTATTTATCATCATAAGGGATAGTCCATTCAACTTTGCCAAAAACTCTTATGGGACTAATACTATCATCTAAAAGAAGATCTATACTTATACGAGTACCCGCGACCATTGCCTCTTTAGAAAAAACCCCAGCTCCAAGCAAAGTAAAATCCCGCAAAAAACACTCTGTCCCATTCCAATAGCGAAACCAAGCTTGAGGATCCAGTGGCCTAACTTGTATTCCAGAATTATCAGCCAATCTTCTTATACTTGTTCTTTTTTCCGTTGATATAATATCCATATTTTTTACCCCAAAAATTTGTTTATTTCGCGTAATAGTAATTAATTTCATATTTTATCTGTTTTTAGCTAAGAACTTTTTATTGATATCTAATATTAAACTAAAACTATTCTATATAGTTTTAAAAAGATTTATTAAATGCTCATTAAGTTTACCTGAATGTTTAGATTTTTGCAAATTATTCTGGATTTTTCTTGTAGCGGATAATTATAGACCGCTTATTGATAATTCTATTCGGGCTGGGGCAAGCCCAGCCCCTACAGGTTGTTATATTATTTTTGGGTCATTTTTAATTAATGTGAATATGAAAAAACCTGCAACTTACATCCTGCAGTATGCAGCTTATCGCATATTTATTTTAGGAAGGAAATTGTCGTAGTATAACTATTTTGATAAAATTCCGGATTTGTGGCTTGCGTGCCCTGGCCGATTCGCACTGTAATTAATATCTCGATTTTACTCGGAACCCCGTCTGTATGCGAATCCCAGGAATTAGCCGGATTATTGCTGGTATCAAAAAAAGTGAATTGCAGATCAGTAATATTCTCAGAAAACGGATCACTCGCATTAGCCGAACCGGTTGAAAAGTTAAAATCAAAATCCGAAGAACTTACATCATTTCTGTCATCAAGAACATAGAACCTTCTCAAAACATCATCATTTGCCGCCGCGGTTCCTTCTCCATCCAGCCAGTAACCAAGTTCCGCTAAATCAGAAGTCTCTTTGCCGGGATTTGTCGGCGCGATAAAATAGAATTCATCGCCAATACTATTGGTTCTCCAGCCGCTAGGCGCAGTGGAATCAAAGCCCAGGCAATAAAAATTATTATCTTTGATCAACGCGCTGGAAATTTCCCGGGAGATCCTGTCTAGCACAACCCGGGCAATGGTTGTTGCTTTAAATATATTATCAGCTTTTTTCCAGGCACGCAAAGAAACACTAAACACCGAATATAAAATAGTTACCAGCAAAGCCAGAATTCCCATGGCAACTAAAAGCTCGATCAGGGTAACGCCTTTTTTCAATCGCATTAAAATGTTCCTTCATAAACCAGACGCACAATATGCTGAGTATCCAAGACCGCGCTCTGCCATCCCAATCCAGCCACATAACCGCCAAGATCGCTAAACCGCAAAGAAACCCGGCTGTCTTTATCACATTCATAAACACATTCAAAATAAAGATTATGATGCCCGATAACATCGCCGCCTAAGCCATAATCAGAAACCCGGCTATAACGATAAACTAAACGAGTACTAATATCTTCATCCAGCTGATAGCGAATATCCGCGCCGGCATAGTTCATAAAATCATCCAAGGTCGCGGCATAATTAAATTCATTATAAACATACTCAAGACCGATTTCCGTCCATTTATCCGGAGTAATAACCAAGCGAGTTTTATTAATATAATAATAAGGATAAGGCGCGTCTGGATTTACGTTCAGCCAGGTATACAGATAATCCGGAAATTCCGGATATTCATTAGTTCTTTCAAATATTTCCTCTAAACTCAGCCATTCGGTGAAATCATATTTAAAGCCTATTGACCCTGTATTTATATCCAAACTTTTTCCGTCCGCCGCATCCGGACGATTATGCGTAAGCACCAGGAATTTATAAAGCAGTTGTTCATTTGCCTGATAAGCGATTTCTGTTCTTAAAACATTTTCGACAAATTGATCATCCGTCGCGTTATTCACAGTACGGAAATTTAAATAAACATCTGTACCTTCAAATTCACCAAAACGCAAATCAACTGCCGTGACTTTCCGATCTTGATCCAGACTGTCGCCAATTCGATAATTTTCTTCATCATCTCCCCGGCGATAAAATTCTATATGTCTGCCCCATTGCTGATCGCTTTTTGTGTAATTGTAAACTGCCAAAGGCGGCGCGAAATCCTTGCCCATTTGCGAATATGATAATTTTGATTCAACCGGCATTTCAAACGGATCAATTTTACTTTCTAAAACAACTGTATAGGCATCATCATCGCTGTTTACTTCATAAACCTGATTATTAGTATTATGCTCTGATTTAGATATTGCTGCTTCAGCTTTAATTGTATGCCATTCATTGATCTCATAGCTAGAATCAACCGCCATGGCCTGATCATAAGCATCCTGACTGGCTTTATCAAATCCAATCCGGGAAGTATATACTCCTCCGAGCATAAATTGATCTGAAAATTCTTTTTTAAATCTAAAACCCAGAGGAATATTATTTACATCAGTATAATCATCCCAAAGATCCAAAGGCGCGGCCAGCATAAAATCCGTATAGATACTGGCAAGCTCACCTTCAAACCGAAAAGCGCGTAGTAAAGTCAGCCAGTTGCCGGCACTGTCCCTTAGCACTTCATCAGCCTGCCAGGTTCCCGGAGCCCAGCCCTCAGCTGTATATAATCTGCCAGGAATCCATTTATACAGCCAGGGACTGGCCTGCCAGAAAATATGATTATTCACCAGTTTTAGCGGATCATCAGAATACATTGATATATTTTCTTCAGCGTATAAAAATAAAATCGCCCGGTATTCGTCTTGCTTATAATCAAACCATAAAGCTTTCATTGGTTTTAATTCCATATCAATTTTAAGTTCAGGAATATCTAAACGGTGAACATAGGGAGTTGTCCATCCCTCTACTGTTGATGGCTTAGCATAACCATTAGCAACTTTTGTTTCCTTTAAATAAAAAGTATCTCCGGCAGCAGAACGCGCAGCTTCAGGATAGAGATTGCCGGTACTTGACCAGTATTTTAATTGCAGTTCAACCGGATCATTGGCATCTGTCGCGCCATACCAGGTCGGCAAAGTAATTGTTCGCGATTTACCGACAAAAGCCCAGGGATCAATTGATATTTTGGTATACATGGAAAGTTGATCATTTATCGGCGCGTCAATGCTCAGCTGGACTTGATTGTAGATGGAATTATCAAAAGTATTATAACGCTTATCGCCAAACAGCCAGCGCCAGGAACGTTCATGTTCCAGCCAGCTGGCATCTTTCCAAATAAAATCAGATGTATTCACGCCAAAATTAAAACGAAAACTGCCCTTAACCACTGGTTCAGACAGAAGTTCATCACTAGCATAATCTTCCTGGGCCAAAGCATAAATCTCCGGATCATAATTATCGATTAAAGCTAAATTATCCCCGGAGTATATAGGTTCACTGGTTTGCTGCTGGGCATTTGCTAATCGCAGGAACAAAACAAAGCTGAATAATAAACATAGGGGAATCATTTTAAACAGAAAAGCGGAAAAACAATCTGGATCAAAAAAAATCTTTTTAACTATTTTTAAATATGTTGAGGGAAAATAAATATTTCGCATTTTCAGCAACCATCCTTGGCTAAACTGGATTTATACATAGTTAATTTCCTAAAATATATTATACTCTTCTTTCGCGAAAATTGCAAAATTAGTTCCAGCCGCGGAAATTGAACCGCTGTCCGGAGTATACCAGCCATGGCCGGTATCAACAGCGCTATTACTGGCATAAGGCAAACCGCCTCGGCCCTTACTCGAACCAAAAGCCGCCCGGATCAGCATCAGTTTTTCCAGCTCGCCTAAATAATAATCAGCTTTGCGCTGATATTTACTGGCTTGAGCCTGATCATCTTGCTGTTTGTAAAAACTGCTGATCTGGCACAATGCAACTACCATTTGCGCTGTCCATTCCACTGAGATTGTACCGCCGCGGCTGATGCTCGAAGACGCGCAAAAATCAAAACCGCTGACCTTTACCTTTTTCCCCGCGATATTTTGAATATTTATCGTGGTCTTGCAGTTTTCCTCAACACAAGCCAAAAGATCGTCTACGGCAACGCCCATGTCTTCCAGCCCCTGCGGCCCAAAAGCCATTATACTCAAAGCAACAGTATCTGTGGCAATCATCCGGTCATCAGTACCGCGATTAAACCGTTTTAATGTTTTATTGTAGGCGGAATCCTTCAGCCATTTATACACTTTCCGCGCCGCCAGAGCATAACGCTGATCATTACTTTCTTTAAATAGTTTTTTAAAAAACATATACGCGGCAATATTCTGCTCGGTTCCCGCCCAATTAACCTGCGGCCCGCCCGGCAACGAACCGTCTTTATTTCTATTCTGTAATTCCAACAGCCAATCAGCGATATCAGATACCAGCTGCTTATAGGTGGTCTTTCCGGTTGCCTGCTCATACCGCATCAGCGCCAGTCCTAAATAAATCACCGGACCAGTATGCACAATATATTCCGAGACATTGCCGGTAATCACATCATAAGCATTGGCAAATCCTCCCTGGACTTTTTTAGCGCGATTATTGAAAAAATCAAAAATCAATTCTGCTTTTTCATACTGCTTAAAATTAATAAAATTAAACGCGCTCAAAGCCTGGTCATAAGTAAAGCCGACATCAATAAAAGCATGATCATTGTCATAGCTGACAATCAGCCCGGTTTTGCTGCTTTGCGAAGCCAAAAGCCATTGGCGCATTAAATCCAGAGTTTTATCTTCTAAAACCACTCTTTTGTTACTGATTTTTTCCAGTTTAGTCTCAAGTACGATTTGCGTATCGGTATATTGATTAAGCCTGCTCTCAATCTGTTGTTTTTCAGTTGATAAAACAGCCAGCTGCTTTTTTAACTGCTGCTGAACTAATAATAATTTCTCCACCTGCTCAGTATTCTGCTCAGCCAATTGCTGCTTTTGCAATGCTTCAATCCGGCTTAATTTTTCCCGCGTTTGATTTTCCGCTTTCGCGCTATAATTCATCATCCCGGCTAAAATCAGCTTTTCCGCTTTAATTTTATCCAGTTCCTGGTTTACGATAAACTGCTCATCACTTAATTGGCTGAGCTGCTCGACTAATAAATTATTATTACGATTCAGCCGGATATTATCATAGGCTAAAAATCCGCAGAACAATAACAGCAGCAGACAACCCACAACAATCATCCGGGGAATAGCAGTCAGGAACTTAGCAAAACTGATTATCCGTTTTTGCTCAACACTGTCAATTGCCTCATAAGCCAATCCTAACATGCAACTCTCAGGATAAGGCGACGCGGTTTTCTTGGACCAAGCAATCCGGGCAATCGCTTTGACCGGATTATTTTTTAAGGGGATATTTAAAAATATTTGGAGTTTGTTTTTAGTGTCTTTAAGCAGTTCAAGGTGTTCGGGTTTAAAGCTGTTTATTTCCACGCATACGCCGAAAAAGCTTACATCGCGGGTAAAACCCTGAAGTAAATCACTTAGCGGCTTGTTCTGGGAATCAACAATTTTTAATTCAACCGGAAAGATTTTATTAAGCCGAACATATTTTCTTCTTTCATTTGTCATAGGCAAATATTTTCCGTTGCTTTGAATTATCAGTTTGAATTATTTTAGCATAAAGCTTAACCTGCCACAAACTATTCACTAACTTTAAACGAAAACTTTTTACTTATTTTCTGACCTTTAATCGTGATTAAAAGCTCGCCAGCATAATCCCCGGCCTGCTCAAACAAATGATTAAAGTTTTTTGTCTGCCCATTGATCGGCTGTGGGGCTTTGATATCCCAGCTCCATTGAATATCTTTTTCCAAAATAGTCGCGGGATAAATCCGCGCGCCGAAATTAACCGGCTGACCAATTTTGTTTTCTCTGCTGATATCAAGAACTATATCATGTATCCAGACACTTCGGCAAACCGCGTTTTCACTGCCCGGAGTTTTTGCCACAAGACACAGGAGTTTCGGCATAAGCGTATCATAAGTGGTTTTAAATTCAGTGACATTGCCTGGAACATTATTTAAACCTATATCCCCGAACCATTCATATTTAAACAAAGGCTGAACCGTGCCCACGGAGAAATCCTGGGCAGTTGCCTGCCAAACAATCTCCTGATTGATAAATCCGGATTGAGGCAAGCTTTTTAAAGTCATCACAATATTCGAACCTTGCCCGCCAAACAGCATATCCAAAGGATAAGCTAATTCCTCGGGTAAAGGCTTTTCATCATCAATTTCCTGCTTACGCTGGGCTGCCTGGGCAGAAAAAGGATTAGCCTGATCAATAAGCTTTGAATATATTCGCGCGGCTTTTTGATTTTCTTTCTTCCACTGGAAAATCAAACCAGACTGATAAGCGCAAAAATCAGCATAATCCGAATCAGCAAATTCATTGCTTACTTTTTCCAGATAATTCAGTCCTGGATCCAGATTGCCTTGATAAAAAATATTTATAATCCCTAAGCGGGTATAGACTTCCGCTAAAAGCTGCTTTTCATTGGCTTTTTTCGCGCAATTTTTATACTCTTCCCGCGCTCGTTTATAATCTCCCAATGCTTCCAGATTTAGCCCTCTGGCAAATATCTCTGTTTCATTAAATACTTCCGGACCAAAAGTTTTTTCCGCTTTAGCATATAGTTGCTCAGCAAAATCCGCGTCAACTGCTAAAGAAAAACCATAGTCCCGGAATTTATCACAAATATTGAGCAAAGCTGCTTTTGCCTCAGGCTGCGCGTATTTCGCTAGAATAAAATCAATATAATGGCCGTAGATAACAATCGCCATATCAATTTGCCCATCAGCCAAATATCGATCAGCGATTTCTAATAAATTTTGCGCGGAAGAAGCATCCGCGTTATTCGCCAGCAGATAATCTTTATAGGCCACAAACAGCTGATTCAGCTGATGTTTTCTGCCCTCTTGAGCAATGATTCGGGCAACTTCCTGAAATTTTGCAATATCACCGCTTTGCTCAGTATAAGCAATCAGATTATTTACAAAATTATTAAACACCTGTTCCGCGGATTCTTCATCTTCATCGCGCAAATAAGCTTTTTGCGCTAAATACTGCAAATCCAGCAGCTCACTGCTGATTTGCCTGTCCGCGTATTTAGCCGCGATTTGAGTTATCTGCTCATCCAGTGCGTCTATATTGTCATAAAAAACCTGCCACAACTCTTTTTTCTCCAGATTATCCAGATACATAGAATCAGCCAAAGCTGTATAATATTCCACTAAAAAGCTATTCGCGGAATCAGCGCCCGGGATTTTAAGCTGTTTTAAATATAGCCGCAGTCCTGTAAAATCTTCCTGAGAAACAAAGGCAGTAAAACGATCTTTAATTGTCTGGGCGGAAATCTCTGTTTCCGCTAAACAAAGCGTTTTGCCTAACATAAAACTTATCAGCATAAAAATCATTAAGCTAAATTTTATTTTTTTAGAGTTAAACACAAAACTATACATACGCGTTCACATCCTTTGTTTTTTCAGTTGATTTAAATTATTTTATTTTTCCGTTTCATCCGCTTGATTTTGATAAGCCTGATTCCAAAGTTTGCGCAAAACATAATAAGCCTTTCTCGGGCTTCTTTTATTTAAGCCATTCGCGTCCAGTTCCGGCTCTAAACTTACTAAGCCAAACCATTCTTCATTCATATTCTTACCAGCTTTAGCGTCAAAATCATAAGAGCCCATACCCCAGGCAGCATCATTATCATGAACCAACCAGCTATCCCGGTCACTTTCCGAGCTTTTCCACCATTCATCGCTCCATTCAAAAATAACTCCGCCCAAACAATTTCCCATTCCTGGGCCGCCAGCCAGATTATTCTCAATATCCAGCCACTGGCTCTTTAAAAACTTTGACTGGTTTTTCTGATCTTCCTGCATTTTAACCATATTAAAAGCATCACAGCCAAATTCAGTTAAAATTACCGGCCGGTCAAACTTGCGTTTTATTTCTTTAAAAAAGTTGCCAAATACCCTGCCTCGATAGACAATACAGCCAATCAGATCTACATCCGGACAATTTTCCTCGGCGATTTTTAAACCCACGGTTTCCCCATTACCCAAAGAAACAAGATGCGCTGGATCAACTTTTTTTATCTTTTTAGCCAATTCATTAACAAACGCGTAATATATTTTGGCCCGAGCGTCTCTTTTTTTGCCAAAAGTATCCAGGGCGTCAATTTCATCGTTTGACCAGGGATTGATTCTTCCATCAAAACTATAATTATTCTCATTGCCTAAATTCCAGATCAATAAACCCGGCACATCTTTAAAATATTCCACGGTTTTTAACACTTTATCCGTAATTTGTTTTCTAAATTCCGGATCAGCATAATTTGCCGGCGGATAATCCCAAAATCCCAGACTATGACCTAAGATCGTTCTGATCCCATACATATTGTATAAATCTTCAATCATCTCCCGGCAAAAAGCGACTTCTTCACCGCTATGATAAAGCCGCACAGTATTTACACCCATTTCCCGCATTAATTTTCCATCAACTATCCAAGGCTTATTCGCGTCGCACATAAAATTATATAAAATACCCTGCTGGCCAATCGGTACCGGGGAATAACAAACTCCTTTAATAATAAACGGTTTTTTATCAACAATCAGCTGATAGTGATATTTTTGTTCATCTTCTTTGTTTTCTTTTTTAACTTTTATTTTATTAATAGACACCTTACCCTTAGGCTCTTGATTTATTAAGCTGCAGCCTGTGAGCAATAAAAATATTAAGCCTACTGCGATTTTCCGAATTTCCCTATTCATACAAAAAAACCTTTCCCTGATTTCTCATCTTGATAAATTTAAGCAACAATCCCTTGTTTTAAAAAACAGTTTGTAATAATTCAACTCGCACACTAAAACAGCAAATAAGGGTAGGAACTAGAATCAGGCCCCTACCCTTATTTGTTGATATTTATTAAACGATTAATTATTTTTCATAACGAATATCATCCAGGTAGAAAACTGCTCCATCTGGATTGGAATCCGCGTTTGATGCCCAACAAAAACCACCGTTTACATATGACAAATCAACATCAGTCAAATCAATTGTATATTGCTGCCATTCAGCTGTAAGGTCAATTGGTCCGATTCCCACAGAATCAGAATCAGGATAAGGGCCATTAATCCCGCCCATTTTAAATTCCATTAGCCGCTCACCACCATTTTGCCCCTTAGCCCAAAATGTAAGTTTTTTAGCTCCGCGCAGATCAAATCCGCCATTTACCTCACCCCAGTTATTCGCTGGGTTCTGCCAGAATACTCCAGCCCAATTAGCGCCTTGCTTGCCTTTTGCTGTATAAGTAAATTTTATACAGGTATTTCCGGAATATGGCATTTGTTGACAAAATAAGTCCATTTTTAGATCTCCGGTATCCCCCATCCATCCCGATGGAACAAAATGATTTTCTTTATCATCTCTCTCTTTGTATACATAGAATATCCCATCTTTAAAATCTCCGGTTTTACCAATAAGCTCCGCGTCCGAATCTTCCCAGTCCTGAGCAACAGCCATGGGAGCAGAAAGCATCAAGCCTAAACATAAAATTGCCACAAACCAAACTACCTTTTTCATTACTTCCTCCTCTTAATTGATCCCGCCGCAATTCGGCGGGGGAATTTTGCCCGAGAAGCAGCGGTTAGCTGCTGATTCGGGAATCATTATTAATTCTAAGCCCCAAACCTATTACTCATATTTTATATTATCCAGGTAAAAAATACAACCTTTTCGATTGTGCGCTTTGGTAAGAGCAAAGCTAAACCCGGCAAAAATGTACTTCAGATTTCTTTGAGAAACATCCACAGCGTACTGTTTCCACTCTGGAGTCAATACCACAGGTCCGATTCCGTGATTATCAGAATCAGGATAAGTTCCTTTTAAACCGCCTAATCTAAAAACCGCGATGTGTTCACCTCCTTTTTCTCCCTTGGCCCAAAAAGTAAGTTTTTTTGCAAAGCGCAAATCATAGCCGCCTTTTTTCTGTCCCCAATTACCAACCGGATTAACCCAATAAAGGCCTGCCCAGCCAAAATCACCAGTCGCGTTATATTTTATTTTTACACAGGTACTGCCGGATTGGGGATTTTCCTGCCAACCCTGATCAAATTCAATTGCCGGCCCATCGCCAATAGTCTGGGATGGAAAAAAACTGTTTTCCGCGGCGTCTTTATCAGAATAAACAATTTGCTGTTTAAGCTCAATGGCCTGTCCCGCTTTTTTAGCTGGCTCAGATTCCGGAATTAATCCTTCCTGAGCAAAAACCCAAGGATTAGCGCAAACAATTAAACTGATTAAAACTATCAGGAAGCAACTATTTTTCATTTTTATCTTTTTCCTTATCTTAACCATTACCTTAATAATATTATTTTTCCAGCCAAATTTTCTGCAGTTCAAAGTAAGATTTTTTAAGCTGGCGCATAAACGGAGAATCCGTAGCATCTCCCTGACTGGTAATTCCAAACCACTCCTCATAATACCATCCATCAACAAATGGCCCGCCGCAATTAGGAGTAACATCCTGAATTATATCCGGAAATCCTGGAGGCGCTCCGGTTTTCCACCATTCATCAACAAATTCAAATACTACTCCGCCCAAAGCATTGCCAGTACCATAACCCGCGCTGTTCTGGATAATATCCTGCCAATTGCTGACCAGATAATCCGCCTGAAAATCTTCAGCATATTCCCGGCTGTATCTATGGCCATAAGACGGACAGCCGTACTCTGTGATCATTGCCGGCTTATCAGCGACTTCCTTAATCGGCAGCCATAAATTATAATAGCCAAAGCCATGCTTCCCACGATAAGAATTCGCGCCTAAAACATCAATGTCCGGGCAATTATCCGCGAAAATATCGAGAAAATGAATATCACCATTGCACAAAGCCACGGGATGATAAGGATCAACTTCTTTGATTTTTTTAGCCACTTCATTAACAAAATGATAATACGCTTCTGGATTTTTCTGGGAATTATTAGCAATTCCGTAATTATTTTCATTGCCCAATACCCACATTAACACACAAGGCTCATCCTTATAATTATTAACCATCTTCATCACTGAATCGAGCATATTGCTTTGATGCTCAGGATTGGAATAATCAGTTCCCGGAATCCAATCAGCTTTAGAACCAACCGCGTACATTCCTAAAAAATCACCAATAATAATCCGAATTCCATAGGTTTTATACAAATCAACAAACACTTGTTTATTTCGCACAAAATCATGATGATAAACCCGGACAACATTTACCCCCATGTCTTTCATGATCTGAAAATCACCCACAGCCGGCTCATCGCCTTCCTGAATATTATTCCGATTTTTATCAACCCAGGAATCATAAGGACTGTCGATTTTATTGTTTTGATTTTCATCGGAGATTGACCAGTCTTTTAAAGTACCGATATCCGGGCTCTGCCCGACCTTAGACGGCTGATAAGCCATTGCCTTGATGATAAACGGCTGGCCGTCTACTTTCATTTGCCAATGCCTATTACTATATTTTATCAAACTAATATTGCCATAAACTTTTTCCTGCTCCACTTCCAAAGCCGCTAGATTGATTTTTGGATCAATTACCTGACTAGGATTAACTTTAATTAATTTACCAGGATTAATGCTGAATATATCGTTTTTTAAATTCTCATCATAACGGTTTTCAACCGCTATGCGCGCGTCAACTAACTTAATTCCCAGTTCAGGATATCTTTTAGTCAAATACATAATTCGATCCAAAGCCGCTGGCCCCACATACCAGGCAGTTCCCCAATAAGTAATACCAATGCTTCTCGGATAATGTACGGCTGTCGCGTAATAAGCTTTTATTGCCTGACTAATATGCCCGGCAGTTTCCAAGATTTCCGCGGTATAAAATAATTTTATCCCTGGATCTTCGGCTGCTGTCGCCCATTTATAGAATGCGGCTTGATGATCCGTGATATTTACAAAAGACCAATGACTGCCCACAAGTTTTTTTGCTTTATCAAAACTCTTATATTTAGGATCATTTTTAACCGAATTATTGGGAAAAATTCCTTCGCCCACTGCCGCAGCCAAACCTTTGGCGTCTTTGATTTGAAATTTATACTTGGCTGTATCCAGATTTTTAAATTCACCATACTTCGCGTAATCAACAACCAGTTCAGTGCCTGGATCAAATAATTTAAAACTCGCTTCAGGCAAAGCCCAAACACTGCTCAGACTAAAACAAAAACTACTTATTGAAAATATTATAATAAACTGCTTAAAATGCAATTAGATACCCTTTCCTTCCAACCCAACTCTGACAAATAAATTATTTATTGTTTATTTTTTAATAACCGCAAAGTTAATATTCGATCTTATTTTAAGCGCAACCGCGCCGTGCTTCGAGTATTTTCCGCACTTCCAAAGCTTTTTCTTCAGTTACTTTAAAAGTACAAATTGTAATCACCGCGATCAATGAGGTTATCATCGGAACGCTGATATCAAATACTCTTAACAGCAATAATGTTCTAACAGTCTGCTCACCGCCCAATTCTACTTTAAACCCAGTGGCATTAAGCAAATGACCGGATATAGCAAAAGCCAAAGCCATGCCTAATTTTACCATCCACCAGTAAATTGAGCCATACATGCCTTCTCTGCGCTCTCCGGTTTCCACCTCATCAACATCACAAACATCAGCCATCATCGCGCCCATTAAGGTAAACAATCCGCCCAAACCAAAAGCAATGAACGGCGCGGGAATAAGCAGCATATTCGGATGCGCTGGATTATAGCAAAACCATTTCATCGCATAACCAAAAATCGATACAGTTGTGGAAAAAATAAATGCTCTTCTTTTGCCAATTTTAGTCGAAACCCAAGTAATAAAAGGAATCACGCAAAAAGTTGAAATTGAAGAAACAGTACCAAACAAGCCCATATAAGTTGCTCCAGCAGGACTATCACCGCCAAAAACATAATAAATAATTACATAAGAAGAAAACGCGGAAACCAGCATGAAACCATTAAACACGAGAAATGTGGAAGTGCACAGTTTAAGAAATGGCTTGGATTTAAGCGTAATCGCGAAACCTTTAAAAAACTTAGCAATATTTTTACCCAGACCATCAATTTTTACTACTGCCTTACGATTAGTATCTGCTTTGCTGCCAAATCTTTCCTTACAAAATATAGCCGGCATGATTCCCACAATCGCCACAAATGTTCCAACTATGATTGCCAAACCGCGCGCGCCTTCAACACTATTAGCAAACCATGTATCATTTTCCATTATTTTCCAAAACCAAGGAGCAATCACCCAAGCAAACTGACCAATCCAGTTACTAAACCCCATAACCCGAGTACGCTCATGATAATCCGGAGTCATTTCATAACCCAATGCTACCCATGGAGTCGCGTACACAGTATAAGCCAGATAAAAAATAATTGAGACAATTAGAAAATACCAGAAATAAAATGTCTCACTCTGTCCAGGACGCAGCTGCCACATCATCGCGAAGATAATTCCCGAAAATATCGCGCCAAAAAAGATATAGGGTTTGCGCCGGCCAAAACGCGAACGGGTATTATCGGAAATATAACCCATAATCGGATCAGTCAATGCGTCAGTTAATCGCGGCAATGCCATTAATGTTCCAACCAAAGCTGGATTCATGCCTAGTCCGAGATTAAGCACAATTGCCATGCAGCCAACAGCTGCTCCCAAAAGATTATTAACCAGCCCACCTAGTCCATATATCAGTTTCTGACTAAGACTAATCCGATCTTGGGGTTTAGTCGTACAATGTGTTACCTCACTCATTAGAGCTCCTTCCCTATCTTGTACTTAGCTACGATCTTTGTCCATGCCTTAAAAAGTTACACGTATTTCAGCAATTATTTTGAATCAAGCTATGATTAGTAAATAAAAAAGCCCACATAATTTTATATGGGCATGACAATTCTTTGATTAATTGACAAACTATTAAAGATATATATTGGTTTTGTAAATACAAAATAGACATATTTTTCCTAAATTATTAAATTCCAGGGAAGTTCTTTCCTTTATAAATAGGCATTAATAGAACTCTTTTTATAACATAAATTAAAGTTTCTGTCAAGAATATAAAGAGGATTACAATTCGAATTCAGCTCTATACTTCTTTTCCAGACCATCTAATGCTTTTTGCACTTCTTCTTGTGTCGTCTGTTCAAGCTTAATTATTATTTCTTCTAAACTCTTTCTTTCCGTTAATGTAAATAAACTTGTTCTTGTTCCCAACGGACCCTTTACGCAATCACCTTCCCAGTGACCATATTCAACTCGATTATTCACTTCCTCAGCTCGATCCTCTATACTTCGCGCCATTCTAAAGCCATTAATGTATCCTTCAGATAACCCATAGCATTATCTACATCCATTCTAAATTCAGAATCCCCCAATGACTCGTCATCATCCATTAGATCATAATATAATGTATTCGATATCTCGGTATTTAATACTTTTCTAAAAGCTTTTAATTCTTCATCTATTTCTGCTTGAATTAATTGCGGCAAAGGACTTAAATTAGAAACTGAGATGACATCATTAGTCAGATTTTGGAAAAAATTATGAGCTGCTATATCTTGCACATATAATTTAGGGGAAAGACATTTTTTGCTTACTAATATCAATTTCAGACATACCTCCAGCCCAGGAAATATCTATTAATAAGAAAGCATTTATTAAAACAACCGCGATACCGCGAAATATGTGCTTCAGCAATAGATTCTCCTAAACAAGTATTTGTCAAAAACCTGAATTCACATTTATTATTTATATTGCCTGCATTATAAACCCTGATGAGGTTGTATTTAAAATATTTAATTTATCCATACTCAAACCAGTGTCTTTGATTTGTTCAATAGCTTTATTCTGCAGATCCATTTTCGCGATTTTTTTATTCAAGCTCTTAGCCGCGGATTCAAGCACCTGCATGCTTGCCTGTCTTTGATCGTCAGATTTTTCTTTTTCAAGATCAATCTTATTTAAAATAGTTTGATATGCTTGCAAACCTTCTTCCAATTTTTTCTGTTTTACAAGCTTATCAGCTGCTTTTTCTTCATTTTCCAAAGGATATAAAAACCTAAGCTGTCTTCCTTGAGCAGTATCCGCGGTAATATAGTCAATCACTCCCTGAGGAATTGATTGGTCTAGCGGATGATTGCCCACAATCCGATCCTTGGTTGGTATATCATTTTTATCACTTAAGGCTTTTCTTATTTTTACAGCAGCAAGATCAGCAAAAGACCCCACATCTGATCTTTTAAAATTTGATTTCCACAGTTCATGCAACCACGGATATTTTTCAATTTGATTTTTAACATCAACTTCTTTACCTGTTCTTTCAAAATATACAATCTTAACCTTAGCTTTAGCTAAAGTGTCTTTGATAAGGCCTACTTCATCTTTTTCCCCGTATCCTTTTTCACCCTTTGCTCCTACTTTATCAGAGCCAACAAGATAAACCCATTCAACATTAGGATTAGCAACAAACATCCAAATAAACCCAGCCATATCCATATTAAAACGGCGAGCTGACTCATCTTTTCCTGCCATACTTAGAAGCTCCTCATTGCCGCTAAACATTTCCACTGTTTCTTTTCTGATCGGAGTTACCTCAAGCCATTGATTGAGCCCAAGCTTATTAGCCTCACCTTGTTCATTAACCGCAATCTGAGCCATTTCATTGCGAATATCAGCAGAAGCCGCATATGGCTTATCCGGCACTGTGCCGCCATTTGCCAGCAATACCATGTCCAGTTTTTCACTGATGATCCCAGCCAAAGACGCGGAAATATGGCCATAATGTAATGGATTCATTGTGCCAGGCTGTAAACCAATTCTGGCACTTATATCTGAATGATCATTTTCTGTTGCTAAGGCTGCTGCTTCAAACAAAATTGCCGGAGTAATAACTTCTTCTTTTTTAGTTTTCATTACTTCTATAATCTTTGCAATATAAAAATCTTTTTGGTCTTTATCCATTGCAAAACGAATATCCTCATGATCAATTTTTGTTATTTCTTTATCTTTTTCCATCTGCTTAACTTTATCAAAATAAACTTCCACTGTTTTGCGGCCGGTTTTTTGCATCTTAGGAATTGATGGATCTAAAGCTTCAATGTTCTCAATAATATTTTTCAATATTAAGCAAGTAATATTTTCTTCTTCAACTTGACCAATAGCCGGCACATCAGATATGCCGTCATGACCAACCATTCTGCTTTTAGTTTCAGGTTCAGCTTTGAGTGATTCTCTAAGCGCCGGAAGTGCTCTTTTTGCTTTTACGCCAAAACTTTGTAATACATAAGCGGCTTTTGTTTTAGTATATTGATTATCAAGCTTAGCAATAGCTGCATCAATCAAGCTCTCAATGCTCTTATCTCTGTCTACACCAACTTGCTCTAAAGCATCAATTATTGTGTCTGCCCAGGTTCTTTCCTGAACACCCTTATCTTTTAACTGCTGGATTAAAAAATCTACTGCCTTATTATCTTTTAACTGCCCTAAAGCTCTGATAATTGTCAGAGTATTGGCAAAATTAAAACTCGCAGAATATTTATCCATGGCAATTAAAGCATCTACTGTCTTATTGTTTTTTAATTCCACTATATTTGCCACTATTTCTTTCACTTTATTGGTAAAATCAGCATAAAAGAATAATTCTTTTACATAATAATCAAACATTTCCGCTTCATTCTTACCAAACTCTTTAAGCTCAGGAATAGCTACAATTATAATATCCTTTAGCTCTGTATTTTTATCAGCAGTCAAAGGTTTTATGTCAATACCAGTAAATTCATAAACATTTTTATCGTCTTCGCTAACATTGGCTGATGATATATAATTCGTACCAAATACTCCCTGATTAACTTGCTTAACATTAGCTACAACTTCAAAAGAAACACCAAATTTATTTAATACTCTTGCTTTTTCAAGATAATACGCAGGGATTTCACAACTAGATATTTGGTCGATAACTGATGCGTCAGGAGTATCTGTTTGCTGTTGGTAGTATTCAATAGCTTTTTGTTTAATTACTGATCTCCCCTGCCCTACGCTTTTCTGCTCTTGTGCTTTATTAGCCGTAAGAATATCTTCCTGGGCCAATGCCTGATCTTTAACTTTATAGAACTTATCAAAACCAAGCGCAAAATCCAGCTGGCTGATTTGCACTTGAGCACTGAGCATTTTATCAGGAGTTACAACTGATAGCTCTGTTCCTCCTGCCCAGGCAATATCTAATATCAGGAAGGCTTGGATGAGAACTATGGAAATAATGCGAACCCAGGATTTGGATAATAATTTATTCATAATACACACCCTTCAAGTTAGCGCATTAGCGCGTTTACGTGTTTGCATGTTAAAATTAATCCGTGTAATCTTTTCATAAAGTCCTTTATAAAAAATACATAAAAGTATACCACAGGATTATATATATTGCAAATTCATAACATGCTAAAAATAAAGCAGTTAGGGGATGGCGGACAGAAAAGTAGCGCATATTAAAAGCAGGAAACACTTTGCGCTTGGCTGATAGTTATGAGTGGCAAGCTTTTATAAAACAAAAGCCGCAAGAAGCTATCTCTCGCGGCTGATAATATTGGTGACTTTGTAAATTTAAACTATTCGCTAATCGCTGCTTTTATATCGCAGAACCAACAGCCTGAACTTGTGTCTGCAATTGCTGTGTTACCCATCTATTAATCGGACCGGAAGTTAATTTCTCAGTTACCTGAGCGATAATTGTTTCAAAAAAGAATCTGGTAAATCCATTAGTAAGATCACTGATGATTTGTTTTTTGCTTTCTTCTGTATATCCCCAAGGATTGTCAATGATTTTACCGAACTGATTGTTTTGTCTATTAGTATCATAATCATCACGCTTAAGAATCTGAACCACTCCTTCTAATACCCGGTTATAGCGATCATGATTAGGATCTGTTTCTCCCACAGGATATATTGGACGTTGTCCCTTTTCAAAAAGTAGTTCTCCTTCCCTAAAAACCAGTCTGCGAGTAACTTCATACGCCAAAGCTCTGATTAAATCATATTGATCTTCTGTTACCTGAGAAGTCCCGAAAATTTCCAGCAATTCATTTAAGCTGTTTATAAAGGAATCTGATTCAATAAGCTCAGCATTAGCCAAACTGATTTTCTCATCAGCTACTGCTTTTCTGATCGCGTCCCGCCATAACTGACCTTGAGCACCTTTTTGATTAAGATTTATTTCTCCCTTATTTTTTTCAATCAATACCTGAACTGTTTCATAAGCTTTTAAACGTTCTGCCGAAGTATTAAAATTAGCATTGATCCATACAGTATTGCGTTCTCTTACATCAATATCATTATCAGAAAAAGGAGCTAAAAATATTGTAACAATATTGGGGTTCTGATTGAAAAGCTGATTAAACAAGCTATAAACGCCTTCTAAAACAACAGGCTTCCCTTCGGTAAAAACAGAATTCAGACCCTTAACTTGACGACTGACCACTAATGAATTAGGATTAATCGCCGTAATAAGATCACCTTCAATAAGCTCACTCATTACATCCGTGGGAATCTTTACACCCCTTACATCAATTATTTGCCAATCTCTGCGCACATTAATACGGAGAAGACCTGTATTACCTGCATTGTTCACTGTTCCAATTTCAGTAATTTTATCACCGACTCTAAACATGTCGGTTCCCTCAACATTATCAATTACTACACCAGTTTCAACAAAATCATCAATAGCAAGTCCCTGTAGCTGACGATTTACCCAAGCAACTACTATCTTTCCTTGAGCAGCTAAGTCTTTAAGCTGTTTTTCAGTGCGGAAATGATATTTAATTCCGTCTTTTTCAGCAGCGCCTTTTTCAACTCGTGAATTGCGGGTATGATAAAGAATCAGCTTGCCAATAATATCAGCATACTTGCCTTTGCCTTTTTCAAACGTAGCATTCATTAATTCTTCTTTGCCAGTACCAGGAGCTGCTGAATAAATTAAAAATATTTGCGATAAATCCGGCACTCTGGCCAAAGTACCTGTATTAGTAAGCGCAGTTACATGAGCTGCCAGCTCTTCTATTGATAGCCCCTTTATATCCTGATCGCTGTATTTAAGAATCTGATCAATCTCAGCTTCTCCAGCTTCAATAGATTTCCGGTCAATATCAGCAGGCGGAGCATTAAGCTGATGACCTTTAGTAGCAAGCTGAATCCTGATTCCAGTTAAAATACTTTCAAAAAAGAATCTGGTAAAATCACTGGTAAGAGTGCTGATAATTTGCTTTTTGCTATCTTCTGTATAGCCCCAAGGGTTAATAATTTTTTTACCAAATTGCCTATTCTTCTGATAATCATCGCGATGCAGAATTTGAACAACCCCTTCTAATACCCGATTATAGCGGTCAAATTGCAGATCAGTTTCACCTTCGGCAAATGCCGGCCGTTTTCCGCGACTATAACGAATCTGACCTTCACGAGATATTATACGGCGATTAACTTCATAGCCTAAAGAACGAACTAGATTCTCCTGATCTTTATTAATCGGATCTTTAGAGAATAATTTTAGCAGATCATTTAAATCCTGAACAAATGCTTCCGAGTCAAGAAGCTCAGCATTAAAATTAGCTATTCTCTGATCTTCCACTGCTCTTTTAATAACAGACTGCCACTGTTTAGACTGATCATTAGCTAGAGTAAGACTTATCTCGCCTAAATTTTTTTCAATTAAAGTCTGTATTACCTGGTAAGCAATTAATCTTTCTGATGTTTTAGAAAAGTTCTGATTAATCCAGGCAGTATTTGCTTCTCTTTGTTGAATATCTTTATCCGCAAATGGAGCAATAAACATGCTAACTATTTCAGGATTTTGATTAACCAAGGCATTAAACCAGCCATATCCGCCTTCTAAAACCACTGGCTCGCCTTGAGCAAATACAGAAGACATGCCTTTTACTTGCCGGTCAACAATAACCGCATTATTTTTTACATCAGTTACCGTATCTCCCTCATTCAGACCATACATTGAATCAAGAGCAATACTAACACCGCTAATTTTTTCGGTTTTACCTGCTCTTTCAACAATAATCTGCTGAATATTACCTACATTGTCTGATTTTATCTGCTTGATAATATCGTCTTTTTGCAAAAGATCAGCATTATTAACCCCTTGGACCATAACCCCATTTTCCACAAAATCTTCAATTGCTAAACCCTGTAACTGGCGATTAACCAAAGCAGTAACAATTTTGCCTTTAGCCTCTAAGTCTTTTAGCTGTGCTTGAGTGCGGAAGTGATACTTTAACCCGTCTTTTTCAGAAGCACCTTTTTTAACTCTTGGGTTACGGGTATGATACAGAATAATCTTACCAATAATATCAGCAAACTTGCCTTTTCCTTTTTCAAAGGTATTATCCATTAACTCACCTTTGCCTGTACCTGGCGCGGCGGAATAGATTAAGAATATCTGAGAAATTTCTTTCAAAGCACCTACAGATGCCAAAGCTCTGATTTCATTGGCCAGTACCATTAAATACAAAGTATTAAGTGTTCCTAAATCTACAGCGCGATCAATAGCATCTTTAGCAATTTCATCTTTAACCATTTGCGAGGTTTTGGCGTATTCTTTTAAACCTTCAGCTAACTTATTAGAAGAGACCAGCTTATTAGCTTTTTTCTCCTGCATTTCTAAGGGATATAAATACATTAATTCCCGATTATCTCTTATATACTCCGACACACTGGTAGGCATGGTTTCACTTAAAGAGATACCGTCAATCTGCTCATCGCCGTTTACCAGTGCGGTTCTTACTTTAGTTGCTGATAAATCAGCAAAACTAGACACAGTGGACAGCTTAAAAAATCCAGCTTTCCATAGTTTATCCAGCCAATCATATTTTTTAATATCATTTTCATAATCTATTTCTTCGCCTTTTCGGCCAAAATAAACCACACTAGCATGCGCTTCCGGGCGGCTTAAAGTGTCAACCAATAAACCTTTTTCATTCTTTTTACCGTATCCGGCGACTTTGTCAGAACCAACAAGATATACCCATTCAACATTGGGATTAGCCACAAATAACCAGATAAATGAAGCCATATCCATATTAAACCGTCTACTGCTTTCATTTTTTCCGGCTAAAACTAAATTTTCCCGGGAAGATAGAAACATGTCAACTGCCTGACCGCGAATCGGAGTAACTTCAGTCCAATCATGCATGTCTGAATTTTCTATTGCTTTTCTGGCCATTTCATTACGAGTCTCAGCTTTCGCGGCAAAAGGTTTGTCCGGAACAGTCCCGCCGTTGGCAAGCAGAGTCATAACTTTTACTTGTTTATTTTTATCCGCAGTTGTAACCCGGCCGATAATCCCGGCTGAAGAAGCGGTTAAATGCCCATAATGCAAAGGATTCATTGTTCCTGGCTGTAAATTCACCCGCGCTTTTACCGTAGAATGATCATTTTTAGTTGCCCTTTTTGCTGCTTCAAACAAAATTTCCGGAGTAATAACTTTTACATTCTTTTCTTTTAAAACTTCCCGAATCGCGGCCAAATAAGCTGCCTTACGCTCAGAAGTAAGCTCAATTCTTAAATCTTCCCGCTCAGCATCAGTAAACTTATTAATATATTTCTTGGATTTTAAGCGATTAAGCTCGGATATATAATGGTTTTTTGTCTCAAAACCGGTTTTTAATGGCTCAATATGACTTACATTATTGGCATTAGTAATATCGTTATCATTTAAAACATTATTAAAGGTAGAAGAAATTGCTCCATTTTGAATATTTATAGTCGGTGCAAGATAGCTATTATCCACAGATGTAATCAGATTTTCCGCGGCAAAACCAATATTAGTAAACAAAAATGACTGAATCAGAATCAATGAGATTGCTTTAAACCACACATGTTTGCTATGTTTATTATTATACATTTATCCTCCTCGATACGATATTTTAAAGTTGCTAATTTTGGCTTTTGATAAAGACTTTAAAAATGTATTAAAGTGTACCATATAATATTCTATTTTGCAAATTTAAAAATTTTAACACAACCTTAATATTTAAAGTTACTTATGACTAGTTTAAATTCGCTAATCTTTCCAAACATTGGCTAACAGTATTTTTATCCTGATCATCTTTCCACCAAGAAAAACTAACTCCTGTTCGGTATAAACCATCGTGCTCAGAAACCCATTCTACTTTACCAAAAATACGGATCATACTATTGGTTTTACTCAAACGTAGATCCATGCTCAAAGGTGATCCAATCGGAATCATTTCTCTGGAGACAACTCCTGCTCCAACCATACTAATATCGCGCATTGAACATTCCGCGCCATTCCAAAACCTAAACCAGACTTGCGGGTCAAGCGGGCGCAGACTTATTGAAGTATCTTTAGCTTGCTTCCTTGCGCTATTACGTCTATCTTGATCCATTGCTATTCTCCTTTTTATATTGCTTGTTCAAGCAATAGATTTCTTTGTACCGGAACAACCCTATCATGCAGTCTATCAGTTGACAAACTTTTCAATATCTGATTGCGCAAATCTTTTATTATGTCTGACTGGGGAGCAAAAGGCTTCAAAGTCTCTTCTACAGGCAACTCAGCTTCTGCTTCTGTGATTCCAGTTGATATGTTTTGTTTTTTCTTCTTTAAAAATGCCTGTATATAAATTTCAGCATATTTACGTGCTGCTTTTCCCCAGCTTCTGTCTTCTGTTTGAGCATTAAACACAACTTTAGCTTTTAAATCCTTATTGCGGTATACTGCAAGAGCCCTATTTACAGCAAGATAAAAATCCTGATCATTTTCATCATCTACATTATCAAATCTAAACCCATTACCCTGACCAGTCCTGGGATTAAACTCATTAACTGTATCTGCAAGCCCACCCACAGCATGCACTACAACCAAAGATCCCTGCAATAAACCAACCTGCTGCACTAATCCACATGGTTCTTTACGCGAAGGGACAAGCAAAACATCGCTGCCAGCTATAGCAATGTGTGAATGCCTCGGTCTAGCACCTGGTTCATCATCACAAGAAACTCGTCCAGGAAAATCATTGTTTAATGCGATCATTTGCTCATGCATTTGTTTAGTATATGGATTATCTTTATGCCCTTCGCCTTTAAATACAAACTGAACTTCGGAGTTTTCTAACAAAATTCTTCTAGCCACATTTAAGGCTCCATCAACATTCTTTTCCTGAGTAACCCGGGTTGCCATTGCCACAACAATTGCGTTGGGATCCTGCTTTAAGCCGAATTCTCTTTGCAATAAGACTTTGACTGCTTGTTTTTGAGCTGAGTCAAGTATCTGCGCCGCAGGTATTTCCATACCATTTAAAACTCCATAAAGATCATCTTTTCTAAATTCAAGCATATTCTCCATACGCTCGCCGAATTCTTTAGTTCTGATTTCTTTTGCGTATTGTTCTGAAACAGTTACTATCGCATCAGAATGCTGAATAGCTGCTTTAACCAGATTAAATGCTCCGGTATCTTCAAAGTTCATCACCCCAAACCAATGTTCATCAGAAATGCCCAGTTCCTTAAACCTTTCATAAGGAATCCGATTAGCTTCTCCTCCCTGATAAGCAAGATTATGAATTGAAAAGATGCTTACAACATCTTTAAATAAAGCATGGTCGCTATATTTTGTGCGTAAGAATAGAGGGATTAAGCCTGTAGGCCAATCATTCGCATTAATAACCTGAGGTCTGTTAAGTTGTTTATTGCTTACCATTTTATCAATTATCTGCAACACCCCTTCTGACAATATTAAAGCGATTTTAAGATCATCATCTTCATATAAATAATTTGTATACTTATTATCAATAAAATATACTTCCACTCCATTGTGCACCTTTTTCCAAACAGTTGTATTCAGGATTTCCCTGCCAATATTAATCTCGAAATCATCTACTTTTTCTAAATCTTTAGTAGAAATCGTTTTATACAGCGGAGTAAATACCGCTGGTTTATGGCCTTCTTTTAATATCGCCCGCGGTAGTTGCCCAAGAACTTCTGCTAATCCACCAGATTTAGAAAAAGGAAGAACCTCTGAAGTAACATAAATTACACTTAATTCCTTATACACCGCGTTTATTATCTGCTTTTGCAGATCAATATCTATGGTTAAATCAACTTCACCTTTATTTTGGGAAATAATATATGCTAATTCTTCATAAGCTAAACGTTTTTCATCTGAATGAGTAAATGTATCATTTATCCATCTGGTATTCCCAGCTCTTACTGATATCTCGTATCCGGTAAACGGAGAAATAAAAGCAACTGTAATATCTGGATAACGATCTTTTAATGATAAAAACCAGCCATAACCACCTTCTAAAACAACTGGTTTATTTCCATCAAAAACTGCCTGAGAACCTCTTATTTTTCGTTTAACTATATATTGATTTTCTCTTTCTTCTATTATCAGGTCTGAATCCAACAATGTTTGTCTACTATCCTGTATATTGATATCCTCTTTATTTAAAACAACTGTCTCTTCAAAATCTTTACTGGCTAAGCCTTGCAACTGTTTATTTACCCAAGCGGTTTCAATTCTTCCTTGTCTTTCCAGGGTTTCCAATTCAGCCTGGGTACGGAAGTGATAAGCTAATCCGTCTTTTTCCGAAAGTCTTCCTGTATTTTCATTATGCGGATCTCTTGTATGATAAAGCATTAGTTTATTTACTAGCCCAGGATATCCCACACCTTTTTTTACAGGGTTGAAGGTGTTTTCTATTAATGCGCCTTTACCTGTACCAGGAGCTGCGGAGTATAACATGAATTTTTCCTGCATATCCTCAAATATGCTCAAACCAACTGGTGTATCAATCAAAGGCTTAATAATATTATCCGCCAGTTCACGCGCTGTCATTTTTTCTATCTCATCTTCTTTAAGAATCCTTAAATCATTGATTATAATTCTAGCAGCAGGCGAGGCATTAGCGATAAACCCTGTTCTTGCCAGTATTTTCCGCATTCCTTTTACAATGTTCACAAAAAATAATTTAGTAAATTGTTCATTTAGTTTAGCTAAATTACGCTCACGTATTACTGGATCATACCCCCATGAATTAACAAAAACATTAGGATATTCATGGCGATTTAATATCTGAATAACACCCTCAAGCACACGATTATATCTATCATATTCAAGATCAATTACCTCTGGGTTTAGACCCTGTCTATGATTGCGACCAAATGCTTTTATCCCATCACGGCTTGATAATCTGCGGTTTACTTCATAAGCCATGGCTCTGGCAGTATCATATTTATCTTTTGTCAATTTTGGTTTATTAAAATATTTTTCCGATAATTCATTTAAATCATTTATGAAAATATCTGATTCAATCATCAGGGCATTCTGGTTTTGAATTAGTATATTAGCTTTAAGCTTTTCTACCTTTTCTGATATTTTATCGTGCAATTTAGCCAAAATATCAGCAGCAATATCATTTTTCTGTTGTTCTTTTTCAATATCTTTGATTGCCTGTTCATAAGCAAACAAAGCTCTTTGCAAAATACCTGCTGTTACTTGTTCATCAGCTTGTTTTTCTCTGTTTTCCAAATCATAAAGGAATATTAAAGTTCTGCCAGCCAAAGAATTAGGCTTTATATAGTCTATTACCTGCTGAGGCACAGATGCTGCAAGAGGAATATTGTCTACATTATCAGCCCCAGAGATTAATGCCTTTCTAATTTTTGTAGCTGAAAGATCGGCAAATGAGGAAACTTCTGATTTCACAAAAAACCCCTGTTTTTCTAATGCATTCATCCATTCATAAGGTTCAATATCTCTTTCATAATCAATTTCTTCACCTGTACGGGAAAAATACACCACTTTAACTCTTGCTTTGCTTAATGTATCAACAATAAGACCCTTTTCATTTTTCTTACCATATCCGGCAACCTTATCAGAACCAACAAGGTAAATCCAATCTACCTCTGGATTAGAGGCAAACAACCAGATAAAACCAGCCATATCCATATTAAATCTTCTAGCTGCTCTATTTTTTCCGGTTTTTTCTAAAGCATAAGGATCAGACATGAACATATTAACAACTTGTCCTCTGATTGGAGTAACTTCCAGCCATTCTTCAAGATCGGGATCTTTTATTGCTTGTTTAGCCATTTCATTGCGTATCTTAGCTGAAGCAGCATAAGGTTTATCTGGAACTGTGCCTCCATTAGCAAGCAAAGTTAAGACCTCTTTATCTTTGTCTTCTTCACTAACCTGGCCTAAAATACCAGCAAGCGATGCGGTAATCTGACCATAATGCAGAGGATTCATTGTTCCTGGCTGCAAACACACACGAGCTTTTAAAGTTGATTTATAATCCTTTGTCGCACGATCCGCTGCTTCAAAAAGTATTGCGGGAGTTATAGTTTCTTCTTTGCGTTCTGCTAAAACTTCTTTAATTGCTTGAAGATAAAGCTGCTGCTGTTTTTCCGTCATCTCAAAATTAAGCTGTGATTTATCAGCAGGTTTGATAGAACCTGACTGTCTCAAGCCATCAAGCTTAGTAATATACTCATCTTTTAATGCTCTGCCTGTTTGCAGATTATCTGAAAGCAAATCATCAACAAAAAATGTGTATGATCTTCCGACAGCAAAACCCCAACGATCTAATACTTCAATAAGTTCTGGAGTTTTAATTACAACTTGTCCAAAATCAAAATTCCGTAATTGCGCAACCTTATCATAGAGTTGTTTAAATTCGTCAGAACTTATACCTTCTGATATTCTGGCTAAAGATATATGCAATATGCGGCTTCCCCTGGTTTCATCAGGAAAACCCCAGTCAAGTTTCTTTAAAAGTTTATAAAATTTTTCATCTTCCACATAACATTGAGCAAATATATTTCCATTTGAGCTCATATTAAGACCTTTAACCCTGATTTTAAGCGGCCCAATATCTTTAAGAATATCGCTTATTTTATTCGCCATATCAGGAGTAATTGGATAATTATCTCCCAGAACAAAAATAGTTGCATGAATCATTTCATTATCAGTAATTGCCAACCCTTTGAATATACCTTTTAATTCTTCAGCTATATTACTTAAAGCATCTCTCATTGCTTGCGGAAAATCCGGGGCAGAAACAATAATTGATACATCTGACTTTTCATGTTTAAAATTCTTTAATGGAGCTGCCGGAGCTTTTCCAGCTTTAACCATGGCAGTTGTGCTTTCCCAATTAATATCATATGCTTGGGCTAATTTCTCAGGGCTATTAATGATTATGTTCTGATCAGCCATACCTTTTAGAGGCTCGCTGTGTATTTGATGCAGAGTATTATCCAGATAAGCCTTAACCCGCTTATCAAATTCAGCTGTATCATTTAAAACCGGAATAAGCTGATCCTGGATAACTGCTTTAAAATAATAACCTGATTTAAATGTAGGATTTGAATTAGCAAAATAATCATCAACAAATGCTTGATTACCTGATTTAATAACCAGCTGATGCAGAGCAATATCTCTTAAAAGAATCTGTTTTGTCTCTTCTCTTTCTTGGGCATCTGTACCCACAGTATTATTGTGCGCTAATTCATGGAATAATCTTTCAGCAATGATTGTAAGCACTGCCTGAGGATAAACATCATATGCGGCAATCAACTCACGCGTAAATAATTCATTAAGAATTATTTCTACACATCCTTGTTTTGGATTATAATAGCGCGCAGCATTTACCGGCAATGCGCTGTTCACTCTTACAACCATCGGAGGAGCACGATTATCCTGCTTAACCAGTAAATCTTGCAAATAATCATTCAATACTGTATCTTGAACAACTGTGCTTTCTAAATAAAGCATTGCTTCATTAAATATCTGAGCCAGTCTTTCTGCGCGGTTGCCATTCGGCGAAAAACGACTATCACTTGCCCCTGATATATTAAATCTAAGTTCCAGATCATTTACAAAGCTTTCTGTCAAATCTTTGTACTGTATAGAAATACCTGTAATGCCGAAAGTTTTAGCTGTAATAGTTTTAAAGTTAAGATTTCTGAATAATTTTCCGGCAGGATTGATTATAAAACGATTAAAGATATTAACCCATAAAATGTCTACAAATATAAAATAAGGTATAGATATAAGCCCATAGAAAAATCCGGTGACTGGAGCAAGATTCAATACAGGCAAAGCAAAGATCATGTCAACATAATCTCCAAATTTTCTCTTTCCTTTTAAATTATCAAATGCTGCCTTTTTTGTCTTAAAATAATCCCATTGCACCTTACCTCTGAATGAGTCTCTGCCATATAATGCATTATGCAAAAATGGCCCCCAGATAAATGCAAATGGCAAAACATAGAAAAAATACTGAGCAGCAACACCCCATGGATGTAAAGGCGCGACCAAAAGAATTCCTGCTAAAATAACTCCCCATTTAGTTGATTCTCTAAACTTACCATATATAGATTTATCATCTCCTACAGAACCAAAACGGTCTGAAGGATGTTTAACATCTTTCATCCCGCCAACAAAAACTCCGCTATTTCCGCCTAAAGCATCTGATGTTTTTTGAGCATCATTTGATATCAAAGATAGAAAAGTAAATACCAGACTCCAAAAACGCTGTAAATACAATCCATATCCTTTCCAGACTCCAAATTCTTTTGTCATTTTCCTAACACCGCCAGCAGTTATTGCCTGCGCAAATATATATTGCGCGCAAACAAAAAACAATGGTATTGCTAAAAACGCAAAAGGAGTAAACGATACAAAAAACGCAAACAGGAATATTGTCAAGTTATAGCGAGGAATCAGAACCTGGTTTACATAGTGATCATCATTAAACATTAAGGTTAATTTTTCAGTCCAATGAACAAACTTACTCTTTAAAAATTGCTGATAGTGCGTTGACAATGTATTCTCTAATGTAAGACCGCCAAACCTGTTTACAAACCCAGGCATACCAGCTTGAGTCTTTTCTCTACCTCTACCCATACTAATCGCCGGAGTAAAATCAGATTTATAACCTGATTTTAAGACTTCCTGTCCGGTATAAGTATCTTCTATTTTACTTGCAGGAGTCCCAAAGTCACGCATCGCAGGCAAACGAATTATAAGCGGTCCATACATTGCCGGTGTTCCAAAACGAGTCTCAGCAGGAATAATGCGAATATTCCAGACATCTTCAGCCATTGTCTGATCTTTAGCTGTAGGAGTCATGCCTTCATCAGCCTGCCGTAAATCAGTAAGTAATAATCCCAGATCTTCGCGTTTGGTAAATTCATAGGCAACAAACGGCAATAAGAATGCGTCTGTGGGGAATATTGTATGCTCCCAGTCAGTATTAAAAATTACCGCGTCCGGATCATCAACATACCTTAGAGCCATTGTCCAATTATCAACTTTAAAACCCCAATTCGATTGCTGAATATTAGCCTCAGGACTGCTGTCAAAATCAGCCCAAGATTTTAAATGGTGATCTGGTTTGCCATCTGTGTAAGATGCACTTTCCCATCCAAGTTCCTTTAGATCTTCCCACATAATGTCGCCATGAGACCTTCCATTTCCCATTAAAACTTTCATATAGCTAAAAATAGACCTGAAATACTTTACTATCTCTGCTTCCGTTGGTTCATGATCAAGGTCAAGAGCATGTTTTAAAAATACTTTATATCCTACAATAGAAGCATGATGAGCAGTCCGAACAGTTTTTTGATAACTATCAACACGATAAATCATAAATTGATGAATTATTTGTCTGTTAAGCATCAACTCTTTCAACAAGTTCTCTAGATCAGAATCACTCATAGCAGAAAAGTGTTTATTAAGAGTATTTTTATAATCAGCTAATTTTGGCTTTGCTATTGCAGGATCCAAAGAAATTCCTAAGTGTTTCATAAGAAAAGTAAGATCAGGAATTGCGATATGATTCAATTCACGGTTTAACTCGTTCAACATTTCCTGTTTTGACTTAGCCTCAAAAACAGCTTGTGTCATCAAAGTAGTAAAAGGCATGCCTTCTGCATTATACCCAAGCGGTAATATCCCGTACTCATTGAGCATAATACTAAGAGTCTGTTCGTATGTAAGCAATGGATTTTTCAACTTAGTAACAAATTCTTTTTGCTGAACAGCGTCAAGATTGCGTGCCAGTGATTTTAAATAAATAATCCAATCTCCGGTAAAAGTATCTTTTACTGTTCTAAAAGGAGTTTTAATCTGAGCCGTTTTTTTATCATCAAAACCTGAACGCAAAGGAGTACCCAGTTGTCCCATACCTGTATTTTTAGTAATAACTTTAAGTAGCTTGTCTGGATTCTTGAGCATAAATTCCTTCATCTCTTCAAACTCATCAGCACTATATAAATTTATTTTATTAAAGAATTCTATAACTTTTCTTTGGGCACGAGGGTTCTCAAGCTTAGGAAGCGCAGTGCCATTTACCAAGGCATCTTTTAACAGCTGTACTTCTTGTTCTGTAATAAGAGTGTAATGAAGCAATGTTTCATCAACTAATACAGTATTAAAAACATCTTTTAAATAAGGATCCACTGCAATCTGCTGTAAATGTATTGGTTTTATCTGCTCATAAGACGAGAATTCACGCCATTTACCCTGTTTTTCCATATTTAAAGTAACTGCCTCATTAAGTAATGACCACCAGCTTCTCAGAGAAACAACGGAATTTAATAATAACACACCAATACCAATTACATAACCTATAGCAGGTATTGTTCCGGCTGCATAATATAATGATGCTCCGGAAAGAAGCGCAAAGTTTAAACCCCAACAAGTAAACAAAACTGTCCAGAATCGATATTTACCCTGCAGTCTATCTCTTGTTGTTTTATCTTGATTTAAATTTTTTGTAAATGAAAGTAAAGTTGCTTGATTAAAATCAATAATCCTAAAATCTTTTTTGTATTTTCTTATTGTTTTAGCTATAAACTCATTAAGTTCGTCTTGCGTTGCAAAATCATTTTTAAAATATCCTTTAGTAAGAATATTCACTGCTTTTTTAGCCTGAGTTACACTTAACCCCAGTTGCGCCCGAAGATCATTAGCCATGTCACGTCTTGGCTTAAATCCTTCATACTGCGCTCTTGTTTTAGCCCGCAATACCGTCATCCATCCGCCCATTTTATGGCGATAGAAAAACACGAGCATTGGCATCATCTCAACCAGCTGCCAGCTAAATAAACTATATATAGGAAAAACCCAGAGTGCTGTTGCAGCCATTCCACCTACGAAAAGGAAATATCCGCTTAAGGCAATGCCGCCCAGAACCAGTCCCCAGGTAAGGATTGTTCTCTTTACATCTCCTTTAGCAAAAGCCTGAGGAAATTCATATGGCCTAAAATTATCCTGCTTATATTTTTCAGCAAGAAGCTTGCGCATGGGATCAAGCAAATACTGATCTCTATTTTTCACTTTTTCGTAAAAAGTTTTTTGACTGTCTGCAGATTGGCTTACAATCATTTTTCTGGCAACAGGAATAAACCCTCTAAAATCAAGCTCTTGATTAGCAATCGCACCTGGTCTTAAGGCTTCTCCGGTAAAAGGATCAATTCCGTCTTGCTCACAGTATTCAAAATAACGGCGAAAATCCCTATCACCAACAAGTAGCATCTTTTCTCTTCCGCCATAGCGAACAATAACCTTATCCACAATATTTTGAATTGTTAAATCATCCAACGCCCCAAACCGATCAACTAATATTGTTTTAATTTTCTTAGGATCAATAATGCTTGAATCTTTTTTATTAAATAGCTTAGTAATTAAGAATCCCTTGTCTTCGTCTGTAAGTACAATATTCTGTTCAGACAATAAGGAACCAATATAATCAACTACTAGTTCTTTTTCTTCCTGCTTCTGATAAATATGACCAAATTTAACAAACGGATTAGTTTTCGTATCCCAGTTTATAGCTCCATCGGCTTTATCCCATTTATTGCCTTTTCCCGTACGCGTTTGACCAGCGGTCCAATTATCTAGTCTGCGCGAATCCTGCGAGGTTGCATAATAAAGAATATACATCACTGGTTCAATAACTAATTTTTCAATTTCAGTTAACTCAATACCATACTGAGTCAAGTAACCAGACCAAACTTCTTCTGTTCTCTGAGGTCTTGTTGCTTCTCTGCCATCCCAATCAGGATAAAACCGCTGAATAAAAGCATCTTCCATGCCCTTTTTGAGAATTGGATCTGCTTCTAAAAATCCGCCTTCTTCATAAAGATCACTTATATATTTTGTGAATTGCCCTATAACGCCGATCTGCGGAATCATAATCGACATTCTGTTGCGAATGCTTGAATCAATATTCTTTGAACCAACAAAAGTAGCATCAGGCGCAGTACGCGGGCCTGAACCAGCCACAACAACAGAAGGCTCAACCGGCGGCTTATCTGCATCATCAGGCGTTCCATCACCACTTGCAGCAACAGGCACTTTCCAAGCTTTGCGTTTTCTGCCAGTGACTTTTACAAATAAAGACAAGAACCAGCTTGCTGCTAAAAGCGCTGCTGGCAAGCCTAAGGTTATCAATACTGTGGTTGTTCCGACAACAACCAGTAATGGCATAAAAACACCGCGTTCACGGCCTTCGACAAAAACATTAGTAAATAAGTTATTTGTAGCATGCTTTAAAATTTGTATATCAAGGTATTCTTTAAAAGCATCCACTGCACCAGTGGCCTGATAATCCCGCCAAACAACTGGATTAAACTTATCTTTGCGCTGATACATCTCAATACCGTTTTCAAAATAAGCCCCATTACGTTCTGCTTCTTTTTCTGACTCAGCATAAGAACGAGTATAAAACTGTTTGGTTTCTCCCTGTGGCTGTACAATTTCATTACCGCTAACAAATTCATTCAACTTGTTTAGAAACGCATCTAGTCTTGTTTCTACAACTCTCTGCGCAAATACCCATTGTTCAGCAATCCTATCTGCAATAAATACAACAAAATGTTTTTCTTTGAGTCTTTCAGTACCATCAGGATACAATAGTTTTGTTTCCACTGGAAGTTCATATAAATCATAATATAGCTTAACTTTATCCGTAAACTGACCTTTAAGCAGTTCCCCCTTACCAACCTTACCCTGATGAATTTCATATACTTTTCTGCCGTCAGGTCTAAGAGCCAGTCCAACCGTGCTTTGTTTACTGCGGCGGACATCATCAACAATGTAGAGCATTGCTACCCGCCCCTGTTCATTTGTTTCAAACCTCAGATCCTTGGTGTGGGCTAAATCTTCTCTACCTTCATCTTTATACTTGCGGTACAAAACTCCATTATATTCGGTTTCAATAGCAAAATTCGGATCAAACCTAAATAGTGTACTGCCTTTAGATATGCCAATATTTCTTTTTTTGTTGTAATGGAGAAAATTAACAAAAGTCTTACCAAACTCTATTGTGCCGACATCTAAGCTTTGTCTTTTTTCTTTAATTAGAACACCTTGTTCATCATACATATTTAGATACCCGCTAAACATAAGATCAAGATGGCCTCTATTATTTTTAACTTCCATCCACATCTGAAGAATATTAGGACGCTGTTTCTCATCATCAATTGATTTTCTATCTACAAATATAGTCGCTGATTTTGAATCCATTCCTTTAAATAATTTGGAAATCAAAATTTCTTTTATATCCGAATTGTTTATATCCACTCCATTTTTTTCAAGGCTTGGAGTTAAAAAGTAAATAAGGTCTTCTTGGGTTAAGAATCTGCCTGTTCTATATTTACCAATCAAATCTTCAACAACACTTTTTGCCGCATCATACTTAAGATTAAACGGGCCAGCTTGAAAAAATTCAATCATATCCGTTTTCGGCAAAGGAATGCGGAATATATACCATGAATCCTCGAATTTTTTCTCAAGTTCTCCGGCAAAGTACTCGCCTCTTTCATTAGGTAGCATTGTTTTTATTACCGCATAATCAACCGCACCGCTGCGTTGATCTAAATTAACTGCCTTAGAATAGTTGAATAATGTCCAATTTGCTTCAACTAAAAATGATGTTGTAATATCCGCAACCCCGAATTTTCCATATTCAGTTTGATACTGTGAACGAAACTGCATTGTTCCATTAAATTGACCAGTATTATCCACATAACCCCAAGTATGTTTTACAACCCGCCCCAGATTATCCTTTTCTTTTTGATAATAAACATTTGCTGACGTAGTACATAAACTTGAAGTAAGAATAGTTATATCCGTATTAGTTAAAGCACTTAAACCAAAATCACCTTTTAATCCATCCATTGTACTTATAATATACTCAAGAGAAACCTGGGCTTTTTCTTTTTGTAATTTTAGTAATGATTCTAATAATAAGGGGCGGAAATTTTCACTTAATTTTTGTTCTCCACCTATTTGCTTTATAATTTGACTAAAATCCTCAACCCCGGCTTTTTCAAGCCTAATCCTATAATCGGCAAAAGCTTTCTGGATTGCATCATTGTCTATTGCTTTAACCTTATCACGTGGATCGTCTAAATCAAAAATGCTTGAATGCCAGCGCTCTTTAGCCTGATAATGAATATCACCCAAAACATTACCTTCTTTATCTTTACTAATGAATACATCTAAATCTGAACCTTTTTGCTCTTCATAAGGGATTAACCATGACTCGCTAAATCTTTGTCCAAATAATTCACTACATAATTTAGTAAGAGAATTTAATGTAAATCCATTCAATTCATACTTTTCTTTTTGAGCGTAAATCCTTTTAGCTAAAGTAGCCGGAGTAATAAACTGTACATCTTGTTCCAGTTTAACTACTTCAATTTGCACTACTTTGCTTAGTTTTTCAGCAAGCTTTCGCTGCCCGCCAGATAAGCTTACTATAGACTCCATGTCTTTAGCCTCTTGTCCTCTAAGTTTCTGGGTATACTCAAAAACAGAAAGCTGAATATTTCTTACAGGCAAATTCGCCAGTCTTTTTGCCATTAAATCCTGTTCATCAAAAAAGAATGCTTCTCCGCGGTTAGAAATACTCATTGAATTAAGTACTCTATTTTCAAAATATGAAAATGACATAATATCCCGTTCAAAAGCCTCGGATCTATGTTTAGTTAAAGGCTGTGCTAATTTATCTTTATTAATTTTACCGTCAAAAAGAATCACAATACTACCACGATTATCTTTTACTTCCTGATAATCCAGCTGCCTTCTAACCTGAAACATATGAAAAATAACATTACCCGCCTCATCAATATATATATCCTTTCCTTCTTTTTGCTTAAAAGGCACTATCTGAGATTCCGTCACAACCGCAAATTCTCTTGATTTCATTATACTCATAAGCAAAGCTTCCTGATATTGCTTAGCTGTTTTATTCTGCATAGCGGGGTCTTGCAGGATCTGCTGGATTACAAACAATAACTTCTCGCGATATTCTTTATCTAAAACATTTTCTCTAAGAAATTTTTCTATTTTTGGCATCAAATTATCTTTATTAGAATTTGCCGTAATATTGCCAAATTCAAAAACAAGTTTATCGATATTAAAATTTGCAGACAATCCGAGATCAATATTAAAAGGAGCTGCCGTTTGTTTAATAATTTCTCTTAAAAGATCTCTGAGAGCCTTATTCAGAGCTATTTCGTCTTTTCCTTTAAGCGAAATTTTATCTATAGCCGCTAGGACAGCATCCGATTGTTTAGAATTCTTTACTGTTACCTTAATGAGCTTTTCAATGTCCGTCTTAATATCCTTTGAAGAAAAATAAACCGCGGCGAGTTCTGAAGCAAAACTATCCATATCAATTCGCTCCTGATAAAAATGAGTATTTGAGTTATATGCAATGCCGATAGCTCCAAGATTTTCAATTTCTTCAGGCCAATAATAGTTTACTTTAGTTACCCATACCCATTCAAACTGACCAGGTTTAGTCAAATAACCATCATACTTGTATTGAATTTTTCCTTTATTGTCCTTTATCCCCATCCATAAAAGACGATTTCGGATATTATAGATCATTGCCTTTACATATCCATCATCATTTATGTAATCAGTATTTTTAAACAATTCAATAAATATACTTCTCAAATCAGCATCATTTAACCCTTTAAGATTAAATTCTGTTTTCAATGTATTTAAATCTTCAATCAAACTATCAATTGTTATAAAACTCTTTTCATCAACATATCCCTGGGCTGCTTTACGAATCGCTTTCCCCAATCCATCGATAACTTTAGCATCAATATTTATTCCCAGCTTCTTAACTACGTTATTTAAAAATTTAATATCCACATTATTTAATAAATCAACCTTAAACTGATCACGGTTTCCATATTCATTAAGATTAAATTTTTCTAGGATTGAAAAATCCGTAAGGTTATCTGGATTTATCCCATACTCATTTCCATTTTCAGCATCATAAAGATATGTACTACCAACCGCCGCCATGTAATATTTAGATAATCTGCTCATTGCTTCTTTTAATTCAGCGCGTTTTTGCTCTTTATTTAGGCCAAGCTTTATCCATTCCTTTTCCATCTTTTCAGCAACAGTATTAAATAATGCATCACTATAATCATAATCAAACCTCGTTACATTTAATATGACAAATTTACCGTCTATTATTTCCCCATCATAAGAATATGTAACCCGCCCGTGAGCGTCTCTTACTTCCTGCCATACACGCAGATCTCTCTTATTATCAAGTTCAACAATCATTTCTCCTTTATTATTAAAATAATCACTCAACTGCGTTCCTTTTAGATTTTTATGCGGCTTCATTACAGAAACAGAACCCGGTTTTTCTTGTTCTATTTTTGTGCCTTTTTTAAGCAGATAAGTTTCCCCCACCATGGCAAAACCCGCTCTGCCCAGTTGATTCATAACTTCCTTAGTTATGCCTAATTTACTGAAAGTATCATTATAGACATAATGATACTTTGTTACTTTATTCGGATAATATTTATTATCTTTGCCTTTTTCATAATCATACACCTTAACTGGTCTGCCAAAGTTATCCTTTATTTCCTCCCAGGTAAGCTGCTGTTTAAAGCGGACATTTTGAACTGAGATTTCGCCAGCTTTACTAAAATAATCTTCTACCTTATTACCTTGATTCTGCTGGACATTAAGAAATGAAAATGCCAATGCCTCAGTATCTTTATCTGTTTCCTGATCATAAAGGAAAGTAAAACCAAACAAAGCAATATTACGTCTACCTAGTTCATCCATTACTTCTTTTGCATTAACTTTGCCTAGCTGCGGAAGTTTTGCTTCCCAAGCATCAAGTTCAACCTTAAGCTCGGGATGCGCTTGGCGATAAGCAAAAAAACTGGCATAATCATAAAAATAATATGTTCTCTGATTTCTAACAAATTGACCAGCTTTTACAACGCCATCAAATTTAACCTGAATTCTGCCTGTACTGTCAATTAATTCCTGCCAATGCAGATTATTGATAAGATCCTTCATCTCAACCAGAACATTACCTTGTTCATCAATATACCCGCCTTGCTTATTCTTCACAATACGAGAAACTGACATCAACTTAATCTCTTTATTCAGATTCTGATCATATAAATAAGTAGCTCCGATAATCGCAATGCCGATTTTTCCATTGCGATTAAGCTCAGCTTTAAAGCTTTCAGCTTCTATATCAACGCCTACTTTTTTATATTCTTTAACTAACTGTTTATAAAAATCAGGGTTTTGTTCTTTAAATTCTTCAAGCTGCTGAGTACTATAAAAGAAATAAGACGCTTGCGCTCTTTCAAATTCCTTTGTCTCTGCATTTATTAATTTACCCAAATAACGTTTAATGGTCTGACCTTGATTATTAATAAGATCCTGTCGAGACATATGCTGATTAGCATTCATCATTTGAACAAGAATATTACCCTTTTCATCAACATAACTCTTATTTTCAAATGCTCTTAAGAAAGAATACGCTATTGGCTGGGCACTCTGCTGTTTTGTATTATCATCATAAGTAAATGTTTCGCCAACCATGGCTACCCCAAAGAGACCAAGGATCTTCATTTCTTCTGCTAAACCAGCTGAAATATTATAACTTTCGAATCTATTCTGATACTCATAGTAAAAATAAGTTACTTTTTCCCTGATAAAACGTTTATTTAAAGAATCAAATTTTCCATCATATTTAATTTTAACTCTTCCCGCGCCATCAATTACCTGCTGGGAAACATCTTTTTTCTGCATATCCTTACTAATAACTAAAACATCGCCGCCATTAATTATAAATTTGTTGTCAGCATTTTTTTCTACAGAAGAAAATGCCATCAGCTCAACTGGTTTGTTGGTATCAGGATCATAAGCACAGGTAACTCCCAGCAAAGCAAGATCAATCTTACCCTGAGCATTTAAATCTTTTTTAAATTGTTCAGATTCTATATCAATATTTAGTTTCTTAATTTCAGCTTTAAGCTGATTATAAATACCGATGTTTAATGCTTTCAAATCATTTAATTGATCAACACTGTATATTGAATAAGAAACCTTATCTCTAATAAACTTTAATTTGCTTAAATCAGATTCCTGGACATTGGCAACCCGCTTATTATTACGATCAACCATATACCCATAATATTCAGTTACTTTTCTGCCCTGATTATCAATGACCTGCTGCCAAACAAGTTTTTGCTTTGGCGCATACATCTGAAGCAATACATTCCCCTTATTATCAAAGTATTTACTGATACCTTTTTCATTTGGTCTCTGAACCTGAGCCACTGATCTGCCCACAGGTTCAAGCTCTTTACCTTCTGCATTTTTCTGACGACTTCCCACTCCATTAGCGTCAATAGTATAGAGATAGGTATCTCCTACCATGGCAGAGCCTTTTAAGCCCAGGCGGTTCATCTCTGCGGCATTTACACCCAAAGTTTTAAATTCATCTAGATATTCAAAATAGAAAGAAGTTTCTTTTTCCACTTTAAACGCTCTGCCCTGAGCATCTCTTGCGTCTATTTCAAACTGCTGATCCTTTTGTTCCGGAATTACCTGCAATGGCTGGGGTTTAGCCTGAGTATTTTCAGACATAGTGCCGTCATACTTTTTAATTAAATTACCGTTTTGGTCTCTGACTTCAATAAAATGCTTATTGCGTTCATGATCAAAAACCAGCTTGCTTGACCATTTAGAATTTTCATCCCAATAGACTGGGTTCCCCTCTGAATCTTTTAGCCCAATAAGCGGCAAAACTTCTGAACTTAAAACAGGCTTTTCTGGATTCCAGCGAGGATTATCAATGCTTCCTGTGTTTTTATAAGTAGTACTGCTCTTTTCACGTCCCCATTTATCAAATTCAATAAGCGTGACATATTTTTCACTAAAAGTCATAACCGGTAATTCATAATCCTTATAAACCTCATACTTAACTGCTTTTGAATCAGGATCTAAAACTTTTTTAATTACAACCGGGCTAACTGCTCCAGAAACTTTCTCTACATCAAAAACAGTATCATAAACAGCAGTTTCTGATATTAGTAAAATATTTTCCGGTTTATAGGGAGCATCTTTGTCCAGTCTTCTGGTGATATTTTCATAAACAGTACCGGATACATCAACTTCAATGTTATTGTATTGCATTACGGTAATTTTATCTTTAGTAATAACCCGATCAAGTAAACCATACTTAAAAACACGCACTTCTTTTTCTCCGGTTCTTAGATTTTCCTCTTCGCGCACATATTCACTAGCATAAGGAAATACCAAAGTAACAGTCACATCCTGTTTCTTGCCATTTACAGAAAGCGCCTCAGAACTATTCGCAGGGATTGTAAATACCCAGCGGTCTTTCATTATTTTCTGCATAGCCGCGACATCAATTTCCTCCGCGGCAACCATATTTTTTATCTTATCGAGAAATTGTCCTAATACATCAATACCCTCACCCGCTCTTATTTCCAAAAGCCGGCCAGTGGATTTATCAGTAATAATAACTCCGCCTTTTTCAAGCAATTCATACTGTTTTGCCGCGATCGTTTGCTCTTCCTGCCTTTTTTCTCTAGCAGCCTTAATTGCCTCTGCCGGAGCAATCAAAGTAACAGTAACGATACTATTATCTTCCGCACTCAAATATTGATAAACTCCTTTAAAAATATCTTCACTGATCAGCTTGTCCTGACCATACAACATATCAACTAATTCAAAGGCAGCCATCTCGACTGATTCGCTATTCTTCAATAATTGAGCAAACTTCTCTATCATTACTGCTATTTGCTGCTCACTTTTCAGACCATTACCATAATAAGCTTTTATAACTTTATCGATTAATTCCTTTAGCTTTTGATCTTTAGCTGGACTTTCAAGCTTCTTAATCTCTTTAATTTGATTGATTACAAACCGTTTCTCAGAAAGCATACTCAACTTATCCCAGCCTTGATAATATGGATGCCTTGATTCTGAGGCCTTAAGATCCGCTGCTTCTTTAGGGTTTAGCTTTATTCCTTTAGTTTGTTTAGCTTTAAGCGCGATTATTGTAAGAATATCTTGATTGTACTCCTGACCAGCCGGGATGATCATACCTTTTGTATATAGCTGCATTTTTTGATTAATCTGATCAATTGCCGCAATAAGAATCTGTTCATTTTCTTTTGACCATTTAGCATCTGTTCTCTTTTGTTTTTGCAAATCGAGAATTCTTTCTTTTAAATTGATAATCGACTGATCAAATCCTTTAAAGCCGTTAACCGCTGATCTTTCAGCCAGCGGTTTTTCATTGCGAACATCAAAAGGATCGACATCTTTGTCAGCCAATATAATCCATAAAGAATTCAAACTAGCCAATGACGGAGTATAAAAATCACTGGCAGCTTGCCCTGATTCTTTTTTTCTTTCATCATAATATCGGTTTATCTGCTCGCCCTGTTTAATATTTTCCGGCACAGTACTGTTTGGGAAGGAAATTCCCAAATCAGTTCTCAGCGCTATTTTTTCCATATTATCCAGCAGTGTCTTAGCTTTATCAGCGTGATATGTCTGTTTAGCGGGATCATTCGCGTAATAGCGAAACATAACTTTATGCGCTTTGGCAACATGCGCTGTCATTTCCGGAGATACAACCGCTCCTCTGTTTGCTCTGCCATCTGCGTTTGTATAATCATAACCTAAAACATCATTACCCTTATATTTTACGGTTACTTCACTGGCAGTAATTGTTCCCTTATTATCCTTCAAGCCCATGATCTTTTCTGCTGTCTTGCCGTTAGGATCAAAAACATAACCATTGCGGTCTTTTAATTTATTTAAAATCTCAGGGCCAATAACAATGATTGCCAAAGCATTAGCATCAGTAGTATAAATTTTATCCACTATCTCATCGGTAATTCCCCGATGAAAAACTCCGGTTTGTTTATCATAAACTTTTGGCAGCCATTCTAAAATTTTCTTAGCCGCGTCTTTATATTTATTTTCACCTGTAAGATCATAAAGCATGGAAAATAAGCCAAAGGCATTGATATTTTCTTCTGTTGATTTAATATTAAGCTCAGTCGGACCATGACGGATTCCGCCATCTTTATCCTGTAAAGCAAGCAATGACACAGCAATATTTTTTGCCCGCTCAATATAGGCTTTTTCCTGATCATTCATCGCTTGATCAACCGCGGCAAGTTTTGTTGTCCGCAAACCAAGAAAACCCCACTGAGTTTCGCCCCGGCCGGCAAAAACTTTATCAATATCACCATTTTTTCTAAAATCTTCTCGCCCCTGATCAACCTCTTCTTTTTGATCAACAAGCACTAGCTGCCAAGGATTAAGACTGGGTTCAGGAAAACGCTGTTTAAGATGTTGTAAAGCGCCTTTAATTAACGCCGCGGCTACCCAGTTACTATTTCCGGCATTATTGCGAAACTCAGCTATTGGTTTTTGCGTAGCACTAGAAATTTGCGCAAGATCAACTGAATTATAGACCCCGCCATTAAAATCATCTTTTTCCCCCTGGCGATATAACCATTTGTGCTCAGTAAGGTAATTAAGCAAAGCATCTGATTCATCGGGCATTCCGCCCGCGGCAAGAGTAATGGATTGCAAAGCAATGTCATAGGTAAAAGCCCAATTAAGACTATTTGTTGTTGCCTTTGTATCATAAATATGACTGGGAGAAATATTAGTCAATGAATGCCTTGTATTCCAGGAAAAAGAAAGCATCTGCTGGTTTAAGTCTGGAATCCTTTCTCCAGCTTTCGTGGCTTGCGGCTGAGTGATATTGGCTTCAACAACAGCTCCGGCATCATAACTTTTCTTTTCTATTCTCCCTCCGCCCTCACCAATCAAAGACATAAACTGATCAAAAAGCTTAACATCGTCTTCAAGCCGCTTTAGTTTACTGGCATATCCTTTTTCTCCCAAGAATACAATCCCTCCAGTATCAGCATTAATATAATAAACCCTCCAAACCGGCTGACCTTTTTCACCTTCTGCTTTGACTTTTCCTAAAGGAACCAGCTTGAGTTTTTGAAAATCCTCTTCAGTATATTCAGTGACTTTATCTCTCCACCATTTTTTATCAAAAAGATTGCTGCTGCTTTCCATTTCAAAAGCAAAAGAATTAGAAGAATTAATAAATCCCTGAGTATTTTTAAGATCAAAATAGGTCATTATCGGAAATCCCAGAAAATAAAGACCAAAAGCGCGTTTTTTAGGCAGCTCAGGACTATATTCAAATACTTTGTCTTTTGTAAATAAAGTACTTAAGCTATTAATCACTGCTTTGGCGTCAACTGTAACCCCAAAGAAATTAACGTAATTTTCCCAGAAATTTCCCCAGCCTTCTTTAAACGCGCCAAAATTAGCTCCGGCACCTAAAACATCATTGCCGGCAATTGCCCCGATTACTGCTAATACATTAACTTCACCAGTTAAACTAAAATATCTGCTGGCCAGAATATTTCTAAAAGCATTGCCCGGAGCATTAAAACTCTCGGTGTTCAATCGTGCTAAGTTATCCAGTATTCCCGCGCTAAACATGGCAATAGCAAATTTCCGCTGCCCCTGGACATAGTTAACAAATCCTATGCTTGCTTGATCATCCATGGCCATGGTCAGCCAGAGATTAAGATCTGATTTTTTATCTTTCTTCTGTTTTTCTAAATAAGCAGCAAATTCCTTATCTGTAACAGTTAGGTTGCCTGCTTTATCCTCTTTGGTAATAAATTCAAGACCTTTTTGTTCTGCCGGCCTATTTTTGCCAGGGCCTTGATTAAAAAACAAATAACTGGAAATAAAAGTCTCAACAGTATCTTTGCTTGGCGGGCCCATTATTTTAGCGCCTGTAGGCATTTCCCAGGCAGTAAATAAACTATCATATATTAAACGGATGCCGGCCTGAGCACCTGGCTGCGACAATTGCCCAATAATACCGCCTACACCAAATCCGCCCATAACATTTAACGGAATTAAAGCTGTCTCAAGCACCATTCTGCGTTTTAACTGTTTTTCTGTTTTCTTGGCATTCTCAACCGCGATCTGATGCATTAAAGTACCAATAGAAACATTCAAAATTTCTTTATTAGTCGCGTTTTTGCCAAACCATAAAATATCACAATTAGCCCAGTCTCCTTTGGCTCCTTCTGTTTCCAAAACAATTACATCATGAGCCGAGCGGGCATTAACTTCGACTAATTTACCCTGGCGATTATAACTCAGAAAATGCATTTTTCTTTGAAGTAATTTTCCCGCAGAGTCTTTAGAGAAATAATAAACATTATCAAAATTAGTATTTTTATCTATTTTTTCAAGCCGTTCTGCTTTTGAGATATGTTTCTGGGCATTATATACTTCAATATAATTCTGATTCAGGTTATCGCTTTGCAAATAAGTCTTAACTTCAAACGGATTACTGCCTCTTTGGGCAACAATCGCTCCAATATACGGATTTTCCTTCATCATTGGATTTTCCGGCAATTTCCCAGCGATATTTGGAATAGCCGCAGCCCCAAAAGGAGTAATCCCCTTAGTATTCGCGTCGTTGATCATTTGCTGCTGAGATTCGCGATCAAGATTACTTAAAATTTTACCCACAACTTCCAATTGCAAAACTCTTGCTCTGGCATAATCATTTACATCGTCCAGGGTCATATTCGCGGCAACTGTACCAAAATTCAAACGGTATGAATATTGACCGCCAACATCTTTTCCTTCAATCCAAATATCTAAAGGAAAGCCTTTGGCCTGATAATCTCTAATCTCAGACGGACTGGTTAATTCCTGACCTCGGCCAAAGCTATCTCTATTCTCCAGCTGAGTTGGAAATTTGTAAAAATGCAATAAATTCTGCACATCACTCAGCTGGCTAAGAGAATCATAAACCAGCGGCTTATTATCAATAAGCGGAATATATGGTTTTGCTAATTCATTTAATATTGGATTATTTCTTTTATCTCTTAAAATATTACCTTTAGTATCTTTTAGATATTTACTGCCAATCCAGATCTCAATATCTGCCACATTTTTGGCTGTATTACTGGCGCGATCAGCATCAATAAGTTTTTGCAAACTTCCATCACGCGCACCAATTTCCTGTTCCGAACCTTTATGATAAAAATATAAATTGCCAGCTGTCTTTAACTCATCACTTAATGCAGGGTTTTCCGCCACCGCAAAATGTCCGCCTTCCGCGGCATTAGTTAAAATTTTTATAATCGCATTGGCAAGACCGCGTTCATAGTTGCGAGCAGGGGTTGGTTTAGCAGGATCAGAGTAATAAATTTTTTCAGTTTCAGCATTTTTCTTTTTAGCTAATTCCGCGGCACGCGAAGCCATTAATTCTTTAGCACGCGCAGCCACTTGATCACGAATAGCAAAGCTATCTTGATCTTGATCATCATTATTGGAAACAGGATTAGCAATAGCAGCTGGTGTATCCGAAGCAGTTAATTTTGCTATGGCCGGCGGCGGTCCGCTTGCCGCAGGTTTTAGATTAAGATTCTCTCTTGCCGCGGGAGTCATTAAAGCCGCAACTTCATCCGTAATGTTCAAGGTTAAGGTGTCACTAGCGAAAATTAAAGTCCCGATTATTTTCTTATTCGGATTCTGCTGATTATAAATTTCCCGGAAATTTGGCCATAACCTGTGACTGCCTAAAAGATCCTGGGCTATTTTAGATAAGCAATCCCCTGGTTCAACAGTATGTTTCCATACTCGCGCAGTTACTTGACTTCCTGCTTCAGGAACTATAGGCAAAACTGTTTGATGAACTGTTGGCTGAATAATCTGCTCTGCATTTCTAGGATCAATAGTCGCTTTAAATTCAGGACTAAGTAAGGCTGCTAATTCTTCCGTGATCTCTAAAGTAGCGCCATTAGCAATATTAATTATTAATGTCCCAACAACGTTCTCGTCTGGATGTTGCCGCGCATATATATCCCGCAATGTTGCCCAAAGATGCGGATTTCCAAAAAGTTTCTGCGCTGCCTGAGCCCAGGAATTACCTTTTATTAGTTGATTTAAAACAATTTTTTTGCCAATAATCCCGGCAAAACTTGAATATGGAGCAGGCTTAGAAACATTAACTTGTTCTTTAGCTGGAGGAGGAGGTGCTTGACCAATAACTTTTGGCTCTTTATTTTTAGCTAAACTAAACAAAGGCATACTCGGATCTATTGAGGCAACCAAAATTGGTTCATTACGTTTGCTGATATCAGCCATAAGATGCAGATCTTTACCTAAAACAGCTTCAGGATCCAGCGCTGTTAAAGCTATGTATTGATAATAATCATTAATCTTCTTTTCAGCCTGTTTAATTTCAAAATGTACACATCCGCCATCAGGTGAAGACGCATGACCGGTTACCCCGGCTTTTGCTATCGGCTCATTAACTCCCACATAATCTCCGGTTTTCACCAAATTAGACTGATTATGCCCGTATAGAGTATAAAAATAATCTATCCGCCCTGAGATACCATTCTCAACTTCATGCTCGACAACAACAAGGTTGCCATACCCAGTACCTTGTCCGGCAAAAACAACTCTGCCCGGCATTGTCGGATAAATATTCGTACCTGCCTGGACAAGAAAATCAAAACCTTTGTGAGTACGGATTCCATTTTCCCGAATTGCCCCGAATTCACAAGCCAGGTTTGTCTGGTATTCGGTAAGAACCGGAATTCTGAACTTACTGACAAATTGATTTAAAGCCTGTTCTTGTTCTATATCCGGAATTTCAATTAGCCGCTCATTTCTTGCCTGCTCAGCCAAGTTAGCATAATAAGCCGCTATTTCTGGAGTATTTTGAGGAAGGTCTGCTTTTGCTGTTTCATAAGGACTTTGCGCGTTTTGGCTGATTGATGCTGCCGCCATTGTCGGCACAGAAGCCAGCATTGTTGCTCCCATAAACGGCATAACTGAAATCTGCAAAGCTTTGGTAAGTTTTTCCGGATTTACCGCAATGTTGAATAATCTATTTACTCCGACCTTAGCTAAATTAAGCTCAACCAATAAAGCGATTATTGCTTTAGTAAACGCCGCTCGCTGTTGAGAATTTAAATCTTCCATGGGAATTTTAGCAATCATATGCTTTATTTCCGCTTTGGAAAAGAAACTGCCGTCATTAGGACTGGAACTTTGCAGGGCAATAAGAAAAGTCTGTAGAAGCTTATCTTTTTCAATCATTCCATTTAATTTACTATAAGCTAAGCTGGTGGGATTTTGTGAATTACCAACCTCTTGCTTAAACTGATTGATAATTAAACCAATATTTTCCGAAAACTGATTAAGGCCTACTGTATTTAATTGAGACTGTATTCCGGCAAAGTTTTTTACTTTACGCTTAGCTAAAGCAGAATAGTCTGTGGGTTTTGTGGAAATTTTCCTGATAATTACCTTAGAAATAAAAGTACCAACAGTAAATAAAGCAATCAGCGGCAGCATGGCAATTAATTTTACTCCGAGTATCAGAACACCTACGGTAACGGCTAATCCCATAATTGAACCAGTAGTAATCATAACCATCCGGGATTGAAGAGCCGAAGCTCGTCCCATTGCCAAAAAAGTAAAGATTGTTTGTTTAGATTTTTTTGCTTTGCCATCAAAACCAACTTCTTGTTTAGCGATTTTCTGACCAGTAGAATATTGGGATTTAAAAAACATTATGCCTTGTAAAGAAAATAAAGCTGTAACCAGGAAGCCCACAACCTGAAGAACTCCGCCTCCCGGCATAACTCCAGTGCTCATCGCGATACGAATTGAATCAATAACCTGAACTCCTAATAAAGGAACTATGCCTAAAACAATAGCCGCTGCCGCTGCAATACCGGCAAGAAACCCTAAAGGAGTAATCCAGCCTTTAACCGCGATATTATCACTGCTAAGCGCGAATATATTTTTAGCGATCAGCATACTTGCTCCTACCCCAACAATACCGATAATCACCGGCACGCCAAAAGTTCCGCTGGAAACAAAAGCAAAAGCATATGTTCCTAAAGTAACTAAAGAACCAAAAATTCCGCCGCGGAAAAATCTTTTCGCGCTGGTCATAGGCATCAAAGGAGCTGATTTTAAATCTTTGCGGCTGGTAAACAGCAATAAACCTGAAGATATAATCCCGACAACCCCTAATACCACAGAAGCAAGTAAAACCGTATTGCCGATAGTACCGGCAATAAACGCCGCTGAACCAATATAGGAAAAAAGCGTCATCGCGGCAACAAAAGGAGCGAAAGTAGCAGTTACCGTAAGCGTCTTGCGCCAGGCAGTTAATCCGACTGTTTTTCCAATGTCTTTTAAAGACTGCCGATGGCCAATCGCGATCGCGTCAGCCATTTTGGCAATACTGGAATCAACCTGAGATAATCGCTTTACCTGTGAATTAAGCGCGAATCCAATCATTACCGCGCCGATGGTAATCGCCGCCAAAGCAACAGGACCTAAACTAAGAAATAAACTGATAGCGCTGCCAATAACCGGTAAACCCACCGCGCTGCCGACGCCGCCTATGCTAAGCGCTTTAAATATTACGCCAATTAAAACAGCCAAAGCAATATTAGCCGATATGGCGATAGCCGCTGGACCGATTCTTAAAGTTAAGAGTTTTATTCTTTGACCAAGGGAAAGAGTATTTATTTTATCTGCCGCTGCTTGCGCTTGATCCATCTCTTCACTTGTAGGATCTTTTCCCGCCAGCTGAAAAGCCAGAGCAATTACATTCTTTCCCAACTCTTCTTGAGTTACGGTTTTAGTCCGTTCAAATATATTCGCGGTAATCCGCTTAATTTCCGCGTAAATCATCTGCGGTTTTATAAACTGCTTTTCATATCCAGAGCGCGTTGATATTTTTTCTAATCGATGTTTATTCCATTCTGATTCACTTAAAAAACGTGTCCACTGTTGGTCAACAATTTCCAAAGCGCGATTTTTAAGCACAGTTTCGATAACAGAAAATACAGCTTGGGCAATATCATAATCTCCTGACTCTAAAGACTGCTTAATTGTTCGCGCGTCTATATCGCTCAAGCCAAACTCTTTGCTTAAAATTTCATTTACAAATTCTTCCGGCTGGAGAAAAAAAGTGATTTTATTCTCAACCGCCTGAGCGATCTTTTCTCTGATTGATTGAATGATATGCTGAGGAATACCTAAGGAATTTAAACCTTGAGTAACTATACTTCTTCGATACATTACATGTTCCCGGGCAAATCCTTGGTTTTTCCCTTTCGCGTCCGCTTCCTGCCACAAAAACTCACCAAAAGCTTTTTGCTGCTGTTCCATGGTTTGCTTATTATCATTTATACTTTTACGTATGGCCGTGATAATTTTTTGGCTGCGATCAGCTGCTTTGGAATCATTGCTCATAATAAATGTATGCGGCTTACCAACCCTGACTTTGCTGTTTAAATAAGCTAATTGTTCCGAAACAAGATTTTTATAATTATTAAAATCTTCCGGCGACCAAAAACCAAAAAAGAATCCTTCTCTGCCATCACGCGCGCTGCGGCCTCTAAGCTGAATATCTGTTTCTTCAGAGGCATCAGCACTTAAAGACATAACCACCATTCTGTCGCCTTTAAAGTCAACTCCGCGGCCTGCTATATTGGTAGAAACAATAATAACCTTACTGTTTTTAGAAAGTGCCTCTACCTTATCTTTTAACATTTTACCGCCAAATACAGACTCATGATTTTTAGACACAAATTCAATAATAACATTGTCCACATTATCATCCGCAAGCAAAGAATCAAGATCAGCCAAGCTGAGGTTTGCTATTTCAGCGCCTTTGGCGTCAGTAATCTTCCCATCCTGAGTAATCCGCACAATATTCCGCTCGGACATAGCTTGTTTTTGTAAAAGCTGATCAGTAAAATCAGCTGCCTGATTTTCATTATCGCAGCGCACAAGCACAGCTCCGGCATTATCAGGAATTCCCCAATCAGCCATTTCCCGCGTTGCGCTTTGATCTGATTTCATCACAACCAGCGCGTCAATCGCGTTTTGCATTGATTCCTGTTTATCTGAACTCAGGATAATCTGTTCTACTCTTTTTGAAACCTGATCCAAACCGCTAAGATTTTTAAATTCTAATCCATACTTATCAGCTGTTTTTTCTCCAATAGTAGCAGAAGCCGCAGTGACTCCGGAAACAAGACCTAATTTATTACTTAAAATTACCGGTAAAATCATGGACGCAACATTTAAGGCATCAGGCTTGATTTCAATATCAAGACCATTGCGGCGTTCTTTTAACCGCACAGCAATATCCAAGCCATTACTCCAGCTCATGCCTTGCATCTGCATACCGCTATTATCTTTATCAATGATAACCACTTTATTTTCATCTGAGATAATATAATCCTGGCCATTCTGATAATAGACATACGCGGATAAAGCGAGTTCAGTAAATTCCTGCCATAAAGTCTGATCAGCAAATACTGAAGCTTTATCTTTATTATCAGTATACGCGCTAATTGTATTTAATTTAGCTTTTAACCATTGCTCGCCGCGTTTTGTCAGACTAACTGTTTTAGAATCATCATTTTTTTTGCATAATTCATTGCTGACCGGCAATAACTCGCCTTGGATCATTTGATCAATAATTTCCTGCATTTTAAGGGTTTGTTCAGAAATCTGCTGTAAACCTTGTCCAGTAAGCGAAGCTCCTCCGGAAATTGTATGCGGATTAAAAGCGCGAATATCTAAAGGAACATCTCCTTCATCAAAAGCGAGAAAATAGGTCTGTTTGCCCCAATTCAATGCCATATCCGCTTCAGAACGCGCGGTAAAATTATCATCCAGAAAACGGAAAATAAAATTACTAATATTTAAATAAACAATGTCAGCTGTAGCATAAAGCTCTTTTTCTCCGCCCGGCAATTCAGACTCATTGCCGTTTACATCAACAAAATAAGCAATTCTCCTGCCGTCGCGAGAAACAACATATCCAGTGGTAAGCCCGAAATCAGCATTTACCTGAGCCGCGTTTCTGGCGTCTCTTTCAACAAGTCCTTCTTCAGTGTGAACAATGGAAACTTCTTTGAGAGCATTGGGATTCCATTTATTTGCCAAACTTCTTAAGACACTGACGCCATTGAATACAAAGGTTTTACCTGCTGATGTCGGCATGCGCACAATTACGCCTGAGGTCATTAAAGCAATAGCCTGCTTTTGCACATCCCATTTATTTTTTTTCCAAGGAGCATATTGTTTTGCGCCAATAGTTTCAGACTGGCCAGTAAATCCATTTAATAGTATGGACTGCTTTACCAGTTCTAAAGCTGCCCGGGGATCAAAGTCTTTGCCCTGAGCTTTTAAAGCCGCAAGCTTTTCAGCAAAGCTTTTTTCACTTATTACCTCAACATAATCTTCCGGAATTTTTTGAACTTCTTTGGGCAGAGTCGCTATAACATATCCATTAAATCTGATTTGATCGGCCGCATTCTTTAAAACCAATGGAACATTATCTTTATTTGCCTCAAATATAAAAAGATCTGAATCTTTGCCTTCAAATTTTACAATTGAATTCGCTGGATCAATATAGTTCATTCCCAGCGGCAAATCAGCGCTATCTTTTTTTTCAAAAGCAGATACAAGTGCTAAAATAAGATCAAATTTTGTACGAAAAGTCCCCTGCGGGATAGCGGTACCAGGAGCCAGAGTAGAAGATTGGGAATTATCATTATTCAGCCAGCGCAGATCACCGCCAGCGGCAAAAGCAATATCACTAAGCAAAAACGCCTGAATAATCACGGCGGAAATTGCTCTGAAATATATATTGTGTTTTTTCCCTGAGTTAAACATATTTCCCCTGCTAAACATCTTTTGAGTGCTTACATCTTGGCCCCTAAATTCCAAGATTTGCCCAACTACTTGCAAAAATATAAAATAGGGATAAGGTGACCATTTGTTCAGATTAAATTATAAGTCTTATATTTTTCTAAATCACTTTATTTTCAAGCACATATATTAATTTTACATGCACTTTTTTAATACATTTTAAGTATAGCATATAAAGTACATACGGTCAATATTTTTTTTAACTTTTTTATAAATGCAACTACTTGCAAATAAATAAGATATGAGCATGATTTTTAAGCTTTTACCTAATCTTTAAAAAATTGCTTTTAAAAGACCGGAAACATGCTATTTATCTATTTTTCAACCTGATTTTTCGATAAAAACAAGCTTAAATAGAAACAGCAATTAAAGAATTTTTATTTATATTTTTTCTATTGAGTAAAGGTGTTTTTGAAAAGTCATCTTTAATTAAGCTGGCTTCATTTACTACCGGAATCTCAATAGAAAAAGTGACACTACCTTTCTGATTATCGCTTTTTAAAACACTTTTAGTAATAGATATCTTACCGCCCATACGTTCTAAGTTTTTTCTTACAGCATAAAGCCCCAACCCTGTTCCCAGCCCGTCATCTTTAACAACACGATACTCATCAAGAAAAACTTTTTCCCATTCATCTTCCGCGATCCCTCTTCCTGCTGTAGTAAAGTCTATACGCGCAAAATCTTTTTGTTTTTTATCCATAGAAACATCAATCGATACAGAACTTCCTCCGTATTTCTCAGCATTCATTATTAACTCATCAAAAACAGAAAGAAAAATCTGACTATCCACAATCACTTTTGGTAAATCATTATCTATCCTAATCCCGCTTTCTAATTTACCGGATAACCACCGATCATCAATAACTTTCATTAACTCATTAATGTCGGTTTTTTGATAATCCAGAGATCTTTGTAAAAAACCCCGCGATGCCAAATCATTACATAAATCAATATATTTATCATAGTCTTCTTTCGCCGCCGTATAAGCCATGAGTATGTCCGTTAGATTTTTTCGCTCTTGAGAATTAATGTCAGCATCTTCAACAGAAAGCAAAGAATTAATGTTCCGCTCTATTTCTTGCCAAGATTTTTGGATCTCTTGATGAATAACAAATAGCTCCTCCCTCCTGCCAAACAAACCAGCCTGATAAACAGCCAGTTTTTTAAAATCATCCAGAAAATCCCAAAAATCCTGCTGCTGCTGAGAAGCCGCATTTCCCGAGTTTCTTACCGCATCACGTAGTTGTTTTGTATACCCCTGAAACAAAGCATTTACTTTCTCTGGATCATGACTACGGATAAGAACCACTGATTCTTCAATAATCTGCAAAACTCTATCAATCAATGCTCCGGGCCGCAAAACAGAATCAACTTTTAAATTTTCACCTGATCCTTTTACCCTTAAAACTAAACTAGCAAATAAATAATTGATTTTCTCAGCGCTTTCCTTAACTTTTTGTTTAGTTTCTTTAGCCTCAATTCTAGTCAAATACCCCCGAATCTTCATTATTTTATTCCTAAGGCCATGTAATATTTCCCTTAGAATGGCTTCTGATTCCTGCAAATTATCTATACCCTGTTCCTTGCGTTTAAAATCAATTCTTTGCATTGCCAATCCGCTTAGCTGCGCGAACATTTTAAGACTTTTTATTTTCTGCTGACTATCCGCTCCAGGCGTGAATATCGGTTCAGAAAGATCAGGATTGTCCGCGAGCGGTTTTTCCCAATTATCCACACTTAAAATACCCAATATATCTCCTCTTGAATTACGTAAAATAATATGCAAATACTGCATTACTCTTTGCGGCTTGCCTCCTCCCAGGGCTTGAACATCTTTGACTATAAGAACAGGCGCGACATAAGCAACCCGCGCGGTCTTATCTCCAATTAAATGCGCCCAACGATTTGGCTCATAATACATTTCCAACCCTTTTGTTTTTGCCAGATTAAGAACATATTCTTTTTCATCACTTGCTATGCCCGGCTCTTCTGTATATCTAGCAGAAGATGGATCATCAGATCGCGTTCCAATTATCTGTTTTATATACCACTTTTTCGCGACAGAATCATATTTAGTGACTTCGTAAAATTTTACCCGTCCAAATCCAAGGTGATCTATAACTTGTTTAACAATATCATGCACTTGGCTAACTTCGCCGCAAGTTAACAGTTTAGCCGCGCTGTTTAAAACAAAAGAATCCTCCTGATGTTTTAATGCTTCTGCCCGCGAGTTTTGGTTTTTAAACCCAGCAATTAACGCGTCGCTATTTATGTGAATTTGAGGGGATAATGCGGATTTTTGATTTAAATCATTTCGCTCCATGGCCAAGGATCCGGCAAAGCCCGCGTTTGCCAATAAAAATGTCTGGATTAAGCATAATGTGATTATTTTTTTAATTTTTCCCATATTATTTTTTCGCCTATTTACTGAATCAGAAAGCTTTCATTATTTTTAGTTAAATTGCCTGACCAACCATTCGCGCAGACTGCAGCTGATTTATTATAACCGGCATTAATTCTTCTATTCGCACAAATTCTTTGCCGCGATAAAAACCGTTTTGCGTCTCGGATAAAGCTTTAACCGCGTAATCTAACTTATCAATTAAATCAGACCGCAGATGTTCATAAGAAGCATATCCGCTTTTCTGCTGAAAATCTTTTTCTAAATCCACAACTGTCTGCTCAAGGTTTACCAGCTTGTATCCAGGCAAAGCTTTTTTAATCACACTATTTCGTTCTGATATTTTTGCTAATAAAATTTTAAGTTTTTTCTTTGGAAAAGCAAATTGATTTACAATCAGTGATTTGAACTTAGGATTCATTTTTACGCTTTTAGAACTATTCACTTTTTCAGTAAGCTCTTCCGTTTGATTTACAGCATACGCAATAACCTGATAAAAACTGACATTTGGCTTCGAAACAGTATTCAGCTTATTTATCACGAAACTCAGCTGCTTGGCATATTCGGTTAGATTTTTGTTTCCCAGCCATTTCCTAGCGCTTATTAATTTTTCAATAATCGCGGCGACTGACTGCTGTTTATCATATTCCAACTGATTAATCAGCCGAAGCGCAGTGCTTGCTGATTTAGCATCATCAGCTTTGTCTAATTTATGGCGCAAAAGTTTTATTGCCTGAATCGCCGGTACATACAAAGCTTTTTTGTTTTCAACAACTGGGTTTTTCAATATTTCAGATTCTAAATACTCAATACTGCTTAGAGCAATATTCAAGCTATTAATTTTAATTGCTGCCCTAACGATGCTTAATTCGTTTTTAATAAATTCCGAGTAAAAATAATGATCATTTTGCTGAATCGCATATTCCCTTAATAAAATATTCCGCTCATTTATTTTACTAAACAGAAAAACTGTCCTCGCTTCGAGATAATCAATCGCCTTTTCTATATTCTCAATCACCGCAGAAAAATCATCATAAGCAAGCTTGCCTTTTTTCTTAACAATTCCCTCAATCAACAAATGCGCTTGGTGTTTTTCCTGCAATCTCCCCTTGTCTTCTTCCGGAGATCCAGGAAACCTGCGATATTCCGGAGATTTAGCCAACCACTTATCCAAAGTGACTAATTCTTGTTTTATTTCATCCCGGGTATCAGAGGAAACTCCAGCTAAATCAATATTTTTTATTCTTTTCAGCAGATCAATAGCCTGTACAACCTTAACCAGATCCTGCTTCTGGGATTGGAGCGTATGCATTTCTCCTTTAAATTCTTCAGTTACATTTTCTAGTTTTTTAATCCGCTGCTCAAAAGTTAAAGGTTTAAGCCCCTCGAGTAAAGCATCCGCAGCCTGGACAGTTTTAACTCTGCCTTTAGTCTGCTTAATTGTTGTTTTAAAATTCTCACCGCTGATAGAAACATACGCTTCTAATTCATTTCCATCTTTAAGCCTGACATTAACTTTAAATTCAACCCCTTGATTATCTTTAACAGCGTCAAGTAATCTTTGTCCGAATTCATAAGAAAGTTTATATTGAAAATAGATTAGCCAAAGAGCTCCCGTTGGTTTAGATTTAAGCTCTTTTTTTGTATATCCGGTAACCGCGGAAATAGAATCAAGCAGCCATTTTCTTTTATATTTTTCTATTGTTTCCGGCTTTGCCCGCTTTTTACTTGGCGGATTATATCCTTCTAAAGCAATCCACTCTTTGTTTCTTGTTTGCTTAATCGGAAGCAGTTGTTTTTTTAATTCTTCATTACCGATTAACAGGTTTAAATTTTTTTCTCCCTGCTTCTGAAAAAGAACATAAACCGAATCATTAGAGACGTATTCAACCTGAATATCAGCAATATCCTGATTACTTAAATCGGTTAATAAATTTTGTTTTATTGTATTTAGAAGTTTATATTGGATTACTCGCGGAAAAAGAGATTTAAAGGGTAAAGCATATAAAGTATTATTAAAATCTGTTCTAGCTTTGATTGTATCCGGCTGTCTTAAAATAATCGACTGCTCAGAAAAATAATTATTAAACGCCTGATTAAAATTCGGAATTGAAATATTTAAAGTAGGACTAAGACATAAACAATCAGCGGAATTTTCTATTCGCGCGAAAGCAGTGCTGACAAACAAAAAGGCTTGCAGCGTAAATAAAACTGTTAGCTTAATTATTAATTGCTCTATTTTTTTTATCACGAAAGGCCCCCAGGTACTAATTGCCTTGAATTAAATTTTTAATATCTAAACCTTTTATTTATGACAAGTTAAAGTTGCTTTAACCAATATATAACAAAGGTGCTAAAGTATACCATAGGTTTTGGTGATTTACAAGGTTTAAAGCTTAAAAATTGCGATGGTTTTTAATGCTTAAGTCTATATTTTGATTGAAGTTAAGTCGGAAGGCATAATAAATGCTTATTTTTCTTGGTTTTCAGGATTTTCAATCGGATTATTTGGCTTATTTCCTGCTTCTTTTCGCAAAATTCTGATAAATGCCTCAACAACTTCCTGATCAAACTGGGATCCGGAATTTTTCTCAAGTTCCTTTATCGCTTCTTCTAAGCTCATGGCTTTGCGGTATGGGCGGTCAGAAGTCATGGCATCGAAAGCATCAACCACACTGATAATTGTTGCTTCTTTTTTGATTTGGCCTTTTTGCAATCCCAAGGGATAGCCTTTGCCATCAATCCGCTCCTGATGCTGCTCAATGATCAGAGCCACAGCCTCAAACCCATTTAGCCGGCGAACAATGTCCGCGCCTTTTTTAGGATGCTCTTTGATCGCAGTCCATTCTTCTTCAGTTAACTTGCCCTTTTTAAGCAGGATATGAATCGGGACTCCGACCTTACCAACATCATGCAGTAAAGCGGCAAATTTTAAATGCTCCATCTGCGTTGCGTTTAAAGCTAATTCCGCGCCGATTTTCAGCGAAAGCTCTTTCAGTCTTTCACAATGATCTTCCGTGTATCGATCAGCAACGGAAACTGTTTCCGAAAGCATGGAAACTATCTGAATTACCATTTCCCGCATGCGCTCAAGAATTTTTTTCTGTTCAGTAATATCTTTGGCCACTCCGTATATCCCGATAATTTTATTATCTTTATCATACATTGGCCAGGCATTCAGCAAGATTACAATTTCACTATTATCCTTTTTAATACAGCGGAACTCCGCGTCTTTATTCTTTTTTCCGTTTTTAATTTCAGCTAAGATTTGATTTGCTTTTATATGTTCATCAGGGTGAAGAAGATCTAAAATATTATGCCCTACAATTTCACTCTTTTTATATTTTAAAACTCTATTAGCCGCTGAATTAATACTAGTGATCAGGCTTTCATTATCCAAAGAAAATATCAAAGAGCTGGTGTTTCTCAAAAGGTCAGAATAACGTTTTTCCGCGTGTTTTAATTTTTCTTCTGTTCTTTTTCTTTGACTTATATCCCGGACTATGGCAAAAACACATTCTCTTTTCTCTACAACCCCTTTTTGCATGTTTATTTCTACTTCAAAAACTTCTCCGGTTTTTTTTAAGGCCAACCACTCGAGATCCTGTTCGCCCTCATAAAAAGCCTTGGCAGTAACTGCTTTTATTTTTGTTCTTAATGCTTCCTTGTCACCATAACTTAAATCCTCAATTGATAACTTACTCAACTCTTCTTTGCTGTATTCACACAGCTGACAAGCTTTTTTATTCGCGGTAATTATTTTATTGTTTACTGGATCAATAACATATATCGCGTCATTGACCTCTTCAAATATTGATTTATATTTTTCCAGGGAAGAAGTTAATCCTTCCTCATGATTTTTAATATCAGTAATATCGACTTCTATGCAAAAAATTGATTCGCAAACCCCGGCCTTGACATAAGGAAACATAGTTGAATATATAACCCGTTTATGTCCATTCTGAGCAAGCATGATCCATTGGCGAGGAGGCAATGGCATATTAGTGGCATAGACTTGAGCAACATTTTCCATAAACTGCTCTTCTTCCCCGTCAACTAACAATAAATCCGTAATCTTTTTACCAATCGCGTCTTTGCGCAAATAACCATAAGTCATTTCCGACGCTCGGTTCCAAAGGAGGATTATGCCGTCTTTATTAAAGCTTTGAATTGGGATATTTGTAACATACTCAGTCAGACTTTCCACTGAGCTTATAACTTTTTTATGGGAGGAAATAAGATGTTGAATCAACATCCCGATAATAGTAAAAACAATAAAACATATTCCGATAACTGATTCGGTCTCGAACATAGAAACTAAAACCCCTTTATAAATAATTAAAAAAAGTTTTCTTTATTATTATACTAAAAGATAAAGGGTAAATTCAAGATAATTAAACTAACGGGTATTTTTTAGGACACAAAACCTAGGAAAGATGCTACTAATCAGACTGAGCGTCTAATATTTTAACCAGACTTTTCTTATCATCATCATTATCCCACCATGAGAAATTTATTCCAATCTCATGATGATCATTGCCAAGATCTCTGATCCGAACAATCCGGCCATACACATCATTAACCTTAACCATATCACCCAGCGTAAGATTAAGGCTCATTAATGAATTTTCCGGTAAAACATCACTGGTACTAAATGACATTCCGCCGGCACTTATATCTTTAAGCAAATTAGTCCCTTTTGAGCGCGATTCAGCCCAAAAGTTGAAATCCACTAATTTATAATCCGCGTCAACTTTTTCTATTTTTACTCTTTTATCTTTTCTTCGTTCATTTTCTTTGTTCATAAAACTCTATTCACCTTTACTTAATATCTATTTTAAAACCACAATCAGGTTAGAATATTATAATTAAATTGCTGAATCAACCATTTGGTTAGGATTAACGCGCAAATCAATAAGCTCAAAACTGAACAACTGCTCCACTTTTTTCAAATTATCGGAACTTAATTCAGCTGGCGCTTGAATAATGATCGGCTCTCTTGATTCAACCGCGACTAAAGGAGAATTAAGGATTGCCAGTTTCTCGGCTTTTTCCTGATCAGGTAAATTCTTTAATGTTTCCTCTAAAATCTCTCGCAAATCCATATGTATATTCGGAACATCATTTAGGTACTTTCTTAATTTATTTACCATATCATCTGTACCAGTCCCAACTTCAGAGATAGTTTTTAAACCAATCGCTGAAGCATATCTTAGCTCAGCAACTTTACCCTCGATAGCATTTCCAAATTCTAATGCCTGAACTATTTGCAGATCATTTAATAAAGCGCCTCTGCTTAAAGTATTTACCAGCACTAGCCGCGCTCTTTGTTTACTAATGTCTTTTAAATCAAGACTTTTTATTTCTTTATCTACAATATCATTAACAATATCATTAACACTTTCAAAAACTAAGCCAAGCGCCATATTGTTAATTAATGTATTATCTAGATCAAAAATTATTGCTCTAACCTTTTTTCGCTCAGAATCAGCAAATGTCTGGAATGCATAATGCTTTGTTAGTTGTTGATATAAAGCAGACGCTTTAGTTTCTCCGCCTATTTCAGACAGCGGAGTACCATTTGACCAGCTCATTATTAGCGAGGCTATTCCTAAAGTACCTGACAAAATTTCATTAAACTCTCCTTTATCCAATTCCGCGGCAACTAATTCTATCTTTGTCTCATTAGGCTCTCTGTATCCGCTTTCCAAAAGATTAACTATCGCGTTATGCAATTCCCGCATTTGTTCGGAACTCATGATTCTAGATATTGCCGGCATGTTTTGAGCTTGTTGAATGAAAACACCCGGTTTATGGAGATTACCTTCAATCGCTAGCCTGCCAACCAGTATTGCAATTTCAGGAAACATACTGTTTCCATCAGTAGTAATTTGTGGTAAAACCTGGCTCAGGGCTTTAGAAATTATTTTAGTTAAAGCAGGATTCTGAGTTTCGCGAAGAATAATTATCTGTTTTAGAATATTATCAGCCAGAACGCTAACTGGATGATTTCTTTGAGCCTGAAAGAAGTTGCTCAGTTCACGATCTTTTTTAATCTCTCCGATAAATGAATCAATATTTAAATCTTTGGCTCTAGCTAAGGAATTAATAATATCTCTAATTTTTGCTTCTATTGCTACGGGATTTCCTTGCCGCACATTTATTCCTGTATCCCGAGCCGTTTCATTTAAAACAGCCCGCATTTCACGGGAATTGATTTCTGAATTTATTGTTTGCTTAAACAAATTTTTAACCTTATTCTGCAAATCCTGAGTAATAGGAGCAGCCTGCGCATTTAAGCCATCTAGGAAAAAACTTTCAAACAATTCTAAATTTATTTTGCCTGATTTTCCCCTTAGTTCCTGAGAAACAATAGTTACGATTTTAATTTTGTCACTTATCTTAGCTGATTGATAGTATGCCATCAAATCGCGGGAATTTTTTTGCCTGACTGCCTTATTAACTAACTGGGTTGTACGTTTTTCAACTGATTTGTTAAAGATATTCCAAACAAGCTTACCGACTAATAAAAATGATCCAACAATAACCATTGTTAAAATATTCGCTCCCCCAAAACCCGTAGTCTGAGCAACAGACCCGTCTGCTGCCAATGACGGAAGCGCCTGGATAAAGCCAAGCAATGCTATACCTGTAGTTATTGCCAAACTTGCAAATATTGATTGTCTAGGTTGACTTTTTTCATTCGTAGACATAGTATTATTATATTCCTTTTGAATTTCATCTTTCATCAAAAGCATTTTATTCCAATCATTAGTATCTAAAAATGAAAAGAATTGACCGTGTTCCTGCTCAAAATCCACATTTAAACCTCTATAATTATCTGCCCACCAAAACCATATTGCCACAGCACGCAACCCTTTTTCCGATACCATCCCGTAATTAGCCGCGTATTCTTTCCATATTACCCCACCTAACTGCTCAGTACTATTACTGTCAATACCAAAGTAATGCAAACTCATATTGATTATAGCCACACCTGGTAGCCATTGTATGATATCCCCCTTTTTCAAAGCAGGAGACCCTCGCATAATAATTTCATGATGAGATTTAGCATTAACAAAATCTTTTATTATAGTCTCAACTTGACTCTCAATTAAATACTGCCAGTTAAAAATTCTTAAAATTTCTTCAAGATTAGTTAATGGCCAAAGCATTAAATGCCCTTTTCTTCCACCTTCATGCGCAAATGCAGCTTCTACTAATTCTTGCCATAATAAAGGAGCTTCCATATGTAATTGAATCAACTTCGGTAAAATTTTTAAAGAAATACCGATCGCATTTTGATCATATTCATATTCTCCTACCCCCTTTGGCCTTATAAGCCTCATAAACATATTGGGATTATCCGTCGCTACAGGCACAAACTTCTTAAATCCATACCAATAAGGAAGATGCGTATAATTAGCAGCAATTTTTCTCATAGCCAACAACATCCTATCAGCATTTTTTTTATCTAATCCCAACTCTACCGATGTTGCCATAGCAGTTTCACCATTAGAATTAATATATTCCCATAAATCAGTATTCTTTGTTATTGCCATTATTGAATCATTAAGCAATGAAACTCTTACTGCTAATCTGTAATTTAGAAAATCCGGAGAAAGATATAAAGTATCGCCTTCTATTGTAAGGCTTTTCACATCTCCTTCCTTAGTAATTACAGATTTAAAACCTATTTTTAAAATATTTAATCGCTTTAAATTTTTTATAAATTGATTATCCTGTATTTCCAATACTTGAAGCAAATAAGCAATCAGTTTTCTATCCATTTCAGGGGTAATTAATTCAAAACCATGGGAACTCAATTCATCTTGAAGCTTTTTTTTAGTAAACGGATAAGGGATAATATTTCTCAGGTTCGCGTTAGTAAAGAAACCAGCTAATAATTGATCCGGCGGCGGCGATACAAACTCAATACCTAATGGGTTATACGAAACACCTAATAGGTTCTGTTGCCCAGCCTCAGTATTATTTGCCGGCGAAGGTCTACTAATAGTAGCCATATAGTCCGTTGGTTTCGATTCCTCGTTAACGTCGTCCCAAACAATCTCTTGCCCCCCCTGTTCGGCATTCTTTTTCGCTTCTAAATAAAATAGTTCCTGCAAATCTATTTTATTTATCGCTACCGAAGGCGCGAGGGTAGTTGTATCGATAGGGCTGGCTATTGCTCCGGCGGCGAAAAAATCCAGGCAAATAAAAGCCTGAATAAGGATGAATGATATGATTTTAAAATACATTCTTTTTTTCATTGTATTCCTCATAGAGTTAACAATCAGTAATAATTATTCATTATAATCAGTATGATCCAGTTTTTGCTTCACAAAATCAAGAACTAATGACTTATCAAATGGTTTTGGCCACCAAGAAAAATTTAGCCCTAAATCATAACCCACTTTATTCTTCTTACACCAAATAACCTTGGCAATAACTCCTACTGTTCTTAAAATAACATCCAAATCAATATTTAAAAAAGCCAATGAACCATTTGGTACTTTTTCATCACTATATATCGCTATGCCTTCAGCACTTATATTCCTTATTGGCCAAACTGTAAACTGAAACTGTCCTTTGGTTTCAATAGTCAAAAGCCGGCAATTTGCCACAGAATCTCTTGTTAGTATTCTTACTGCTTTTCTGCGTTCTTGATTCATATCCAGTCCCCTTGTATACGCTTTACTAAAAAGATTTTTAAGTATACACTAAATTAAAATTTCATGCAAATTATAATGAATTTTTATAAATTCACTTAATTCTGTACAAACAGTTTTTAGTGCTCATGCTTCTATTATACAAGTATGAGCCAACTACTCAAAGAACTATCTACATTGCTTAATTGCATAGCAAGCTTACTAATTTTCTATATTTCACTTTCAATATCAGCTGTCTTATATAAATCTATTAAAATATCGACACAAGTTTAGAGTAAATCCAGAACTAACTCTAAATCAATAATCGATTTCTCTGAAGCTTCTGCTAAGAACTCTTTGTCTACAAATATTATTAAAAAAACAAAGATCAGCAAAGCTTTTAAAAACCATAGCTCCTTATTAGCAAAACTCAACTTATTTGCTTAAAAAAAGGGTTGCCAAAGTATACCTGATAAAGTATTTCTTTGCAAGCTCTATTTTGATTTGTTTTCATGGTGCTAAAGCGTTAAAATTAAACGTGTTACAATGCTGAGCAGCCACAATGTCTGCTCTAAAAATAAACTCTTTTCGCGTAATAAAAACAGTTTTCATTTGCTATTACTCTTTAGCAACTTTTTCTTCTTTTTCAATCATTTCCTCAAAAGGGGTTTTCTTGCCCTGCAAAGCATTAATATAGCGCGTATCATCAGTATCTAATTCATCGATTTTCGGCACTATTACAATATACGTTATCCGTTTATCTTTTAAATAATCCGTGATTCCCTCGGTATGAAAGCCGCCGGTTATCAAAATGCCGATATCCTCATTTTCTTTGGCCATCCCCTCCAGAGTATTAAGCGCTAAGATATCATTGCGCTTGGCAGCGTAAACATAAAAATCTTCTACTGCCGGCAAGGTCTGTTCCATTTGCTTTAATTTTTCATCATCAGGAATCGTCAGCTCGAGTTTTAAACGTTTTGATTCCCGGCTGATATAGGTTTTCATTTTCTTGGCATTAAAGTCTGTTTGATATTTCTTGACCAGGCTCAGATCTTTGTTTAACAGCTTGGTGGAAAATAAGCTTCTGGCCAGTCTGACGATCTTTAGATTATAATCCAAGGTCTTTTGGGTATAGCTGGTGTATAAGGAATTTTTAATTAATTCCAACAGCTTATCGATCTGGGTAAACAAAGCGAATTTATCCAAGGTCTCATGACGTTTTAAGTATTCAATATAGCCATTAAGATCCGGCCATTTCCGATCTAGAGTCTGGTTTTTTTTCTCCATCTGATTGTAGAGTTTTTGCAAAACAACATGATATGCCAGATTGTCCAGGGTCTTGGCTTTGTATTCAACTGTTGCTTTTAAAAATTCTTCCATTTCATAGCGAACAAGGTTATTGGTTAAATAATCAATCAGTTCTTTTCGCTGTTTCTCGGCTTTTTCTACGCTGATCGAGTTTTTGAAATTCATGCTTTCTACCAGCTGGTTTACCTGGTCAAATTCCCGTTTCAGATTGTCTGCCGAGTATAGCTTGGCGATGTGCTGGATATAATCTTCAAATCCCATTTCCCCATTATCATAGCTGACAATATAATCATCAAGTTCTTGGAGTTTTTTATTATAGGTTTTGTTTTTTAAGATATTCAAATCGTTTTCCAATACCGCGATGGTCTCAAGAATGATTTCTCTTGCCGGCAGGGCGCGCATAAACGCGTCTAGATTTTTATCATAATATTTCGCGTCTTCCGCGCCATATAAAGCGATCGGCCGCTCAGTGGTTATGGCAAAGTATTCTGTGCCATTGATCCGCGCTTCTCTTAAAAAATAATCCGCGACTTGTTCTTTGATTTTTTCATCCGGCAGCTGCTGATAAAAGGTGGTATCGATCTTACCGGAGCCGCCTTCTACGCTGATCAGTTTAATGCCATAGGTCTGAGTCAGGTATGCTAAAATCCCGGCAATGTTTTTCTGAGCTTTATAATTGCAATGCAGATCCTGGATATTGATAATCATTTTTTCCGTGGGTGTTTTCGGCACATGGATTTCTTTGATAAATCCTAATTCAGAAGGTATTTCCAGATTGCGCAGCACTTGCTGGACTTTTTCTGTCTTTTGCAGTTTCGGACCTTCAATGGTGTCCACCTTGGTGGTGAGAAATGATTCGGCAAAACATTGATTTGAAATCACTATAAGCAAAATAAATAATAAAAAAGAAACCGCGATACGTCTAATAATAATTTGTTTAAAACCTTTATCTAAAAAAAGCATCCATACCTCCCCTAAGATTATGATGTTGATAGTATTGCGTATTGAGTATTGCTAACCGTAGGGGCGCTGCTTGCCTGCGCCCGCTTATCAATCATCTTCCAGATTTTAATAATATATTATTACGGGCCGAGGCAAGCACGGCCCCTACT